>Ga0116227_10012680_pt1 | contig 13608 bp, 13 predicted proteins | sample S1TSphgellanicum_FD_89693 | JGI IMG/M metagenome (GOLD analysis project Ga0116227, IMG submission 89693) | Host-associated microbial communities from peat moss isolated from Minnesota, USA - S1T2_Fb - Sphagnum magellanicum MG | ecosystem: Host-associated > Plants > Peat moss > Unclassified...
TACCACTATGTATAGATGCATAGTGGGGAGTTTGATTTACATGACCATCACAAGGCCAGATTTGAGTTATGCAGTTGGAGTGGTGAGTCAATTCATGCAAACACCACAAAAGCCACATTTGGATGCAGTGAGGCGCATACTGAGGTACATAAAACATACTTTGGAGTGTGGAATTTTTTATGAAGCTAAGAGCTAGTTACAAGTACATGGATACACGGATGCTAATTGGGCTGGCAATGTTTCAAATAGAAGATCGACCAAGGTTTCATGTTTTTCTTGGAAGTGGTTATGTCAGTTGGAGCAGTGAAAAACAACCAACAATTGCACTATCAAGCACGAAAGCAGAATATAAAGGTGCATCAATTGTTGCATGTGAAGTAGTTTGGTTACAAAAACTACTATTAGATTTGGGATAATTAGTGGATGTTCATGTTGTCATTTATTGTGATAACATCAGTAGCATACTACTTGTTAACAACCTAGTCTATCATGCTAGGACAAAGCACATTGAGATGCACTACCATTTTATTAAAGAAAAAATTTTAGCAAAAGAAATTGACCTTATTCATGTCGGTACTAAAGGTTAAGTTACTGACATTTTCACAAAGGCTTTAGGTACAGACAAGCTAAGGAAGTTTAGAAAAATGTTTGGTGTACTGGAAGTGGATTTGAGCTTGAGGGGTAGTGTTGAGAATTCAAGCTCAACTAGTTAAGTTTCATTAGTTATTGGAGTAGGAAAGTAATTAGGTTACTTTCACAAGGTTAAATTACTTTCTTTACTTATATTAGTTTGGTTATTTGTGGTTTGGTCTTTAGGTTAAATACCTTAATGTTGATGGTTTGGTTCTTTTTTTTTCATTACACAAGTTTGTGTTTTTCATGTGACAAGAACCTTGACCAGTTTTTGATGTTATGTTTCTGTTGTGAACATCATGTTGTAGTTTCCTTTCAATAAACATTTATGTTTGCACTTGAGTAGATCTCCTATTTGTTAACAAAGTAGGGTTACAACATCTAATGTTTCATAATACACATAACAGGCTAGTTGTTTGAATGCGAATGCCTCAGTGTAATTAGCGCCATACTTAAGCTCCAATTCACAGACCACAGTTGCAAAAGTTACCTTGAACTCCTTCAAAGAAATAATACCTGGCCTTCCGTTGAACTTCTCAATTTTCCCAAAAAAACTGCTAACCTCCGTGGTGTATATGGGTGTAGAGGTAACGGCTTGAAATGGAATATATGGTGATGGTGTGAAAGGGTGATGGTCTGTGTGGCAGCAGACGTACCCCACTGACGAGCCCCTCCAAATGGACTTTGATGTACTATTGATGTAGTGTAATCTGAACCTAAATTCCTGGTAGGAGTTGTACTAAGTGACAGTGGTGTTGTAGGTGCTTAATGGTACCGTTGTGAAGATCGTGAATTAAAAAAAATTAGCTCAAAGGATTGTGTGTTATTTCGTAGCTAATACCTAAGTTCTGGTTGAACGGTAATGCTTTCATCATTCGAGGACATGGTGTTGTCCCATGCCCCAAAATTTTGTAATAATATAGAACACTAGCTACAAAGTTTTAACACAATGTACGGTTTGAAGAATATGGTGCGTCACCGGGAATGATCGGCAATAGACGGACGTTGAACGAAGGTCAAATAGACGTCGAACAAAGGCCAAACAAAGGTCAAACGAGAGTCAGACGCAAAGGCAAGACGACATAATGGTAAGATGTAGGACGACAAAATGATAGGATGCAGATGATAGGACACATGACGATAGTTGGACAAAAATTCGACAAAAGTTGGACAGACATTCGATGAAAGTTGGACGAAAGTCGGACGGATGTCCAATGACAGTCCGATGGACATAACGGCACTACTACAACAATGGCGGGTAGCTACACTCGGTGCACTATAACAATGGCGGATGGTGACGCTCACCCCACTGCAATTCGTTACATTGCAGTGATGGTGGGCGGCGATGCTTGCACTGTTACAACTTGTTGCACTGCAACAATGGAGGGCGACGATGCTTGCTGCTTTGCAACAATGGTGGGTGGCATTCGTTGTGTTGTAGCGATGGCGGGTGGCGTTCGTTGTGTTGTAGCGATGGCGGGTGGCGCTCGTTGTGTTGTATTGATGGCGAACGATGCTCGTTGTGTTGCAACAATGGCGAACAACGTCGCACAAATTTTTGTGTTTTTTTACTCAGCAGCTTCAAGACCGCCTCCTCATGTGTCTTTGCGAGAAAGAAAGAAAAAACAAGAAAGAAAAAGAGAAAGATAGAGCTTTGAAACCTTCTCCCCGTTTGGTCTCGCTTTTTGCAGTTCTTTTGATCCTAGTGTTGTCAATTGGTTGGCAGAGGTGTAACAACACAAGTTCCATCCAGTAGTTGCAACACTAATAGCAACAACACGAGCAACAAAAATAAATTCAAGAACTCAAAGCCAAAAGAAATCTATCACTTTCAACATTAAGTAATAAAGAGTAGAGTTTTTCTAAAATTGAATTGCAAAGAAGGAATGAACATGTAAAGTATATAAATGGTGGGTGTGTAATGGTTGCCGTGAACATCTAGAAATCCAATCTGACTATGGAGGAAACTTTCCTAACAAAAAAATTCTAGAAAAACTAAAAAGAAAAAAGAAGGGCTTGACCTTTTATATAATCGCCAACAAATTGAAACCCTAAGTACCTAATAGCGTACAGTCATTTAAGACCGTACATTAACCCTAAAAGGCATGATGGGCATGCTTGTAACTAGCCATCATGTATGAGGCCATGTACAAGCATGACATTAATTCATTTTCAATTCTAGTTCTATTTAATTTAGGTTATTCATATAAGTTCATTATTTACAAACATCATATGATCTTGTCTGTTCTACACCCCATCTTCTTTTGATATGAAATTTTTTTGCAACATCAATGCACTGTAACAAAACAAAACCCAAAAAAAAAAGGAAAACTAACTACAGATCAAGGAAAAAGTCTAGAAACAACGGTTGCACAATAATACAAAAGATGGACACACATGTTTGTGATCAACAAACACCAAGAAAGAAGGTAGAATCAAACAAACATGGACATGTACGATTTTAAAAAGACCAAAAGTAGAAAGGAATCCAAAATCTAGAGACACATAAAATGATGATGATAAACATAATAGCTTGCCATCTCATAAAATATGCTTTAGGTTTTTAAAAAAACATGGAAATAAATAACAAAGTTGGAAAAAAAAGTTACATTTCTTTACACATGTGAATGGTTTACATATAGACGTTTCCACATTTTTAGTCCCTCCCTTTGGCCTACCAACCTCAAGATGGGATTGCAAATTTGAAAGGGCTTATATGCAAGCCCTTCTCTTATACATAAAATATTGATTAAAAGATGAAACTTCATCTTAAAACCAAAAAAAAATTGGAGGGTATTTATTATCTCCATATGCAAAATCTGATGACATATAATTGCATGTTGAAGGTTCAGGAATAACAATGAGGTTGTCAAAGTAATGGAACCCATAGAGTCATTATCCAAATCTCTAACCAACCTGTACAACATACCAATTTTATTCTATGGGCCTTAAGGAATCAAAACACTTCAATTTCTTTCTCAAGAGCCCAATAATCATCTTTGTGGCAATTCATGTGTCATAAAACATATCCCATCACCAATTGGATTATTGCAATAGTGAATGAAATGCTCTTTCCCACAACAAAATTCAACCCCAAGAGGTTGAACAAAGAAAAAGGGCAATTTAAAACAAATCATTAACAAAATATGTCCTATCACACCATGATCCATTTACAACATCCCCATTTCCTTTCTAAAACTCCCACAAAAATGCAAGTATTATCTTCCAAAAACATGAAACCCAAACATGTCTTTCACAAATTCCCAATACCTCCAAACCCAATAGCAACTTGCCACTCTGACCACTAACAAAATCCTTACATTATTTCATCTGCTTCCTTGATATGGCCCCTAAGATCTACTTCTAAACCTACATCTTTTCTTTTGAAGCTCATGGCATAGTAGAATTACATAACTTAAGAAAGAAGGCAATTTTTGGTAGTAGGGCATTCTTCCCCAACCAACACAACATAAAAACTCTAGACTAAAAATTCTATTATAATTCAATGGCAATCGAATCCATAGACCAAAAACAAAAAAAACATGAAAAGGAATTTAGCTCTATGTTTTTCTCAAAGCTCATGGATCTCCTTCATATAGAATTGCTCTCATGTGCTCCATCATGCTCATCTTCGAAACCACATTGAAAAAATAATTCACAAACACTAGAAATAAAAAATAAGAAGACACCATCCAATGCCAAGCATAGTCAAAACCGACAATCAACATAACAACATCATCACTCTTAACCTGCAAGAAAACAAAGTCACAAAATGCAAAGCTCACCATTCACAATACCTCTCCACCCATCACCATCAAGTGCAGAAAGTTTTGTTGCCTTCTACTTTCGATAGTTGATGATATTGTTTCATCCACTTAGGGTTTCATCAACCCTAATTATAAGTCACAATCCTTCTATGGGAGCCCCTCTCCTACACCTAGTGCACCTGGTCTCCTTGGCGTACATGAATATATACTTGATATCAGCTTACATTATCTTTTAATAGTGTGTTTGAGTGCACATGGTACATATGCAATGTACATTAAAAACCAAGTTTACTTTTTGGTAGACAACTGAAGTAGTAGTTGATACACTGAGTTCACCAATGTAAATATTACCACACCCAATATGAATGTATATACACTATTGTCAACATTGAAATTGAAGTATTGCAATACCTTCACGGCTTCAGCACATGTCTGCTGAATAATTAATTAATTTTGAAGATTCCATTTTGATAACAGAATGCTCTAGAATATTCTAAAAGATTCTTCATCTTCCTTCACACACAAAATTTCAAAGAGAAAAATATCTTTTGAAATTTTTTTGCATTTGTAAAAGAAGATAATTTGTGCCAAAGCCACCAAGGTAACTATGGTATTGGCAAATGTGGAACTTGTGATCATAGGTTGGTGTTTTGTCAAAGGCATGGCCCATTGGAACCAACATTTGAAAACACATTGAACATGGGTAGCTGATTCTTGCATGGAAATTCGACTATTTGAAACACCTTAAAAATCGTCTCCAATCATCCATGAAATGAACTCAGCATATGAACTCATAAGTTTCTTTCTGTCAACTCTTTCCTGTTTCCTACTGCATCAAAATTTGCTTGTTGGACATGATTGTCACTGGGATCAGAGAGAGGAGTTGTTTCCTCAATAAGTATTTCCTCAATTATTCGTCAATATGTGCTCAGGCTAGTTAGGATAGTTTGCATTACTGTTTAATCCAGGCTCCTGCATGTCGTGTTTGTCCCTTCTGCTTCCCTTCTCTTCTTGTTTTCATTGTAATGAAGCTGGGCAGATTACATCAATTGTGTAGCACCAACAGATCTTTGATGCAAACTTTTGTTGAACCCTGGGTCTGTTTGGTAGACATGAAATCCCTCTGTACCCTCTTCTTTGGTAATGCCCCTCAAAAAATGCATCACAGTTACATTTGATCAGTGAAAGGGCTTTCCTCCCGGCAGGGGTTGGTGTTCTCTTTGTTCTCTCTGGAACTTAGGTGGATTGAGTAGAGATGAGCAATCATGGAGATGGTCTCCTCCTTCTTTTCACTGAAGAGTATTGACTGAAGTGCTTTTGGAGCCTTTGGCAAGTAGAAACCTTTTGCTAAAGATTCTGACAGCAGGATGCAAAATCAAATGAATACAGTTGACACATCATGGCATCCAATGCTAAACAACATAAAGCCTACCTCCTCTTGGGTTCAATATAAATATATACGATGAGATCATGAAGAGAAAACCCATTAAATTGCATTGGCTAAGGTTGATGCAGTTTTTTTTTTTTGTTTTTCCCATTTTTGTGATGTTGCTCAAGGTGATCATCCATAAGAATATTTAGCCAAATTTGGCGATATTCAAAATATGAAAGTACAAAAATCTTGAACACATGTTCATGTTGTAGGCAGTTGTGATGTTTTTGCATGAAATTTAAGAATCTTTTTTTGGGGAGTTTTTTTTAATTTTAAAAGCAGGGGATTTGCAACAAAATATTCTCTTTTTTTACAAATATGTTTTGCAAAATGGCAAAAATTATACCATGTTGATGGGGTTGACGTCAATTTCTCAATGGAAAAGTTGAACCATGACTTTGACCCGGAGAGGAAGAAATGCTCAACATCCAATGTAAATCTGACACATTGGTGATCATCCATTGCCTTCAATTCAAACTTTTGTTAAATGTTTAAATATTTGATGAAACATTTTGCAATTCCATATATACCTATTCTCCATTAAAAAAAAATCTTTAAAAATCGCATTTCCAAAAAGTTATTACAAATAAGAGCTATTGATTGAAACCCAAGTGATATAGACAGACCACATGCCAAAGTCCAGTCTTCTGCATCTAGTCCACAATGCACATGCATAATGTGACTGGTTTTGTCTTGCTATCACTTGCCCAATACCTATTTCTTGCTTTAATTGTAAAAAAAAAGACAAAACATGTTCACTTGAATTTTGTAGTTGAGAAGACTCAAGAGTGGCATACTAGTAGTGCAAGACACAAGGTCTAGAAATTCCTTTCCAAAGAATGTGATCACCTAAGTACGTTACCCAGGGGATTGATGCAATGAATGAGCACATGAATGTTGCCCAATACAAGCCCAAGATTGTGAAAGCAATGAGCAGGATGACTATAACAGATAGTACCAATATTGAGTGTTGCAAAAAAGGCAGCCAGAGTGAACTAGCACCCAGCACAGCACCCTGCAGGATGGATGAATGTGTGTGAACAGGAACAATTTTTCATTATATTCCTGTGAAAAGCTAACCACTATGGTTGGCTATGTACTTACCATCAACGTGCATCTTCTACCTGCATTGTATTGCACCCCTGCTCATCAAGAAGGGCTTTTCAATGGTACCAAGAGTACAGCAACAACAGGTGCCATGGTTTGGGAGATCTCAATATGACAAACAAACAAAACAAAACAAACTGCCCTCCTTCATAGATAGATTCAACCCATGGAATGTAAAATTTGGACTTAGAAACCCTGATTTAATCTTTGGAGGGGTTACCCTTTACCATGGTTAGAAACAACCTAAAAAATACAGTATTCAGGATTTTTTCCATGGTAACAGTATAGGTGCTGTTTCACCCAAGGCAGCATGGGAACTAGGAGGGTTTGCTGTATAGGTTACCAAGGTGGAACTTTGGCAACTTAGTTTGTAAATGAAGCAGAACTGAAGTGAGTGATAAGTGACTGGTTTCTAGTGGTGGGTGGGTGCTGGTTCACATAATCCAACAAGACAAGGGTCTATTGCTCCATTTTCTGATCATTTCAAAAAGCACTCAACTCTACCCCACACCTCTTGGGAAAAGTGAATTAAATCCCAATGTTCCAAATACAAGCAACAAATCAATCAATCAAAACAATGGGGAAAAGTGAATTAAATCTCAATGTTCCAAATACAAGGAACAAATCAATCAATCAAAACAATGGAACGTAGAAAGTGGAATGAAGTGAGTGCAAGAGAGACAGACTCACCAAACTGTAGCTTGTAAACTGTACAACTACTAAGATTCCCAACTGGATATAGAGGAGACAAGAGGATAGGCTACCACTAGTAGCTAGTGTAAGGAGCTCCAAGCTTTCGCAAAATTTCAATTCCAGCAAAAAGTTCACTTACAAACCAAGTGCAAGCTACAAATCCATTGGAATATCAGTTCATCTCCAAAGTTGAATAATGACTAGAATTTGGATGGACTTTGGATACCCTTTTCAGCCTTGGGGTGAACTAGCATCTATCATTTCAATTTCAATTTATCATTTTTTTAGGCATTCTAATTATTGGTGATAGCCAAATAGCCTCTTCAATACAACTATTGGTGATAGCCAAATAGCCTCTCAACAGGTTTAATGAAACTTGCAGCATACTAATACCCTACTAAAAGGCGTGATTTTTTTTGGGTTGCTTCTAATGGGCAGGGTGAAAGGACAACCACATTGGGGAGTTACGTCCCATCTGTGGGTGACTTCAAGCTGGATCTTTCCATGTGAAAAAAGTCCATATTAGTTAAATGTAGTTTAAATCCAATGTAGTTTTCTTTCACTCAAATCCAAAAGAAATCCTTGTTGTAGGTGACTTCAAGCCAGATCTTTCCATGTGAAAAAAAGTAGATTTGATAGAAATATGGAAAATCCCCACCATTGAAAGTGGAATCTTTTTGATTTTGAGTAGCCTTGACAATTCCAAGTTTTTGATTTTGACCTTACTACCACTCTTCAATGGTGAAAAAATTTCATGGGTAGATACAAGGCATCCATATGAATTGGATGAAAAAAGCCTGCACAAAAAGGGCTTTGGATGAGGAAGAAATGCATGGTCAAAGATGCATAGAGAGTGCATCCACACATAATGAAGCAAAGACAATTTTTTGAAAAACTCTTCTTTCGACCCAGGCCCTCCTCCATTCCCACTATTTTGTTGCATGGGTAGATAAAAAAAATTGGAAGTTGGAGTTATTAGATTTGCCCAATCTTGAAAAAAAGTGTCACCTTGGCTTGAGAAAGGTGAATAGGAGATCAAAAGGGTGAGAAACATAGTATGATGTGTCCACTATGGTCATCAAATTTAGGTTGAGAATATGTAGGTAGGAGAAATGGGTGGGCACCTGACCACTATGGTCCATGTGACATTCCTGGGTTAAATATTGCCACTAAAAGGCCTCGCTCATGCCCCCAGTTTCCATACTTCCAAATGAAGAGTACCTAACTTTACCTGACAACAACACCAAGGTTGATGTGCAAGGAATGTAATTCATGAGGTGTGGGATGTGTCACTTTTTAAAAAAATGAAATGCAAGTTTTCAGAGTTCAACCAAGTCTCAAAAAGGTTTCATAATTTACAATCCTGAGCATGGCACCACAGCCATGAAAAAACATGCTATAAATGAACATGGTCCATATTTGGTGAAGTACATAATGCACAAAATTGATCTAAAAGGTAGAGATAATAATAAGAGACATAAATGTAGAAGTAGGGCATCTGTCACACTTACAACCATCACTAATTTTTTTGGAGATGTGAGGCCTTACAAAAAATCTAACACAATTCAAATGGGGTTCATTGAGGATCTTGTTTTGATAATTGATAAGGGCTAAATGCGATTGTTTATTATGGAAAGCCCCTGGTTGACGTGAATGGTGTTGTGTTTTTATGGTCAAGTCCAGTTTCCTTCTCACTTGTTCCTAAGCACCTTCTTGTTTTAATGCAAAAAACCATGGAAGTTTATGTGCTTCCTGCCATTGGCCAATGTGCAATTGTGTTAACAACATTTGACCTATGGATGTCAAGGTCAGGGTATGACACATTTGCCTTGATAATTAATTTCATTAGCTCGAGTTGGGTTCCTTGTCACATAATTGTTAGATTATCTGAAGCACTCAATATTTTTAAAGTAGCTTTTAAAAAGCAAGTGAAGGTTTTATTGGTTGAGTAATGTCATCGTGTATGTTAAAGATGAAAGAACTAATCTAAATTCCTTCATGACTGTATTCACTTTTATTGTGTCATTTGAGCCTTTATAGTTGCTTCAACTATTTGTTGGTTTTTGTTTTGGTCATGTTATGTCAAAGGCATGTTAGTATGCCACGAATGAAGTTAAGGTGGGTGCGGGCATGAAAGAAGTCAGTTTGAAAGATGTGCAGGCTGCTATCTAGAAGACAATTACTTGGATTAAGGAGTTTGGAAAGGGCAAACATGAATGTGAGAAGGCTTTTCATGAGGTTAGTTTGCAGCACAAAAAACTCAAATCCCTCATGAAAATTCGTTTTGCTTCTAAAGTGATTTCATTCAAAGAGATCTTGGAATATGCGAATGTTATCAACATATGTTACATTTTGCAAAGTTCATATTTACAAATTAGGATTCCCAATAGGCTCACATGGGCAATTGTTTAGGTAGTAAATGAAACCCTAAACCTAGTTGTTTGTCAATGTTCAATCAAAACATAAGGTATTGGTTACTATCAAATGTGTTGTTTGTTGTTTTGGTAATCATGGGGACAATGAAGATAAAATGACCATCAAGTTGATGTTGTTCCTCCATTTCAATGTGGTGAATTTGATCAAGAAATTGAGATTTTGTATGGTAGAATGGCTACATAAGTCATTGCTGTGTCCTTTTTAAAGTTTTGCATTATCTTTCTTTCGAAAAAGAACCCACAACATGGTTGCTTTGATGCTAGATGCATGCTTCAAAGGCATGGATTGCATCATGGATTACATTGGTAGGGATCAAGTTGCCATATTACTACAACAATATGATGCCCTTGTCGAAAGCTGTAATGGGATTTTTGAATCCAAATCAAGTTGCAAGTTCGATTCTTCCATCACTCCAACTACCTTTGATTTCAATTATGTTGTTTGAGTCAATAGCTTCAACACAAGAAACAACTGAAAACCTTCTCAAAGTTGAGTTATCTTTATTTTGCAAGTTGAATGTGGAGGATGTTGATGGCCTTGATCCTTTGATATGGTGGTCTATTAATGAATCTAAGTTCCCAAATATCGGGTTTTTGGCACGATAGATTTTAGGCATCCTAGATTCACAAATTGAGATTGAACGGATTTTCTCCATTGCAAATGTGCTCATTAGTTTATGACAGTGTTGTCTTGACGTTGAGAATCTTGACAAACTTGTTATGATTTACAAAAATTGGCTTGTTGATGCACAGGTTTGTCGCAACCCCACTTTGAGGGAGTTGTGACGTCGTTGTTCACATTCCCGAAAATGGGACTTGGGAGTCCTCCGCGACTCCCGAAAACTCAAAGCGTGATTGCAAGGGTCAAAACACATCGCATTGAGACGTTCCTTATACCATTGGAAAGGTCTTCAAATGTACATGTCCAAAATGGCCTCACACGAGCCATTTGGACATATGCAGCACAAGTTATGGTCAAAAGAAGGGCCGGGAGTGAAATTGGCAATTTGACTCCCGACCACTAAAAGTCGAGAATCGACCCAATTCCAGTGCGTGCAAGTGAAGCGTGACACATTGTTGGAAAGCTCTTGATGAGAGCTACGACTTTGGTTCAGACCTCGTCCCGATCCGAGTTTGGGGCGAGAAGTTATGAGCGCCCAAAATCCCGGGAGTTCAAACCAGGACAGTTTCGGGATTCCACTTTGGGAGTCCCGGGAAAAAGAGCCATTTGGATGCAAGTGTGGCGAAGAGTTGCAGAGAATACTATATGGGGGAAGGTGGTGGCTTCTTCCGAGTTCGAGCCATAATGAGTCAAGTGAATCCAAGGTAACCCGTGGCTTGTCCCAACACTAAAAGGGTGCAGAATGAGTTCTAACCAACTTGTTGGTTGGATTTGGATGCAAGATCGTATAGTTGAGTAAGCTTGTCCCTCTTCCTAGTCTATCCTGGAGCTTTCAGCATGCCCCTTTCACCCCCTTTAGTGCTAGAAGTTGGGAGCGTGCCCCGAGTCCTAGAAATTCCGCAATTTGAGTGACCTAGCCCCAACTTGGGGCTAACTTGGGACTTGGGAGCGCATCAGGGTCAATTGCAAGCTAGTTGTTGGAGATAGATTGGGAGAATTTTTTTCGTGCTAGAGGAGACATTACTAAAAGAAAATGAGGAGTTACTTGAAAAGGCAAGCTATTTTGAGGAGACATAATCATGTGTTTGAGGATGTTAGATGGGTTGCTTATGCATTTTGATATTGCCTTCAAATGCTAATATATATTATTGATTATAGCTTTTTGAATATATTGTTCCACAAGTTTAACATGCGCATGTTGTTGATTGACTCTTGAATCATTGAATGCTTGTTTTCATAGTTGTTTGTGATTCTTCCTAAGATCCTAGCACTTTGTTTTTCTAGGTAGAAACATACACATTAACAATGAAAAACCCTAAACCAAACACCAATACCTGAGTTGTTATTTCGCCAAGTTCAACACCCACATAGCCAATGGATACTGAGGTTGCCAATTTTCAACGGGCAAGCTATGGACACCACAGTGGTACCAAAAAATTGAATTAAATTTATATATTAAAAAAAAAACCCTACCCAAATTTTAAAATATAAATAATTGACACCAAGAACCTCCTGTTATTTGCAAAACCTGATACCAAAACAACATTGTACAAGACTTTAACCACCCTTCTATATTTTTGGCTATACATTGAAAATCAAATATAGAAATCCAACAATTTTTACTATTTTTTTTCCCTCACTTCTGGCAATTGAAAACCTTTAAAATCACTTATTTTTGAATTTTGAATTTCTCTTTTTGGCAAAATTTCACAAATGAAATAAAATGAGTCCACATTGCCATGTCTGCATTCCCATTGCCAAACTGTCACGTCCACTTCAGCTTGTGGACTGCCCGAATGAGCTGCAACCTGCCCACTAATATAAATTTTCTGGGCTGTAAAATGCCCGATTTGTTTTTCCCAATCTGCCCAAACTTCTGCCCCAAAAACTCAGACTGTACATGGATTGATTTTTTCACAGGCTGCCTCGCACCCCTCCTTCCCTCACCCACCTCCTCTTGTCCTTCCATCTCTCTCTCTCTCTCTCTTATACAAACTCTGTATCTACAGACAAGGGTTTTAATAAAGAGAGAGAGAGAGAGAGAACTGATGGCACTTATTCATGCTTGTATTAGTTAGTGAGCGGATGTGCTCACAGTTTCTTTTTTTGTTTTTTTGGGGGCCCAGAACGAGCCATTTGGTTGGCCCATCACCAATATTTTAGGAACATGGGGGCACTCTCCAACATAAAAGGCCTAAATTTGCTTCCCTCCCCAAAATAGAAGCATGCTTTGCCATGTCCCACCCTCCCGAAAAGAAAAATAAAAATTGGGCCCCCTGGGTACATGCTGGCTGGCTCACCTCATTGGTTGCCAAGAATTTCTATGCCTACCTTTGTTCTTTACCATTTTAAGCCTAGGCTAATAGCAGGGGCATGAACTGTGGCGTATAGGTAGTGAAATGGAGAGGCTGGTCACAAAATTGGGGCAATGTCGACTTAATAAGTTCACAAATTAAAGTGGACTTGAAAAATGTGTGAAATAGAAATATGTTGGTAATTGGGCATTAAGGACATGCGATTCTATTTTTCTATGGACAAAAATAGAAAAATAGCAATGTGCATTGTGGACTTGGCAACTTGGACTTGACAATTGGGCAATACCAACATTGTGATGTAAAGTTGGTGATTTGGGAATGCAGACTTGGCACCTTGGACATGAAATCAGGCAATGTGGACTTAATAAGTTTGCAAATTAAAGTGGACTTGTAAAATGTGTGAAATAGAAATATATGGGTAATTGGGCATTGTGGACAAAAATAGAAAAATAAGCAATGTGCATTGCCGACTTGGCAATTTGGCAAACTGAACTTGGCCCCACAAAAAAAAAAAAAAAAAAACAAAAAAAAAAAAAAAAAAACAAACAAAAAAAAAAAAAAAAAAAAAAAAAAAAAAAAAAAAAAAAAAAAAAGAAATTAAACA
>Ga0116227_10012681_pt1 | contig 13607 bp, 14 predicted proteins | sample S1TSphgellanicum_FD_89693 | JGI IMG/M metagenome (GOLD analysis project Ga0116227, IMG submission 89693) | Host-associated microbial communities from peat moss isolated from Minnesota, USA - S1T2_Fb - Sphagnum magellanicum MG | ecosystem: Host-associated > Plants > Peat moss > Unclassified...
AAATAAAAAAAAAGTTTTAAATTTTTTTTTTTTTTTTTTTTTTTTTTTTTTTTTTTTTTTTTGGTTTTTTTTTTTTTTTTTTTTTTTAAATTATTTGGGCATTGTGCAGTTTTTGGGGGCAAACAGGGCTATTTATTTTTGTGGGTTTAGGGTTTAGGGTTTTAGGGGTAAAGCCCTACTATGGTAGGAACATCCCCCCCAAATAAGGGCCCTAGGACGAGGTGTAGAAGGCATTAGGGTTCTTACACATGCTTCTTACGAGTGAGAGGGCTTTTATAGGGGTCCTAAAAAACCCTTCCAATCTTAAGGGAGTAGGCATTAATGTTTTTATTTCACAAATCCTTTAATTTGCTAGATTGGCTTCTTTTTGTGGTGACAAAGGGGTTGAATTTGCAATAATCTAATTTTTATTGACTAAATCTTTAGTTACAAAGTGCATTTTTTTAAGGGCCTAATAAAGGCTATTGTATTTTCAAATGAATAGCTGATTTGGCTTCGTTATTTGAGCTTTGATGTTGATTGAGATTGCACCCACCACGATCCATTCAAGCATTAGGAGAATTGGAACATGCTTCCAATATTTCATCACATATGCATGAATATTGATCCACCTCTTAGCATCGACAATCATCACCTCATTTGCACTAACATCAATGTTACATTCCTTTTTTAAAAAATGATAAACATCACTTTTGTCGTGCACCATGTCATGGAGAACCTTTGCAATTTGCCAGTCACAATTGTATGACCAATGCTTCAATGGGGTGATCTTTACTTTCAACAACAAAAATGACTCCTTCAACAACTCATATTTCAAGATTAACCTTCCATATTGCATGAGAATGTGAAAAATTGTCACAAATCATGTGAACTTTTTTCAAGTCCCCCAAATGAAACCTAGATTGCATTAAGGTCACCATGGATTCTAAATTCTACCTTCAAAATGATTTTTTCTTTTTATGCAATCTTAGCTATAGAAATAGTCCTCAACAACCACACCAAGACTAAATACAATTGGCTTTTGACAATCAACATGTTTTTTGAAACGTGTAAAGCTTGGTAGATAACAACTTCATTTTGCTTTCGACATTGTTACATGTAGTGCACCAAACTTGAGAAATCAAACCATTGTCCCTAACTACATTATTTGCTTGTGGAAAACAATAAGCCCAAGTGTTTTGAAACACATGAGATTTTTTTGTAAGATTTCCTAGGTTTCTTTTCAAGAGATTCAACAACTTCCTCCCACTCAAAAAGATTGACAACTTCCTTTTCAAATCTCCGATCTTGGGATTGCTACTCGAATAAAAACTAGGAGTTCTACTAGAAGTGCCTTGGATGTTAAATCTAACATGCAACAAATTTCTAAACTTTGAATTGGGGTGGAGGGGGAGCAAAGGGTCAAATTCAAAGGCCATATTGTCAACAATCCAACAATGCATAAGGGTCAACTACAGCAATCTCATTTAGTCAACAATGGGGATTGTTGATCTGTATGTTTTTAGTGAGCTTGTGTATGGTGATGTCATTCTTAATCAACAATAAGATTGATGTCGGGGGTTTTTTCAATCGGTACTAGAAGAATTTGCAATGGGAGTTTTCAAAGGCAATAGGGTTGTTGGCATATTCGAGGACACAAGTGTCACAATAAAAGTCATATACCCTAAAAAGTTGAACACATATGGTGATGACACAATGTAACAACTATCCTAGAAATTTTCATGGGAATTAATAAAGTGTCGGCATCTAGCAAGTGGGAAAGGATTTTAGATAATTATTTTACACTAGATGAACTTTGTCGAAATTCGATACAACCAATTAAAACATGCCTGGGAGATGTTCCCAAAATGCAAGGCCAAACTTGGTTGCCACCTTCATTTTGGGCCAAACTAAGCTACCACCTTGTTCTACAACCCTTATTTTGCCAACATCCCCACCCTAGGGATGACCATACAATAGATTATGCAAAATCTCCCATATACCAGTACCTCAAAATTTCTCATCACTGGAATTCAATTTCAGTTATTATCCACTTATTGCAGATTACATTTTTTGCAACATCTTGGTGATGTTGCAAACTATGTATAACTAAGATACACAAGATGGCTCAGCATTCTGTGGCTATTCCAGATTACACTCAATGATGTGCGAAACTCACCTTGTGCTCCATCTCTTAGTACCTGGTTTAAGAAGTGAAACCAAACAGGATTGCCCACCAAACAGGATTCTTCGGCAGCAGAGGGACACACAAAAAGGAGAAAGAGTCAGCTTATACCAAAATCATCTCTCCATCTCCAACTGATTATCATGCAAAGGACCCATAAAATCTGATCCCTAGATTGGCCATTAGAATGCAATTGTGGTATGGCCTGTGCATACAATAAGCACATGGGTTGCACATAGAGACTATCGTAGGCACTATCTAGTACAACAATGATAGCTTTTGACCTGCCTTTGCACCGAGTAGAAGACAGCACACTAAATCTCTTAGTTAGCCCCACTCGAAAGTTCAATCACAGGCCAGTGAGCCTTTGATCGAGAAGCAGGGATTTATTTGCTCAAAATAAGCCCAGAAAGAAGATGAAAAAAAGGGCTCCAGAAGTCATGGCAACGTTTGCAGGACCACAGGACCCCACAACTCAATAGACTAGTCATTGGCCCTTTCTTGCTATGGCCTTGTGGCCAGAGCCTCATCACAAGCTGTCCCAAGAAAAATTTGCATGTATAGGGGGCTTCAGTGGAAATATAGGATATCCAATTTAGTGCAAACCTCTGTTTCCTGATCAACAATGTGCTTCATTCTCAAATTCCGCTAGCTAAGACACTGCAACTCAAACCGGGATTCCATAGTTTGCAATCTGTGTAACACGTTTGTCCAAAACCCCTCTCTGTTGCTTTGCCTCTGCCGACATGGCAGCAACCTGCAACAGGCACAATTCTTCAATGAGAGGATTGAAACACAATTTGTTTCCAGTCCAGTTAACTTTCTCAAACAACCTACATTCAAACACTTCGTATGGTCATGCACACAAGTGAGAAGCATATAATCAGTCTGTCAGCCTTCTCAAACACCAATTACTTTGAACAATTCAGAAGGGACAGAAATATTAACTCAGACACCCACCTCAGCTCGCAGACGCAGGGCTTCCCGGCCAGGTAATTCTCGCAGGCTGTCCATGAGACCTGCAGAAGACAGCAGCCTCTTCACAAGTTAAATGTGCAAAAATATAGAGACCATGAGATGCAGGGAAAGAAGAAACAAAACATCCTTGTGGTCAAAATTAATGTGCCAACATGAACTTGTAAGTTGGATGAAGATGGGATACAATAGTTTGGACAATGGATGCAAGCGACAGCAACAAAGAGAGGTGCAGGATGTTGTCACTGATATGTGCAAACAAACCTCTGGCATGTGATTCCGTCTTGTAAATACTCCTAACAAGACTGCTGAGCTGGCCTCCAGTATTTCTGCCATAACACAAACAAAATTCTGTGCACTTATAATACACTACACATCCATGCTAGGAAAAGGTAACAATTTACAAGACATCACAAAACAGTTAATGATTCCAATTAGAATCAAGAGATCTCTTCATGTGTATTGATTGTTCTCATACTTGACCTGAATAGGAACTGTGAGATGACTTGGCGCTAAGTTATAGAGATTTCAAGATCAAACAAAAACAAAAATTAACAACCAAATGCAGGGAGAAGAATAGAGAAAATGCAAGGTGAACAATAGCACCAGTCTCACATGTCCAGTGCTCATCAAACTACAAACAAAAGTAAGAGGTTATTTACTTCAGCTTGGTTCTGCCACGTTGAAGTTCCTCTTCTGCAAGCCTTGCCCGCTCCTGCACATTCACCAGAAAGTCACCTCAGAATAATTACAGGCATTTTTAAACAATATAACCTATGTTGTGTTTAACGTAGAATAGGGCACAATCACTGCTCAGATCAAGAAAAGATTTTGGTAGAAACCACTTTTGAAATGTCCAAAAAATGCAGAACACACTCACAGAACATACAACATACCTCAAGCTTCCGGGTCTCATTCTTCAATAAATCTACAGATTGGCGCATCTCCTTCACCTTTGCCTCAGCTCTTGCATACATTGCCTGGAAAAGAGGGCAGCAACACAATTTGAACCATAGCATAGACACAACAACAAAGAGTATTTAATTTGACAACAATTTCATGGTGGCAGCACATGTTATCAAAAGACCTCTTGATTCATGAGTGAGGTGATTGGATTCTCAAGTAGCCTTTACCAATAGGTGCAATCCAGCTCTAAATCAGACAGCCCGTCACATAGCTAGAAACTGGAAGAAATAACAGAAACCGTATTCGTTCTCTGGTGTTGTACCTCTTCACTTTGAAACCGTCCAATTGTGAGACGAAACAATAGCCTCCTTGGTGCTGCAGTCAATATAAAGATAGAACAAACAGATTGGTAAATAATGCATACAATGATATTTCAACCTTTGCTCGAGAACAACATATACACAACATATAGACTCAAAAATGTCAGCATCAGGATAATAGAGTACTTACTTCTTAAAGCAAGCAATGTGGTGACACCAAATACTCCATAAGCCACATTAGGGTACCTACTGATTGTATGCACACCCTCTGCACTCCATCCCACAATCATAGCCATAACATCAGCTAATTGCCAGTGATCATTGTGCCTTGAAAACCAAAACAACAAAACTATTTGCAAACATCGCATATCCCTGGAAGCTAACATCTGAGACATCAAATGATGTAACACTAAAAAAGAAAGCCAGAAGACAAACTAGTCTCTCAGCCACAAGATATAGTGATCTCACCCTGCATAGTGCTCGTGTAATAGAACTGCAGTAAATCATGTTACTGAAACTGAGTGATGGATTGATCCTCCACAATGGCATAAAGTACTTTAGAAGAAAGTGAATTGTGCTCTGCGTCACATCTGTGAAGGAAAGAAATCACCTAGAAGGGGACAAGCTGGAGTACCTTTAAGTTTGCTAAAGAAAATGTCTTCATAAACAGCATATTGCTGTGAAACTGTGTGAGCAATATTCTGCAAAGACCCAAAGATTCCCCAAATCCTCATCAGGTCCTTATCAGTACCGGCATGAGCTCAACAGTTAGCTGACTCAGGACAGCAGAGAAGCATCAAAGAGAGGGGTTGAGAATGGTGACGATAGTGCAAACGTCAAGGAAATTTCCAGCTACCATCCTGTTGCACAGATCTTTCAACATCCACCCAAACGGTGCTGAATTCATCATCAACTCATGCACTACCCTAAAGACCTAGACCATGATGAACAGCAGCTAAAGGAGAGATTTTAGATTTCTTTTTAGTCTTCTTCTGCAACAGAAATGAATCCTCTTGCATGTTATTGCAGATCGTCCAATTCCAAAAAAAGGAAATACAGAAATCACATACTTCTGAAGAGGATAGTGATACTGTATAGCTCCAGAATCAAAGCTACTTTTGCCACAAAAAACAAGCAGGTAGAATTCAGTCAAAAGAGGACTGGCAGATTTGAAACCTAAGAACTCTTACAAAAACAAAAAAGCAAATCTGCAAGAGTAGTAGAAAGGGGAAGCATGGCTGATTCCCCTACTGCAACAGTCAACAGAACGGCGTTTATTTGTTTCTCTTCCAGATCATATAACACCGACAGGTTCCCGAGAAAGAAGAAAAGGCTTTTTTTTTTTGTTTTTTGTGGGCGAAGCTTTTCTCCCCTACTACAATATCATGTGAATGGGAGTATTCAGATGTGCAAACCTGTGCAGTGGTGAGGTGGTGGGAAGATGCATCCTGCAACTGCCCGAGCTGCGATTTGGCAGTTTTGAGAGCATCATCCTTGGATTGCAGAGCTTTCCTCCCTATCTCTTGAGCTTGAGCCGTATAGTAACTCCAAGCATTCTCTGCCTTGTCTTCCCACTCCCCTGATCCCTCTTCCTTCTGCTTCGCCATCGCTGCTGATGAAAAAACCGGCAGAGGAGGAGCTCCTCAACACACGCTCGCTCGCTCGCTCGCTCGCTCCCACGATTCTCCCTTGCGTCTATTTTCTTTCTTCTGGGTTTTGCACAAAACAACTAGTCTGGTTGTGGTTAGGGCTCATGCCCTGAGTCGCGAGTTTAAGGAGGTTGGGAGTTCAAATCCAGCCACCTCCAGCAGAATTGTTGATATGTGTCTTCTATTTAGGTTCCCAATGCGTTCCTATCAGGTTCTCAATATGTTTCCGCCCCCCGCCCCCCTCAAGTTCCCAATGTGTTGTTCTCCATAGCACCTCACTTTGATTCCATTATGCTTTAGCAAATTTCTCCTCCTTTTTCCTCCTGTATAGGTGGGTCCAAAGGGGAGGAACTCTGTACTTCAAAATAGAACCTTTCTATTTCGGGGAGCCTCCATAGTTTCATGTTTTTTTGAGTGATGAGCCAATCAAATTGGCTCATTGCAAAACAAAAAAAGATTTCAACTTCACCTACCTTGAGCATATAGGATGTTCAGAAGTGGCAAGCAATGGGAGTCAAGACAAAGCCAACAACTAATACCCATTTTATAATTGCTACAAGGGTTTGCATCTTTTGAAGAGAAATTGAAACTTGCTGTTTAAAGAAAGTTGTTAGGGTTGATTGGGTGACCTTTGTTAGGTTGAGCAATGATGTAATGAGGAACACATGTTTAGGGCATGAGAGAATACAAAAGGTTGTTAAATTGGGTTTTGTGAGGATAATAATGTTCTCACATTTTTTTGCAGTTAGCAATTTGCCATGAATTTTCCAATGTTCATGACAAGGTGAAAACAAATGTAAATTAGGGCTATGGATAAGATAAATTTAATAAACAAAAATATTTGATTTTTTAAACTGTTCCCTACATACAGACCTTGAGGTACAACAAAAGCAAGATTGTATTCACCTCCATATTGAATGCTCTGATTGACTTCAGATTCTAAATTCTAGGTGTCTCAAGGAATCCATTTCTTTTAATATTCTTCTCGGCATACAACAGATTGATTGCATAAGAATTTGACCAAAAAGTAGAGAAGAATCACATGAGAAACAATGCAAGAATGATAAATGAAAAAGTGGGGAAGAAAAGGTGCAAAGTGAAAACCTTCAAAAGTGTGGGATCAGCATGTAGGCATTTTGACACCAAAATGCCAAAGACTAGTGTCCATGGTGTAGTGAACCAGGAGAAACAGTCAGCCCATATATATATATATATATATATATATATATAAGTGTGCATTCCAAGCAGATGGATTCAAAACCTGGGTTTCTTTTAACCTACCTTGATCCATGCATCCCATGGTACCCTCCCATAAAAGCTTTCTGCAGCCAAAAATACCCAATCTCAGCCTGACAGAAAGGTGGATCCATTGAAAAAGTGCTCCTTCATACCATGTGGCACATGATAGGAAATCAGTAGATTACGAAGCAACACCACTAAGTGTGAACAATTTATTTCCTTAATATTGGGTTGGTTGGTGAATAACGTTACTCACTACCTTGCATACCAGTACAAATCAAAAGCTGCTCACATGTTCAAGGAGCGTACAGAAGCAGTTCATACGCGTCCATAAACAACCTGCAGTCTGATGTCAACCCTCAAGTGGTTATAGGTACATCCCTCTCTACATCTACACCCTTCATACAGAACCCCTAGCAACAAAAGGACCACTGCACTTGCTTTCAGTCAAGCTCCATATACCCATTAAAAACATTGAGTTACCATAAGGTAGCTCTTGCCTCGGAAGGTCCGGCAATTGTTTGAAGGCAGGCTCCAGAAACAACAATTCTAACCACCAAGTAAATAGCCTACTAGCATGCCCAACAGGGCAACAAGAATAACAAATAAAAATGAAAACCCTGACTGTAGCTTTTGATTCGCCTTCCCGATGCCACCAGCTTTAGCCGTCGTATTGGTTCGCTGCACATGGCAGATCAGCTAAATTAGCAATGAGTCATCCTCTACTGCTCTCAGGATTCTCACAGTTTCTGCCATCAAAAACAACACAATATCCTCACCAAGCATCATCCACTTGGTGATCCTATAGCTATATCTGTTGGTTAGCTTTGGCCATGCTGAACTTTCATGGTTGTGTAAGTTATCCCCCCCTTCTTCTGCATATTACATATTCCTCAGCCAAAGATTCTCTCATTACACACTTGATCACACCCTGGAGGGTACAACATACCAATTCTTGCTGTAGGCGAATATTTTGCTGTATAGCTGAATTGCGCTCCTCAGTCATTGTACTCAAAGCATTTCTTACCTGCAACAGAACCCATCATCACTAAATTAGCCAAGAAGAAAGCTTCATCACAAGTAATCAATATGAACCACTGATTTTGGAGGCAGAATCAGATTTAGGGTGTGACTGTGAGCTCTCAAGGTACAATGCTTGTAGCATATTAAGAACAATCAGCTTCTCAGATAAGTGGGCCCCATACTGCTCTTATTATGGCTGTATACTCAAAAAGAGGAGTACACAGTAACTGACCAGATTTATAAGGAATCCTCATTGTACATTTGGGCCCAGAAGGGCATCCATTTTGAAGCACAGTTTGTCCCAAAGGGGAAACAGGTGAGGCTGATGAACACAAACCTCAGTAAACTTGGCCTTCAATTCACTGATTTCCTTTGCTGTCTGTAACACAGAGGACAAAATTAGTACCCATCAGGCACACTACAGCTACAATTCTATCATATGGACTCTAAAAGCAGCACAGTAAATTGGAACATATCTTCAATGCAGAAAACAGAAGAAGGAAAGAGAGTCCTACCGGATCTAGAGGTGGAAAATGGCGATCACCATTGTCTACAGCAGCTTCCATCTTAGGTGATAAGCCCTCTTCGCTTGACTCTGTGATTGGTGACGGTGGTTGTGGTGGTGATACATACAGCACCCTCAACTTTGCTTCGTGCACATCCTTGCCAGCTTCTTTATTGAACTGCAACCATACACAGCACGTTCCTCAATACAGTGTAGCAGACAAAGGAAACCACAAATAGGTGACCTCTGTCAATAACAAAGTGAGTCTAAGTGGCCTTGGTATGTGGCAACACATCATGCATTGATGGTGATTCTGAAAAATCTATGTCAAGAATGGACTTTACAGTTCTGACTAGGACTGTCTTTGCCATGGTCAATATGACTTGCATGCATACATACAGAGTCTAGAATGTTGAGTTTAAAAATGAACCCAGCATAGGTTCAAAATATGGATCTTCAATATCTGAATGGCATTGTACTTAGAAGACTTCAAAGACAGTTCTAAATTGACAAAGCAACACACTGCTTTTGATTAGCTAACTACCATATTGTGACTGCCCTCAAGATCACTCCAAACAAATGAAAGAAAGACAACTCCACCTAGACTCATACTTGGAATTCCTACCAGTTCTTGAGAGACATCTTTGGATGAGGAGCCAACTGGAGCTATTACACTCTGCACAAGAAACTTGTCTTTGCATTGCATATCTGGAGGTGCTTCTCGTTGTGCTTGCATGGTGACTACCACATACCAAACCACCATAACCCATACAACTTAGCAACACTTCAAACCACAAGCAATTCTGTACACTTCCACAAACCGAAATCCCACCCCAATAATCAATAGATTTACATGAAAAGATACAATTTAGTCAAAGGGGACACAACAAAATGGCAAAATAAGAGGACATCAGCATCCTGCATCCAGTGAGAATAATAACTTCTGCAGGCAATTTAATTAGAAACCAACAGATCAGAAATCATGTTGTTAAACCAGGAGTCTCTCTATCTACAGCACTACACTACTTGCAACAACCATTCAAAGGTTGTCATGCTAGGATACCTGTGACATCTGCACTGCTTTGTGGAAGTACAATCCCAGTGTTGGGGCGTACACAGTATTTTTTGGGCGATGTGGTTTTAACCTGTGACACACAAAACAGCACATAAATCATTCACATTTCCAAATAGTACCCTAATCATATTTCCAGTATAGAATGTAGGACATCTTCAACAGCCTGGGAATGACAGGTCACAATAGAAAATATAATTGGTAACCTATCAAAGTTCATCTATTAAAACTGGTATCACAAAATATCATTCATAACAGTTTCCAGAGCTAATATCTAGATAGTGAACCTAACATAGAGATATGGTGTAGAACTGCATCCATCATATGTCATGAAAGAGGAGAAAATATTTGGTCAGGGAGTATCTTAGTTACCAACCTTAAAAGCCACATAGTTTTCAGATGAATTGACAAGGCGTAATGAAGATGATATTTGCTTCTTCAATTCAACTGCTCCACCAAAATAACAGAACTTTATAGCTAATTCCAAAAGAGTACATCATGTAAGCAAGGCAGAAACTCACGGAAGAAAACGTTCAAACCCATCTGACAACTACTTGCAGTAACATTTGCAAATAAACAGAACTCTTGAAACATGATTGCTCAAGAATAAAAAGACAATAGAATAGAGTAACCCTTTTCCCTTTCATGTACCTTGGTCATGTTTAGGGTAGAGCCCATATACAAAACACATCTAACAGTGAGATTTTTAAATGCGAGTAAATGCATTGAATCAAAAGCATGCCAAAGGTACATGGAACATACATGGGAATTTCAGCTCCCCAGGCTGAATGCTGAGAAGTTCGGTGGGCATGGCTGCAGTTCCTTTGACCCCCCGCCTCTCAATATTTTCCAGGTCTTGTTCTTTTGCACTGCGGAGATTTCAAGTCCTGCTAACAATGCTGTACAAAAATATAACAGAAGGCCTCAATTAGGGCCATCTTCGTAACCCTCATTTTACCAACTTCTGATCCAGGGCAAAGGGTCCTGCAATACTTGATATCCTAACCTTTCAACACCAGGCTCATAATTTGGCCCAGAAACTCGTCCTTCTTAGCTTTGTTACAATTAAGGTGGGATCAAGGATCCCTGCAATACGCCTGAAAAGTTTAAAACAAAGGGATGGAGGCTTCATGATGTCTGCAACATCATCTTCCATATGGACTGAAGTGGCTCATCACTGTCTATGCATTTCGTCACACAAAAACTGATACCAGGAAATTGCTGGCACAGAAACCAATGTGATCTAGCATTTCTCGAGACAGCCAGAGCAAGCGAAGCAGATAGAAACAAATCTCGACACTATGGAAACTAACGACGGAGCCTGATGCATGCGAAGGACTCATGCAGCAGAAATGGCCGACCAAATCTCATTTCTCAAAGATCATTCTCATCATCTAGGGTTAGCAAAAAGAAACTGAAAAAAACAGAAAGAAAAAAAGCCGGCAAGTTGAACAACCGTCGAACGGATTCAAAAATCAGGCGCCCCTCCACCACCGCAAACCACAAGAGAGTTCCAAAAGCATAAACATAAAACATATGACCGACCGAGTAAAAACCCTCGCCCCTTCGAAAACCTCGCGAACCTAACAACAAAGCGAATCCAACCGCTTCTACTCCCCCCCGGGAAAAAAAGCACCTCGTAAAGCAAAGCCAAGCCAAAAAAAAAAAAACGCAACCTAAACAGACTTGAGCATAGCAAGAGAGACCGGAGAAAACATCATCATCATCATCATCATCATCATCATCCAAGGAGGTTCCGACCGATGCACACAGTTTCCATTGTGGCGAGAAACCTATACGACGCGCACTAAACGGACGAGGAAAAAACCCCAGAAAACCAACCGAAAAAAAAAAAAAAACGCCCCAAAAATATCAATAAATTTTCCTCCAATACAGAAAATGAAGGGGAAGATAATCTTACGGTACCTGAGAGACGCAGAAGCGAAGCAGCAATCGATGAAGGAGCAAGAACACAGTGCGATGGAAGCGCGAGAGAGAGAGAAGAAGACGGAATCCAGACAAGAAGAAAAAAAAGAAGACCTGATGGTCTCTCTTCCCCCTCCCTCCTTCCGCACTTAGCTGTCCACCGGTCCCGCCTTTTACCCTCACGGCTGTCTCTCACGTTATTACCCAAGGGTCAAATAACACCCGCGCCCCCCCCCTACACACACACACACACACACAGTTGGCATAAATTATAGGTACTGCCAACTAGATACACGCGTTTATACTCCGGTCTGTTCTGTTACCCAGATGTCCAAGTTCTTTTCCCGCTGCCATATCATGTAAATTTCATTTAAAATCCCAAATTTGTATAAAATTTCAAATTTTAAATGAAATTTTATCCAAATTTTTTGGGTATAAATGGGGGGGAAATTTATACCCAAAAAATTTGTTTTATTTCCGTCTTTTTGAAATTTTCATATACGTAGCTTAAATTGTTGGTAAAGCCTGCGCGCCTGCCTGCACATTCTTTACAGAAGAAAAGGGGCCCGAGCATGGGCCTGATTTTTTCGTAAAGCCTACACAGCCGACAGCTTTAATACGGTCCCTAAAGACCCCTTGGGAATTTTATTTTTTTTACTGTTTTTTTTTTCATTAAAAAAAAATAAAATTCTCATCATACTTAGTGGGTAGAGATGCAAAGAGGTATATCACAAGAAAGAAAATAACAAAAATAAATAAATAAATTCGTGAATTTGAAGACGGACAAGTGAAAAACTAGTATACGACTATCGAGAGAAAGAGAGAGAGAGAGGTGTCGAGACCCGGGGCAATAGAGAGCGTAGAACACAAGAAGGATATCATTAAAAAAACGTTCAAACTTAACTTTCCGGCCTATTTGGTCAGCCCGAGTCATTGCCAACTTCTTCGACAATTGGGTTGTAGAAGTAACCGAGCCGTCCACATGAACCATCGTACTAGAAGGCGAAAACCACCATTTCCCGACCCCCAAAAATACATTAGAAAAAAAAACATTTGAGGGGCTAGATTATTATTTTGTTTTCCGTTAGAGAATTAAATTAATTGAGAGCTTCTTTTTCTTTTTTTTCCCTCCTATACTTTGTTGGGGGTAATGTGGTTTTTCCTGGTATTCTTTTCCAAATAAAAAGTTTCAGTAATTTTATAGAAAATTTTACTACAATAATTGAACTTTCATAATTGTGGGGTTCGTTCGGGACGGGGGATACCGAGCTTTGCTTACGTACCAACCTACCTGCTTACCTACCTACCTATTTACTCAAACCTGTCGAGTTACTTTACAAGTCGTTGAGTTACTTTACAAGTTGTTGAGTTACTTTACAAGTCTTGTTCGAGATCTGTTGGAATCATTATTGTCTCAAATATATATTTTTTAATTTTAAAATAATTACACTACTACCTTTGGCAAGCCTAATATAGTTATTTTCAGAAATATTTAAATAATTTTCAGAAATCCATTTTTTAAAGAGAAATATGGAATATTCGAAAATATTCCATTCCTATGGAATATTCGAGAAAATTCTTAATTAATTAATTAATTAATTATTCGATTCACATGTTTTAGAATCTGCCAAGGTACTACAGTAGTGTTCATAAATCTTCGGTTCCGGACGAAACCCCACCCCCCCCCCCCCCCCCCCCCCCCCCCCCCCTCCCCTTTAAATTTTTTTTTTTTTTTTTTTTTTTTTTATATAATTTTCGTATGTTTTTTTTTTTTTTTTTGGTGGGTCTCGCAAACACACACCCCCCTCTCTCCCCCCAAACCACACAG
>Ga0116227_10012682_pt1 | contig 13606 bp, 9 predicted proteins | sample S1TSphgellanicum_FD_89693 | JGI IMG/M metagenome (GOLD analysis project Ga0116227, IMG submission 89693) | Host-associated microbial communities from peat moss isolated from Minnesota, USA - S1T2_Fb - Sphagnum magellanicum MG | ecosystem: Host-associated > Plants > Peat moss > Unclassified...
CCCCCCCCCCCCCCCCCCCCCAAGAACTATGCAATAATAGACTAGATAACATGCACTAAAATAAAATCAGGGCAAGTTTTTATCATGTGTGGAATAGGTTTGTGCTTAGGGGTGAAAAATGCCTTTGTGTTTCATGAGACTATTAAAATATTGTTTCAAGAGTTCTCTTCAATGAACTAACACTCAAATGTCACAATAACCTCATAGGCTAATGTCAAGGAGTGAAGAAAATATTGCGGCCAATGAGTTTATTTGAACTAGTGCCTTGAATTGTTTTTAGGGTTGCTCAAGCAACTAGTACTTAAAAGTTGCATGTCTCATGCAAAAGACATGCAAATTGCAAGGAGTATTTAACAAATGCTTCTCTAATTTTATTGGGGGATGCACAAACCTTAACATTTCTTAATACAATTCTCAGCTTCAAAGACATCATCTTAGACAAAGTTTTCACATGTCATTCATGTTGATTTTACTTTTTTTGGAAGGTCTTTTCTTAAAAGATTCAACCAAACTTGGCTACAAAGAATCTATGGAAATAACAAAATTTAAGCATCATCTTAGAGTTTTGGCTACCTAACTGAACTGAACATAATATAAAAAAGAACTTGTTATTTGTTCTTTTAAATCTACTCATTGAAAATCCCAAAATCACAATCCTTTTCATTTAAAAAAAATTGCCAAAAATATTCATACAATAGGGTAGAATTATCTCCAATAATTCTATGCCCTTGTGAGCCACTTTCTCCCTTTCCAAAATAGTATAGGTATCATGTTTTCCAACCTAGTTAATGTGAAGTTAAAATGACCACCTCTCATTCTTGTAGCCTAGCAATGTTCACCAAGCTTGGGCCAAATTAGCAAACATAATTCTTTGAATGATTTAACTATCATTTTCTCAACAAGGGGTTTCAAACACCTTAAAAGTCAAGAAGTGGATGATTCAAAGTTGTGAAAAGGATTGGCTCCCTTCAAATGGTTGAAATGTATAAAGTATATATAGAATGAGGATATAATGCTTTTAAATATGACATTATGTTGTTGTAACTCTTGGAAATCCTATCATGTAGAATGAGTAGTGAGGTACAAAAACACATGCTTGAAGTTTGTGTTCACATATTCCAAATCATTTTGGCTAAGTTAAATCCTTTTGTGATGTGCATTAATCATTAAGTTCATTTTTTTTTTTTTTGGCATTTTGTATTGTTGAGTTTATGCTAGTACTATTAGCTTAAATGATTTATGTTGGATTTTTTATTGCTAAAGTTAGTTGTTAGAGAGTTATTTCTTAGAATTTGACAAGTATAAATTGTTTTGAATATGAGTCTAGGCCTATAACCTTATGTTACAATCATAGCTTGTACCCTTTTACTACATACAATCCTAGTATTCCCAAGAGTGTGACCTTAAGGATCCAACTATGAGGGTCATCATTTGAAGGGTCATTTTCTTACTCAAAAACTCCTAAAACATCTTCCTTTTTTGTCCATGCCCTTATTGCAAACTTGCAAGTTGCCTTTGCATAACGATGTGAACCTTGCCTTGGAAAAAGCAAACAAAAGTGGGAAATTTTAATGTGTTTCAAAATGGATTAATGGTGGTTGCAAATTTGGTAGACATTGCAAAGTTATTGTGACAACAACATTGAACCTGAATATGATACATATGAGTGTTGTAGAGATGGAATCTTAGAGTCAAATTAAGTTTTCTAGATGTTGCCAAGCTTTTTGAAATGCCATCTATCATCTTGTCTTGTGTATCATTATCATTATAATGTTGAATTTGTTTCATGTAGGGCAAATTTATAGATCATGTGGTTGTTTTGAACACATTTGTCATATTGTCTTCATCTATGGGTATACTTAGTGGGTAGTTCATATGATTATCATGAAGTTCTATATTAGTATGTTATGTACATTATAATGTGAAAGCAAGAGTTCATTCTTGTGCTATATTGACCTAATCATATCACATTTTCAGTTTGATGTTTTACATCGTGATTAGATGTTCACTTTCATGTTTTGCATTGTAGTCAAATTTTCACTTTCATGCTTTACTCTATAACCACATTTTAGGCTTAGTAGGTTAGTGTCAGATTTGCATGCCACCTTGGAAAAGTCTTGATAACAATATTCACATTAAATTATATAACCCATGTAACCAAAATTTTCCAACTATTGAACTCAACTAGGTTGCCTATACAATAACTTCAAATGTCTTGCATTATTAAATTGGCACCCGACATAATTGAAACTAACAAAGTCATAAACATAAAAATATGCACACAAAATAAAAAGATGAAACTCTAGAGCCACACCTTGGAGATAATCCCCCAAACATGAAAATATTAGAAATTTGTTCACGTTGAATTGGGTTCCAAATATACATGAACAATACACCCTTCAGAAAACCATGTCCATAGTAAACACTTGACACAATACATGGTTTCCACCTCCTTTTACCATGCAAAGTTGAAAGCAACCAATAAAGAGACAATCCAAATATCTTTTGAAAAAACACTAAATCCAAGGTATGCATGCAAAGTTATTGATAATTGTGCACTTTCAAACATTAGCTCCATGAATGCTTACATGTTATCATGTTGTGGATTTCAAATAATTGTGACTCTTTGTCAATGCAATTGTTTCATGAAATGCTTTCAATTTTGTGATCTACCACACAAACTTGCCATCATCCATATCCAAATTTGGCTTTAAAAAAAAGTGAAAGTAAAATTTAGTTAATTATCGTTGTATATTGTTGGCTACCTGTTGGAATGTAATGTTGAGTCTAGTGAATTTTTCAAATTTTCATAATTTGACGATCAAAAATCACAAAGACACTCAAATCTTTTGTATTTTTGAAAAAACATTCAATAGCTAGCAAAATTTCACCCAAAAAAAGGAATTGGATTCATGTCCAATTGTGGCATGTTGAGGTCTGGTATTATGAAGTATGAGACCTCAATGAACGAAGTCTCGGGCTCAATGGGTTGGCCATCTTCCAAATCGTCGAGATTCAATTAACTAAAGGTTGTTAAAAACCTTGTGTAGGTTGTCCATGAAAATTATATTTAGAGAACATGTTTGCAATTAGATCCCTATCTATTCTGCAATGCTACTTGTTTTTTATTTTCTGGCTATACCAAAAAAACTAAATTGCAACTTCTTATTGTTTCATTAGGCAACATCTGCAATGCTCCCAAAAACATTGGTGCCAAATGGGTTGTTTTTCAATAAATAAAAAAGAAGCCATATCACATTAGGGCTTAAAAGCTTCATTTTGTTATGCCATGCAAACTAGGCCTAATGTTAATTATTCCCAAGTTCAAAAAGGGAGAATACCTATCAATAGGGAAACGCATGCATGCCAAAGGTCAAGAAATATACCCATACTCCATTTGAGGCCCAAGGTTTTCCAAAGGTGCCTCCCAAAAGAGTACCTAGCTTTCAAAAGAGTACAAAATAGTAGCTTTCTAAAAAAAGCTCTACAAGTTGCCAAGAGTATTGATATTTGCACCCACCCTGTGCCTTTCAACAAGATACAAGGATCCATCATGTGTTTATGATTCTTTCCAAATGCATATTTTGGTTTGTTATATCATACTTTATCTTACACACCAAGTGGTGCATGTTTTGTGGGGGTGGGGGAATCCATATTATCATGGTTCATGGTCCAGAAACCTTCATGTCTTTTTTACATACAAGAAGAATCCAAAACAATAATTGGATCCAAAATTCTTGCATGAAGGGCCCCCCATATATAGGGCCAAAGACTAGTGTCTCCTCAATTTTAGCCAAACCATCCATTGGGCACCCCTGCTCCTCCCCCCCAAACTTTCCTTTTCCTCTAACAGGACAAAGGAATAGAACTTGCCCTTGTTTTAGGAGAAATGTGGGCCTTTAGCATATTATGTTACAACACAAAAGAAAGAACTCACTATGAATCCCTCCAAGGAGGAAAAAACTCAATTGCCAAAACCATAGGTTGATAGAGAAGACATGTAATGGTTTAGAGAGGGGTTGTATATTTTGTAGCATAAAATCAATTACCCAATTAACTTGTATTTAACATCCACCGTCGTTCGTCAAAGATGTACCAGTCAGAACCATCAGATTCGGGGCATGCAATTTGGATTGAGCTCATATTGGAGGGAGCTAGTACATATATTATATGGTATAGTATAGTGTGACTCATAGTAACTAGTTGGGGGGGAACCCTAAATTTTTTTTAAAAAAATCTTTTATGATTGGCACCATTGATTGGCCCATCACAATTTTTTTTTTAATTAAGCTATGATCAGTCCTAAAACAGATACATTGTAGTCTCCTCCTTTTAGGCTGCTTATACAAGTTACAAGTGTTGAACTTAAGGCAAAGGACATAGGTTAAAGTGAGGTGCTATTGGGAACATGTTGGGAAACACATTAGGAACAACAAAATCCAAAAATTCAGCACTCCACCCTCCTCAAAATGAATAGCTTAAGAGGAATGTCCAAAGTGTTGTTGTTGGTCAAGAGAATTGCTTTTGTGAGTTTTGGCATTGTATTCGAGTGCATGTGTTTATGTGAAAAAGTATGAACTACTGGTTGAGTAAGGGTGGGTTTCCCCTCTTTGTACTTGATAAGAGCTGTGCCATATGTACGTACTAATAATTGGTAGATTATAATTCAGATGAAGTGTAGGTTTTAAATACCGTAGTACCTTGGCAGCCTCGACACTAATATTGAATTATATGGAGAAAGGTTGAAATTTTCATGAATTTTTTTTCAAAGAATTTTTTTTTGTGAAGGAAAATAGAGAATTTATTGGAGTATTTTAATTTTCAAAATGGGATTTTCAAATTTAATTAATTAATTGACAGATATGTCTTCAAGTGATCCTTGTATTATGGTATGGCAAGTTGAATTTGGACCTATAAAATGCACATGTTATAGTCGTTTTCAAAAGGGCTAGTAAAGAAATATGACTGATTTTAATTGGCGTATATGGTGGCATAATACATGGTTTGTGAGGGGAATGATTGATTTTGATTTGGCCTATATGGTGCTACAACATTCTGTACTTTAACAAGCTAGTGTTCATGGGTAGGAGTTTAGGGTTTAGGGTAGTTTTGTTCATGGGTAGAGAGGATTTGATCTTTTGAGCTTTGATTGTGTACTTCTCAAATACAAGGTCTCCTCTCTCAATACTCTAATACTATTCATCTTTTTCAGAAAAAAGTCGTGAGAAAATGATGGGGCCACTTCTAACTTTTGTGTGCAATAGCAAAAAAATTGTTCAAAATCTCAAGTAGTGTCATTCAAGTTTGAATTCAATTTGCATCCAATTTGCACCCATGTCTCATTAGAATCCACAATGGTAATGTCATGTCTTTATGATAAATGTATGAAAACTGTATGATAAATGTATGAAAACTGTAGTTACATCCACCTTCCTTGCTTGCAAGAGGAAGAAAAGAAGCGCCAACTACAGCCCCCCCCAAAAAAAGGACAAAACATTTGTTGTGCTCAATAGAGCAGAGATCATGAAGAGTTGTAACTTAGTACACATAACTCTTCTTGGATAAAATATGGTGCACAAAATGTATATCACTAGATAATAACCCAGCTTCAGTGTGTACAATGATTAAGGAACAAAGTGATCTACATGAAATGCTGCAAAAACCATAATAAGAATTTAGATCCAAGTAAATCACAACTAGAAGGCCCATGTGCCTCCTCTGGGGTTGGAAGAATTTGTGCAAATTCAGCAGAAAACACTAAAACTCAACCAACCAGCTCATTCAAGTTCACCATCTCCAGCAGCTTTCATTTGCGAGACTTCCAGACTGTGCAGAGTGATGGGTGTAGTACCATTGTTGAATAAGAATACATAGGCATTGTAACCGTATGCTATAGTAGGGTATGCCCTCGTGTTCATGGAAACACGCCCACCTTGCACAAAACTCTCAATCACAGTACGATCCACCTGCAAAATAATTATGCCACAATTTGCCTATCAGTCAGATTCTATTTTACACAACCAAGTTAGTATCGAAGAAAGAAAATCTCCTACAACATGCCACAGACAATTGCTCTTATGTGTTTGCTATTAAAAAAAACTCCAAACTTCAGCTGTGATTGTAGAAACATGCTTTGAAAAATGTTGAACATCTGAAGAGAGTTGAACTTACAAGTATTCGAGCAGACAAGAAACCCTCAGATGATAGAACAAGGACTTCAGCACTGTAAGAAGAAGTATCAATGTTTTCTGCTAAGGTAGATCTGCACAAAAGTGTTACAAAAGCATTCTTTGTCAGAAAATACAAATTTTTCAAGACTTTTGAATATATTTTGACATTTCAGAGCTTACAATGGTTTTGAAATCTACTTTCTTGTGTAAATAATGTAAAAAAACACTTGGATCATTTTCAGACTGAATTCCTTAGCACACTACTTTTTCTGTCTACTACTTTACCATGTTGTCACCCATATTGCAGTTGAAACATTCACAACAGTTTCAAATCCCCTTTTCTAAAACAATAAGTAGTAGTTGAATTGGGTGCTTGATTTGCACAAAGATTTATTAGGCAGAGAGATTACTGCACCTACCTTTTTGGGTCAGAAACAAATTCTGTTGTCCAGCCCTTGTCTTTCCTGTAGGATATGTAGAAGTACAAAGCTGATTGCTCTAGACGTTCCAGGTCTGCTAAAACTAACAACCCAAAAGGTCCAAATGTTTGTTCCTTTCCCTCAATCTCATTGCTCAAATCCGGCTTATTGAACACAACTTCAATGTCCAACTGCAAACAACAGTTCCAAAAGCACACAAAGATGCAGTCAATCTTTTTGCAGCCCGCCACAACCTTTGGGGCAAAAAAAAGGAAAACACACAAATCAGTAGGATGATACAGCAAGTGTTTTTCCCCAATTTTGTGCAAAAAAATGAGAATATGAAATTAAGCTTGAGGATTCGAAGAAGTGCAGGATCATTATCTATCTGACTCTTATTTTTGCATATATATGTTGGATGTTAGTGAGTGCTGCTAGACCAATGAATGACTGAGAGTGAAGGAGTAGAAATTAATTTACCTGATCACCAATAGCACCTTTCACTATCTGAACTGCACCAGGAGCTAACCGAATTGCTTTCTTGTACACTGTACTATGCCTCAATTCTTTCACTTCATCAACTGGTAGTGTGACGATAGTCTTATTTGTAGCACCATCAACCCAAATCGTTCTTGGAATTCCCTGCCAAAGAATTGAAAAAAAAGAAATCTGAGTCAGACATTCCTCAGTTGTAGTTGCTCCTCAAATCATCAACAATAAGAGAAGGGAAAAAAAAACCAAAAAATCTAAAAGAAAAATCTCTTTTGCAACCCCCATTTGCTTTTGCTCTCCTCCCAAGTGTTTACAAGCTCAACAACAACAACAACAACAACAAGGGATTTACAAAGCTTACAAGGATGGTGTTCCAGCCTTTGGCGATGTCATTAACTTCAGGATCAGATTCATTCACAAACCCCCAAACAATTCGCCGCTCACCAACAGGATCAAAGAAGCTCTTGGAGGCAAAGAACTTGCCATGGTTGTATCTGTAAGGGATGGGATTGTCAGGATTATCAGGAAGGAAAGCATCACCATAGTTATCATAACGACCCAAACCATAGAAGTCATGTCGATGATCTTCCAAACTGGCCTTGAAGAGGAAGATGACATCAGGACCGGTGACAGATTCATTCAGTCCTGGTTGTCCGTAGATAGCAATCGGGAACACTTCGATGCACTCCCACATCCCGGTATTGGGCATGAGAAAGAGTGGTTTCATGTACTCCCAGTGTATGAAATCGGCGCTCTTGAACATTAGAGCCACTCCATCGCTTCCATTCACTCTGGATCCGATGAGAGTCCGCCACTCCCCGTCTCCTCCTTTGAATCCGGTCGATGGGTCTCTGAAAGTATCGCGTGGGATTCCTGGCGGTGCTCTCAGGATTGGGTTTCCTGGGTACTTGGTCCATTTCGTGAGGAATGGGTCTGTTAGATTTTCTGGGTATGCAATCGCTTGTAGTTGTTCCCATTCGTTCGTCCAACCTGTACAAAGCTCATACACACACACACAGCAGCAGCATCTGATCAGCCAGAAAACTTGTTCAAGAACCTGAACTTGCAGCATCTGATCAGCCAGAAAACTTGTTCGAGAACTTGAACTTGCAGCAGCTGGCGGAAAGAAAGTTTCGGTGCAAAAACAAACACCATCTCAGCAGTGTTTCTTGCCTTCTAGATGAAACTTTCTTCACTGTGAGGTTCCTTGGGGAATGTTGCAAAACCTCCTCCACCTATCTTGCACAATTCCTTGTTACTAGCGTTTGTAGTCTATTCTTGGTGGAGGTGAAGTTAGACAGCTTTTCCCGCAAGGGGAAACATCATCCACAATAGGAATCAGCCACAAGGGAACAAGAAGCTCTTGGATGCGAAGAAGAGCTTGGAGAGCGAGCGAGCGAGGGAGCTTGCCTGTGTACAGTGCAGTTGGGACGCCGTTGAGCATTGTGATGGAGCCGGACCAGGCGCCGTGAATGTCGTACCATTCGCTGGGTTCCAAATTGCAACCGAGGAATTTCCAGTGAATCAGATCGCTGGACACGGAATGTCCCCACGACATGTTACCCCAGAATGCGCCATCGCGGTTGTATTGGTAGAAAATGTGGTACATGCCATTGAAGTACACAGGACCTGCAGGCATGCACAGTAACCCCGCCCAAAACACACACACAAACATAACTAGATCATACAATATGCATGATCGACGTGAAAATTGAATTCTAGTCTGATTTTCAAGGCTTTTGTTGCAGAGTTCTTCTTGAGTAGATGGGATCCAAGTCCATACGTACCACAAGGATCTGATGATGAGCACCCAAAACGTCAAATGCACAGCACAGTACACAGACAACAACAAAACACAGGATTAGTAAAACATCAGCTGCTATCCTCATACTAGACTTACAAGCGTGAGAGTCTGGAGGACACCAAACAAAACAAAAAAGAAGAAGAAGAAAAAAAAAATTCTCGCACTCACCACTGATCCAGTTCTTTGGTGGCCGCACATGGAATGCTGTCCTTCTCGTGGGATACGGGACCACAACATCCCCAGTTGTTGCAGCGCGACTAGCAGTTTCGTTCCTCGCTACGGAAAATATTCCTGGAGCTTCTTCTTCTGCTTCTTTCTCCCACACCACAACGCTGCTCCTCAACCCCACCAAAGCAAGTGCGGCCAACAAACAGAGCACCAACAACGCGAAAAGCTTCAACCTCCCCGCGTTCTTCCCGAATTTCCATAAATGGGAGGAAGAATATGGCAGCTCAGTAGCAACTGACAACTCCTCATGATCTTCTGACACAAAACTCCTCCTGATCCAGCAGCTGCTACTGTTACTCCCCTCTTCTTCTCCGACTGCTTCCTCCACATCCGGCCCATGAGCCAAGGGTACATACTGATGAGCATCCACAGTCAATGGAGCATCTGAAGCTCCAAATTTTGAAGCTTCTTCTCTGAGCAAGTCCTTCTTCCTCTTCTCCTCCATGTCATGTACCAACACTAAACCCTGCACCATAGCTCCCTTTCCCTTCCTCCCCAGAGCTTCTTTCCTTCCCTTCCCTTCCCTGAGTACTAGTAGTACAAGAGCCCTCTCCACTACAACTTTGAACTTCCTTGGAAGGAGTGGGATATGCAGAGGAGCAATGAGTAGATTTAAAGCCCCAATTTCCCACAAATCTTTAATGTTTTCTTCTTCTTCTTCTTCTTTCATCCAAAACCTCCTCTCCCAAAAAAATTTGTTAAAAAAAAGTGGGTTTGAATTGAGGTAATTTATTTGCAAAAACTTAAGTACTAGAGAGCAGGAATTATTTTTGTTTTTAACCAAAGTGGCTATCATCCATAGGAAGATGGAATCAATGTGGCTACCATCCATAGGAAGAGGGAATCAATGTGGCTATCATCCATAGGAAGATGCAATCAAAATGGCTATCATCCATAGGAAGATGCAATCAAAGTGGTGGAGGAAGATTTGCTCAAATTTGGCTATAAACCATACATCTCAGGGTTTTTTATTTTTGGCCTTGCCATGGTAGGCAAGGTTATTGTGTTTAGATTCATTATAGCTTAATGGATTTTGGCCCCTAGGTAGTAATAGGTCTATTTTTATGCAAGGATTTTTGAAAGATGATATTTTGGCTTGAGTTGAAACTTAGATTAGTTATGGAGTTATGATATCTTGAATGATTTTGGTTTCTTTAAGAGGATTTTTTTTAAGATTATATTTTTGCATGGTGAAATATTTGAATTTTCATAATTCTTCTTTTGCCTTACTACACTTTTTGCTGTAAATGGCAAGGCCACAATTTGATACACACCTTGTTTCACTCAATTTTGTCATGTAATTGTAGTGGCAATCATCCATGAGAACAATTTAGCCAGATTTGGGTACAAGAAAATATGAAAGTAGAAAAAAATCTAGCATCTTTTTATATTTTTGGCTAACTGGAACTTAGGATAGAATCTGGGATTTTTTCTTTTTTTTAATCTCCAAAATTTGTCTATTAAAAACTCCAAAAAAAACTACTAAATTTTCACCAATTTTCACCAATTGCCAGATGGGGAAACTTCACCCAAAAAAAATCCCTGATATTCAAGTAAAACCAAATATAGAAATTTGATTTTTTAATATTTAGCTTTTAGTGTGTAGCCACAAATGTAGAAGGCCGATTAAAAATGTGTGCTTCATATCTGAATTGTAGCCTGATTTGGCTAAATCTTCCTAGGGATGACGTCCACTTTTTGTACAGCTTCCTTGGGATTATGGCCACTTTGGCTACAAACAAAAAACTTCCTTAAGAAAAACATCCCTCCAAAGGCAAGCCTGGGAGGACCCAAAGGGAGGCTCAACTGGGAATCAATACACTTGGGGAAATTCCTAAAAAAACATCCTTCCATAGGCAAACCTGGGAGAAACCCCAAGAGCGTGGAATGAAGGAGGTCAATTACGGATCTAAACAATTGGGTAGCCTGTATCAAACCCGTAGATGGCCTTATGGACATAAAAAGATGTAGATTTGTGCATAAAATCCCCTTTATAGTTGGATTTGGCTAAATCTTCTTAGGGATGATGGCCACTCTTTTTACATCTTCCTATCAACAATTTTTGCTTTGGCTAAAAGCAAAAATTCTTAGGGATGATGGTCACTTTTTCTACATCTTCCTATCGATCGATTTCCACTTTGGCTAAAAGCAAAAATTCCTAAGAAAAACATTCGACTCCAACTTCAGAGGCAAAATGGACACAAACCTCAAGAGCTGAAGAAACAAAGTCCAACTACAAATCAACACACTTAATGTAGCTTTTATCGAACTCACAGATGGCCTCCATGGACATAGGATGTCTCTTGACACAATTCCCAAACTCTTCACTTTGCATGTCATTTAGGTACACTTGATTTAATAGGCTAGGTCACTTTGAGTGTGTGTAACTATTATAAACTAGGAGTACTTATTCATCTTTGAATTGATGAGATGGGGTTGTACCCATAGTTCTTTGTTGGCCTTGCCTACCTTGCAAGGCAAAGATATTGCGCTTAGATTCATTATAGAGTATAGTAGCTTAAGGGCTTTTGGCCCCTAGGTCTATAATAATATGTCTATTTTTATATGAGGATTTTCAAAAGATGATATTTTGGCTTGTGTTGAAACTTGAGATTATTAGTTATAGAGTTATAATATCTTGAAGGATTTTGGTTTCTTTTAGAGGATTTTTTGAAGATTAATGTATTTTTGCATGGTGAAATATTTGAGTTTTTATAATTCTTCTTTTTCATGTACATAAATGACAAGGTCGCAATGTGACACACCCCTTTTTTTTCTTTTAGAAGGAGCCACATCACCATTTTTTTTGGAACATCGGGCACTCCCCAACCCTAGGGAACAACTTTGGAACCTCAAATCTTCAATGTAGATTCAATATTTGGAAACTGCACCCAAAAGAGGGTCTACCTAGGTTTGACAAAAAAAATTTAACTTTGGAAACACCCCCATTCCACCTTCTAAGTTACAAACCGTTGGTGTCACTGAAAGGAACTTAGGCTCTCCTTCCATGTCTTTCCATTTCTTTTTTCTTTGCACTAATGCTTTGGTTAGTCTAATGAAGTTAGGCAAGTTTATATACATTTGGTGTCCTTTAATTCTAGCCTTTTTTTACGGTCAAAATTTTCGCCTAAATGTCAAAAAAAATTGAAGCATTGAAACTGATGTGAATTTAGAAATTTTCAATTGCTACAAATGAGGGGGAAAAAGGTAAAAATCATCATATTCTTAGTATGCATTTCAATTTTTAGCCAATTTTTTTTTAAAAAGAAAATTAAATTTTATACTTCATATCTCGTTTATAGCCAGATTTGGCTAAATGTCCCTAGGGATGATCACCACTTTTTCTACGTCTTCCCATGGATGGTCACTTTGGCTACAAACAAAAATTCCTTGAAAAAACATCCCTCCATAGGCAAAACCTAGGACAACTGAAAAAAGGAGCCTGGAGGTCCAATTAGGAATCATTATACTTTGGTAGCCTACTCATAGATGGCCTTTTAAGTTATGGATATAATAACAAGTCTATAGACACAGTTCCCTAACTTTGCATGTCATTTAAGTACTTGTTTTAATAGGTCACTAGAAATTGCCTTGGGTGAAGCAAAGGACCTACACTGGTTCCAATGTCCATATTATTAAAAATACTAAAAACCCTCACATATCATAGTTACTATTGATGTTCACCACAAAATCATTTACAAAAGGTCTAGCCCAAAAAAGAAAATAAGTTATTAATATATTTTTTAATTTGTTGAAATTTGAACTCCCAACTTATGAAATTTCTTTTATTGTCTCAACCATTGGGTTACTTATAAATATACACAATACAAGGTGTACTCTGCATCTTTATTCCTCAATTGTTGAAATTTTGAGAAATTGAAATCTGAAACTTTCAAACCACATTTTTACATAAATAAATAAATAAATAAATAAATAAATAATTGACAAAGATGTGCTGATTATTAGTTGTAAGTATGGTATTCAATTTAGATTCAATCTTCAAAAAACTACATGAAAAAATAGGGGACTAGGGACTAGGTTTGATGAAAAAAATTCAACTTTAGAAATCCCCATTCCACCCCCCAATGAGATTTGCCCCATGCAATTTTCAGGCATGTCTTTTTGCACCATGCATTGCATGGTTCTTCATTGAATTGTGTTGTGCAAATTTTTTTTGTGCTCTATGTGTTATGTAGTGAAGAACATAATTTAGTTTGTTCTATGTGTTTTCTTGGTGCCAAGTTGAGTTCAAACCTAGCACCTTTGTCTTGAATTTAGAAATACCAACCATCAACATAGATTCCGACGTTAAAAAATGAACAATTTATTTATTTATTTAAAATTAAATTAGTTAAACCTTATGACATAACCAAGCAAATGTGGGTTTAGGGTTTAAGGGGATGTTTAACATCTTCTTTGTACTAGTGCTTTGATTAGTAAAGTTTAACAAGTTTACATCATTTGGTGTCCTTTAGTTCTTTGCAAAAAGAAAA
>Ga0116227_10012683_pt1 | contig 13606 bp, 17 predicted proteins | sample S1TSphgellanicum_FD_89693 | JGI IMG/M metagenome (GOLD analysis project Ga0116227, IMG submission 89693) | Host-associated microbial communities from peat moss isolated from Minnesota, USA - S1T2_Fb - Sphagnum magellanicum MG | ecosystem: Host-associated > Plants > Peat moss > Unclassified...
AAAGTAACGCTCCGCGCCGCGCGTGATCGGATCGCCGTCGGAGAAAGCGCAGAGCATCGGTTTCTCGAGCCGGCGCAGCACTTGCCAAGCGGCACGATTGGCTTCCGAGGCCGGATCGTCGGGGCGCGTGGGGACGAGCATCGGAAACTCGCGCGCACCCGCCACGTACGATTGATCGGGAAAGGGCGAGTCGTACGCCGCGACGACGTCGTCCGGCGGCGGAGGCGTGCAGGTTCGCGCGAGCACGCGCCCGGCCGCGAACTCTCGCATGCGTTGCGAGGACTCGCGCCAGGCCGCGAACGCGGGATTGACCGGCTCGTCGCCGGTCGGCAGAAACGTGTTGGCGACGACGGCGCCCGCGAAGCGGGCGTCGAGCTCGGCGTAGAGCCGCAGGCCGATGAGGCCGCCCCAATCCTGCGCGATCAGCACCGTGCCGCGCAGGTCGAGCGCTTCGAGCAACGCCCCGGTCCAGCCGACGTGCCGGGCGAACGTGTAGTCCTCGCGCCGCAGCGGTTTATCCGATCGTCCGAAGCCGATGAGGTCCGGTACGACGCAGCGATACCCCGCCGCCGTGAGGTGCGGCACGAGTTTGCGATAGAGATACGACCACGTCGGCTCGCCGTGCAGGCACAGCAAGGTTCGAGCGCCGGGCGGGCCTTCGTCGAGGTAGTGCATCCGTAACGTCCCGCCGTCGCCCGCGGGCACCTCGGCGTAGTGCGGCGCGAACGCGTAGCCGGGCAGGTTCTCGAAACGTTCGTCGGGCGTTCGCCGAAACTCCATCGCCGTTACTTTGGCGGCGAAAGAAGTATGCCGGCGACCTGGTCTTTATCGTCGACCTCGAAGAGATAGAGATATTTCGCAGCCGCGAACTCGACCGTATACTGGTACCCGCTCACGCCGTGCGACTTCGCTTGCCCGACGAACGCGTAGCTCTTGACCTTGCCGAGCGAATTCAATTGCGCCGCGATCGACTTGACCCGATCCGGCGTCAATACCCGGTTGAACGCGATCGTGATTTGGGTGCGGTCGATGTCGCCGGTTTGGAGGCGATGCAGCCAGTCCATGGCGCGCACGGTGACGGCCTGTTCTACGCTCGGCGCCGGCACTGGTACCGGCGAACCGGTCGTGGGCGGAGCGGTCGCGGCCGGCGCGCTTGTAGCCGGCGCGCTCGTGCCCGGCGCGCCCTGCGCCGGCGCGGGGGAGGCTTCACCCGCCGCTGACGGCGCGGCAGACGGTGCCTCGGTCGAAGCCGGCGTCGGGATGGCCAGCGCCGGGGCGGCCGCGACCGCAGCGAAAAGCGTCAGAGAGAAAAAGACGTAGCGAAGCATGTTCTGACCGTTCACGGCGCCCGCTCGAAATACCGTCCCGCGTGATCTATCCGAAGGGCCTCGGAGCGGTGCATTACACCGGAGCTGACGTTGACGGATCCGGTTGGCAAGGGTTATAGTCTGACTAGTCTGACTAATTCTTCCAAAGGGGTTCGCGCATGCCCGAGTGGCAGATCCAAGAGGCGAAGAGCAAGTTCAGTGCTCTGATTCACGACGCGCAAAACGAGCCGCAGACGGTCACACGGCACGGCGAGCCGGTCGCGGTCGTGATCTCCGCGCCCGAGTTCGCCCGTCTCTCGAACCGGCCCGCGACCTCGCTCTTGGACTTTCTGCGTTCCGCGCCGCTCGCCGACATCGACCTAGACCGCGACCGCGAGGCCGCCGATCGTCAGGTCGACCTGTGACGGGATTCTTACTGGATACGAACGTGCTCTCGGAGCCGACGAAACCAACTCCAAATCGTGGCGCCGTCGAATGGCTCGGGTCGCTGTCCGAAAATACTGCATTCGTTAGCGTAATCAGTCTCGGCGAGATCCGGCGCGGCATCGAGCGTCTCGTTCCGTCGAAGAAAAAGGCCGCGCTCGAAGCTTTCCTACAAGCGCTGCATTCGCGTTTCGGCAAGCGCGCGCTTCCCATCGACGCGAACGTCGCCGAACGGTGGGGACGTCTCGTCGCGGCCTTAGAGATGTCCGGAACGCGCTTGTCGCCGGCCGATTCGCTCATCGCCGCAACAGCGCTCGCGCACGGCTTGACGCTCGTCTCGCGCGACGCCGGCTATTTCGCGCCGGCAGGCGTACCGCGCTTCGATCCGTTCATCTGAGTGTCTCGCCCCGTAATTCGCGAGGCCGACGCGTCGAAAATTGAACGCCTGTCAGAAAAGTCTCACGACACCCATCTGAAATAGCGCGCGCTGATGGCGGTGCCCGCGACGGCCCAGAGCGCGAGGATCACGAGCCAGCCCGCGAAGTGTATCAGCGGCAGGCCGTCCATGGAGACGCCTCGCAGCGCGTCGATGAATTGCGTGGACGGCAGCGCGTGCAGCGCCGCGGCGACCTGCGCGGGGAAGCGGTCCACCGGGATGTAGGCGTCGCTGACGAAGGCCAGCGGCACCGTCAGGACCGAGGCGACGTTATTCGCGCTCTCGGTCGTTCGCACGAGCGCGCCGACCACGGTCCCGAGCGAAACGAAGGTCGTGGCGCCGAGCACGAGCACGAACGTGATCTCCAGGGGATTGCCGATCACGTGCACGTGGAACACCAACACGCCGACGACTCCGAGAATCACCGCCTGCATCGCGAGTAACGTCATCCGGTAGAGCACCAGCGCCAAGAAGAAGACCCACGGCGGCATCGGCGTCAGATAGATGCGCCGCAAGACTTTCTTTTCGCGAAACGTGACGAGCATCGCGCCCACGCCCCAAAAGCCCGAGCTGAGGACCTGCGCGCCGATCAGGCCGGGCACGAGGAAGCTCGAGGTCTGGCGCGTCGAACCGCCGCCCAGCGCGAACGAGAACACGAACAGGAAGAAGATCGGAAACGCGAGCGACCAGAAGACCATCTCGCCGTCGCGCAGGAAATACCAAATGAAGTTGGCGCGGGTTTGGACCGCCAGCATGTGGAGCGTTCTCATGCGGCCGCGTTCGCCCGCTCTTCGTCGAGCGGTTCACCCGTAACGGCGATGAAGGCGTCTTCGAGTCCCGGCCGTCGCAGATCCAGCGCATCGATCGCGACCGACAGGTCGTTGGCGCGCGCGACGATCGCGCCCAGCGCTCGCCCCGGCTCCGCGTGCGCCGAGAGCCGCCAGCGATCGCCGTCGCGAGTCCAGGTGCCGAGCCGCTCGAGGCCCGGATCGAGCCCGAAGCCGCGGGCGCTGAAATCGATGCGCGCGTCGCCGCCGAAGCGCGCGATCAAGCCGGCCGGCGAATCCCGCGCGACGATCCGTCCGGCCTGAACGATGCAGATCTCGTCGCAGAGCCGCTCGGCTTCCTCGATGTAGTGCGTCGTGAGGATCAACGTCTTGCCGCCGCGGCGCAGGCGCTCGACTTCGCCCCACAGGATCCGGCGCCCGAACGCGTCCATGCCGGCCGTCGGCTCGTCGAGAAAGACGACTTCGGGATCGTGCAGCAGCGCGATCGCGAGCGCCAGGCGCTGCTGTTCTCCGCCGGACATTTTGCCCACGAAGCGGTCGAGCTTGTCCTCGAGCCCGACGCGGGCCGCGAGTTCGGCCGTTCGCGGCGTGGCTCCGTAGTAGGCGGCGTAGAGGTCCAGGATCTCGCGGACCCGCGCCTTCTCCGGCAAGGAGGTCGCCTGCAGCTGGACCCCGATCCGGCGCCGCAGGCGCCCGAAGTCGCTGCGGCGGGCCGGATCGAGGCCCAGGACCCGCACGCTTCCGGCGGTCGGCGTCGCCAAGCCGATGCACGTTTCCAAGGTCGTCGTCTTGCCCGCGCCGTTGCGGCCGAGCAGGCCGAAGATCGTGCCCGGCGGGACTTCGAACGAGATCCCGTCGACCGCCGTCACGTCGCCGTAGCGTTTGACCAGGTCGCGCACGGCGATGGCAGCTTCAGTCACCCGCAAACTCTTGACGTTCCCGGGCGCCGTTCCCCTGCGACCGGGCTCATTGAACGTCCCCTTGGTGCCGAAAACGTATCGAGGATGGGAGACAAGGGGAATCCGATCCAGCGCGATGTGCTCGGCGGCATCACGTCGCCCGTGCTCCTGCTTGCGTACGCTCTGGCGATTCCGCTCCTGATGTTCATGCTGTTCCTGGCAGGCGACCTCCGGCGGTCGATTCCGGCCGCCCAGAGCGAACGGCTGGGCCTGACCGACGTTCGGGCACTCAACCGGTTATTGGTGGACGCGGCTCCGGAACGCTCGGCCCAAGCCTGCGGCGCCTCGGCCGACGCCGGGGCCGTGGAGCGGGACATTGCGGCCGTAAACGCCTTGGAGGCCGCGTCCCCGTTCGCCGGGCAGGAATGGAGCGCGACCACGGCCGCCTGGCGTACCGGGGCGCCCGCTCGGCGAGCCTCGGCCGTCGTCGAGAATCTCCCCTCGGTCTTCCGTCTGACCGCGGATCAAACGAAGCTTTCGTACGACCCCGAGGTCCGGGGCATCGACATGGCCGACGCGTTGACGTACCGTCTGCCCGGAACGTTCTATGCGTTCCGGCGCGCTCGAGCGACCCTCTGCGGCGCCCGCGAGCTATCGCCCGCGGCGCGCTACGAGCTCGAACGGGATTCCGGTCAACTGGAAACGCTGATTCCCGACCTCTCCGAGGACATCGAGGAAGCGATTTCGCTCAAGCCGCCGGACGTGGAACCGCTCGCGGCCGCGGAGGCGCGCTTCGAAGATTCGTCGGCAACCGCTCTGGCGGCAATCGACCACGCGGTTTCCTCGCCGTCGCCGGCGGCTCAAGGCGAGGCTTCGAAGGCGACTGGGGCGGCTGCCGCCGCCACCCAACACCTCATGATGGAACTCGAACCGTCGCTGCGCGCCATCGTCGAGCAGCGGCTCGTGACCCTGCATCAGCGGCTCGTGCTCACGCTCCTGCCCAGCATCGTGGCCCTCATCGCCGGAGTGATCGTCGTTGCTGCGGGCATCCGTGGGAGAATTCAGAGCACTGAGATGGCCAGGCTGCGCGAGCACCAGCTCGAGCTGCGACATCAGGCCACCCACGACGGGCTGACCTCGTTGCCCAATCGCGCCGCCTTCTTCGAGAATCTCGAGGAGGGGATCGACGGGGTCTGGCACCGGGGCGGCAGTCTGGCGCTGCTCTTCATCGACCTCGACAATTTCAAAGGGATCAACGACGGCTTCGGCCATGCGGCCGGCGACGAGGTTCTGCGCGGGGCGGCGCTGCGGCTCACGGCCATTTGCGACGAGGCCGGCGGCCGGATCACGGCTCGGCTCGGCGGCGACGAATTCGCGATGCTGGTCACCGGGGAGGATCCGTCTGCTTTGCGCGAGCGCATCGCCGGCATCTCACGCCGGATCGCCGAGGAGTTGGCGCGCCCGCTCGCCATCGAGCCGGGCTCCGAAACGGCCGTTCGGATCTCCGCCAGCGTCGGCATCGCGTTCCAGGACGGCGCGATGGGTCCGCACCGGATCGCTTCGGAGATGTTGCGCGAGGCCGACGCCGCGATGTACGAGTCGAAGGCCAAGGGCCGCGACCGCGCGTCGGTCTTCACGACCCCGCGGGGCTTCGCATAGCGACCAGTTCGCGCAACAGCGGCGAGGGACGCAGGTCTAGCTCGCTCGCCAGCGCCGCGGCGTAGGCCCGATAGGAGCGCATCGCCTCCGCACCGTTTCGCAACCCGAGGTGCGCGCGGATCGCGATCTCGAACGCGGCTTCGTCGCAGCCGTCCCGCTCGATCGCAACGGACGCCAGCTGCAGCGCCCGGTCGTAGCCGCCTCGTGCCAGCTCGTGACGCGCGGAGCGCTCGGCAATCCCGCGCAGCAGGCTCTCGACGCGCGTCTCGATGGCCGCGAACACCGGGGATGGACTCGCGCCGCCGCAGTGGGGCCACGCGCTGAGCCGTTCGTACGCGTCGCTTAGCCATAGCCGCTCCACCTCGTCGAGGCTGCCGTTGTCCCCCAAAGCCCGAACCTTGGCCGCGATCTCGTGCAGATCGCACGTCACGTGCGCGCCCAGCCGGTAGCCGAATCGCTCGCGCCGGATGCAATCGGCGTCGCGCACGCGCTCGCGAAGGCGGTGGATCGCCACGTGAAGACTGTTGAGGGCGTCGGCCGGATCCGCCTCGGGCCAGAGCGCGTCCGCGAGGTGGGTCGCGGCGACGCAGCGCCCGTCGGAGGGCAGCAGGAAGACGAGTTCCAGGTCCCGGCGCGTCAGCGCGATCGTGGTCGCGCCGCTGACGGCGTTGCCGCGCAAGATCGAGACGGCAACGGGTTGGTGCGGGAAGTCGCGTCGATCGATGATCATATTTTCCTCCGGGGAGATTGGGGCTGGACCCATGCTCCCCGAAGCCGCCGAGCGCCGACAGCCACGACTGGTACACTTGACCGGTACACTTTCTCGCCGAGCGCGGGCGCGCCGCGAGCCCACCAGGCCCCGCCCTGTAAGCCGACTGTAAGATGCCCCTCGCTACCATGGCGCCATCGCCCGTTCGGGCGCCACTACGTCAGCAAGGAGCATCCCCATGAAGCGCATGATTTTGGCCCTGGCCCTCGGCCTTGGGGCCTTCGGTTCCCTCCACGGTGCCGCGTCGGCGGCCGAGCGCAACTTCCATGTCGTCATCCCGCCCGGCGGACACGTTTGCTTCGCTCTCCCCGCGGTCCAGATCCCCATCCACGTCATGATCAGCGAAAGCTCGTTCAACGGCGGCACCCAAACCCCGAGCGAACTGATCGAAGCGATCATCAATCAAGACGCCAAGTCCACGCAGATGACCTGGCTCGGAACCAACAGCGATGGAAGCCAACGCGGCTCCAACTCGCTCGCGACGCCGGTGATCGCATCCCTGTGGGGCGGCGCGGCACCCACGGTCAACGCGGAATTGCGTGTCTGCAGCCTCCCCAACCGTGAGATCGGAATCTACCAGAACGCGCGTACGACCGCACTACCCGGTAACTACTACGTCACCGAGCTCTACTAGGTCCCGAATCGTCACCATCTTCGCGATTGGGGACACGGCAACGCGGCGTCGTCTTCGAAGGCCTTCCTCGCCGGCTACCAATCGGTTCCGGCGTTGGGGGGTCTTCGAGCCGTCGCCCGAAGTACCGCAGGTGTTCGAAACGACTCGAGTCCGCGGAGCGATCCCGCGATGAAGGCCACTTTGTTCGCGGACGGCGGCTCGCGGGGAAATCCGGGACCCGCGGCCGGCGGCGCGGTTCTCTTCGCCGAGGACGGCACCGAATTGGCCGAGGTCGGCGAGTTTCTGGGCGTGGCCACCAACAATGTCGCCGAATGGAAGGCGCTGCTGGCGGGGCTCGCCAAAGCGCGGGAGCTCGGTGTTCAGGAACTGGCCGTGCGCCTGGATAGCGAACTGGTCGTCCGCCAGCTGACCGGGGTCTATCGGGTCAAGCACGCGGACCTGATTCCGCTCGCGCAAAGAGCCAAAACGCTACTGCGCGACTTCCGGAGCGTCGACGTCCGCCACGTGCGGCGCAAGGACAACGCGGCCGCCGATGCGGTCGTCAACGCGGTCCTCGACGCGGCCGCGGCGCGGGAGCGAGAGGGCGTCTAGGCTTCGGAGATGCGCCGCAACCCGATTCCCCTGCTGATCCTCGTCGCCGCCCTCATCGGGCTCGGCGGAGCCTACGCCTTCTTCGAGCAGACCGTCGTCCCACGCTACGAAGCGACGCGCAGCGTCTTGACCTCCCGCTCGGATCTCGAGTTGCGGATGCTCGTCCGTTACGCGCGCGGACCGCTGGTCGAGGAAGACTACACGATGCGCGATGCCGACGGCGTCTCGACCGCGCAGTACCGCGGCGTCGGTCGCAACGGCGTGCAGATCACGATCGCCGAGCGCCCCCGCGCGACGATGGAGGAAGGCAGCGACGTCGCGTATCTCTTCGGCCAAGCCGTGCAGGACGGCATCTGGGACCTGCGTTCGAAGCCGCCGCGCGGCGATACGACGGCCCGTTATACGATTTCCGTTTATCAGCTAACGGGTACCAGTCACGGAGCCTACCAATTCACGTTCACGGATCCGCAGTACTGGGCCACGACCGGCGGCCACCAGTTTCATATCAAACTCGATAAGAACAAACCGCTGCCGGACCTCGTGAACCTCACGAGCACGGTCGCGGTCGAACCCCGTTACCAAAAACTCGTCGACGATTTCCGCACGTTCGGCCCGCAGTCGTTTCGCACCAAGGTGGCCGCCGCGCAATCGCGGCTCGCGCGGCCGCAAGGGTGAAAGTTCTGCGGTTCGCCGCCATCGCGGTCGCGGTCGCGCTCGCGACGTACGGCGCGTATCAGACGGTCGAGGCGCCCGGCAACCAACTCTTCGGCAAGACCCTCGTTCACGGCGCGCCGACTCGGCGCGAAGTCGCCTTGACCTTCGACGACGGTCCCAATCCGCCGTACACCGAGCGGATCTTGGGGGTGCTGCGAGCCGAACGCGTGCGCGCCACGTTCTTCGTCGTGGGGCGGGCCGCCGCGGCTTATCCGGCAACGTTGCGTCACATCGTGCGCGACGGCAACGCGCTGGGCAACCACACCTGGGATCATCCGCATCTGATCGTGCAATCGCGCGCCGCCATGCGCGCCGAGCTGTTGCGAACCGACGCGGCGATCTTCCGCGCGACGGGCGTGCACACGCACCTGATGAGGCCGCCCTTCGGGGTCCGCGATTTCGCGGTAATCTCCGAAGCGCATCGCCTCGGGTACCGGGTCGTGATGTGGAGCGTGCCGCTGCCCAAGGATTGGGAGCAGCCCGGCGACACGACCATCGCGAAGCGCGTGATCGATAACGTGCAGGACGGCAGCATCATCGTCTTACACGATGGAAACCGCGGCCTGCTCTGCGGCCGCGATCGCCGCACGTCCGCCCGCGATTGCGATCGCGGGCAAGAGGTCGGGGCGACTCGCGAGATCGTCGAGGCGCTGCGGGGACGCGGGTATTCCTTCGTGACGATCCCGCAATTGATCGCCGACTCCGAGGCGGCGCCGCGCGCCGTCATGCATACAGCCGGCCGTTGAGCTCGATGTAGCCGTCGGCGTGGAGGTGTGCGGGATCGGCGTGCGTCCAGTGCACGAGCGGCCCGCGCGACGTCGCCGGCACGAGCTCGCCGCGCACGTTGATGTGATCGCCCGCTGCGACCGGAATGCGCGGCGCGAGCTTGACGTTATCGACGATGTCGAGGTCGTGACCGTCGTCGCTGCGCACCCGGAATTCCTCGTGCATCGCGTGGGTGTTCGAGCCGTAAAAGAAATGCGGCGCCGAAAGAACGGTCGCGCCGAACGTGACTTCGCTCGGCGTTTGGCGGGCGAGGGCCGAACCCAAAGTTTCCATACGAGCCGGCAAATCGCGACGGGAACCGCCGGCCGCAAGGCCCCATATAAGTCCCGTGATCGTTCTGCTCGCCGCCCTGTTCATGTCGCTGGGCCTGGCCAACCTCGATTTCGGGCCGAACTGGTGGCACGGGCAGCGGGTCCGCCTGGTGCTCGGCGTACCGCTCGTGCTTGCGTACGCCTACCTGCAAATGCCGGCGCTCGTGTTCCCGCAGGCGCTGACCCTGCTGCTCCTGACCCTCGTGCCGAATGCCGCTTACAGCCTGGCTCTGGCCGCGCGCACGGTGGTCGCCTCGCGGCGGGTCGTCTCGATCCGGCGCACGCCGATCGTGCCGTATCTGGTCGCGCTCGCGGTGCTGGGCGGTTTCGCGGGCGTGCTGGCCGCCGCGCCCTGGGTCGACGCGAGCGGTTTGCGCGACGTGGCGCAGGTGACCCTATCCTCGTCGCTGCCGCCGTCGGCCGACCTCAAACACGTTCGGGTCGTCCCGCAAGAGTCGGCGATTTTCGCCGGCAACAAAGTCGTCGGTCAACTCGGAGCCTACTACCAGGTCGGGGAGTTCGACGTCCAGGTCGCGGGCGGCAGACTCGTGTGGGTCGCTCCCTTGGAATTCCAAGGTTTCGTGCAGTGGCTCTCGCGGCGCACGAGCCCGGGCGTGATCGTCGTCAGCGCGGAGGACCCCGACGCCGGTCCCGAACTGCGCCGGCGCGGAGCGATGCGCTACATTCCCTCCGCACTCTTGAACGACAACCTGTACCGGCACGTCTATATGCGATACGGTGCCGAACAGATTCTCGAGACGACCCTGCAACTCGACGCGGACGGCGATCCGCAATATATCTGCACGCTCGGCCGGCCGACGATCGGCTGGAGCGGTACGGTCGTGACCGCGGTCGTGCTGGTCGATCCGGTCACGGGCGACATGCGCCGCGTGGCGCGCGCCGACTTCGCGTCGCTGCCGTCGTGGGTCAGCCGCGTGTACCCGGCCGATCTCGCGCTGGAATACAACACCTGGTTCGGCGAGTACGTGCACGGCATTTGGAATTATCTGTTGGTTAAACGCGACGTTCACGTGCCGGCGCGGCCGGAGGTTTTCGGTCTCCTAGCCGGCTCGCACTTCGTGTGGTTCGTCGACCATACGTCGCCTGCGGGCGACCAGTCGATGACCGGATTCACGTACATGGATACGGTGACGGGCCAAATCGTGTACTACACGTCATCGGGCGGCGAATTCAACTCGCGCGGCGCGGAGGACGCCGTCGCCTCGAACCCGGTCGTGCGGCAAGGCAAACTGTATCCGACCCAACCGTTGCTCTACAACGCTTTCGGGCAAAACACGTGGGTGGTGCCGCTAATCGCCGAAACCGGAAAATATCAGACGGTGGCGCTGGTCCAAGCGAAGAACGGTCACGTGGTGGTCGGTTCCAGTTCCAGTCCGTCGCCGCAGAACGACGCCTTCGCCCAATACGCGGCGTTTCTCGGGATCGGCAATGCGACGGCCGCCGTGGGCGGTGGCGAACAAGTGGCCGTCGCGGGCGTCGTCGACCGGATCGCGGCCGCCGCCAATGGGACGGTCTACTTGACGCTACGCGGCTCGCGGCGCATCTACGCGGTCGACACGCGCGACGATCCCGACGCCCTCCTGGCGCGTCCCGGCGACCGGGTCCGTTTTCGCGGGGGCGCCGCGGGCACCGTCGCGACCGGTTTCGTCGATGCGGAACTGGCCCCGTGAAGCGGCTGACCACGCCCCGCCTCATACTGGAGCCCGTAACCTCGCAGAACGCCGCGCTGCTGTGGCGGATCATGCAGAGCGCGCACCTGCGTGAGTTTCAGGACGTGCCGCGCTACACGCGCGAGGAATTCGAGCGGCGTGTCGCGGCCCGGCCCAAGAACTTCGATTCGGTGGCCATGGGCCGGTTCGAGTGGCTGATGATCCTCGCCGACGGCCGCCAGGCCATCGGCTGGGTGTCGCTGCGCGTCGGCGACCACTCGCGGGGAACCGCCGAGCTGGCCTACAGCGTTCTGGCCCCCCATCGCGGCGCGGGCTACGCGACCGAAGCGGCTCGCGCGGTCGTGGCGTATGCGTTCGAGCACAGCGACCTGCGGATGGTGGAGGCCTGCTGCGTGCCGGCCAACCTCGGTTCGCGCCGGCTGCTCGCACGGATCGGCCTCGGCGAGGTCCGGGTTCAACGCAACGGGGCCATCGTTCGCGGCCGGCCGGTCGACATTGTCATCTTCGAGATGACGCGCGCTCAGTGGAAGGAGGCCGCCGGCGCGACGACGCCCGCCGCCAAGGAGAAGCGTCGTTCCAGCGGCTGAGCCCGTCGAAGCCTGAGCCTGTCGAAGCCTGAGCCCGTCGAAGCCTGAGCCTCCCGCTCTAGGGCGGGTCGAAGAACTCGATCGTGATGCCGGCGTCGGCGAAACCGAAGTACCGGCGCTGCGGATCGGCCAAGTGGGCCAGCAGCGGTTCGCGCACGACGGCCACCGTCAGCCGCGCGCCGAGTTCGTGAAGCGGAACCCAGGCCACGTCGACCACGTGGGCGTCGTGCCCGGTCACGGCGGGTTCGCCGTCGGCCCGGACGGTGAAGGCGGCATTGGTGAAATGCGTCGAGGTCGCGCGATCGTACGACTCGCTGACGTAGCGCAGACCTTCGACCCGGATCTCGAGCCCGGTCTCCTCGCGAAACTCCCGCGCTAACGCATCGGGGAGCAGCTCTCCGGCTCGCGCCCGCCCGCCGGGAAGATTCCAGAGCGGTTCGGCGACGTTGGGATAGCGTGACGCCACCAGCAGCAGCCCGCCGGCCCGCGCGAGGATTCCCGTGACCAGCGCAACGCGTTCGCCCATTTAGCGGGCCGAGCTCGCGGCGCGGTAGAGCCCGGGGTGTTCGAGGCGACGCAGCTGCACGCGCAAATCCTCCACCGCTTCGCGCACGGCGCCGGCGGCGCGCTCGCGCGGGCCGCGCCGGGCGCGAAAGCCCTCGTCGAGCGCGGCGAACTCCCGTGCGAACTCGGCACCAAGCCGAGCCAGGGTCGGGTGCGCGACCGCCGGATGTGCGCGGCGGTACGGGCGGACGCCGGCGGCGTTGGCCAAGTAGACGTCCAGCGTCGCCTCCGCTTCGCCGGGCGGCTGGGGCACCGGGTTGCCCAATTCGTAATAGCGGCCGTGCTTGCGCGCGAGCATCGCCGGCGGAAGCACGTTGCCGTAATGATGGTAAACGTACGGCAGGACGAGGGCCGTGCCGCGATGGCCCTGGAGCTTCTCGTGCACGGCGTTGACCCAGTGCAAGCCCGGCGCGTACCGGTAGAAGACGAAGCGGCGCGCGACGTCGGTGATCCATCGGAACGTTCCGAAGAAGTGGTACGTGTACGCGTCGACGTTGCCCACCGAGCGCGGAAGACGCGGCAAGATTTCGCGGGCCACGTAGCGCACTTGCTCGCCGTGGATCTCGTCGGCATCGAGAAAGAGCACCCAGTCCGGCGGCTCGGCCAGCGCGCGCAGCTGCGCGAACGCGCGATTGCGCATGTCCGCGAAATCGACGAACGGATGGCGCTCGACGTGCAGCGTGCCGCGCGCGGCGAAGGCGCTGGCTTCGAGCACCTCGACGTTGGCGCTACGCGCCAGACCCGAATTGTCGTTGACCGTCAGGACGTCGACCGCCCCCGCGATCGCCTCGAGCGCCGCGTCGAGGTAGAGTTCGCGCGCGCTACCGACGCACAGGGCGCAGGCGACCGTGACCGTTGAGCTCTTCGACATAAACGATGCGGAGCGCATGCGCGAAGCGCTGGCGATCCGAACGCGCGTGTTCGTCGGCGAGCAGGGCGTTCCGCCCGACGAGGAGATCGACGCTCACGATCGCAGCGACCTCCAAGCCGTGCACGCGCTGGTGCGAGAGGACGGACGGATCGTGGGCGCCGGCCGGTTCTACGTGAGCGCCCCGCGCACGGTGCAAATCGGCCGCATGGCCGTCGACGCGGCCGCGCGCGGGAGCGGCGCCGGCCGGGCGTTACTGACGGCGCTGGTAGGAGAGGCACGGCGGCGCGGCTTCGGCCGCGCGCACCTGCACGCACAAACCCACGCGCGGGGCTTTTATGCCAAAGCCGGCTTTGTGGACGACGGCGAACCCCTCTGGGACGCCGGGATTCTGCATCAGCCGATGAGCTTGGAATTAGGATAAATCGGCGCTCGCGCGGGGCCGCGGAATTTTTTCCAAGCAAGTACATCCAACTTAGGTCGGAGTGTGTTATAGTCCGCGTAGCCGGTCGGGTACTCATGGCGTCACGCCGCCCGGCTCGAAACCATCGCGGTCCG
>Ga0116227_10012685_pt1 | contig 13604 bp, 9 predicted proteins | sample S1TSphgellanicum_FD_89693 | JGI IMG/M metagenome (GOLD analysis project Ga0116227, IMG submission 89693) | Host-associated microbial communities from peat moss isolated from Minnesota, USA - S1T2_Fb - Sphagnum magellanicum MG | ecosystem: Host-associated > Plants > Peat moss > Unclassified...
ATAAAAAAAAAAAAAAAAAAAAAAAAAAAAAAAAAAAACAAAAAAAAAAAAAAAAAAAAAAAAAAAAAAAAACATGGCAAGTAATTACAGAGCTATCATAATTTGCAAGAAAGGAAAAGAGGAGGAAGAGAAAGCAATGGAGATGGAGACAAAACAAAAATACCGTCGTCACATGCAATAAACAGAATGTGTTCTTGGTAGTCTTAGCAAATAGTCTTTGTTATTGCACTTTTGCAACGACCAAGCCTGCCATCGTTGGCGAGCTCTTGCAACGATAGGAAAGTCCTTTTTTTCAGGAAAGTTTTCATTTTTTTTAATTTTTAAATTTTTTTTTAATGGCTCCTTCTTTACATCCCCCTTCAGTTCGAAACACCCCCTGTCCTCATTGTTCTAGCCTTTACATTTTAGGTGGCCTTGCAAGGCATGTCCAAAATGTTCACCTTCCTATTAGCCTTGTTTTTTAGGTTAGTCAAGTTGTTTTTTCTTTACATGTGTCCTCCCCTCCTATGCTTATCACTAGTTTTATTCCTCTTATTTATTGGGGTTAGCTTCGGTCTCAACTAACTCCATTTTGGGGTTGTTTGAATATTGTTTTGCATGCTTTTGTTTGCTTCATAGGATCCCTCAAGCCATCTAGGACGAGGTCATGCAAGCTTTTCATTTACCCCTTGACCGAATTGCTCAAGATTCGATGGACGAATTAACATGATTCCTTTTCCTCTTATTGCCACGTTGGTGTTTACACTATATTCAAGGGGATCATTCGAATCAACAAGAGGTTTTTGCTCGCTTTAGGAAGTTTATGGTGGGTGACTAGTTTTTTCTTCAGATGGAATCTTTTTGTTTCATGTGCGCACCGTTCTCACCACCCACAGGAAGAATTTTTGTCCATTTTTTTTCATCAATGTCTAGTTTTAAGGAGAGTTGGTGAGTACAGTCATGTTGCCAAAGCTCTCTAACCCATGTCGCCATCTATTCCTTCGAAGGACACCATTGCTACCTTGCACTAATTACACCCCCCTCCTTCAAACCTTGTTTTTCCACCTAATTTAGACTATTAGCATGAACACACATTTATCTTAAATAGGGCTATGTTTGCCCAAGCCTTAGCCATTGCTCTTCGTTTGTTTTTAGGTGGGCTTTCTAGGATGGTATATGAGCATTTCTCGAAATGTTTCATATTAGAAGACCCATCCTCAATGTTTTCGGAATTATTCCAGGCTATTACAGTTGTTGTTTGTGGGAATATCCCTAGGTTGGTGGCCTTAGTGCTAGGGGATAACAAATTTTGGCAATGGCAAAGGACATTGGTGGTCTTTGTCTTATTACCATAGGCGAAGTGTTTTTTCAATTTATTAGTTGTTCCATTGTCCTATAGCTTCAAGGGTCGTTTCAAGAACACATATCCCCCATTAGTTTGGAATATCAACCCCTAAAGGTTGTGAGGCCATCCCTTTTAGCATCCATGCCCTCCTTGACTTACACCTTGATTAGGTTGTGATGCAAGTCAACATTGAAAATGCTTTTAATAACGTTTCTTGAACTATGTGATGTCGTGGGGCTTTTAGTGAGCATTGTCCCCTTTACCATTTTGTTTTATGGTGCTCATTATTCTTTTTATTACAAGCATGGGCGGCATGTGGAGGGGGTCACCATTATCGAATCATCTTCAGGCATAAGGCATGGTGACCCCTTAGGAAATCTTTTATTTGCTTTGGCTCATTATCAAATTCTTTTAGAAATCATTGCATGGGCCCCTAGTTGTGTTTTTCCATCCTTAACGAACAATACCCACATCGTGGGGCCTATGCATGAGATTACCCACACCTTTGACCACCTTTCGACCCAATTAACCCTAATTGGGCTTCAAGTCAAAATGTCATTGGAGTCCATCCAGGATCTCTTCAGGCATAAAGATTCTTGAAGGTTGCACTTTGGTCACAAATGGCTTGTGCATTTTTGGTGTGCCAATGGGTTTTAAAGACTTTGCCACGCATTTTTTGAATGAGGCTTTATTTCAGACATGGCGCATATCGATGATCTTCCTCTCCAAAGAGACACCCAAGTTGTTTTAAGCATTTTGTCCTCATATGTAGTTCATTAACCTTCTTATTTTACTTGGACAATACTTCTTTCTTTTTCCTTCTTGTATCTTTTGGCGAATTTCAACAAAAAAATTATGTAAATATGTGGGGACATTATGGGTCTAGGATCATCAGAGCCCTTTCAAGGGCTCTTAACGAAACATCAGGCTTGACTATCAATATCCTTTGGTGGTATAAGCCTTCTTTTTATGGAGGATTGTGCCCCATCCGTTTTTCTAAGGAGTTGGGCTTTGGTGGCTCTGTCTTTGTGCTTTAGGTTCTGTATTTTCGATAGACCCATTTTGGAATAATATGTTTCTCAAGTTGAAGGGGGCCCACACCTGTTGAAGTCATGTTTACATGCAACGCAAAATGGCCTTCTTCCTACAACTAAAGAAATGCACCCTTTTTTTTAGAGTCTGGTAATTATCGACACACCAAGTCTACATGCATCTTTGATGGACATCCACCATGACACATCCCTTAGGTCTATTTTTGAGGATGATTCCATTTTTTCAACATCCAAAGCCCGCATTCATTTTTGTTCGAGTAAGGGGGTAGGGCTATGGTTGGTTGCTAGACCATTTATCTGTTCATTTTACGTTGCACATTCTACTTTCACTTTAACTTCACGTTTTCATTTTGGTTTGATTCAGCCTTCATCATCTAGTTTTTTCACATGTGAATGTGGACACATGTTGGATGCATTTGGCTCGCACTTAACTCGTTGCCCGTTTGGAGGTTAGCAAATAACCACACATGATGCCATTTGAAACGTCATGTATGTTATATGCTTTCATTCGAAAAAGTGGGCACTATATGGAAAGAATGGTGATACACCCTTACATCAGGAGTTTCATTACAAATCAATCTCTACATGACCCAAGAGGACTAGGTCTTTGTTGTTGATGTGGTGGTTACTAATCCGATGCGGGAGATGGTGGCTTTGAATGTCATTAGTTGACCAACATGTGCAATTGCAGAATTTAATGCCATTACTAAAATCCGCAAATATAAAGGGCTTCATGACAGGCACCACTTTATTTTGATGGCCATGGAAGTGCATGGCATGCATGGGCACAATATGGATTGTTTCATCATGGAGTGTGCCCATTTTTCCCACAATAGACAATCGAGAGGTCACTTATCCTTGTCTTTTTGCATTCAATTTTTTAAGCAATGTGTTAGTATTGTTTTTCAACGTGCTTTAACCTCTGTTATAAAAAGGAAGATTGTGTTGGCAAATGATGATTGTTCTAGACCCCCCATTACTATTAGATTTCACGATTTGCATGCAGACAACATTAAAGGAATCGTGGGTGAAATAGCTTCCTACCACAAAAGGGACTAGCTCTTTCCCACTTTTTGGTTTTTGCAGGTTGTTCATGTTTTGGCTTTTCTTTGGCCTTCCCTTTTTGTCTCCCTTCTGGCCATTAATCTTTTATTGGATTTTTTGTTTTTGTGCATATAACTCCCACATGATATTTACATAATTGCAAGAAATCACATAAATTTATACAAGTTATGATCTACAAATTTTTTTAAAAAGTAAATAGGAGATTGGACACCATTCATAATATCAAAAAGACTTCATCATGATTGTTTTCACATGTTAAATGCAAAAATCATTTTTCCATTTTCACCTTTTACATTGACACCTAGTCCTTTGTTGACAATCCTTTGAACAATGTTAGGATATTCATATGAAACTTAATTAGACAACACATGTTCATATGTCAATGACATGACATGTTGAAATAACCTTGATATAAATGAATTTCAACATGATATGATGCAATGTGTAACATACAATGAATTATCCTTATTTGCACCAAGACTAAAAATATTGAAAAATAAGGAAATGACAAATTTAACATTGTGGAAGAAAAATAATATCCAATGTTATTGGAATGAGAAAAATTAATTCATTTTTATATGAAATTGAAGTGTGAACAACATTACAATGCAACTTGAATTGAATGTGAATTTGATTCAAATTCCTAAATCGAATTCAAATACATTGAATCAAATTTTAATTCAATTCAATATAATTTAACAATTGGATTAAGATCCAATTGAATTAAATTAAACTTTAATTTTTTAAAAATGGGACGTAAATTGGTAAAGAAGATATTCAAAATCTTCTTGTGAATATGGTGTTGAAAAAGAAAAACCTAAAAAATAAAATTAAAAAAGACACCTTTCCATGCCTCTTCTCTTGAGAATGAACTAAATAAATTCCAATTTTGAACTATCCAATTTACAATAACACTTATGAAACCTAAAGTTGCCCTACCTAAAAGTGTTCCAATGAATCATTGTCATTGTCACTAAAACTAAAAAAAATGAACTAAATTTGGGTTTGGTTAAATAAGGAATAATTTCAAATGAAACTAGTAAATGATTGCATCAATTAGGTTTTAAAATTCAGAAATTCCAATACAAAATAGATTTTGCAAGAAAGAAAATTAATATGTTTATATATATTTTTAAGCATACATCATCTTATGATTGTAAACTTCAATCTAGGCATGAATTGTATATGTATATGCATAATTTAAAAAATGATGACTATATGTCTGAAACTTTTATACCTACCAACAAACCCTACCCTTCATGTCTCTGCAGCTTTTCCACCCTCCCAACCTTGTGAGTGAAAACTGGAGGGCGTCGATAGAGTACCTATGTATTATTTGCTTCACTTTTAAAATGTGAGTAAAAAGCATAGATAATATTCACTTCATCTTGTTTAAAGTTAGATGTAAAGAATCTAAGCTATTTGACCATGTGAGAGTTTCAAATCACAAGCTGAAAAGAAAATAAGTCCAAAAAGAATTCATACAAGCGAAGGATAATGACCTCCATTGCATGCAATACATAACACAATACTTAAACCTTTCTCAAGGCTTATCTCATGCAGCTTTTGCTCTCCTGCACTTTTCGTCACCATGTTTGTTCTAGGATTTTGGTTGGTTGATCTGTACATGGGTGGGGTTCTCACCTTTGTGGTTTTCTCTTGTCCACTTAAAACTTCTCTTTTTCTTGGGACATGTTAGTTATACAATTATGAATTTTTTTGCATTCAATAAATGTGAAGTTTTTCGGCATTCAGATTGTTCATGAAATCCTGTGAAACTTTTCTTTTAAAGGAGACTCATATTACATTGAAGAAGAATTGCAAAGAATGAGAAAGTGGCACCTATATTGGGGTGGTGATTCTACCAACCACACATAACAAAAATGAACACGAGCAGGGATGGTGGGTCTCTAGAAGCAGGCGAAGTCAAGGAATAAAATAGCCCCAACTTGCTGCTACTAAAGGAACATAACATAACCTTTTTGTTTGGAAATCACCCCAATTGGGTATGACAAGAATATGCCTGTAGGGATGTGCAAAAGCGATATAACCATTTCCTTCCAAAGGAGTGAAAAGGCAAAAGTGTCCCCCAAATCAGGGAAATTTGACTTTGTGTTGGGAACCCCAAGTTTTAAACTATTGTGATCGGCTAGGGCATGACCTTTATAATGTGACTAAATGTCCCACCAATGGGGAAGATCGACCTATTGGAACCGCACAAATTTTTAACTACTATAATCATGATATGCTTTGACCCTACACTTCAAATACTTCCCAAGTGTGGTCCTAAAGTCCTCTCTGATATTTTGTCTTTCCATTTCAACAAAAGAGTTGGCTGAAGGCTAGAGAGGGAGCCACACCCGAACCCCCCTCCCACCAAGATTGTGTGTGTGTGTGTTTGGGGGGGGGGGGAGTTTGATGCCCTCAAAACATGGCCTTCCCCTTAATTAAATTTAAAACTTTGCGCCAATCTCTAAAGTGGCATTCATCCAACAAAGAAAAAGTTATGCCTTAACCCAATCCGCATCCAAAGCCTAATCCAATCCTCCAATTTCCAAATTGCCTTTAAGTCTCTATCGTGTCCTTTTCCATGGCTGTTGCCAATGGCCAACAGCCATGGAAAAAAAGCAAACCACATAGACTGAACAAGCAAGTCAAGACAAAAGGAGACAAGAAAACCCATTCCTTCCTTAGGTGGAAGAAAGTAAAAGAAAGTAAAAGATTCTTTTCATATAAAATAAAGAACACACAGATCAAGAAAGGAGATTGTGTAGGAAAAGATGCACCCAAAAAAGCACACCCAAACCTGAACAATTGGTGAAGCTAGGTGCAGCTACAATAACCCCAATAATTATTAGTATATTAAGTCTTATGTGTACGGTAAAGTCAATGCCGTGGGCTTTACTACAGTAAAGGCTCCTGTGAGGTGAAGCCCAGCATGGGCCCAATTCCAATAAAGCCCATGATTGAGGGTTTCACCGAGCAGAAAGATCCACTCCAACGTCTTTACCTCATGATGCCCAGCGAGTATGTGCATCATGGGAAGTGGAATGACAAATTTTGGAAAGGGAGGGGGGAGGTGGGATGAGGGGTTTCAAACATGGGATGCCCACCCAAGGAGGCATTCTATTTTTCGAAACGTCCCCCAAGCGCTGGAGTAAAAAAAAAGCTGGGTAACATGCCCTCCAATTACATTAAAAAATTCAGAGCAAGTCTTTTATGGACTGTACCCTAGGGTCAGTTTCCACATTGACAAAATGATTTTTTTTTTCTCATACAATGAATTCGTTTTATATTTTTTAAATTATTATTATTTCCATCATCTACTATAATATTGTGATATGAGTAGTGAAATTATTCAGAGTATAACCTATGATAATTATGATGATTTTCAACATGTCAACTTCATATTTTCACAAATTTCATTTCAATATTTTGAGGATTATTTAACAGCAAAACTGACCTTAGGGTAAAGGTATTATGGAGCCTAGTATGGCGAGATGTGGTTCTGTCAGTTGGCAATTGATTTAACCAGGGCCTAACTATTCCAGACTACCATGGGCTTGAGTGACCCAGCCCCCATGACTGCACCAGTTTCGTTTGGGATGAAATACTTCTCATCCAAGTAACCAAACCCAGTGCAGTCAAAGAGGTTGAGTCAAAGTTTTCTTTTGCATGCCCTACTTTTAATTTTTTTTTATATGTCCATACCTACCCCATCCACCCACCTACCCTGTTTTTTTTCCCAAATGCTTCTAAACCCTAAACCCCAAACCCACCATAGGTCGTTGTCACTATTCTCACAATCTTATATTGTTGTGGTTGCTGCATGGGAGCACTCCCAAGTAAAGGAGGTATTGTAAGCTCAAGTTGTGCAAGAGCGCTCTTGGGTGAAGGAGGTGTTGTAAGCTCAAGTTATGCACAAGAGGAGTGAAGGAGCACTATTGCTGCAGGGGAAGCAGGGAACATTGCTAAGGGGAGCATTATTGGGGGGAGTTTGGAACAATATTACTTGTCACTATGGGGGAATGGGAGAACATTGTTGCATTCAAGAACGTTGCTATGGGCAAAACAAAGCTATGTGAGGAACAACATTGCAAGAGGAACAAAGTGAAGTTGCAGCAAGAGTGGTGTTGTAAGAGGAACATTGTTAATGTAAGTTTGCTACAACATGTTTTTTTTCTTTTCTTACGCAATTGCACAAGCTTTTTATTTTCTTACAAGCCTACAAAAGAAGATGACGACGAATAGCTACTCATCATCATCTTCTTCTTTTTCCTTATAAGGTTTGTTTCAGCAGAAGACAACAACAAGTAGCCATCATCGTCTTTTTTTTTTACGATGTTTTTTATTTTTGTTATGCTTTAGAAGAAGATGACAACGGCGAGCATCATTGTCATCGTTTTCTTCTTCTTCTTAATTTTCTCCAAAAGAGGACAACAATAGTAAACATCGCCATCATTGTCTTCTTGTTTTTTATAAAAAAAATCCTATGATCACTCCAAAAGATGACAACAACAATGTTCATTGTCATTGTCTTCTTGTTTTTTTTTCTTACAAGCGCTCTAGAAAAAAATGACGATACGAGGGTCTCACTATCATTGTCTTTTTCTTCTTTTTATTGTGCTCCAAAAGAAGATGACAATGACAATGTTCATCGTCATCGTCTTGTTCTTCTTCTTATTGTGTTCCAAAAGAAGAAGATGATGACAAGCTCACCGTTGTTTTCTTCTTCTTCTTTTTAGTATACTCCAAAAGAAGATGATGACGACGATGCTTAACATCATTGTCTTTTTGTTTTTTTTTTCCCTCTTATAGGTGTTCCAGAATAAAATGACGGCGATGATGTTCATCATATCATTTTCTTCCTCTTTTTTTTTGGATAGGCATTCCAGAAGAAGAAGAAGACAGCAATCATTGTTTTCATCTTATTTTTATTCTTCTTACTATGCTGCAAAAGAAGATGATGATGGCAAGCTTGCCACCGTCTTTTTCTTCTTTTTAGTCTACTTTAGAAGAAAACAACAACAACAAGCATCGCCATCATCATCTTTTTGTTGTTTTTTTTCCTCTTATGGGCACTCTAGAAGAAGACAACAATAGTGAGCATTGTTGTCGTCATCTTCTTCCTTTTTTATTTAATAGGCATTCCAAAAGAAGAAGGCGACAACGATGATTATTGTCATTTTCTTTTTATTCTTCTTATTATGCTCTAAAAAGAATGGTCATTGTCATCTTTTGGTGGGTTGTTTGTTTTTTTAATATGAAAAAAACATGTGTCAATTTGGAAGCAATTTTAAATATAATATTAAATGTAAAGAATCATTTTAAATTCATTAATATAACTAATTAGTTAATATACCAAGCATTATTATTATTATTTATTATTATTATATTAACTATAAAATTAAGAATGATAAAAATTATGTTTAATTTTTAATTTTAAAAATTATATTATATTAATTAATTATAAATTTAAAAAATAATGAATTAAAAAAAAATATTGAGCCCTTAAGCTTTTAAATAAAATTAGTAACAACTTTATCTAATCTTGCATGTTGCATTATAAGATAATTATATAAATAATTAATTTTTTTGTGTTTTTTCTTTGTTAATAAAATGGTTGTTTCTTTTCAGGATGGCACCTCCAAAAAAATGTGCACAAAAGCTAGCCGAGGTTGAGGTGCCAATTACAATTGAAGAACAAGCAATTATATTATACACAAGCTCGTCTCCTCAAGGTATGTCATAAATATGTTGAATGTGTTGCAATTTGCTAATGGTGACATTGAATCCCATCCTCATTCTTTATGCGAGAAAGGTGGTTTTTTTTGGGCCAAATTTTTTTTGAAGAAAATAGTACATTACATATAAATTATGATTACAATACCTTCATTGTGATTTGTTTAAGGGTTGGTTTGATTGCAATACCCTAATCATGTCTAGGGTTTAAGGGTTCATTTGATTGTAATACCTTCATAATGCAAACTTGTTGGTTTAATAAAAAAATTATAGGGGCTGAGGTGGTTTCATATAAAAGTGATCATGGAAAAGTACCACCGAATTATGCCATGGAAGATGTAGATTGGGTCCATGAGGGGTCAAGGTGGATTTGCAAATTCAATGGCTAAATGGTTGTTTCGCCAACATTTGGACAACAAACATAGTCATCACATGGAGGCAAGTAAATTTGGTGGTCCTTTTATTCGTGTTGGGGACCAAGGCAACAAAACCACCATGCCATGAATCTTCAAATTTTGAACAATTCGCAAGCACAACAAACATGAAATGAAAAGAAGGTAATTGACCAAGCAAAGAAGAAAGCAAAAGTTATATGGGATTGACTTCAACTTGAAGCTCAAGGCCTTGAAAAGGTTTATCAACCTTTATTGGTAAGGTTTGCCTCCAACAAATTGTTAAGTATCATCAACATACCTAAGCAAGGTGTGGGGTTCATCCTTCGTAGTGCCTTCTCACGAATTGAGAAGGATGATGACCTTGCAAATATCATCCAAATGAATATAATTCGTTATGCAAAGCCTCTTAGGTTTGCATGGGGTGTTTGAAATTGGAATTCAAAATCTACCAAGGGTAAAAGAAAGAAAGAGATGCAAACTGTGTGCAAGTACCATGAATCGAAAATTATTCATGGCCAATAAGTTTACAATCATTTAATTAATTTTTAACATTATTTTCATTATGCATTTGAATCATGAAACTAATTTGTTTTTTGTCCCTAGGCTTCAAGATACCACAAAATAAGCCTTTGTGGTGGATGCGATCCAACTCACACATCAACATCGACATCTCTTCACCCATCACCATGTGGTAGAGGTTGTAGAAGCTATAACCATTTATCGAAGAAACATGGGCATTGTTTCTGATTCTTCTTCAAATGAAAATGCACATTAGGGTATAGTGTTAAGCCATTTTAGCTTAACTTGTGGTGAGAGTTTTTTGTATCTTATGAGCCATACCAATACAACCATGTGCGATAGTCTTAATTTTTGCAAAATTGTATCAAGGATATTCAAGTGTGGTAAGGTTATTATGAGTTTTTAGCAACTTCATGTTAACATAAGGAATGATGGGGGGTTTACATGAAGGGTTGTTTTTTTTTCAAAATTCAATATTAGATGAATGAAGTGTAGGGTTTTTTTTTAATTCAATAAAAGTTGGTAATCATAGTTTTAGAACCTCAGTTGCATGATTAAAGGTGATAATTCTCTAAAGGGTGGGGGTTAGAAACAAACATCAAAATTCGTAATGTTTGACAAAATATTGGTCTTGTTTTGGTATTTAGTGGGTAGTCATGTAAGTGAAAATGTTTGAGATTCGTGAAACAATTGAAGGGGTGTCAATGAAAAGTCCAAGGGAGATAGAATAATTTTCAAACATTGTAAGCGTGAGATTAATTCGAAACAACATAATAATAAATAATGTGATAAGGTGGCAATGATAACATGAATTTCATGATGAATCAAACTTTTATTCAGGTTATGGATAGGTTCCAAGAGGAGCTGCAATTACATGTTGAGTCTTGGGTTATGCCACAGTGATAATTCATAATTGCAAGAAATCAAGATGTGTTGAATGGTGCGAACTAAGTAATTTGCCTTGCTATTAGGAGGTAGTCAACGAATCGGACCACATAACCAACAATAATGTCCAACGCCAGGAATTAAAGACCATGCAAAAATGGAGGTGTCTTTAGTTTTATAAAAACCTTCATAGACAATTTTAGGTTCATTATTAAAAGCGAGGTCAACTTGCAACAAAATCATCAAGGTGCAAGAATTTGGAGAAATGCGACAACACCAAGCTCAAGGGGGTTTAACTTCAAAACAAGGGCACACCTTTCGTGGTTCAAGATCTTCTTCACAAGGATGCTACATCAACATCAAATCTAGGGATGACTATGGAGGTCGTTCTTCATTCACTTATGTAGTTTGAGGCCTATAAGAAGTGGTCATGTGTGATGCTACGAATTCAAGGAAAATAAAAAAAGCTTCAATCAAAATCAACTCGACAATGAATGTGTGGAACACTTGGTACATCGAAATGCACGGTTTTAATTTATAAGTCGAGTAAAAATAAAGAAAGGCGTAAAATAACAGTCTAAAACTATGGTAAAATAAAACGTTAAAATCAATGGAAAAAAAGAAAGTTTAAGTAAAATTTGTTAAGGGGAAAGTGAGAAGAGGTGAAAAGGATATTTCTCCTTTTCCTTCCAAGGGCCACCAAGCATTGGAATTTTCCATTGGCCACTGAATTAGGGTCTTCTTTCACCTCTTTCTTTCTTCTTTTCTTTAAAGGGCGAATTCAGATCATTTTGAGGGTTTTTTTTTTAACATAATTTTCGATTTGAATCTCGGGAAAACTTGTTCCTACAACTTTCCTTGGGAGGAGAATAATGATTAATCTTAACACATGGTGGAAAGAGGGAGAATAGATTGGTTGATAATGATACTTTTGAAAAATGGAGTTAGTAAGGATAGTTTTAGGAGCTTGAAATCTTAGAGAAATTTCACAAGACCTCTCGGGTTTTGTAGCACAACTTTCTACTGATTTGGGTGCAGAGCTTAGAATTTAACAAGCACATGCCCCTTGTAGCTAGCTTTCCAATGAGTTAAAAAAAATTAAATTTGGATAACATATGTGATAAGAGCATATATTTTAAGTGAATGGAAGTCTGCTGCCAAGTTGAACTTTCTACCTCTGTGAAACCCTCTCGGGTTTTGTAACACAACTTTTTACTAATTTAATTGTAGAGCTTGGAATTTGATAGGCATATGTGCTTTGTAGCTAGTTTTTTGATGAACTAAGGCAAACTAAATTTGGATAACATATGTGATAGGAATGATGTTTTAAGTGACTAGAAGTTTGTTGCCAAGTTGAGCATGGTGTTGAATCTTTAAAAGTTGGTTTGAGTGGGTGACAATTTAACATAAAATTATAGGATTTGGAATGTTTGAACTTAAAAAATATATCTATCAATTCCAAATCATAAATGATGCATAGGAGGCAAACTATTTGGTTTCAACTATAAACACTACTTAACATATTTGCATTTTTCTTTCATTGGTAGCATATGTACTTTTGAATATAATCACTTCATAGAACTAAAAGTAGAGGGATAAAAAGTTACTTCACATATCTCACCAACATTTTGTATCATGTTCACTTTATATAAAATTTTGTAACTTTATACCCATTTTTATTTTGGCAATTGCAATTTACAATACCCTACCTTATCATTTTATGTCATATTCCAAATGCATTCCCCAACCCCAAAGTGCATTATGTAACCTACATAAATTTGTATTATGTAACTTAATTAAAAGCCCCCTTGTAGTTAATAGGTTTTAATCATGCAATTATTACAAAAATTTAATCCTCTATCATCTAAAAAATTAATAACCATATGAAATACCTACATGTAATTAACAAAAAGGTATCCTTCAAAATAACCTTAAACCAACTAACAATACCTTCATCTTCTAGTGCAAACATTGATTATGGGCATTCCCCAATCCAAACCCTAAACCAATTAACAATATCCTTATCATTGATGTTTTGCAATCATTGTTAGGGTGTTCACAAAGGTAATTTTGTCATTATTTTTGCAATGTAATATTACCACGGTAAATTTATTATAATATTTACATAAATATATATTATGTGACCTCACCAAAAGCACCCTTTTAGTTAATAGGTTTGGATTATGCATGTAGTGTAAAAAGTTAGTCCTTCATCATCTAAGTTTTCATTAAATGCATATTGATCACCAAATGCAACACCTACATGTAATGGACCAAATGCAATAGGAAATATCCAAATGATATTTATAAATAAAAACCTTAAACCTTATGCAATACCCTCATTTTCAAAATTAAACATTGATTATGGTCATGCCCCATTTTTTCCAAACTCAAATGGTTTAAGGTTTCCAAGTTTTTCACAATACCTGCATAAATTTACATTGTGTACCTTTGCCAAAAGCCCCCCTCTATTTAATAAACTTTGATTATTAAAGTATTGCAAAAAACTTGTTCCTTCATCATCTAAATTACTTACATGCATCTTTTCCACCAAATGCAATACCTACATCCAATAAGAAATATATATATATATATATATATATATATATATATATATATATA
>Ga0116227_10012688_pt1 | contig 13602 bp, 10 predicted proteins | sample S1TSphgellanicum_FD_89693 | JGI IMG/M metagenome (GOLD analysis project Ga0116227, IMG submission 89693) | Host-associated microbial communities from peat moss isolated from Minnesota, USA - S1T2_Fb - Sphagnum magellanicum MG | ecosystem: Host-associated > Plants > Peat moss > Unclassified...
CCAATGAGTCCGGCTGGATGGATGACGGGACGGATTGAGGGGAAGCGGACCAAATGCACGGATTTAAGGGAAGCTTCATTTATGCGCGAATATGCGACCATCCTTCCTTTACTATAAGTAATTGTCTGATACAACCCTAGGTCTACTCAACTTCCTCTTCTAGGAGTTGACAAACCCAATGCCAAGAGACCGGCTCCTGGGACTGACACTCTACTCCCAAATGGACTTGCTATTTATCACACTCTACCCTTGCCAAATTGGCCTATTAATGCACACCAGTTGTATTTTGGTCATTTTTGCAGTGGGCCAACCTCTGCAGTGCATGTGGTGCTATTGTGGCTAAAAGCAAGTTGGTGTAGGAGTTCTGTCTGGATTGCCCCAGGAGCACATTTTTTATTATTTCAATGTGACTGCCGTTTAAATTCTGAATGTAAGGCGTTCCCTCCTAAAACTCTAAAGTTGAAAACATCATGTTCTCATTGAAATGAACTTAGAGTTTTTGGGCTATTCTTCAATAGCATTTGGTGTTTTTATGGTGAGGTGTGAAATATTCTTTTGAAATCCAACAATTGCTTGGGGGCAAACTATAAAATTTTCAGGTGATGAACAATTGTGTGAATGCACTTTTTTTTTTGGATAAAAAACCTATAGAAACAAAAGTGACCTAGAAAATTAATCATTGTGAAATTCACAAAGAGCAAAGTATCTCAACAAAAAGAACAAACAAGAAATGAAGTTTGTAACAACATTAGCAAACACAAGCAAGGGAATTGAACCCCTAATACTGGCCTTTCTAACACAAGTGACTTGGCTTACAAAATCAACCAAGTTAACATACAATTACAACTTTAAAAATTCTTACATAAAAAAACCATTGCTATTAGATTGTGAGGAGTTGGCACATACCAATATCATGGAGATTTAAGGTGTTTGGCTTGTAAAATAGCCATTGAATTCAATAAATAGAAAAGCAAAAGCTAGAAAGATTTTACCTTTGTAAAAGCATGGCCAACAACTCCGCAAAGCGCACTACAACCTAACCATCATAACAATTTTAGTGATGTGTTGCTCTCTATTATTCAATACATTCCACGTGCAAATGTTTTTGCAAATTATAGAACTATTATGCAAACTTTTGCACAACACTTGGCAGGTTGGTAATGAACTTATTGCACCATTATGATTTCATGAAATATTATAGTTGAAAATTATTTCTTATCTCCACACTACCTATTATTTGCACCATGACCAATTCAACCAATTTCACATATTCAAGAAAGTTGGAAAGCAATATTCAAAATGTTATCACAAGTCACAACATTTTGGTTAAAAGATTCATATCAACTGGGGGCACCATCCATACTATTGCAATCAATTTCATTGTCAACTTGGACATGGCCTATTAGTAATCAAGATCACTAGCATTCAAAAGTTCTTGTATCATAACATTTTTTGCATCCACCTTGTGGGTTTTGCTAAACCAAAAAGTTATTTAAAAAACCTCAAGGTGTTTGGCAAAAGATGCATCACTATTTGGGTGCATTAATAGTGGAGGTGTCACAAGAGGAACTATGACACCTTTTGTCATGTGTCATGAGTTTTGAAGCAAAATGAGTGTTTTAAAATGTTGAACAATGAAAGGGGAAAATGTATGTTTATGCTTTCAACCAGTAAGTGTTATAATGGATGATTCAAATCAATAGAACAAATTTTGAATGTCTTGTTCAAGTATAAACCAAAAAGAAATGTAAGACTAAAAAAATTTCCAAAATGACATGCTTTCATTTGGAGTGCTAAAACCTTAATTAAAAACATCAAATAATGTTTTTTTTTGGGGACCCACCTTTCCTATATTTCCTTCCAAACCTTTAGAACATAATTTTATAATTAAGAAAATTAATTTGATTTTTTTATTAACATAAAAAATTTAATGAAAAAAATCCAAGATTTTAATAACAATTCCACAAAATTTGATGATTTACCATACTAAAAATTTATGCCTTCATATATAACATACTTTATTCTATTTGTGGTTCAAATATGGAGTAATTTGAACAAATATTACTAGTCTTGTTGCATCCTTTTTTATAAAACTATGGGACATGGACCCATCCAATTGAAATTAGTATTGTGCATACACAATCCCAACAACATCCATAACACCATGGCCTAAAAACCTAATTTCCAATTTTTAATTCAAATTTTGTCCAACCGTTGCCAAATTAAACAAATCATGCTCTTGAATGAACATGAGAAATACAAATCAAAGATTTGAAAAAAAATTGGAAATGGAAGACAAAATGGAAATGTTTTAAGCTATTACCTTTGCACTAATCTTTCGCCAATGATTCAACAACGATAAAGACATCTTTTCTCACATATGACAAAAAACCAATTTCCAAATCTCAATGCATTGCCCAAATATGTTGATCATTTACCTCAAAAACCAAATCAACATATTCAATTGTAAACATAATTATGCATTACATAGTAGTGGGTGGACAACCAAGATTAGTTATCCACTATTAAAACTTCATCACAACTAAAAGCCACATAAACCCCACTTTGCCTTGGTTGCTTTCATAACCTTTTGATGCACAAATTCTACCATTTGAATTGCTTGGTTTCATTATAAGATGTATCATTTATTTAACGTTCATGGAAAACTAATGTAAATTCCAACAAACAATGTTGTGGATGCCCTTGGGATTTTATGAAATAGTCATTACAATGCATTGCTAATTAATGACCAACACATTCATTATGCATTCAAAGCTTGCAATAGTCAATTATTAATGAAGAGCAAGACCATTCCACACAAAGCTAAAATCTTACAATGATTTGTCTAGAATCCACACATTACAATTAATGAGTTGAGAAAAAGCCTTGCAGCTTCATGCACACAACAACAAAAAAAAACCATAAAACAAACAAGTACTTCCCCTTGGTTGTGTGAAATGTTCATTCAAACTTGAAGGTTAATTCTCAATTCTCAAATAAGAAAAATTTGATTATGAAACCTTTTGAATCTTGATTGATTGCCATCTCAAGGCTAACATTGCAAAACCTCAAGTGCATAACTTACAAGCTACATTGAAAACCAACTTTGGCAATTACAAATGATTTTTTACAATTGTTTTGCAACATTTCATTACAAGAGGTGGTTAATTGGTGAGGAGTGCAAAAAAACAAGAAATTTGCAATGGTGACATCCCATGCACATTATGCAAAACTTATGTTGAAGGATTAGGGTTTCTTGCAAATAGGCCATTTGGATGGCTCAAATGTGGTAATCTATGACACCAATGGCTTGCATACACAAAGTTTGGCAATGTTCATAGAAGATTTAGGGTTTCAACTTGTAATTCCATATCATGATCTCTAAACATTATGGTCAATTGTATGATTTTCAAGGAATTTTTCTTTCCTTCCTTTTCGTACAAGTAATTGCCCTTTCTTAAAAATAAAAATTTGGCAATAATTTGTTAAAAAACACACTAATCTATACTCTTTGAAAAAATGAGTAAAACCTAGTTGATGGGTTTGGCTTTAGTAGCAAGGTAACATAAGGGACCGACAAGGATTGTCCTTAATTGTAGTTCTTGAACATACAAATAATTCATGGGCCAATGGTTTTGCTTTCTATTCTTTATGGTAAGTTCAAACTAGTGTTGTGCATGTAAGTATAAATAACCATTTTACATGTCATCTAAAACCATGTAAATGTAAATCACAATGCATAAAGGTATTGCACTATGCATGCTATCCTTGGAGATTATGGTTTGTCGAAAATAAAAGTATTTGCACCTCAAACTTTTCATTGATAACTATGGGTTTCTAAAACAACAAGACAAAAACACAACAAAATAGAGATGAGGAGGGGGGGCCTTACTTGAAACAAGTTGCTTATGAAGCTCACAACAATGTTAGGAATTACAAGATGACCATGATGCCATGACTTAAATTCGCAAATATTCTAAATGAATAGGAACAATATGGAGAGTTCACTTTGAATTCTAATCCTTGTTTTGCATGACCAAAATAAAAGGAATTACAAAATAACCATAGAAAAAAAAAATGCAACATGACAAGGTAAGGAATAATTAGTAAAAAAACTCATTTGAAACATGTCATTGTTGGATCTTTGAACAACATAAAGAATTGTAAGATGACAACCTCATCAACTACACTAGCAAACAAACCATAAACAAAGGAGAAGAACATGAGAAAGTTCATAAGATCACAATGAATTTTTTTGCAAATATCCTTTCTCCATGCCCTTTTTTTTTAACGACCTTTTTTTAACCTTGTGCATACTATTTGTGAAACCCTTTCCCCTTTTTTTCCTTCTTTCTTTGTTGAACCATTTTCACTTCAATAAGTATTGTTTTGAGAGAATTTTTTTTAAAAAATGCAATATTGCATTCGCTATCACATGTTCTGTTTATTTATTTGTTTACACTTTTTTGTGCAATGTGTAAAAATATATAAATGTATGTGGTTTTTAAAAAAAATTACACTTACATTTATCATGTTTTACATGGGGTGAAATAACATTATATAATTTTATATTTATAATTATAATTATACATGCAAAATTATACACTTACACCACTTGACATATATATACACACACACACAACATTGGTTCAAACTAATGTTGGGCAATTCTAAGTTCTTGGTTAGGCCTAAGTATGGGTCTAAGACCTAGGATTGGTAGGTGTACATGGTAAAAGCCTCATCACAAATTCATACCGGTCAAGCTTGGACCCAACCCAAATCCAACCCAAGAATGCTAATTAAGGTCATCTAGACTCAACCCTAGAATCAGCCCTATGATCTTAAGGCCAAGGTATAGGATGTACCAGAGCTCCACCCAATTTTTGTCTTGCGTTCTTTTGTTTGACGATGAGCCTATCTCATTAACTCATCTAATTTTGAGGAGACCCAAAGAGGACTATTTGAAATTCTCCCCTAGTTTGTTTATCTGTATAAGTTATAGCAGTGGACCATTAAGCAAAGAATATGGGACAAAAGTTCTCCCCTTCCCCATGCCCACCTACACGTTGGGTTTCAAGTTTAAGCCAAAACTGTAGCCCCCAAATCTTACACCATGTGAAGTCACTTCAGTCCGGGCAGAGTCAACAAATTTCAGACCAGTATGCATTACGCCCCCCCTGGGCAATGAAAGAAGATTGCAACTTTGTTTGAAAAACTTGTCTAATTATGGGCTGATTCTGTGATTCATATCATCCATGATTTAGAATCAATTATCAATCCAGTCATATATACCTAGTCAAGTGAACAAATGATTATCTCTTATTAAAATAATAAATTATTGTGGAAGAATAATCAGAAAATAATCAACCTTTGAACCAACATATTTTTTTAAGGCAAAATGTCTCATCCTGGTGACAAAAAGAAAGCCAATATAGTGCAACTGATACACAGGATTTGTTTTTGGAATTTGGCCCAAAGTCACAATGTTTGGAGGAAAAAGATTCTAAAATCACCAAATTTAGACAAAAGGTTCTAGACAATAGACTTATCCACAAAGTAACCCTGTCTTCGCCCTGTCTTTAGGCCTCCTTTCACCCCCTATCCCCTCTTTCAGTGGTTTCCACAAAGTAAACACATTTGATTAAATCTCAGTATGAAATGCTGAAATTCAGCATTTAATGCACAATGTTCGGAACTAACTATTGTACTTGTACAAGTAGGAGCAATGAAAATATATGTAGCAGCAGTGGAGGCGCTCAGGAAAAAGGAAAGTCAGGATGAAACTCAGTTTACCACCAAAATTGATGGTTTTCTGAGTTTCACCCCCCCTTCAATGCGAATGTACTTTTTTGCAGGTCTTTTTGAACCAGAACCCACCCTGTGTATGACCAAACTCAGGGTTCTGGTGCTGTGTTTGTCTTACTTTACGGTTAACTCTGTTAGTGTGTCACCTACATAGACCCAGTTGGGACAACAACCGAAAATTTTAAAACCTGACTTTGATGGATTTCTCAAGTACCCCTCAACAAGTGGTGGTGTCAGTAAGTTAGTAGACGTGATATTTAGGATTCATTTTTTATACTCAACACTTTGTTCAGTTTAGTTGACAATCCGGTGCAACTGGGCTAGGCCTCTGGCAGCTCCATTTATGGTTTTTGTTGACACGATAACTCCCATCATGATGCCCACTCTGCCCCACTCTTCTTCCCCCAGCTGCCATGCCATGGCTCTCTCTGCATCAATTGCTTACAATCAGCTGCCGCGTACATGCATAACTAGGTTATTCAGTTGGGTAGTTGGCAATGACATAATTACTGATTCAAGAATGTCAATGGTATAGTAAATGATCATCAAGATTCGTGCTAGATTTGTACATTCATTGCCAGAGAGACGCGCTCCTCACCTCTTCCATTTAAGCTGGAGCTTGATGCACTTTGCCGTATCACAAGTCTCTCACCCAGTGTTAGCCCAGCTTGTTGAAGTCTCTCGATCTCAGTTGCTAACTGTTCCTTTGATCGTCTAGAGTCTAAGGTGAAGTGGGTTTTGTGATCTGAGAAGATTCTAGTAAGAGGGATCATCGATCTGCTGCTGCTGCAATCATGGCGAAGCTGTCACCTGCTGCTGTAGCGTGCATTGGTCTGCTGGTGGTTATGGCTTTCGCGACTCAAGTGACTAGTGCCAGCTGCCCAAGTGCGGTCTCCTACTACTCATGCCTGAGCGCGGCACAGAACGCCAGAGTGTATCCGAGCTCCATTTGCTGCGGCGTGATCAGGAAAGTTGGCCTGACTCCCGGAGGACCCGCGTGTCTGTGTGCGATGGCGAAGTCCGGGGCGTTCAATACCAATTTCAATGCTGCTCGATCCTTGGTTTCCAAATGCGGACTCCCCAACCCCACCGGCTACGTTTGCAGTACGCGTTCATTCTGCAACTTTGCAAAACCCTAGAATTTCGTTACTACTACTACTACCACTGCTACTGTGCTGCCGGTCAAGTCTTCCAAAGCTGTCCATTTTCTTGTTTTGCCTAGCCGGCAGATCAAGTAGCTGCTGGGCCTAGATCGTTTTCTAAATATGTGCATGAACTCTTATAATAAGCTGCTTTCAGTTCAGGTTCTGTCGCCATCTTTTCTCTCTTGTGGAAGTGATTAATATAGGAGCTCCTTCTGAATATTCTGGTTCAAGTTCTAGTCTTGTCATCGCTACTAGTACAGCAGGTCGAGTCTGATTGTCACGATTTCACCACGTTATTATTATAAGCTTTGAATATTGAAGGATTGTATGCATGCTGCAACTGATCATTACTTGGCTTCTGGGACTCATACCAGACTGATGCAGTTACCGATCACTTGGAGTATCCGGCTGAAGCACTAAGGTTATCTCGACTACTCTTCTCCTTCTATAAAAATACATGAGCTTAGTTCTGATTCTATTTGAGGTCGTGCCATGTATTTGAGTATAATAAAATAGTATGTTTATTGTATATATTATGTCTCATATTTGATGCAACCCAGTTAGTCATAACCATTCTCTTCTTTTGTTTTTCCCACACTTTCTTCTTTGAGACATTGAGCATGTAACCTTTTGGCCATGTTTGAACTAATAATCTATCAGGAGGCAAAAGAATCTCAGAATGGATATGGACGGGATGGATCAGTTAGAAACTCATCACAATCAAATTGTTTGTATAGATTACATGAAATGAAATGCTAAGTTTTAAGATCACCCATCATAAACCCAGTTGCAGCAGAAGTAAAATACAAAACATGTCAGGCATGTGAATTTTGGTGTTCCAACTACTACTATTAAATTGTTCTAATAATCCTTGCTTTGCACCTTATTGCAGACAGCGGAATGCAGGATCAAATCCATGAAGATTGTGAAGATTGACTAATAATTATTCCTTAGATCCATTCTAGCAGTTGCCAAGGTTGGCTATCCTCTGGAGAAGAGTAGCTGGAATTATGGAAGAGTATCTACTTTAATATGTGCAGCGATGACCCTCGCTGTGCAAGACATTTTTGTTGCCCTGTTCCAACTTCCAAAATAAGATACTTAATACTCTATTTTAACTATGATGTAATTGCTTGGTGCAACTGGGTGTTTTCTTTTCCAAGTTTGTGATGTAACTGCATTCCAAATTGAATATGATCATCCATATGTATCAATGCATTTTGGCTATATAAACAAGATATGAAAGTTCAAAAAAATTGAGCAATGTCCAAGTCTATAATTTGGTTACTAGAGCTGGAACCTGATCTTGGAGAAATATGGTGATTTGGAAAAAAGTTTTGCACATAGATGAGAGTTGTAGAAGGATAATGATTGGCGTTTGTTCACACTGAATGAAGTTAGATTTTTTTGTGTAACTGAGTATAATAATGATTTTACATAATTTTAAAGCAGCCTCTAGCTATGGTTAAATTTATGGAATCTACCTATATGAAGATCATTTTGTAATTTGTAAGGCATGCTTATTATGATTTAAAACCTAAAGTCCTGTAATTATTCTTTGGTCTTGAAAATAGAGCAATAATTCTTCTCTCAACTTAATGATTGAAGTGAATCAAATCACCTCTCCCATCCATGTGGCCTTTATCTAAAAATCTTACCTTTGGTTTGAAATACCACTCTGTGGGCTCTTTGAACCCTAAAGTGGTGAGTAAGGCCCTAGGGGCTCATGTGAGGTGGGGCTGCGCGCAGTCCCTGTTCTGGTAATGCCCTCCCCCAAGGACCTTACACCAAGTGTAAAGCTCCATTGCATTTTTTTATGAAAGACATTTCATGATAACATATGAACTTCTTAAAATCAAAAAGTTCATATATAATTTCATGAAATTATGGTTAAGCATGGGAACAAGCATGAAACTTCTTAAAAATAAATGTTTCCATGCTTCTGATGGTAAAAGTTCCCAAGCAGCGGAATCATTATTTGTTCTACCATCCCCTGTTGCAACACTAGAAAAATGGCAACTTCGCTTTATGGGTGCTGTGCAAATGGAGTTGCAAACTGCCCCCCCCCAAATAAACACCTAGCAAAATTTACAGCCACCTACATCAAGGCACAAGCACCAAGTGTAGCTAAGCATTTTGGAGAAACTTACTTGGCAGCCAAGTTTGGCATGCCTGGAATCTCACAGCAGTGTTCTTTAGGGCTTTCAATCCACATGTCAGAGGAACTCCAGCAGTGGTCAGTAGGGTATTAACAACGTTTGCACAGTAGGTATCTATCTATCTAACAACGTTAGGCACAGTAGGTATCTATTTATGAAGGAAGGTAGGTTGTTTTGTTTTGTAGTTATGAGATCCACAAAACCAGGATGCTTCAAATCGTGTACTTGGTGTCTTTGGAAAGCTCTTGACAAAAAGGGGTGCATGGGCTTTGGTTCCATGACGTTTGGACTTGCGGTGCAAAAGTTCTTGAATATTGAATGATTTCGTCACTGAAAATTTAGGAGGAATTGGAATGTGTCTTTGGTGTTGTTGGAAAGATCTTGATGAGTAGGATTTAATGGAATTTATTTGGTAAGATTTGGATTCAGAAATTGGGAGATATTTATTTTGAAATTACTTCTGCCGCTGAAAATTCAAATAAATTTCAAAAAACTAGGTTTTGGAAAGAAAAATCAGTTGAGGACGTGGTAACACGTGGGCCAGTGGCACAGGCCACACTACTTTGCATTAAAAAACCACATTGGTAAACCCCTACACGTCAAGGGACTCTACAAAAGAGTTCTTCTGCTGTACAGATGTCTATCTATTATTTTAGAGTTTCCAATCCAAATAAATCATGTGCTTTAAGTATAGCCCATTATCATTTACCTCACTTTTTTCCGAGCTCTTCATTCTTAAGGGCATCATTGGATGTTCGATATTTAATGCCCAATGCACTTTGCACCGTACAATATGGAAGGATCTGCCACCCGTCAATTTCTGGCCCCCAAATATTAAAATATTAAGATTTTTGTAATGATACCAAAAGTGTGGCAAGGGCCATGATTTGTGGTTTGGAAGATTTCAACTAGATATGAACAAACATATTTATGGATGAATTGAAAATAAGTGAAATGGCTTAGATCTTAAGCACCATTTCTATTCTCAAATTTTTAGTATATATATTCTTAATTATTTGAATTTAAACTATGAAAACACAATTTTGCAAAATTTTCACATTTCTTTTTTGTTGAACAAAGCACAAGATTTTTCAGAGATTTTTTTTTTTTTTTTTTTAAACCATTTATCTTTAGCAAGTGCTCCATCTACAACATACCTTCTAGTTCAAATGTCAATATCTGAAAAAAAATTATAAAATAATGTATTTCCCATTCTATGGCTTAGTTTCAACAACAACAAAATGGATGTTACAAAAACAATCATGAATAGAACATAGAAATAATATGTTTTGACCTTAGGATTAAATATCAATCCTAGGGTCAAAACATATTATTTCTAGCCATAGTTGTTTGTGTGTTCAAATGGGAGTTATAATGTGATGGACAAGGTAACCAACAAAAGTTGTTGGGTTATTGCATATAATTGCTCCACAACCTAGGGGGGGGAGGGGGGGACACTATTCAAAAATAAATAAATAATATGTGAGTAAAAATATAGGTTTTATATATGGGTTGTTGAGTAGAAATTATAAGTCAATTAGTTCAAAAATAGGGTTATGTATATTTTGAAATTATAATTATAATTAATATAAGGTGTGTGCAAAAAAAATTATATTAATTTTTTAATAAAAATAACATTTGCATTAAAGATTTAAGATATTAGTTGTGAGTAGGTTCAATAATTGTGAAATAATGTTTTGATTATTGTGGGGTGTACATTGTGCAAGATGACAACATTTTGAACTATGAGAAATGTAAAGACATATTGGTTAGATTGTTTTGATGCAATTTCTTTGGAAGAATTTTTGACTAATAAAAGTTTGTAAATTGTAGTTTTTTTCATTTCAATTACATTCCATGGTTTCATTTTTTTTTATAGTTCCAAACTTTTATAGCTACAAATTTTCTAAAACTAAAAACTTAAATTAATATAGGGTATTGAAATTGGATGGTAGAAAAACATTATAAACAAATATAGGGTGGCTAAAATATGTGCATATTAGAAAATTAAATAATAATAGGGTGTGAGAAAATATAAATCCAAAACTTAATACCCCCCACCAAAAATAATTGTTTGACACGTGTAGGTGGCAAAAATAACATTAAGTGTCCCCCTTGGGCTCCACAAATGTAATGACATTATGCATGATAACTAGGTAGCTCAAGTAGTTATCTAACATAATTAATCATGGATGGTCATGAAATAGTCATTTGCTCCCCATCAACTAGATGTATCATAAACACAAGTTATGAGAAACAAGCCAATGGCATGCCTTCCTTTGAGGATCAACTCAAGTTATGGATGACAATCAATTGTGTGGCATGGTGCACATGGATTATCACTTATAACGTACATGCAACCAACCAATCATGTTGTGAAACATTACTCAATGTCAACTAGTCTTGTTGTGAAAATAGTCATAGTTTGATCCATCAATAGTAGCACATCACACTAGGGAAATGGAAATAACATTTTTAAAACATCAAATTTGTATAATGTAAATTATTGCATAAAGTACCCACACTATGAAAAAATCAAGGATTTTGTAACTGGGTTTGCAAATATATATTTTTGAGTTGCAATGAACACTTGCAACTCATGATATTAATACAATGTGAATGTTATTGGACAAGTTGTAGCAATTGCACGACACACCTGAAAGTTGTATATGGTATTGTGTATTACTAAACAAATGTGTAATTCAAGTGCAACTAGATGCAACTATTTTGCAATTATTAGGTATCCATGTTAATTTCTTGCACAAATGCCTATGAATGAATGGAATGAAAGTATGACTTTTCATTCATTTGTTGATAAATGAAATTTGTTCATATCCTTTGTAACATATGTATAATTATTTTATCACGAGTTATCCATGTTAGATTATCGTGCAAATGTCATGGATGAATGTAATATTGCATGGGTTTTCATTTGTCCATCAATGAATGTAACATGTTTATGTCCAATGCAACTAACTTGTAATTAATGCATTACCGAATTGTATTATCTTGCAACTATTGGATTTTGCCAATAGTATTATGTTACAACTTGAATTCAATTAATGTAATATTAAATTCCAACTTATCATGGAAATATTTTGCAACTAATGTCCATTTATGAATAGTATTATTTTGTGCTTACTATGATTGGCAATGATTATTTTGCATCATAAAACATGCAGTTAAATAAATGCATTACATAAATAATGACAAACATCTTGCTCTGATAATATAGTTATATTCCATGTTAGAAAATACAACTTATATGAACATTGTTTGTTATCCATGGTCCCTTCCAATGGTATGTATTTTATTCATCTTTAATGTTAAGTTAAAACTTGTTAAAACTATTATAATCAAATATCCTACCTAATTTTTATTATTATATAATGTTAAGAAGTCCACCTTGTCTTTATTCAAAAATTGACCTATATTTTAATAATTCCCAGATGTGAAATGGTGCTTGCGCATCAATGTAAAAATAATTTTATAACAATGTGAAAAATAATTTAATGTTCATATTCTAAATCTAAGTAGGACCCTTCTACAACTATAATGCAATTATACATAATGTCATCATTAACTTATCATTGAAATTCACTATAACAACACAACATAACAATACAATGATTAAATTACAGCTTTTGCATTTACAAGCAACCATCTAAATTCAAAATAAAGTGTCATCAACAAAATTGAAATATATTCATCTTGATTTATTTTCACATATTGGTGTGTAAACTTACTTTCACCTTGTTTTAACATAAAAGTTTATTGAATTTCAATGTTTTGAAATGTGCACATCAAAATTGATAAACAACAATTTATTTTAGTTGTAAAACTTAATGTCAACGTAACAACATAATATTTTTATGCTCAAGAATATTTGATATTTGTGTGGGTAGTTGAAAGTTAGTTGCAATGGACATTTGGTTACATGGTAGTTTGGTTTTAACATAGTCAATTTCTCATAATTGAAATTTATTATGTAAAATCCAGACATGTACAAGATAATGACATTGGTAATACAATGTAATCATTACTTCAATCTCTTTTATGAACAACCATTTAAATTCAAAATAAGGTGTCATAAGAAAAATTGAAATATAGTGGTTTTGAATTTTTTCACATGTAGATGTAAACTACCTTCATTACTTTTGTTGTATTAACACAAAAATCTATCGAACTTGGATGCCTTCAAACTTGCACCATCAAAGTTCATAATCAATATTTCATTGTAATCAAGTGTAAAATCTAACAACATAATATGCTTATGCACAAAAATAATAAATGCACAAAACACCACTAGTGGTAACCCGTGCCTGCAAAGCACGGCACAGCACTGATGCAGTGCAACAGTGATGACAGTTGGCGATGTTTCACTTGATGATCACATTCATTCCTGATACATTTGCATCTGAGGTTGCAAGTACAGGCATGAGTCGTTGGGATGAGCCTGCATGGTCACTTTATATGTAAAAGCCCCATTTTAG
>Ga0116227_10012689_pt1 | contig 13601 bp, 7 predicted proteins | sample S1TSphgellanicum_FD_89693 | JGI IMG/M metagenome (GOLD analysis project Ga0116227, IMG submission 89693) | Host-associated microbial communities from peat moss isolated from Minnesota, USA - S1T2_Fb - Sphagnum magellanicum MG | ecosystem: Host-associated > Plants > Peat moss > Unclassified...
TGTCAGCGTCGCAATCGATTACAGCACGGTCAACTACAAGGACGGATTGGTGATCAGCGGCGCGGCGGGCTTTGTGAAGCGCTACCCTCATGTGCCGGGCATCGATTTTGCCGGCGCCGTATTATCGAGCAGTCACCCTGGGTATCGGACCGGCGACAAGGTGATTCTGACGGGATGGCGGGTCGGGGAAACCCGATGGGGCGGCCTTGCGCAAAGAGCGGTGGTCAACGGCGACTGGTTGGTGCCGCTGCCCGAGGGTTTGACCACTCGTCAATCGATGGCTATTGGCACCGCCGGGTTTACGGCGATGCTTGCCGTGATGGCGCTCGAAGCGCACGGCGTGACGCCCGCCGACGGCGACGTACTCGTAACGGGCGCGGCCGGTGGTGTGGGGTCCGTCGCGACGGCCCTGCTCGCAAAGCTAGGGTTTCAGGTGATCGCGTCGACGGGTCGCGCCGAGGCCAAGGACTATCTGCTCGGACTCGGCGCAAGCTCGGTGATCGATCGTTCTGCTTTTACAGAACCCGCGCGCCGCTTGCTGGAAGCCGAGCGCTGGTCGGGCTGCATCGATTCGGTGGGCGGTACCACGCTCGCACGTGTGCTGGCACAAACCCGCTACGGCGGGTCGGTGGCGGCCGTGGGGCTGGCGGGCGGCAGCAAGCTCGAGCACAGCGTCGTGCCTTTCATATTGCGCGGCGTAAATTTGCTGGGCATCGACTCGGTGATGTGTCCAATGGACAAGCGCCTGCAGGCGTGGACGCGGCTGCAGTCGGATCTGCCGCTGGACCAACTCGATGCGATGACCGTCACCGCCACGCTCGATGAGGTGCCCCGGCTGGCCGGCGACATACTCAAAGGCCGCATTCGCGGGCGCATCGTCGTGGACGTCAACTCCTAGTCCTCTAGTCCTAGTCCTAGTCGAACCACCCCAGGTCCTTGGTATCCGGCATCGCAAATGGCTTGTCGAAGAAATCGAGTACCGTTCGGTTGAAGCGCTCCGGATCTTGGGCGGGGACCAGGTGCGTTGCGCCGGGGAAGATGGCCAGCTGGGACTTTGGGATCGCGTGGAAAATGGTCAACGTATGCTCGTCGCGGATCACATCCCGGTCGCCGGCCATGACCAGGGTCGGAACCTGTATGGTCTTCAAGTCAGCCGGCGGTATGTGCGGCTGATTCCCCAACAGGTCCAGAAATTGCAGTTCCGTCTGTAGAGGCTTCGGGTTATTGGTGTGCGCAAGTTCCGCATTGATGCGGTTACGTACGCGCACGATGCCATCCACGGCCCACGGATAGGCGCCATCCGGCTCGAGATTTGCACCCATCACGGCGAGCATACTCACCTTGTCGGGATGATGGATGGCCAACAACAGGCCGATGATGCCGCCGTCACTCCATCCGAGCACCTTGACATGATCGAGCTTCAGATGATCCAGCAGCGCATTGCTGTCTTCGGCCATCTGTTCATAGGTGAGCGCGGTCGTACCAAGTTCCGACTTGCCCTGGCCGCGACTGTCCATGGCGATGACCTTGTGGTGGTCGGAGAGCGGCCCAATCTGCTGCTTGAAACTGCTGATCGATTGACCGTTGCCGTGAATCAGCAACAGCGGCGGGCCGGCGCCGTAGGTTTCGTAGTAAAAGCGGTTGCCATTGAACACGAAGATGTTGGCGGCGGCGGGGTTTTTACCGTAGGAGTCTACGTCCGGATGTTTTCCGGCCGTTGCCGGACTGCAGCCGGCCGCCGTGACGATCCCGGCGATCGCCGCGAGCAGCGCAAAAGGGAACAATGGTTTCAATTTCATCAACATCAATCCAGATTGGTCCGCTTGTAGATCGCCGCGAATTCGATCTCAAGCCTACGGGCGACACCATCCGCCAGGCAAGCGCTGGGTGCGCAATGCGCCAGTCCAGGCGCGCGCTCAGGTGTAGAAACAGTCGGCGGGCCGGAACGCCTGGGGTTGCGGTACACGCACACTGCAACAGCTTGGGGGCTGTGATGTATCGGTCGGTGGTCGAGGTTTCAGGTGACTTGGAGAACTCGTCGGCGAGTGCGACCCGGTGCATCGAAGTTTTGCCTTTCGATTTTCTCGGTTTATCCCGGATCAGGCGCCCTATCTGCTTTAAATATGTCTCACCGACGTCGGGAGCGTCAAGCCGTCTATTTGCTCTCTTTGCACAAAAATGCGCCGCACTTGAGCAGCAGACTGATTGGCCTGAAAAGGTCGCGAGTATCCGCTCTAGAGAGACAGGAACGCTGCTCGCATGCATTTCAATACGGACAACCGTCTTCCAACGGTACCGTTTCTATGAAAGTCGGGTGAGGCGGTGGCAGTCGCGCGAGATAAGTTTTTAAATCGGCGTGGAGCGCGTTAAAACGTTGAAGGTATCCCGGAGGATCTGTATCGGCTAATTTGGCGAGGCCGTAAAAACTGAGCCGCGCGCATGTTTGTCCCGCTATGAGTTCCAACTCCTCGCCATTTGCATGACGCAATAGAACGGCGGGTAGATGTTGCGACGTCTTGTCAACGGCCAGCTGAACAAATCCCAAGCGCGCAAGCTCTGGTCGAAGCGTGTCCAACACGTCGACACCGCTCGGACCATGAATGTAAATACCCAAAGTAAGTGCCGGTGGGTTTGTGTATCCGGCTACTGGAGCGAATGTCACAAACAACAATGCGCTCAGCGAAACCCGCAAATTCAGCATGAGTACATCCTTGTAAAACCCGATATGCGACTGACAACGAACTCTCTTACCAAGGTGCAAATCGCGCCCAATATCACACCGCTCCGACGCGCAAGAGGACGGCGCGTGGACGATGGGCTATGGGCTATGCGAACAACCCGCCTCGTTGCACCGCATCACCGCGCTACACGTCCAAATTCGACACCTGCAGTGCGTTCTTCTCGATGAATTCGCGGCGCGGTTCAACCGCATCGCCCATCAGTGTCGTGAAAATATCGTCCGCGGCCACGACGTCCTCGATTCTCACCTGCATCAGCCGCCGCGTTTCCGGGTTGATGGTGGTATCCCATAGCTGACTGGCGTTCATTTCGCCCAAGCCCTTGTAGCGCTGGATGCTCTGGCCCTTCTTGGCCTGCTCGAACAACCAGGTCATCGCGACCTTGAAGCTGGCGACGTCTTGGCGGTCGTCACCGCGCTGGATATAGGCGCCCGGACCCATCAAATCGCTCAACGTCCGAGCGAGTTCCGCGATGCGCAAGTATTCTGCCGAACCGAAAAATTCACGCGGTATGTGCTTTTCTGAAGTGAGGCCGTGTTCGAGCCGCTTCAGATTGACGCGGTGGCCTCCGGCGGGCACCGTCTCCACAGTGACGCGATAGCGGCGCGACACGTCGTCGAGGGCATTGAGGGACTGGTCCAGTTGGCGGCACCAATCGCGCAGGGTGTCGATTCGGTCAAAGGCATCGACGGACAGTGTGGGCACGTATAACAACTGTTCCAGGAAGCGCTCGTCATAACGGCGCGCCCAGCGCTTCACGATGGCTTGAACCTCGACGTAATTTCTCGCCAGTGACTCGAGGCCCAACCCCGACAGCGACGGCGCGTCGGCGTTGACGTGTAGCGCCGCTCCATCGACGGCGGTGCTGAGCAACAGGGCGTTCAGTTCCAAATCGTCCTTGACGTAAGTCTCTTGTTTGCCCTTCTTGACCTTGTAGAGCGGCGGCTGGGCGATATACACATGCCCGCGCTCGATCAATATCGGCATCTGGCGGTAGAAAAAAGTCAGCAGCAACGTGCGTATGTGACTACCATCGACGTCCGCATCGGTGTTGTGACAGCAGAGACCCCCCATCCCCGCGATGAAATTCTCGTCGCCTTCGACGGAGAAATCATAGACGCTGCCATTGCTTGCCGGAACCTCTTCGATCCCCAGAATTGGTAACGCCATTAGATCGCCGTCGATCATCTGCAAGTCCCTCTTGCCTCCCGATCGCGGTGAACACAAGAAATCTGCGAGCTCCGACGCGCCTGCATGGTCCTCCCAGATGGCTCGCAGAATTCGCAAGTCCTCTTTGGCGGTGACGCTGACTATCCAATGCCGGTGCTTGGTCTCGCACGGCTGACCGTTTACTTGGCGAATCACGCCATCTGGCTCGTATTCGGACATCGACGGAACGACACCCATCGAACTCAAGGCATAAACGATGCCGCTCGCGATGTCATACGACGAGGTGCTGAATGCAATTCGATTCTTACAGACCGTTCCGTCGCCGAGCAGATAGCCGCGCAGGAAGGCCGAACGGAGTTCCTCGGACACGTTGAAGACGAGGTTTGGCATGCGTTTCGTGGTTGAATCGGAACCAGCGAATCCAAACACGTGTTGCCACGCCATGGCGGCAACGCGATTGACGACCTTGAGCTCCGTGCAACGCTGCGGCGATGAATAAGTGACTGCGAGCAACCCGAATACACTCTTGAATTTTCGGGCCATCTCTTCGGCAAAGCCTTGGTTTCCTTTGCCGATCGAGAGCCGAATTCCGTTTCGATCCGAACACGACCCTTCCGCGAGATAGAATCCGAGCAATCCCATGAGTTCCGCGTTGACGGCAATGAATCGAGGAATTCCGTTGCGCCGATAGTGTTCCGGCGTCAGTTGCAGATCTTCTCGGGACGAAAACCACTCCAGGTCCTCATCGTCGAGGTCGGAGAGACGCACGTAGTCGCGAACAATGTTCCGGCCGGACCCCGTGTACTGTTCTTTCCAGGTTCGTTCGAGACGGCTCGGTGCGGGCGTTGTTCGGTTCAAGAATTCCTGTGGGTCAGCACCGATGGCGCCCAGATAGGCCTGGAAGTTCGGCAGCGTGGGGCGGGAAGATCCCTTTTCCCAGGCATAGAACGTCACCGGCTGCCGAATACCTACATTCGCGCATAGCGCGCGATTGGAAATACCGCTCTGCTTGCGCAGTGTTGTGAGTTCCGTCCTTACTTCAGGCGGAATCTCGACTCGTGGTTCCGTTAGTTCAGCCGTTTCCCGATGCTTGCCGAGTACACCTGCCTTGAACCATTCCTCAACGGCTGGACCACGAACCCAGATCTGCTCGGAGGCTTGCGGCACGGCATGCAAGGCGCGCAGCAGATCAATGCGATTAGCGGCCGCGCATGGGAAACGGACACGAAATGGCGCCACCACCTTGTCATTCAATCGCAGTTGATCGCCGCGCTTGAGCTTCAGTTCACCGTTGTCGTGCACGAAAACACTGTGGCTCGAAGTGACGCGGACGCGCCGCCCATAAGCAGTGCGCACCTGGAACAATTTCTCGTCCAACGGATGACGTATAACGCTCTTGATCCGGCGAAAGCGAACCGAATGGTCATTGAGTCCAAAGCACAGGACATCCCCGAGCGCGTCGCTGGTTAGTTTATCGACTCCGCCGCTTGGGGCTTGTGACCCAAGCGCCCCGTTGATGAAGCTGCCGATCCGGACCATACGCACTCCGCGTTGATCATCGCGGACAAAGACGTGTTCGTCGCCGTCCACGCTCATAATTATGATGCGGTGGTATCGAAGTTTTTCCACGTTGAAATCGTCGCGCCCGATCCCGGTCCCTAAGGCCGTGATCAGAGTGCCGACTTCCGCCGATGCGAGCATCTTGTCGAAGCGGGCCTTCTCGACGTTCAAGATCTTACCTTTGAGCGGCAGGATGGCTTGGGTGCGACGGTCGCGGCCCTGTTTTGCGGAGCCGCCGGCGGAATCGCCCTCCACCAGGAACATCTCGGAAAGCGCAGGGTCCTTCTCCTGGCAATCGGCAAGCTTGCCGGGTAAGCCGGCGATGTCGAGCGCGCCTTTGCGGCGGGTCATTTCACGCGCTTTGCGCGCGGCTTCGCGCGCATAGGCCGCTTCGAGAATTTTGTTGACGATCGCGCGCGCTTCCTGCGGATGCTCGAGCAGGAATTCCTCGAGGCGCTGGGAGACAGCCGACTCCACGACTCCCTTGACCTCTGAGGAAACCAGTTTGTCCTTGGTCTGCGAGGAGAACTTAGGGTCGGGCAGCTTCACCGAAAGTATCGCCGTCAAGCCTTCGCGCGCGTCATCGCCGGTGGTCTGAATTTTTTCTTTCTTGGCGGCGAGTTCTTTCTCGATGTAATTGTTGAGCGTGCGTGTCAAGGCCGCCCGGTAGCCGGCGAGATGGGTGCCGCCGTCCTTCTGCGGAATATTGTTGGTATAGCAATACATGCTCTCCTGATAGGAGTCGTTCCATTGCATGGCCACTTCGACCTGCGTATTGCCGTCCTTGGTTTGAAACCACAGTACGGTCGGGTGCACCGCCGTCTTGCTGCGATTCAGATGGGTGACGAAGGCCTTCAGACCGCCCACGTGTTGGAACACTTCGCTCTTTTCATCGCGCTCGTCGATCAACTCGATGCGTACACCCGAGTTGAGAAAGGACAATTCGCGCAAGCGTTTCGCGAGCGTGTCGTAGCTGAAGGAGATGTGGGTAAAAATTTCTGCGCTCGGCTTGAAACGCAGGGTCGTGCCTTTCTCGTCGGTGTCGCTGATTGCGGCGAGCGGAGCTTGGGGTTCGCCCAAGCGATATTCCTGGCGATGTAACTTTCCATCGCGCCGAATATTCAATTCCAGATATTCCGACAACGCATTGACGACCGAGATTCCGACACCATGCAGGCCGCCGGAGACCTTGTAGGACGTGTCATCGAACTTGCCGCCGGAGTGCAGCACCGTCATGATGACCTCAGCCGCCGATCGACCCTCTTCTGCGTGGATATCGACCGGAATGCCGCGGCCGTTGTCCGATACCGTGACAGATTCATCGGCATGGATGGTGACGATCACGCGATCGCAGTGCCCGGCGAGAGCCTCGTCGATCGCGTTGTCCACGACCTCGAAAACCATGTGGTGCAGCCCGCTGCCGTCGTCGGTATCGCCGATGTACATTCCGGGTCGCTTTCGTACCGCGTCAAGCCCTCGTAAGACTTTGATTTTGCTTGAGTCGTAGACGTCGCTATCAGCCATGGCGGATCCTGTTTTTATGACCGCCCAGTGTAACATTTTCTGCCCTCAAAAACGAATCTGATTGACTAAAAAAAGTTATTGGAATCAGCACGTTAGAGTGCGGCGCAGCGGTAGTCGATTGGCCGTTGACGCCAATGGGCAGCGTGGGATGCAACGCGTTGCGGGTGGTCCCCGCACGCCTGATGAGCTTGTGCCGAGACTCGCCCGCTTATGAGGCGTTGGGCCAAGAACCCACCCACGCGTTGTTGCAAGAGCGTTGACTTGCCAATGCTGCAGGAGGCTCCGTTCTAATAGGGGGCGGCCGTCAAGTTCCACGTGGAACAACTAGTCGGCCTCTAAGCCCCCGCCCCTCACCCGGAATCTCCTACCGGGTGCGCCAAACGCGGCAAACTCGTCATTGAGTGTCGTCACCACCAGTTGCACCGACTGCAACGACACCTCGCGAATCAGCCCGGCGAGTCGGTCATCGTCCAACTCCGCGGCGGGATCGTCCAGGAGCAAAGTCGGGTGTTGCTGCCCACTGTCCGGAAATAGCTTCAACTGGGCGATCAGCAGCGCGGCCGCTAACAATTTCTGCTGTCCACGTGATATCCGGTCTTTGACCGGAAGTCCGTCGAGCAGAATGGCGAGCTCAGCACGATGCGGTCCCACCTGGGTCGAACCGCTCGCCTGGTCGTAGCCCCAACTCTGGTGCAGCGCCTGAGGGAAGCTCTGGTCCTTTGCCCACCCGACTCGATAACGAAGTTCCAGCGGCTGTCCCAGCAAGTTTAGCCCAATGGCCCGCGCGTGTTCGGCGAGGACCGCCACGTACTGCGACCTTGCCTCGGTCACCAAGTCACCGTAACGAACCAAATCGCCGTCCCAGGCGGTTATCGCCGCCGGCGGCTGCCCGGCCTTCAAGGCAGCGTTTCGCTGCCGGAGCACCTGGCCGTAACGCTGCCAGTCGCCGATAAATGATGGTTTCACGTGAAACACACCCCAATCCATGAACCGCCGGCGGCGGCTGGGGCCCTCCTCGATCAAGGCGTGAACCTCGGGATCAATGACCTGTACCGGCAGCGCCAGCGCCAATTCCGCCAACGACGCCGCCGGCGAGCCGCTGATCCGCGCCCGGATACCGCCGTCCGAGCCCTCCACGCCCAACGGGATCTGCCGATCCGGCATATCAATCTCACCGAACACGACGAAGCGCTCGGCGCCTTGCCGGATTAGCTGCTCGATGCGACGAGTGCGAAAGGACCGACCCCGTCCCAACACATACATCGCCTCGAGCAGGCTGGTCTTACCCGACGCATTGGGTCCGCTGATGAGCGTGAAATGGGGATCCAGATCGAGAGACACCGACTGCAAGCAGCGGAAATCGGTCACTTGCAGTCGACGCAACGGCATGGCGTTTGCTCGCCGGCACGCTTAGCGGGGAAGCGCGAGGCCTCGCGTCGACAAACTCACAGCCTCATCGGCATCACGACATAGCGGGTCGTCGCATTGCCCGGCGAGCGAATCAAACAACTGCTGTTACTGTCCGTGAGGCCCAACTCGACTTCCTGACCATCGATCGCCGATAACGCGTCGAGGAGATAATTCACGTTGAAGCCCACTTCGAGGTCGCTGCCGGCGTAGCCCACCTCGATCTCCTCTTCGGCCTCTTCCTGCTCCGGATTATGGGCCTGGACAGTCAAGGCGTTCGCCTTCACGGTCACCCGGATACCACGGTACTTTTCGTTGGAGAGAATGGCAGTGCGCTGCAGCGCCTGCCGCAACACATCTCGGTCAGCGCGAATCGAGGCAGCCGGCGCAGGCGGAATCACCCGCGAATATTCCGGGAACCTGCCATCAATGAGCTTCGAAGTGAAGCGAACATCGCCGATTTGCGCCCGAACATGATTGCTACCGATCGCCAGATCCGCGACTCCCTCCTCGGTGAGTACCCGCTGCAATTCCAGCACCCCTTTACGCGGCACGATCACCTGCTGCGATACCTTGGCCTTGGCGGACAGCGAAGTTTCGCAGAGCGCGAGCCGGTGTCCGTCGGTTGCCACCGCGCGCAAGGTCTGCCCATCAATCTCGAGCAGCATGCCGTTCAGGTAGTAGCGCACATCCTGCTGCGCCATCGAAAAATGCGTCTTCTCCAGCAACCGCAGCAATTCCTTGCGCGGCAGCTGCACCGTCTGCTGCGAATTGATGTCGTCGATCACCGGAAATTCGGCCGCGGGCAGGGTTGATAAACTGAATCGACTGCGCCCGGCCTTGAGCACGATCTTCTCGCCCTCGACCGCCAACGAGACCGCCAGCTTCTCCGGCAGTGCACGCAAAATATCCAAAAATTTGCGGCCGGGCACAGTGATGTCGCCGGCCTCTTGGACTTGAACCTCCGTCGCCGCAACCAGTTCGACCTCGAGGTCGGTCGCGGTAATCGACAATTGCCCCTCGCGGACGCCGAGCAACACATTCGACAATACCGGCATGGTCTGGCGCCTCTCCACCACGCCGATCACCGCCTGCAATGGCGCCAATAACTTCTCGCGTTCCGCGGTCAATTTCATGCGTTCACCCGTCCACCAATCTTAGATTTAGATTCTTGAATAAAGATTATTACTATGATTATGAAGCGCCATTATTCGTGGGATAACCCAATAAAGCGTATAACAATCAATATCCTGCAAAAACTCAAACAGCACCAGACACCTGTCGGGCGCCGCCTTGGAACCTGTCATCCACCTGTGGACAAACTTACCCACAATGTCATCCACAGGTTTTCCCGGCTCAACCTGCCAGGGTTCTCAACAGGTTGCTATAGTCCTCGCCGATCCGCCGCTCTGTCTCACGCAACTCCTTGACCCGCCTGCATGCATGCAGCACGGTGGTGTGATCTCGGCCGCCGAACGCGTCGCCGATCTCCGGCAAGCTGTGATTGGTCAACTCCTTGGCCAAGGCCATCGCCACTTGACGTGGTCTTGCGATCGAACGGCTGCGCCGCTTCGAGAGCAAATCCGCGATCCTGATTTTGTAGTATTCCGCCACCGTCTTCTGGATATTTTCCACCGTCACGAGCTTTTCCTGCAGCGCGAGCAGATCCCGCAACGCCTCCTTGGCAAACTCGAGCGTGATCGGCTTACCGGTGAAGTGCGAGGTGGCGACGACGCGCCGCAGCGCCCCCTCGAGCTCGCGAACGTTCGAGCGGATGCGTTTGGCTACAAAAAAAGCCACCTCCTCCGGCAGATCCACATCCGACATCGCGGCCTTGCTCATCAGGATGGCCACGCACGTCTCCAATTCAGGGGGTTCGATCGCGACGGTCAAACCCCAACCAAACCGCGACTTCAATCGCTCCTCGAGTCCGTCGACTTCCTTCGGGTAGCGGTCGCACGTCAGGATCACTTGCTGCTGGCTCTCGAGGAGCGCATTGAAGGTGTGAAAGAACTCCTCCTGCGAGCGCTCCTTTCCGGCGAAGAATTGAATGTCGTCGATCATCAACGCATCGAGCGACCGATACGCGGTCTTGAACTCGTTGATGGTGTTGTGCTGCAGCGCCTTGACCATATCGCCCACGAATCGCTCGCTATGCACGTAAGCGAGCCGCGCCTCGGAGTTGCGCTCCTTCAGCTTGTTCGCCACTGCGTGCATCAGGTGCGTCTTGCCGAGGCCGACGCCGCCGTAAATGAACAAGGGGTTGTAAGCTTTGCCGATATTGCCAGCCACTTGGATCGCCGCCGCTTTGGCGAGCTGATTGCTCTTGCCCTCGACGAAGGCGTCAAAGGTAAAGTCCGGATTGATCCGGCCGCCGAGCAGCGAGGGTGGGAGCCTGCGGGGACGGGCTCCCGCCGGGTTTCCTTCATCGTGACCATTCACCGGCGCCACATGCGCGACCAGGCCGGCGCGAGTGCCGACGTCGAGTACGAGATCCGGCTCCGCACCGTCCGCGAAGGCGCTGATCAGCTCCTTGATCCGCGGCAATGAATTCTGGCCGAGCCACTCGATCACATACCGATTCGGCGCCAGCAGCTTGAGCTGACCCTCGCGCTCGATCGCCTGCAGGGGACGCACCCACGTGTTGAACTGCTGCTCCGGGAGTTCGCTCTCGAGCACTCGCAGACAGCGATTCCATAGCGGCTCCGACAAGAGCGCTCTCCTAAAGATCCAACGATGGGGCAAAGTAATCGGAAGGGCAGGGAGTCTAGCTCCAACTCGCAGAGGCGTCTATTGACACATCCATGCCCTCTCAGTACCCTTGCCGCCTCGCGTAAGTCTCCCAGTTCATTGATTTATCCCGTGGTTTTTGCCCAAGTAGCGCCGCTATGAAACGTACTTTCAATCCGAGTAATTTGCATCGTGCCCGAACTCATGGATTTCGGGCGCGCATGGCCACGAAGAGCGGCCGTCGCTTGCTCGCTCGCCGCCGCGCCAAGGGCCGCAAGCGCCTCTGTCCCTGACACCACCCTCAGGGCTGGCTAGCGGTTCCCAATTTTATTGGCCAATCTTATCAAGAGGCTGACGTTCGAGCCGCGCAAGCGTTTGCACCAGCCGGCCGAATTTCGTGCAGCGAGGCAGCGCGGCAAAAAATTCGCCGATGCGTATTTTAGTTTGTCCGTGCTGGCCAATCGGGAAACCTGTCCTCGATTGGGTTTGGCCATCGCGACGCGAACTTTCGGCACCGCGGTGGCACGCAATCGTATCAAGCGCCTGACACGAGAATCCTTTCGTTTGAATCAACATTCCCTGCCCCCGGTCGATGTCACGGTCTCGGCACGAGACGCGGCGCGCCTCGCCGCTCCCCGCGAATTGCGCGCGAGCCTGGACCAGCACTGGAAATCGATCGCGCAACGATGCTGAGCCTGCGCCGAATTCTGCTGTTGAGTATCCGCGCCTATCAGCTCGCCTTGAGCCCCTGGTTGGGTCCGTGCTGCCGCTTCCATCCGAGCTGCTCTTGCTATGCGCATACCGCGATCGAACGCCATGGCGCGTGGCGCGGCAGTTGGCTCGGCCTGCGCCGACTGCTGCGCTGTCACCCGTTCGCCGAAGGCGGCTACGATCCCGTGCCGGGTGAGCCATATCCGGCTGAAAGATTGATCGATGGGTAATATCCGCCTCCTGCTCTGGGGTGCGCTGGCCGCCATCCTGTACCTGAATTATCAAGTCTGGATGCACGACTATCCGGGAACCGCCGCCGATAATGCCGCCCAATCCGGCGCGGGTGGTGCCAGCACGCTCGGCGATTCGGTGCCACAAGCCGCCGGTACCGCCGCGCCGGCCGGCGGAACAAGTTCAGGAGCAACGGGCGGCGCTGCCGCCCCCTTGGGCGCGGCGCCACCAACCGTAACGCAGAGCGCCGCACCGCCGCCGGCCGCGACGCCACCCACTGCAAGCCTTTCCACCGCACCGGGGTCCACTGCCCCCGGGTCCACCGCGCCTGGCTCCACTGCCGCGATCGATGCGGCCTCCGCTGCCGCGCAAAGCGCGATCCCTCAGCCGCCGCTGCATGTGACGACCGACGTGCTCGATGTCGAGATCAACTTGAAAGGCGGCGAACTCGATGAAGCCGACCTGCTGCAATACCCCTTACGCAAAGATGCGCCGAATATCCCGGTGCGGTTATTGAGCCGCGAGCCGCCTGCCGATCTGTATCTGCTGCAGACCGGTCTCGCCGGTGCCGCCGGCGAAGCGGCGCCTACGCATCTCGCGACATGGACTTCGGCGGAGAAGGCCTTCGTGCTCGCCGACCAGGCGAAAGAATTGCGGGTGCCTCTGACCTGGACCGACGGTCAGGGACTGACCGTCACCAAGACCTTCGTGTTCACGCGCGGCCTTTATTCCATCGATTTGATCTACGACGTGCAGAACAGCGGCACGGCACCGCGCACCCTGATTTCCTATTCGCAGATTCTGCGGCATTGGGAACACGCATCGCGTTCCTACTTCAATGTCGAGACCTATAGCTTCAAAGGTCCGGCCGTATATGACGGCACCAAGTCGCGCGATCTCAACGTGGAGAATGACACCGACAGTAAATTCTCCGAAACCATCACCAACGGCTGGCTCGCATCGCTGCAACATCAATTCGTCTCCGCGGTCGTGCCCACCACGAATCAGCCTTACAAATATCAGTTGCAGGTCAAAGGCAACGATTACCTGTTGAGCGCCACCGGACCCGCCACGAATGTCGCTCCCGGCGGCACCGCGCAATTCAGCCAGAAGCTCTTCGTCGGTCCCAAATTGCAGTCGCAGCTCGCGGCGACCGGGTCGAACCTGGAGCGCACCGTCGACTTCGGCGTGCTGACCGTCCTTGCGCAGCCGTTGTTCGCGACGCTCAATTGGGTCCATAGCCTCATCGGCAATTGGGGCTGGTCCATCATCATAGTCACCGCCTTGATCAAGCTGTTGTTCTATCCGTTGAGCCAGGCCAGCGGCCGCTCGATGGCCAAGATGCGCACCGTGGCGCCGCGCCTGAAACAGATCCAGGAAACCTTCAAGGACGATCGCGAAAAACTCGGCCGCGCGATGATGGAGCTGTACAAGAAGGAAAAAATCAATCCGCTGGCGGGGTGTCTGCCCATGCTGGTGCAGATACCTTTTTTCATCTCGTTCTATCGGGTGCTGCTCGAGAGCGTGGAA
>Ga0116227_10012691_pt1 | contig 13601 bp, 12 predicted proteins | sample S1TSphgellanicum_FD_89693 | JGI IMG/M metagenome (GOLD analysis project Ga0116227, IMG submission 89693) | Host-associated microbial communities from peat moss isolated from Minnesota, USA - S1T2_Fb - Sphagnum magellanicum MG | ecosystem: Host-associated > Plants > Peat moss > Unclassified...
AAAGAGTCGTGTACGGAGCTCTTCAATTCGACGATGCTCCTGGCCGACAAACTCGGCATCGAACTCGTCGAACTGACCGCAGCCTCATGTTGCGGCGCGTCGGTGCTCAACGACGTGAACCGTGATGTCGCCCGCGTGCTCAATGCGCGCACGTACGCGCAGGCCGAAGCGCTCGGGCTCGACGACGTCATCACGATCTGCTCGACGTGCACGGGCCACATGCGCGCCTCGAACAAAGAACTGCTCGAGGAAGAGGGCCGGCTCGATCACGCCAACGGCATCCTCGGCAAATTCAACGCGTCCTACAAGGGGACGGTCTCCGTCCGCCATTTATTGTGGATGCTCATCGACGATATCGGTCTCGATACGCTCTCGAAGATGGTGGTCAATCCGCTCAATGGGCTCAAGGTCGCGCCCTTTTACGGCTGCCACATCATTCGTCCGGAATCGGTCAATGGCTGGGAGTCTTCGCGCAATCCCCATTCGCTCGAGGACCTCATCACCGCCCTCGGCGGCGAACCGGTCGACTACGCCGGGAAGACCCGCTGCTGCGGTTTCCACGTGCAGCTCGAAAAAGAGGGCATCGCGGCGAACATGGTCGGGCAAAATATGCGCATCGCCAAGGACAAGGGCGCCGAAGCCGTGCTGACGCCCTGCCCGCTCTGCCATTTGGCGCTCGACGGTTATCAGGCCGATTCGGCCGCGCGCTGGGGCCGGACCGACTTGCCGACCTTCCACCTGCCCCAACTCGTCGCCCTCGCGCTCGGGGTCGATGCGACGAAGCTCGGCCTCAAACGCCACGTGATTTCGCCGGGTCCGATCCTCGCGGCCCACGACCTCGCGCCGATGCACGTGGCCTAGCGCGTCGGGGCGCGCCTCGAACCGTCCTCAAGCGCGGCCGCCCTCCGGACGAAGCTCTAAGAAGACGGCAGCGTCGCGCCGTGGCGCCGGCGACCGCGTTTCGGAAGGCGATGGATGAATCACGAGGACGGGGCGCGGACGATTTCGATCGGCGACGATGAGAAACGCGTCGTTTTCGGAATCGAAGATCTTTGCCGCCACACGATGATCTTCGGTTCCTCGGGATCGGGCAAGACGACGCGCGCGTATAATCCGATGCTCGCCGCGATGCTCGCGCGACTCGATGCCGGCGCTTTCATCATCGCCGCGAAATCGGAATCGGTTGCCGAAGCGGTGGAGATGGCTCGCAGTGCGGGCCGCGAGCCATTGGTCGTTCAGCCCGGTAGCACAATCGGGCTCGATCTTCTCAGCGGCAGTCCCGACGTGGACAGCATGTATTTCCGCGACACGTACGGCCACGTCGAAGGCGATACGAAGCAGTGGATCGAGGCCGCGGTCGCGCGCATGAAAAACGCGCTACGCATGCTCAAATCGGCCGGCGCACAGTATTACACGTTCGAACATCTTACGAGCTACTGCTTCGACGACCGCTTCGCGGCGATGGTGCGAATCCAGGCGCTCGAGCGCCAACGAAAGCTCGATAACGACGACGACGACGAATCTTGGACGATTCGCGAAGCGGCTAGCTACGAAGATACGCGCTACCTGCAGTTCAGCCCGGAGGCGCGACGCGGCGTTAAGTTCGCAATCTCCGGACTGCTCGAACCACTGCGCGACGTCGCGATTGCAAAAACGTTCGGCAACAAACAAAATCTAACGAGCGTCGAATCGGTCTTCGAAGGTAAAGTCATCATTTTGCACGTTCCCCGCAGCCGTTTCGAACGCGCCGCGCAATCGATCTACACGCTCGGCAAGCGACGCTTCTTCACCGCGATGGAAAACCGGCGCGCGAACCCGTCGCTCAATCAGAGCCGGCCGGTCGTTTTCGGAATCGACGAATACCAGTTGTGCATCTCGGAATCCGACATTCAGTCGCTCGGCATCGTGCGCTCCGCCGGCTGTATGGTGCTCGGATCGACGCAAGGTGTGTCGTCGCTCTACACGGTTCTGCCGCAGCATCAGGTGGACGCCGCCCTGCAAAACTTCACGCAAAAGCTCTTCTTCAAGACCGACGACGACGATACGCTCGCGCTCCTCGACCGCACGACGCGGCACAACAAGCAGCGGCTCCATCCGAATCACCTGTTCGCGATGAATCGCAACCAAGCGCTCTGTCACGTCACGGCAGGCGATGAGTCGATCGACCGGATTCTAACCATGCAGCCGCTCTTCATCGGGATGCGCCACAACGGTCGCGGAGGCGTCGATGCCCCGGGGGCGCTCGGGGCGAGCCACGAGGAGAAACAACAAGGCGCCCCGGTTTCCCGATGACGCCTTGTTGCCCCCTTGCCTCTTGCGGACAAGCTTTTGCACCTACGATGCCGCGACGTTCGCCGCCAGGCACCAGTGCTCGGGAAAATCATATCCTAGATACGCGCCGCCGTCATCGGTCCGATGGTAAAGATCGCTTAGCAGAGTCGAGCAAGATCTTCAGACGTTCGAGCGGCAAAGCGTAATATGTCAGGCCGCGCGCGCCCGATAGGGTCGTCGCCGAGAGCAGCGCATCGACGATTGCGGCTTCCGTCGCTTCGGCCGTCGCGGCAAAGAGCGCGTCCATCACGTCGTCGCTATTGACGATCGTGGCGGACACCGGCTGTTGCGGATCGCGCGGGTAGAGGCGCGTCGTACTAAAAGCGATTAACAAATCGCCGCTCGAAACGTGTGATGTGAGACCGGTGCGCGCGAGTCCGAGCGTCGCCCGCTTTGCGAGTTCGCGTAACTCGCGCGCGTCGAGCGGAGCGTCGGTGGCGATCGTGACGATGATGCTGCCGTCGGCCGCCCGGCCGTGCGTCGCGAGGGCCGCGGGCTTCGCAATCGTCGGCAAGAGCTCGTGCGCGAACGCTCGACCGACGGCAACGCCATCGATTGTCAGTTCGTCACGCGAACCCGTATTGGCATTGACTAAAACGCCGACGGTGTAGCTGCCGGCGCTTTTTCCGACGACGCGGGAAGCCGTCCCGATGCCGCCCTTAAAACCGAAAGCCCGCATGCCGGTGCCGGCCCCGACGTCGCCGCGGGCGACGTCGCCGGTCGACGCCGAATCGAGCGCTTGGGCCGCATCGGCCGGTGAAATATGGCGTCCGTCGATGTCGTTGATGCCCTGATCGTCGCATTCGGCAACGACCGGCAAGGGGACGTCGTCGTCGACGCCGATGTCGGGGTGTTTCGCGATGAGCCAGTCGATCACGCCGTCGTCGACCCGCGGTACGTCGAGCGTGTTGGTCAAGGCGATCGGCGTCTCGAGAAAGCCCGCTTCGTCGACCCAGTGGGCCCCCGTCATCTCGCCATTCCCGTTGAGGTCGTAGGTGGCGGCGGCGACCCGCTTGGTCCAGGGATCGTCGTTCGGCAGCACCACCGTCACGCCGGTACGGATCGGGCCGCGACCCGGGACGAGCGGGCCGGCCGCTCCCGCGATGCGCGTGACCTGACCCACGCGCACGCCGGCAACGTCCGTGATCGCATCGAGCGAGCCGGGCGGCAACGAGCCGATCACGATCGCCGGTGTGTGAGCGTCCGCGCCGCTTGGAAAACCCAGCGGACTTTGGGCGAAGGCGAGCGCGCCGAGCAAGGAGACGAGTCGATCCGAGGGTCGCATGCCACTCCGTTCGCCGAGGAGGCACGGACGCCGTGCCCCCGGAGCGAGCGGGTCCACGCAAGTTTCTGCCGAAGAGCTTCCGCATGCTCGCAGGTTTTTTCCGGCACCCCGGCAACGCGCTTCTGGCGACGGCCGCGGTTGCGCTGGGCGTTGCCGCAGGTCGCGGCGGCGGGCGGGTTCACGCCCGCGCGGCGGGGGCCGGAGCGCTCCTGTTCTTCGCCAGCGAATACGGGACGCACCGCTATCTTTTCCATGCTCCGCCGGCCGCGAATGCGGCCGTTCGGCGCTTACAACACCGGCTGCACTACGACCACCACGTCGACCCCGGGAATCAGGCGCTGCTCTTTCTTCCGCCGTGGTTCTTCGGCCCGAATCTGGCCTTTTTCGCTGCCGTCTACGCTTTTTTGATCCGGCGGCGTGACGTCACGCTTTCACTCATTCTGGGCAACGTGGCGGGACTGCTCTTCTACGAATGGACGCACTACGTCGCGCACGTGCCGTTTCGGCCGCTCACGCCCTTCGGGCGCTGGATCAAGAAGTACCATCTGCGCCACCACTTTCTCAACGAGACGCTGTGGTTCGGCGTGACCAACCCCGTGCTCGACGTCATCGCCGGAACGTATGCGAGCGTCGCGCGGGCCGACCGGAGCGAAACGACACGGGTCCTATTCCCGGGCACAGAATGTTAACGGTGTGGAAGATTAGTTCCATAGGGAAGGCCGCACTACGGCCGAACCGTACGCTATAGCCCGCCGCTTGGAGGTTAGTCGCCATTCTTACGCTTCCCGATCTCGGTCGAAACCTACGCAGTCACCTCGAGCAGCTCGGCCTCGCGGGGGCGACGGCGGTCTATCGGAACCTCTCGGTTCCCGCCCTGTACGAGCACGCGCTGCGTAAGGGCGAGGGCGAGCTTGGTGCCGACGGGCAGTTCGTCGTCGAGACGGGCGAGCACACCGGCCGTTCACCGAAAGACAAGTTTTTCGTCCGCGAACCCGGCAGCGAGACCCACATCGATTGGGGCGAGACGAACAAGGCCGTCGACGCCGCCACGTTCGATGCGCTCTTCGACCGCGTCGCGGCGTATTTGAGCGAGCGGGATATCTATTCGCTCGACACCTACGTGGGCGCAGACTCGCGCTACCGGCTGCCGGTCCGGGTGATCACGCAGTATGCCTGGCACTCGCTCTTTGCCCGCAATCTCTTTCTGACGCCCGAGACGGCGCCGGACGATTTCGTGCCCGAGTTCACGGTCGTCGACGCCGCCGAATTCGTGGCCCAGCCCGAGCGCGACGGCACCCGCAGCGGGACGTTCGTACTCGTCAACATGGCGCGCAAGATCGTCCTGATCGGCGGCACGCGTTACGCCGGCGAGATCAAGAAGTCCGTCTTCACCATCATGAATTACCTGATGCCGCTACGCGCGGTGTTGCCGATGCACTGCTCGGCGAACGTCGGCAAAGACGGCGATTCGGCCATCTTCTTCGGCCTCTCGGGGACCGGTAAGACGACCCTTTCCGCTGATTCGAACCGCCCGCTCGTCGGCGACGACGAACACGGCTGGTCGGCCGACGGCGTCTTCAATTTCGAGGGTGGCTGTTATGCGAAGGTCATCCGTCTCTCGCAGAAGGCGGAACCGGAAATCTGGTCGGCCTCGCACCGTTTCGGCGCGGTGCTCGAGAACGTCGTCATCGATGCGGCGACGCACAAACTCGATCTCGAAAGCGAAGCGAAAACGGAGAACACGCGCTCGGCGTATCCCGTCGAGTTCATCCCGAACATCGTGCCGGGCCTCATGGCCGGGCATCCGAAAACGATCGTGATGCTCACCGCCGATGCGTTCGGCGTCCTTCCGCCGATTTCGAAGCTGACGCCCGAACAGGCGATGTATCATTTTCTTTCCGGCTATACAGCGAAGGTCGCGGGCACCGAAAAGGGCGTCACCGAGCCGACCGCCACGTTCTCAACGTGTTTTGGCGCGCCGTTCATGGTGCATCATCCGACGGTGTATGCGAAGCTCCTCGGCGAGCGGATCGCGAAGCACGAGGTCACGTGCTGGCTCGTCAATACCGGCTGGACCGGCGGCGCGTACGGCGTCGGCAAGCGGATGTCCATCGGCCATACCCGAGCGATGGTCAACGCGGCGCTCGATGGCAGCCTGCGCGATGCGACCTTCGAGACTGAGCCGTTCTTCGGGCTTGCGATTCCGAAGGCGTTAGGTGACGTGCCGAGCGACGTGCTCAATCCGCGAAATGCGTGGAACGACAAGAGTGCCTACGACGCGCAAGCAAAAAAACTCGCGGGCCTCTTTTTCGAGAACTTCAAGAAGTTCGAGGCGCAAGCGAGCGACGGGGTTAAGGCGATCGCGATTAAACCGTAAGCGGCGCGGTGCCCTTCGCGGCCCTCGACGTCAGTTCGTGGGAGGCTCGATGGGCGTCCCCAGCCGAGCGCGAATGTACAGCTCGCTCGCGAGCGTGATGTCGTCGACGAAGCCCGCGAGCTGATCGAGCGCCTCCACCGTCGGGAGCGCCGCCGCAGCCCCGCGGATGATCGACGACACGGTGAAGACGACCCGGGCCAACTCGTCGTAGGGTCGATCGGGGTAGTATCGGCCGACCACCGGTGCGAAGACCGCCACCTCTTCGTGAATCCTCCGGATGCATGCTGCGCGCCGCGGATCCGCGTCGAGAAAGGTCTTGATCCCCGCGTACTTCTTGTAGAACTCGAATAGGCTGAGCACGCCGCGGTAGATGAAGTCGTGAAGCGCGAGCCCGTGCATTTGTTCGACCGCTTCGTCTTTTTCCGTGCGCCACGCCGCTAGGTAGGCTTCCGCCACCGCATCGACGATCGCGTCGCGGCTCGGGAAGTACTGGTAGATCGACCCGATCGTCAGGCCCGCGGCCTTGGCGATCGCGTTCATGCTCGTACCGTCGAACCCGCGCTCCGCGAACAGCGTGGCCGCGGCCGCGACGATCGCCTCGATCCGAAGGGCCCCGCGTTCCTGACGCTTGCGCGGGATGAAGGTCCGCCGTCGTGGGCTTGACATTGCAATAAATGTATCGTAAATTCCGGAGAATTCCAAATCGCGATAGTTTTATTGTAAAAGAGGTCCTATGGGGTGGGTAGCGCGGCGAGAAGCCGCCCAGAATCGCTGGACGACCCGATTGGCAGCCGGCATTTCGCTCGTGGCCGCGCTGCTGGCGACCGTCGGGGGCCGGCGCGCCATGGCAACGCCGGTCTTCGCTCAGGCCTACGGACTGAATTGCACCGCCTGCCACACGCAGATGCCCGTACTCAACGCGTTCGGACGCTACATTCAGCGGACCGGTTACGCCGCGATGGACCCCAAGACGCTCAGTCACGCCGTACCGGTCTTTATCTTCGATATCGGGACGTCGTATACGCATCAAAGCGGGCAACCCGCAAGCTTCGGCCGCATCACCGGTCCCGGACACACGACCGTCGTCCAAGCCAACGGTTTCATCGGCGCGGACCTCACCTACAAAATCGAGCAGTTGCTCACGGCCGGCGGGCATGCCGGCGTGCTCGATCAGGGTTGGGTCGCCTATCACAACATCCTCGATCATCACGGTCATCTTTTCGTCGGGAAGTTGGCCGAACTCAATCTCGATGAGTTCAGCGCCTTCGTCTTGGGCGACGTCAACGACGCCGGTCAGGGCAGCGTCCCCGACGTTGCCGTCGGCGTGCACGACTACGCCAGCGATTACGATGGCGGCCGATGGGGCGCTAAGTTCAACTACGTTGCCGGCAAGACGGACGCCGAAGTCGCCTATTTAGGAAATGCGACCGGTGGTAGCTCGTTCGGCGACGCGTACGATTTCTCGAAAGCTTCGGACACATCGGTGCAATGGAAAATCGCGTATGCAGATCCGGCAAAACCCTATGAAGTCGGCGTGTTTGGCGAATCCGGGTCTCTTGGGTTCACCGGATCCGCGCTCGGGCCGAGCATCCACGTCGATCGTTACACCGTCGTCGCTCCGTTCGTCCAGAAAGACCCACGACCCGGGTCGCCCGGATTTCGTTTTGAGTATGCGACGGCTACCGATAGCAATCCAGGGTACCTCGTACCGGCCACCGCATCCGCCCCATTGCGTCAAGCAGGCTCGACGGCCGCTAGTTGGATGATCGGCTCCGTGTCGCAGATGGTCTTCCGCGACCGCGGGATGTTCGACCTGACGTACTATCACACGAACCAGGGAATCAACGAGACCGGATTCACCGGCCTCGTGCAACCCGCAGGCCCCGCAACCGGCGCCGGCCCCGGATTTTCGTACGCCTTCAACCCGTACACGCGTATTTACACCGCGTTCTACATCGCGCAAGACCAGCGGCCCACGATCGCCCTAAAAATGTGGCTGTCGCCGCCGTTGTGGAGTCGCTTAAAATGAAGATTTTTGAGGCATTGATGGCCCTCGGCTTGCTCGTGGCCGGTGCGGTGCCGCCAACGGCTGCGTTGCCATCCGGCGGGGATGCCGTCGCCGGCAAGCAGACGTTCACGCAGCGCTGTTCGATTTGCCACGGCGCCGGCGCGAAGGGCTTTATCGGCCCATCCATCGCCGGCATCGATTGGACAGTTCCGGGACTGCATGCGATCGTGCGATTCGGCGTCGGCGGATACGGCGGCATGCCGGCCTTCAATGCCGATGCCGTAACGGAAAAGAACATCGCGGATATTGCCGCATATCTTGCCTCGCTGGCGCCCGTATCGGCATCGGCGCCCAGATCGGCGGCCTCGCCGCAAGTCACGGCGGTTGCCGAAAGCGCCGTCGCGGCAGTTCCTGTAAGCTCTCCCTCGGCGTCATCGGCGGCTATCCCATCGACGTCTTCAGTTGGAACTCCGGTCGCCGCGAGAGCACCGGACCAAGCTCACGGCCACGAAATTTATTCGGCCAATTGCGCCGCATGCCACGGCGCGAGCGCGCAAGGAGGCATCGGTCCATCCCTCCATGGCGAGAAAACCCGCAAGGACGCGGCGGCGGCGATCGCTTGGATCAAGAATCCGCTGCCGCCAATGCCGAAGCTGTACCCGGCCGTCCTCAGCGAGAAAGACGTCAAAGACGTTGCCGCATATGTCGAGTCGCTCTAAATCTTATCGACGCCATCGAAAGGTCTAGCGATCCGCCGGCGCATACGTATTTCGGCTCGCGCTTCGTGGCGGGCCCGGCGTCGGACTGCTACGAACGATGCGCGTATGTGGACGATTCGCCTAGCAATCTTCGCTGCATCGCTAAGCGCATACGCGCTATCGCAAGCTCCCGCGGGCGCTCAACAAAACGACGTTCGCGCGATCGTTGACGAAGCAGTTCGTCCGACGATGAAGCAGTACGGCATCCCCGGAATGGCGGTCGGCGTCACGGTTCGGGGACGACACTACGTCTTCAATTACGGCGTCGCATCGAAAGCGACCCGGAGGCCGGTCGACGATACCACGCTCTTTGAGATCGGTTCGATCACGAAGACCTTCACGGCGAGCTTAGCCGAATATGCGCAACTCACCGGCAAACTCTCGCTGTCAGATGAAGCCGGTGCGGACTTTACACCCCTGCACGGAACGAGCTTCGACCACGTCCGTCTCTTCAATCTGGGAACGTACACGGCGGGTGGCCTTCCCCTGCAGTTTCCGGACGACGTCAAGACCGACGACGAAGCAATCGAATACTACCGGCGTTGGAAGCCTGCGCACCCCGCCGGCACGTACCGGCTCTACTCCAATCCCAGCATCATGCTGCTCGGCCTCATCGTTGCGAAGAGCGCGCACGCGAACTTCACCGATTTGATGCAGCGCGACTTGTTCGCACCACTCGGGCTACGAAGAACGTTCTTGATGGTCCCAAGCGCTCGGCTCTCGAGCTACGCTCAGGGTTACACCGACGCTGACGAACCGAGGCGAATGGCTCCGGGGCCTCTCGGGGCAGAGGCGTACGGTATCCGGACGACGGCGCCCGACCTGCTCCATTTCATCGACGCCAATATGAATCTCTTATCCATCGCCCAGACACTTCGGCGAGCGATCGTCGAGACGCATTCCGGATACGACCGGGTCGGAGCGATGACGCAGGATCTCATCTGGGAGCAGTATGCCTATCCGACCTCGTGGGCTGCTTTGCGCCAAGGCAACTCGAACGGGATGATCTTCGAAGAGCATACGGTTCGGCCGATCGTCCCGCCCGCACGCCCGGATGGCAATGTCTGGATTAACAAGACGGGTTCGACGAACGGCTTCGGGGCGTACGTCGCGTTCATCCCCCGCAAGGAGCTGGGAATCGTTCTCCTCGCGAACAAATCCTACCCGATCGAAGCTCGGGTCGCGGCCGCGTATCGGATCTTGACCCGGCTGAACGAGACATCACGCTAGAAGCCATTTTCGCCACCTCGCCTTTCGCCGGCGTTATCTGCGTCGCTCGGGCCTTCGCTGCTTCGGTCAACGAGCTGCCGGCGGCCACCAAGCGGGAAGCGGCGTTCCTTGTTCGCGGTGGACGCTTGCGATCGCCGGCACGCCAATCAATGGTACGAATTCGAATGCGATCAAGCCCGCCCGGACCTGCGGGTACGCGCCGAACGCTTCACGCGCCGCCTCGAGCGTCGGGGCTTCGAGGATCATGAACGTTCGACGCAGTTCCGGATCCGCATAGGCCTGCAGGATCACGCCGTCCCGATACAGCCGTTTCCCAACCGCAATCTCTTCCTCCATCGTCGCGGCAAGCGCGGTCGGCGTTGCGGCGGCGGTGAAGTGGCTGGTCGCAAATATCCGCACGCGCCGGCCGGATTAGCCGCCCAGCGTTTCGTACATGAGGCCCAGCGTCTTGCCGCCGAGCTCGCTCATAAAATCGCCGGCAAGTTCGGCCGCGAGCGTCGTGACCGAGGTCGTAACGCCGCCGGCTTGGGTGATCCGGCGCCAGGCCGCGTCCTCGGTGCGCGCACCAATCCCCCCGCAGGCGTCGACGGCGACGTAGACGGTATAACCGGCAGCGAGCGCATCGAGCGCCGTCCGCTGCACGACGATCTCACTCGCAACGCCGGAAAGCACCAGGGTGCGCCGCCCGGTTGCAGCGATGGCGGCCGCCGTCGCCGTATCCGCGAATGCGCTCGTGAACGTACGCGGCATGGGTTTCACGTCCGGTAGTGCCGCGAGAACGTTTGCGAGATACGCGCCGCCGGGCGGGACGCTCGACGCGATCGCGGGCAAATGATGCAACGCAGCTAATTTTGCAAGCACGCCCGCGTGCAGTTCCAGGGGCTCGCACGTGTGGTTATTTTTCACGATCTCTGCTTGGAGATCGAGAAAAACGACGGCGACGTTCGTGCTGCTCGGTGATTGGTTAGTCACTTCGTTTCCTCAATCGGATTCGGTGGTGCGGTGTGAGTTCTGCAGGCGCGCTCGATCTATCGGAGTTGTGCCCACCAAAGCGCCGTGTTCGGACGACGGCGGCATCGCGGTCGCGCATTAATGCTAGTCATGCCGCTACCGCCTTTTCACGTGTCGTGGACAACCAGACGATGCCGAAGGCCGCGACGGCCAGAACGATGCAAACGAACCAGAACGTCGCGCCGTAAAAGCCGATCGCCGCCGCGCTGAAGCCGACGAGCAGGGACGGCAACGTCGCGCCCAGGTAGAGGCCGAGTTGAAAACCGGAAAACACCTCGGCGCGGTGGGCCGGCGGCGCGATCCGGTCGGTCAATTCCTGGCTGCCGACATACGCCAGACCGTGACCGAATCCGAGCACGACCGTGGCCGCGAAGAAGACGGCAGCCGAGCCGCTTAGGAGCGCTCCAAGTAACGCGGCGAGGCCGAGCACGAGCAGCGTGAGGCCGGCGAGCATCGAACGCTTGAGCGTGAGGGACCGGAAGAGGAGCTGCGCCCCGGTCGAGGCGATGAAGAGCAGCGCAACGAGCAAACCGGCAGCGGCGTGGCTTTCGATATGCAGCAGATCGCGCGTGAACGAACCGCCAAGGCCGGCGAACGTGCCGGCGACGGCATAGGCCGTCATCTCGACGTAGGTTGCGATGAGAAACGGCTGCCGGATTTCGCTTGGGATGGAGATGCGGCGCGGTTGCAGCCGCGCGGGACCGCTCACGTTGACGGTTTCGGGCATCCGAACGATTCCGGACGACACGGCGACGAGCAACGCGAGGCTGACAAGATATGGCAGGACCGTCGGCCACGGTCCGTATTGCGCGAGCAACCCGGCGACGAGCGGACCCCCGGCCAATCCGGCGACGGTCGCGACCGTCGCGACGAGCGCAACCTGCGCGTGCGCCTTCCCGTCGGGATGAAGTTCGCCGAGCGCGGCGACCGCCGTGGTCGTGCCGGCGCCGATGGCGATGCCTTGCAGAATGCGGCCGACGATTAGCACGGTCACATTGAGCGCGAGCATGCACGTAAGGAGGCCGGCCGCCATCGTCAGCAAGGCGGGGACCAGCACGCGCTTGCGGCCGACCGTATCGGAGAGGGGTCCGATTCCAAAAACCGCGGCGACGACGCCCAAGGAATAGACGGCGTACACGACGGTGAGGAGACCGGTGGAAAAGTGCCACGCAGTCTGGTACACCGTAAAGAGCGGAATGGGTGTATTTGCGCCCAAGACGATCGTTGAGATCGCGGCGGCAACGTACCAAAATGCGGCGTTCTTGTTCAGCGCGACCGGCAAGACAGACCTCGACTCAAGCAAAGACGAATGTATAGCAACGCCTGACCTCAGGAACCGAACGGTCTCAGAGCCACACCAACGGTCACGATGTGCCCGACGCGCGCCAGGTCACCGTCGGGCACACTTCGGTACACGGCCCCGTCATACGCCGCTAACAGGTTCGTGCTCCTTCCGAGCGCGAAGCGGCCGGCGAGCGAGATCTCCGTGCCGAACCGGCCGCTCGAGGTCGGCAAAAAACCCGACGTTCGGTCGGCATTTACTTCGCCGCCAAAATTTGCAGCCAGCGACATGCCGGCGCGGCGCGAGATCGGTACGTTTGCGAGAATGCACGCCGACGACGGCGCGGCGGGTCCAAGCGTGGTCGAAGCGTGATAGTAGCGCGCGAACACGGTCGCGCGCCCGATGGCGAACTCCGGCCCGATGCCGACGACACGCTGCTCGTCGTACGCGCTTAAATCGGTGATGTCGACGGCCGCCGAGAGTGCGAGCCGGCGATCCGGCCCGAAACCTTCCGCAGCGGCGAGCGTCGCGCTCCGTTGCCCGAGCACCCCGCCGCCCACTCCCGCTGCGAGGCGGACCGTCGTCGCGGCGAACCGGCGGTCGTCCTCAATGCGAAGGAACTCGCCGTGGGCCGTGCCGCTCACATCGAGCCGATTCGTGACGACGGCGTGCAGGAACAGCGTGTCGAGCGTCCCCGCCGCAACGACGTCGAACTTCTCGCTATTGAACGGCCCGAGCGATCCGTCCGGCACGGAATAGAAGTAGGCGCTGTCGCGCAGATCGATCTCGACGTCCCGGGGCGCGGCCTCAGCGATCGCGGTCGAACCTCCAGCCCACGCCGCGATCGAAAGCGCAAGCGCAAGCCGGTAGCGGGACAGCCGGCGCATCGCCGGCGCGCGCGCAACACTAGCCGCGATCGTCGCTGCCTCGATCGATTGGGGTACGACTCGTTCGGAAGTTAGACACCAGTGCTGTATCCTCGCAGGGCCGACTATTCAGCACTGACTATAAAGCGCCGCATGGCCGTCGATAAAGTCAGAAAAACTGCGAGTTATCCGGAGCCGGGGACGACGGTGACGACGAGGTTCCCAGGGATGACGGAAAGCCGGCGCGCGGGGGAACTCAAGCGATTCTTGCGCGCAATGCGCGCGCGGCTCGACCCGCTCGATCTCGGCTTGGCAACCCCCGCGCGCCGCCGGCGCACGCCGGGCCTGCGGGCCGACGAGGCCGCGGAGCTCGCCGGGGTCGGCCTCACGTGGTATGCGGCGCTCGAGGCCGGCAAGGATATCCGCGTGTCCGCGAAGCTGCTGGACCGAGTC
>Ga0116227_10012692_pt1 | contig 13600 bp, 8 predicted proteins | sample S1TSphgellanicum_FD_89693 | JGI IMG/M metagenome (GOLD analysis project Ga0116227, IMG submission 89693) | Host-associated microbial communities from peat moss isolated from Minnesota, USA - S1T2_Fb - Sphagnum magellanicum MG | ecosystem: Host-associated > Plants > Peat moss > Unclassified...
AAGATTAATAATAGTGACCTTAAGACTTACATATCATACATGCTACTAATAATTGGCACCTTTTGCTGAGATAATTGTAATATTGAAGGAAATGTGGTATGGTAACCATGGTTTTTCCTTTTCAATTTTGTGATGTTGCTCAAGGGGTGATAGTCTATAATTATATTTGGCTATGTTTGATGAAATTCAAAATATGAAAATATAAAATCTTAAGCACCCCTTCATATTGTAGGCAATTGTGATGATTTATGTGGATTTATTTGAATTTTTGGTGATTTTTTCGAAACTATTAATGAGTTTGTGACCGAATATTCTTTTCAAAAATATTTCGCACAAAATGCTCTTCCAATCTAGCATGTAAACCTCAAATACAAGTCCCTAAAATACCACTGTATTTCCGAGCCAAGACCACTTTGCAATATTGTCTACCACACATGCCTATGGTCTTTCTAATACAACTGTTTAGAAAATAATAATATCACACCAGCAGTGAGATGAAGTGTTTTGACATTTGTGTTAGGGCCCGTTTAGACAATGGTCCAAGGAGCACGGTCCAATGAAATCGAGCATTCCTATTAGTCAAGAGTTCAGGACAAAGACAAATGAAATTATGATTTAGCCTAAACGGCATCATTTCGGAGGGAAAACCAGTTGGTCCGGACAAAGAACAGTTTAAAGGAGAGCTCATGGCTTGGAGAACCACAGTGTAAGCTAAGTTCCAAGGTTGTTCATTTCTTCATTTTTGATTTTTTTCACTCTTTTTTTAACTATAAGAATATAATTTATATAATGTAAAAAAGTATGTTGTAGGAATAATTATTTAGTCAAACTTATAATTAATAAATATGATCATTTATAATTATTTATAAAAGTGGTTTATATTGAATAACACTAGTGAAAAAAGGCCTTAAAACTCAATCAATAATTTTCTGAATTGAAATATTAATTTTTGATTCCAAAATAATAATTCTGAATTCGAATATCAGGTTTTAGATCGAATAATTTTTTTGAATTTGAATAACAAATTGCAGATTCCAATACAACAATTCAAAATTGAAATGTCCAGTTCAAGACTCAATTAATAATTTTCTAAATTGATATAGTAATTTTCAGAATCCAAAATAATAATTCAAACTTCAAGAATTCAAATTTCAGAATTTAAATATTATTTTTCGGAACTGAAAATATTAATTTGGAATTCAAATATCAAATTTAAAATAAAAAATCTTTTTAAATTTAAATTACAAATTTCATATTGACACAATTTTTCAAAAATTGAAATAATTTTTTAAATAAATGAAATAGCAATTTTTCGATTCAAATAGTTTGTTTCGAAATTCAAATAAGTAAAAAAAGAATTCCAATAAATGTTTTAAGAATTAAAATATCAATTTTCAAATTCAAATAATAATTTTTAGTTAAATAATTAAAAAACAAATTCCAGTAGGCATTTTCAGTATTGAAACATTGATTTGAATGTTTAAATAAAAATTTCATAATTGGAAATATATTTCAGACTCAAACATATATTTTAAAATACAAGTAATTATTTTAAAAATTCATATTAAAAACTTCAAATTTGAAGTTCTTTTTTATGATATCAAGTAATTTTTGAAAAATTCAAATATTATTTTTAGAATCAAAATAAGAATATTCAGAAACGAAATATCAATTTTCACATTTGAATATGAATTTTCAGAGTTGAAATATTCATTTTTATATTCAAATAAAAATTTTCGAATTTGGAATAACAATTTTTAGATTTAAATGATTTCTTTCAACTTAATTAAAGTAATTCGAAATGAAAATAAGAAATTTCAAATTCACATAGCAATTTTTAAATTTTAAATTTCAATTTTTAGATTCAAATATAATTTTCAGATTTCAATAACAAATTTCAGAGTTCAAAGATTAATTTTTAGAGTCGTTACATGAACAATATACATACATATGCATATTAAATATACACATAAATATATATTTATGATAACATATCATAAATATAATTTTAAAACACACATAAAAATACACTTTTAAGTCATTGTAAAATACCTTTAGGATGCAACTAATGGGACGTGTCAACTTATTAATGGACAAAAATAGATTTAAAAACCATGCAACCAATAGGATGAAATTTTCAATAATTGCATCTTAGTTGTAACAATGAGCAAATTAGTTGAAATTGGATTCTATAATTGTAAATACTCCCAAATTTAATCGCAATCAACTACAAGTCGCATGTGGTTGCAAATGGAATAATTACATTTTGGTTTATTTCTATTAATGATGAATTTTATAACTTGTTGGGTCTTTGAACCTTGAAAGGAACTATTTCCAAATCGAAACTAGCTTCAGAATTATTTTTTGAACATATTGAGAGCAAATCAAAAGGTTCTAATTTTAAAACTCATGTTTTTAAATCTTTTTTTGTGATTTATGTGGATTTGATGCCATTTTAATGGGATGAAAGTCAATCCATGAAAACTCATCAAATCTCAAGGTGAAATAAGGTCTATCCAAGAAATCCAATCTATCAATTTATTGCATTCATGAAATCTAATTTATTCATCATGAAATAAAATGTATATATTGTATTATTCTTCAATGAACTTTATTTGATTGTGAGATTTTAAGAAATTTTCATGGATGGACTTCCAGCCCATGAAGAATGGTTTGGAATCCACATCAATCATAAAAATGGATTAAAAAAATCAAAATCAAAACCTTTCCAATTAGTTTTCAATATGTTCAAAACATAATTTAAGGGGTAATTTGAATTTTGAAAGTGTTTTTCTCAAGGTTCAAGGGCCCATTGAGTAAAAGAAAATCAACAAAGAGATAAATTAAAAGGGGGGGGCGTAAGGCACAGGCAACATCTAGGAAAAAACAAAAAAATATATGAATAATTTGATTTCTAGGGCAAAAGTTGGGCAACCTAGAAAAATATGAAGGCTTTGAACAATTGAAAAGTGTTTAAATTTCTGGGCAACTTGAAGTTAATTGGAACAATGCATAAGGTGAATCAGATTCAACATTTTGTTGAAATAACAATGTAGACTTCACAATTTGAAAATGTACACCATCAATAATAACTTGAGAATTGGGGAATGTTGACCTTGTAAGCTAAAAAAATACATTGGTTGTAGCTAACTTCTTTACACCACATGTGTTAGTGTAACCTAAAATGAAATATTGATGGATGAAGGATGAAAAAATCAAATGTGCCCTTTCTTTTGTTTGGTCATTATTGATAGGAGGTGCAATGAACAACAAAATGAATTAGGTTTCCTTTTTTAAACATAGTTTACTTGTTGTGTTAATATTTTGCAAGTTAAACCTAAACCCAACCTGGGTTTCCACAACAATGGCAATGTTGATGAATGGTGATGTGGATTTTACTCAGTTGTCAAATTTTCATGTGTGAGGTGTTTGGTTGATGTTTATTTCTTGAGGAATTTTGCGCTTGATGGAGAAGGAAAATGGAAGAATGGTGATTTGTTAAGCGGATTCTAGTGAGGCATGTTAGAAGAGCTATAACAAAGATTTTAAGCATGGTTGTTGAACTATCTCGCAAAATCTTCAAAGTATATTATCAAAATAAGTTTTTTTCTTTCTATGTTTTAGATTTAGTGAGGATGGTGTGTGAGGATGATGTTCATTTATCCTCTATTATCATTATGTTCGAATTCTCCAAAATCTCCATTGCCCATGAAGAAACGAAATAGGGTGCAAAATTAACAAAGTCATTTGAATGCATGGTAATAAGATCCATATGGAGATGATGATTATTATTAAGAGATTTGAAGGAGTGGGTTTGGAATGGTTTAGTATACTCGAGGAGTTAAGGTAGTTTCGTGAGGTTATAGAAGTATGTTTGTAAAAAGAAGTGACTATTTATATGCATAGGCGCTTCAAATGAATTTTTGTTTCTTTTAGATATCATGTGTGAACTAATAATATGAATCTATTTGAGTCTTCAAGGGAATGATCTCCCACTTGTGAAGGCTTGGCTTTTAGGACATGGGAATTTTAAAGAACATATTTTTTAATTTGTGATTTCTATAGGGCTTGGGTTATAGGATGTTGAGTTGAGATGCCATGAAGGAAATCATTGATAACTCAAGAAATCAAATTGATACCACGTGACGCACTCCCAAGTCCTGGGTTGAACCCACTTGAGGGACCAACTATGTTGAGTTGCGAAAAGTTGGGACTTGAGGGGCGCTCCCGACTTCCAACACTAAAGAGGAGTAAAGGGGCGTGCTAGAAGTCCCGGGATTAGACTAGGAAGATGGACTAGAAGATCAAGCTTGAATCTACATCCAAAACCAACCACAAGAGGGTTAGTTCACATTCGAAAACACCCTTGGGTGTTGGGACAAGCCACGGGCACTTTTACAACAAGACTCACCACGGCCCGGACTCGGGGGAAGCCACCACCTTCCCTCATATAATATTCTCTGCAGCTCTCCACGGGAGTGGCATCCAAATGGCACTTTTTCCCAAGATTCCCAAGTTGGAGTCCCGAAACTGTCTCGGGTTGGAGTCCCAGAACTTTGGGAGCTCATATCTCCCGACTGCAGAATCCAATGAAGATGAGGTCTAAAGCAAAGTTGTAGCTCTCTTCGAGAGATTTCCAACGCCATGTTGCATTCTCAAATCAAATGTCGGGAAGAGGTCGATTCCTGACTTTTAATGGTCGGGAGTCAAACTGCCACTTTGACTCCCGCCCCTTCTTTGGCCCATAACTTGAACTACAAATGTCCAAATGGCTCATGCGAGGCCATTTTGGACATCTATTCTTCAAGGCCTTTCCAATGACATAAAGAACGCACCAAGGCAAGGAGATTTCGCCCCTCAAATCGTCTTCTGAATTTTTGGGAGTCTTGGAGGACTCCAACTCTTCACTTTTGGGAATGGGAGTTGCATTCTCCCACTTTGCCCAAAGTGGGGTTGCGACATTTTTTAATTTGTGATTTCTATAGGGCTTGGGTTATAGGATGTTGAGTTGAGATGCCATGAAGGAAATCATGATAACTCAAGAAATCAAATTGGAAAATCTGAAGTGATTTAATCCAACTATAAACCAATAGGAAATGTAGGTTTGTGTGAGTATATTGTTCAAGGTTAATAATAATACTAACAACATGGATTATTCTTCAATGAGAAAATGATTTGAACTTTTTTATTTTTGTAATGTGTAATCACAAGTTGTATATTGTCAAGTTTTTGGTTACATTGGCTCCTTCTACAAATGATGTTTATAAGTTTTTACAACAAAATAATTTGAAATATTGAAATTGGGGTTGACAATATTTTTAAAATTGAAAAAAAACCACAAAAAATTCAAAAAATGCAACAAAAATTACCATTATTGCCTATAATTTGAAAATGTGTTTAAAAATTTTTATTTTCATATTTTGAATTTTGCCAAACTTGGCTTAACACAATTATGGACTATAACCACTTGAGCATCATCACAAAATTGAAAAAAAAAACAGTGGTTACCATACAACATTTCCTTCAATACTATAAGTATTTAAGCAAAAGGTTCCAATTATTAATAGCATGTATGGTATGTAAATAGTAAGGCAACTATTACAAATCTCACTATGACTGGGTAAACTTTCAAAGTGTGAAACCCAAATTTGTTCACTTCTTGATCTTTTGCCAAGCAAAACCAGTTCAATGATAGATGATCATGAGAAGGGATTTGTCTCTAGGGTTGGGGAGATTTTGAGCTCAATTGTCCTTGATTTAGCTCGAACTACAACTAAATCTCCACATCTTAATCTCCTTGCTCCAACTCCAACCTCAATTGGAAATGAACAATATGCGCAAACAGGTTAGCCTCCAACTTCACTTATGTCCAACTCAACCTCTTGGTTTGATTACAGTATCAAGTCCATGTGAACCACCCAATAGTTCCACATCGACTCTTAGTCTGCCTTTGTTAAGAAAACATATTCAACGAGTATGGCATCTATGAAATACAGCAGCAACGTTGGTGTTGGATGGGTGATCTTGGACTACGTTGGTCTAGTGTTTCCTTTTGTGGTTTCCCAGGTGGGTCTGGTCTGACCTCATAAGGGCACTCTGGGCATCATTTTATAGTGTAGTTGAAAGATGTCAAGTTACATGATGTAAAATGTGTATACACTCTATACACAGTTTAATGTTATATCCCTTTTGGTTCCAAGGGAATTAAAAACCCTAGCTTTTGGGTTTAATATGGGACTAGAAAAGTGAATTAATTAGGTGGGTATGTTGAACTCTCCTTGAATTGCAACTAGAATCACCAAACTTTGGAAATAGCCTTTAAGCAAGCAACAAACTATGATCTTGATGAAATGTTCTCCCAATCAAAAAGTCAATAAGGAAGGACTTACATGTTGTGTAACATAGTAATAAGACCTATCCTCCAATGCTTATAAGTGTATTAGAAAGGAAATTGTGAACAATCCTTAGGAAAGCTATTAATGTGTTGATGAAACTTTGCTTACCTTGTGCACCCTCACGTTGGAAGGTCTTTCGCATCCCACAAGTGCAGAGTCGCTGCATTTTGGATATTGTCATCCACTAGAGCCCGCCCATCCTCCAACAGCTGGTGATCGAAAAACAACCGTTGTTGAACAGGAAGGATGCCTTCATACTATTGGATCTTAGCCTTGATATTGCCATAGTATCAAGGCTCACCACCTGGAGCCTGATGAATATATTGCCCGTTCAATTCTTAACGGAGATCTACCTAATGAAAACGACTTTTAAGAAAAAACACTTCAAACCAATTTGTGCCAGGGCACAAATCCAGCAACAAAACCAGGAAGGAAAGTGGAAAAACAAACCTGTTTTTCCAAATTTTGTGAGGTAGGTGGACTCGCAATTGTCAACAAGAAAAAATAGTCAAATTTGGCTCGAAACTTTTTGAAATGCTTGCTTAGTTTTGGTGAGTTCTAGGAATGTACAATATTGTCTAAATAGGGAAATTTCAGACTTTTTTCCCTCAAAATATGGCGACTTTGGCATATTTTTTTCTTCAAAAATTCTTTGTACTGTTCAGAGAGGACTTTCTCTTTTTTGGCCATGCTTGGAAATTTCACCACCAAAGAAAACAGTGCAGCGGCTAAAAGGAGCTAGAACAGGGCAATTAAAGTAAGCAGCTCTGATTCTTCATCCGTAACTTATTGTCTCTCTCTCTCGGGAAGTCTCCTCCTCAATATCTGCCTGTTCATTCAAAGTTTCTGACCGTTTCTGGATTTCTATCTAATGGTAGGGAAGTGTGGGGAATCAGGAAATATATCAATGGTCTTAAATTTCGTGACTACATTACAATTTGTTATGGAGTTTTTTGGCATTTTTTTTCTACATACCATCGGTGCAAATTCACGTGCATGCCATTCTCTACATGACAATTCAGCACAATATGGACACAGGAGTAACTTTGAAAAAAGGTAAGACATAGTAACCATTATATAAAAAGGTGTACATGTACACGTTTAGGGAGCCTGTAACTTGATGCGTAACTTGATTGCACAATTTCTTAGGTAATTGTTTAATGGGGTGAGTTGGGTGTAAGATTACATAATTTGGTCATGGTGCATTGACTTATGTCATGTGCACCATGTGATGTTGTTTCCTTGTGATTAATTGTGGAATCACATGGAGAACCATTTGATGTTGTTTCCTTGTGATTAATTGTGGAATCACATGGGGAACCATGTGATCTTGTTGCCTTGTGATTAATTGTGAAATCACATGTGGAACCATGTGATTTTGTTTCCTTGTGATTTTTTTCCTTTTGATTATTCGGGGAACCATGTGATGAATCAGTTTTAGGAAGTTTCTTGATTAGTTTCCTTTTGGTTAGTATATAATGAGTTGTTTGTGACCTTGAGAAACACCTTCATTTGTATAAAGTTATGGTATGAATACAAAGGTTGTGAGAATTGAAGTTTTGATTTTGAAAGGTTTTTGGTTTTGAATAGTTTTGGTGTTGTTCGTGTGTAGTTCATGGTAGGAGAATGGTGAGATTTGCATAGCCAATAGAAGGGTGGGAGGATAATTTTACAACCAAGAACATAGATTTCATAGTTATGTAGTAATCATACATAGTTTCGATTCTAAACCCATTCGTGTTGTACATCTTTTTGGTTCCGTAACTGGGACCCGATTTTATGTTAATTTTGTTGTGAAATTGTGTTATTGAATTGTGTTATGCAATTTAATTGTGTTGTGCAATTGTGTTGAGAAACTTAATTGTGTTGTTGAAAATTTAGTGGGAAGAAGGAAAGAAAAGAAAAGAACAAACTGTTTGTTTTGTTTTATAACGGGGAATGCAAAGCAATTTGTTTATCCCCGAATCATGGATGGAAGTGGCCACATGGGTGGAGGAGATTCAACTTGTGGCAATGGAGATTACGAAAGGCAAACCATGTCAAGTTGGATGCACGATTCAACGCATGAAGGAACATCATGAAAACCATAAACACAAGTCATTTTGTTTGACCCAAAGCTTGCTTTTGGATCTTACTTGTAATCCTAGGCATGAATTAGAGTTGGATTTGTGGGAATTTGAGAAGATTCGCAAGGAAACGTTGTAGGCAAGAAAGGGAAAGAAGATGGCATGTGTTAAGCCATATGAAAAAATGTAAATAGAAGCTTATAAAGGATAGTGAGTGTTCTTGAGTAAGCCCATGTTTGTTAAACCTTGTTGGACCCTTTAGACTTTTTATAAAAAAAAGTGTTGTGGGTTGTTGAAATAAATAAATAAATATATATATATATATATATATATATATATGTTTTATTTCTAGGATTAGTGTTTTAGTAAAGACATTAATGTCAACGTTAGGAGAGGCTCCTGACTCCCTTGGTACACAATTTCCCGAAGATAGGCAATAGACCCCATCATTGACATTAGGAGTTGCTAGGCCAAAATCACCTATTGAAAGACCTTTGGAAGAGCTTGGGACTATAGGTGAACCAGTATCACAACTATGTAGACGACGGAAGGAATTTGGACTTCAACCCGATTCAGATTCTGCAAGGCAACGCCAAAGGACAATCACACAAGAACAACATTTACTCATCTGGCTTAGGAAGAAGGATGCGACTCCAGATTATGCCAAAACCAATAACCTGCATGTCATGTGGAGTGGAGGCATCATTGATACTCGTGATGGCCATGATCTTATAAATGTTGTCTTTCAATCCAGGCATTTAAATAGAATAATGGCAGGATTGGAAATGTCTCGTCCTTTTAGAGATTTACACCGAGAAGATAGGGAGGATTTTGTTATGAGTGCAATTTGGGCCATTGGGAATTTCCTTATTCATGAGGAAAGGTTGTAAAAAGCTAAGTGATAGTTGGTTAAAGGAATTAATTAGTTTGGTGTGTTTTTTAGATACAAAATAAGAATCAATATGGTTATTCCAATTTTTAGGGGAAGTAAGGGTGAAAACCCTGAAATATTTTTAAGGGAATATAAATGGGCTTGTATTGGTACGAGGTTTAGAACAATTGTAGAATGGCTTAATTTTCTTCCTGAATTTTTAGAAGGTACGGCATCACTTTGGTTTGAACGACAGACGGAAAAGTTGAAGGGATCATGGAATGACATAACTAAGGGTCTAATGAAGGAGTTTTCTGTGAAGAATGTCTACCAAAACTTAATACTTGAATTGGGTCAATTAAAGCAAGGGGCTTTAGAGTCAGTAAGAGAGTATAAGGAGAGAACAATGACATTGCAAAATAAACTCCAAGGGTGTCTTAGGGCACAAGGTCATGAAAGAACTAATCCAATTTTTGCGGGAGTCAATGCATTGGTACTAGAACATTTCACCATTGGTTTGTTGTTAGAACTACGACAACAAGTGAGATACAAACAAGCGGCGACGTTTGATGAAGCAGCGCAGGTGGCCGAAAAGAAGGAGGTGAGCATGGAGGAAGTTCCACGACCAATTGTGCAATCCATCATGAAAACAATTCAATTTTTGACTGAACCAGAGTTACGGAAGCATCCAGAAGTGAGCTTTCGCACTGAGTTGGCCATGGAACAAATGATCAATCAAATGAACCAGCTAAGCCTCCATTTACTGCAGCCAAGGACTAGTAAGAGCAGAAACGTGGAGAGGGACCTATCAACAATTTAATGTTACAAGTGTTAGGAGATGGGACATTATTCAAAAGAATGTCCAAACTCGCCAGCCTTGGCTACCAGAGAGAATGTGAGTTCTTCTACTCGAAGGTTTTCTGTAGAAGAGAAAGGCAAAACTCAAGTGCATTTAATTGAGCGAATAAGTGAAGGGCAAGAAAAGGATTTGATGGGTTTGGAAAATAGCCTCTAATTCCCTGAGGATGTGATGGATGTCATGGCCCAAACTAAACGATCGGCAGAAGACACTATTCATTTTGACGCAAACGTCAAGAGGTTCAAGGAGATGGCGAGAGCCCCAAAAGAAAAGAAAAAGAATCGAAGGTGGAGGTTTAGCTTCCAAGACTTTCTAATTTCTAGAGATTTTGGCCCTTATTCAGTGGTGAAGGATGTGGGATCGCAAAAAGCAGACATCACCATCGGACAGTTGGTGGCAATGGTGCCGTCAACTCAAAGGGAGTTGAGAAAAGGGTTGTCAACATCTAAAGTCCCAAAGGTACCCACACCTTTGAATGCCATTGCAGCTAAGCGTGAATGTGATCCGATCATTGATGTAAAATGTAATGGATCAGTGTTGTGTGGAATGTTGGTGGATGGAAGGGCAGGAGTAAATGTGATGATAATTCTTACAATGAGGTACTTAGGCTTGAAAATTGATAGGCTAGCCTCAGTAACCTTAAAGATGGCTAACAAACGAGTTGTTAGGCCAGAAGGAGTCATTAGTAATGTTATGTTCACTGTAATAAGGGTTTCTACCATTGTGGATTTCCATGTGGTATTAGAGGAAGATGGGGCTTATCCAATGATATCAGGTAAGCCTTGGTTAACAAAATCGCATGCAAGGAACTATTGGGGCGAAGGATACATGACCATCGGAGTTCATCCTAACCGACAGAAAGTTCCATTTGCTAGTTTTGTGAAAAGCTCTAGAGGGACAAATGAATATGAGGATGAAAAAAATACAGACCAAAGTTCTAGCTCTAAAGGGATTTACATGGATGATTCTAGTGAAGAGGAAGTAGGGTTATATGCTTTGGAGATAATCCCCAAGGTTGGAGCTTTGTCGGATCAAAGGGGTCAAGGGGATGATAAGCAATCAACTCCATGCGTGTTTACAAAAGGAGAAGTCGAGGAGCAGCTAAGCAAGATTCAACTGGGACCAGACCTTCAACCGGAGGAGAGAAAGCAATATGAGGATTTACTACGTAAGTATATCCATCTTTTTGCTTTCAACTACAAGGACTTGAGGGAGGTCACCATGGAGCAACACAAAATTGAACTGTTACCAAATGCCAAACCAATTAGGGCCAAGCAAGGGAGGTGGAACCCAAGATACACGACCATGGTGAAGGAAGAGCTTGACAAGTTGTTGGAGGCGGGGTTCATTAGGCCTGTGAAGACAACTGAGTGGGTTTCTCTTGTGGTATTAGCATTAAAGAAGAATGGCAAGTTAAGGGTATGTGTCAACTACAAAGCTTTAAACAAAGGAACTAAAAAAGACCAATACCCTTTGCCATTTTGTGAAATTTTTTTAGAAAAAGTATCAGGGCACGAGATGTACACATTTGGAGATAGGTATAGGGGCTACCACCAAGTGAAAATTGCTCCAGAAGATCAATTGAAAACCACATTCACCACACCTTCGGAGACATTTTGTTACACAGTAATGCCCTTTGGTTTGTGTAATGCTCCAGGGACATTTCAACGTTTAATGAACAAGGTCTTTGATCCATTCTTGGGCCTTTTTCTACAGGTTTTCATTTACAACTTTGGAGTTTATAGTGATAGAGTTTCTCACCTTGCCAAACTTGAATTAATCTTTCAACACTTGGATAGTTCGGGAGTGACTTTGAACCCTAAGAAAATCACCATTGGTTTTTCAGAAGGGAAGATGGTTGGACACATTGTGTCAAAGGATGGGGTAGCCACAGATCCCGAGAAGCTCGATAGGATTTCAAAGCTTCCCTTTCCCAGGGATGGTGGGATATTATTGCAGGTTCATACACATGTTTGTAGCAAAAGCACGTCCTTTAACACGATTCTTGCGTGAAGATGCACTTGCACCAATGGAGGACGAGTTATCAAGACGGGCATTCGAACAATTGAAATTAGCTCTTCAAGTTGCGCCAATCCTTCGGACTCCAGATTGGAACAAACCATTTTTAGTATATTGTGATGCATCTGGAAAAGTAGTGGGGAGCACTCTATCACAATTGGACGAAAATGGGCATGACCATCCCATTCATTTTGCTAGAAGACAATTATCTTCATCAGAGAAGAATTATACTATGACCAAACAAGAAGGTCTTGTAGTTATTTTCTCTCTTAAGAAGTTTCGCCATTACTTGTTGGGTTACAAGGCCAAAATTGTGATAGAACACAAGGCCTTAACCTACTTGGTCAATAAGCCCAATCTAAGTGGTCGACTTGTTCGATGGCTACTTTTGATGGAGGACATTGACATTGACATTGTCCATCATCCAGGGAGGTGGCATGGCAATGTTGATGGCCTTACAAGAGCATACGAAGGAGTAGGTGATGTTTCAGAGGATGACGACTTTCCGGATGCTACAATCATGTCCATTAATGCAAACGAAACACCTGAAGAATATTGGGAGATCATTCAATATTTAGATGACATGAGGTTTCTAGATGGAGCCACAAAGGCAGTACGAACAAGGATTACGCACAAGAGTTGAAATTATTCGATGATAGGCAATCAGTTCTACTTCCAAGGAAGGATGGTGTTTTACGGCGAACCATTGGAAAACGTGACACCTCACGTATTTTGTATGAGTTTCATGATGGGTTTTATGGAGGCCATTTTGCGGGATGAATCACTATAAATTTTTTTTTGCAAACATGTTACTATTGGCCCACCCTCTTCAAGGATGCCCATGATTATTGCAGGAGTTGTGATGTGTGTCAAGCCTATGCACAAAGGTCTACTGTAAGTGGCCCTTTACATCCCATACCCCCTTTAAGACCTTTTGAAAAATGGGGAATTGATTTAATGGGCCCATTTCCAATGACTAGGAGAGGGCATTAATTCATTGTAGTTGCCACATATTACCTCACAAAGTTTACAGAAGTACGTGCCTTGAAGTCTTCAATGAAACAAGAAGTAGCACGATTTTTGTATGAACGAGTCTTTATTCGATTTAGGACACCACTTGAAATTGTTTCTAATAATGGTCCCCAATTTTTGAATGAGGTTGTGGAAAAATCTGTTAGCACGCCTTACAGTGAAACACAAGTTTACCACTATGTATAAGCTTAGCACTAATGGCTTAGTAGAAAGGACCAATAGGACATTGTGTTCCATGTTGGCAAAAGAGGCCGAAGTTCATGTGAACATTTGTAATTGGGATCTCAAGATCCACCATGTTGTGTGGGTTTACAACACCACATACAAAACTGCCACATGGTACTCACCTTTTCGTTTA
>Ga0116227_10012694_pt1 | contig 13599 bp, 8 predicted proteins | sample S1TSphgellanicum_FD_89693 | JGI IMG/M metagenome (GOLD analysis project Ga0116227, IMG submission 89693) | Host-associated microbial communities from peat moss isolated from Minnesota, USA - S1T2_Fb - Sphagnum magellanicum MG | ecosystem: Host-associated > Plants > Peat moss > Unclassified...
GTACGGCTGCCTGGCATAGTTACAGCGTTACCAGGACCAACGAATACAATTACGTTGAAAGGTCCTGCTACTGCAGGCCATACATTAGCCGTCGCTGTGTAGTTAGCAGAAGTATCGAACACCAGGTTCGAGCCCGTTGCTGCGTAAGTTGGTACTAATGTTGTGGTCAGCGGGTTAGGCGATGTTGTAGTGATACGCATACCACCACCGCTGTTGAGCGCGAACACACTGCCCGATGTCAACGTACCTGTACCGGAAAGATTGATACCATTATAGTTACTGATCTGATAGGTAAGTGGCCCTGTTGGCGCAGCATTATAGAAGCTGACAGCCTGCTGACCCGTAGTGCCATTAAAGTTTAACATGGTAGCAAGTGTACCTGCGCCTGACACCTGCATAGTTCCGCCTGTTTGCGAGAAGCTGCCACTAACGTTAAAACTCTGAGTGTATATTGTCGCAGCGCCAGTGGCAAGATCAAATACACCACCCGCCTGCACAAAATTGCCCACGTTGTATATATAGTAACTGCTGGTGCTCAATGCCAAATAACTGCTACCTGTAGAGATCACAGAAAATGTACCTCGAGCGTTGAAGGTCGTATTGGTAGCAATTATAGAACCCCAGTTCACAGTATTGGTCTGGTTAGGGCAATTGTAAGTAAAGTTGTAGAAGGTCTGGTTGTTCATGTTGGCAGGCCCTGTAGTAAGGGATGCTGATGTGTAACCTGTAATGGCCACCGTCGAACCTGTATTCCAGGTAGCTATTGGTATGCCACCACCCACTACTATAGTGTACTTGTGGTTATAAGTACCATTCATGATCATGTTAGATGCGCTGGTATTTGTAATAGCCTGTGTACCTACGGCACCGCCAGCACCCAGCGAACCTGATGGCCCTACGGTAGCAACTACGTTAAAGAAATTAAGAATGTTAGCTGCGCCGGTATTTTGTACTTCCAGGTTACCATTGATGGTAGCGGTTGCGTGAGCACCACCAAACGCAAGCGTTAAAGCGGTGGATGTACCATCAAATACTAACGATGAATTTGCCCCTATCACCAGTACGCTTGTATTCGAGCTTGTAGCTACCAGGGAAAGTGTTGCCGCTCCTGTAGCATTAGCGCGCATACGAACATTGGTATTATTTACCACATTCAGTTGTCCTATTATCTGCGTGGGTACGTTATATGCTGTATCCAGCGCTGTATTGCTGAATATCAGCACATCACTCGGGTCGGCAATGATGCGGTTAGGCGTCCAGTTGGTTGCCACGGTGTAGTCGCCGGCAATGGTCTGGTTCCACACATATGTATTGCCGCCGGTGGTTTGGTAGGGAGCAGTTAGCGGACTCACTATGTCATATAGCGGGCCGCCTGAGCACAGGTCGTTGTATGCGAATATGGTATAGGTATATTGCGCCCCGGAACTCAGGTACTGGTCTGTGAATGTGGGGTTCTTGCCAGTGTACACTATTGTTCCATTTCCCACTGTCTGATTTAAATTATAGTATGCTCCGTTCGATGGGGTAAAGCCACTTAATGGCGTTGTGCCCAATGTGCGCACTACCAGATATTTATCAGGTGCAGGGCTTGGTGGTGTGAACGTGGCAGTTATCGTACTCACATTCGATGTAAAGGACAGTGCAGTTGGTTGAGAAGCAGGCTGAACACACGGTGATGAAATGTAGATAGCTATGTTCGCTACCCCTTGTGCAGTACCCAGTGCCGGAGATGCAGATTCAAGCGAGCTGTCGTACCAGCTGAAATAGTAGGTACCTGTTTGAGATGGTGTGTACAGGAATTTTGCCAACTGCACATTGTTGAAGGTGTCAAGTACGTCATATATCTTGTTGCCACCAGTCACAAGTGGTGAGCCCGCAATGTCTGCGGTGCCAGGGTCTGCATTCAGATTGGTATAGACCTGCAGGCGCTGGTTATAGGTCGGGTTGCTTCGGCTATAGTTGAACTGTACGGTGTATGCAGTTCCGCCTGTAAGCACAAGTGGAGGTATGGTGAAAAAGGCATTTTTCTTAGATCCTGTAGATGAAGACGGGAATGGTGCTACAATAGATGTGATGTTGGTCCCATCGGCAGCCGTATAACTATGTTGAGCAGTAAAGGAGCCTTGCGGTGCGGCTGGGTTGGTCTCGTAGCATTGTGGTATGCTGCCATTAGCTGTGTTACTGAAATCCTCATAGTAGGGTATGCTATAAGACCGTGTGAAGAGTTGGTATCCTATAGTAGGTGCGGCAGGATACGAGTTGGCACCGTTCACACAGGTAGCCTGCAAGCGGTACCATATGGGTGGTGTGCCTACTACTGGTGGTGGCGGAGTGAACGATAGCGTGTTGGCGCCTGCACCTATAGCTGCGCCTGTACCAAAACCATTGGTTGGGCCTAAGGTACTTTGCTGCCAGGTATATACTACGCCAGAGACGAGTGTATTCACATTGTTAGCCAATATCGTAGCTGTATTTCCTGCGCACACCGTTATGGGCGATGTTCCGTTGATGGTAGGTGTGTTAGGTGTTGTTGTGCATTGCGGTGCCAGCGTAGTGAAGGTCAATGGTCCTGCCCATGAACTGGAATCCGTAGCGCTGCAGCCAGAACGTATATATACACTGTATGTTGTATTAGGTGCAAGCCCGCTTACATTGGCTGTTGTCAAAGGGGTTGTTCCTGAAAATAATGGTGTAGTAGTAACAGGTGCGCCACCGGGTACCACTACGTATTGGTATCCATTGTTTATGTTATTAGGCGCGTTCCAGTTAAGCACAGCACTGCTTGATGTTATGATGCCTGTGGTCGGGATAGATGGTGGCCAGCAAGTAGCTGTGTTTGTTACGGCAAGGTTCACATCTACAGACCCCACATATCCAAACGTTCCTGTGAGGGTCGATGGAAGGGAACTCATATTCGCACATGCATTACCAGCACCTGGCATTATGCCATTTCCGGTCGGGGTCGTCAGATAACCGAACATAATGCGGCAACGGTAATTACCAGAAGGTATATTGCCGGGCACTACCATGTACCCGGAAAACGGCACACTATTCGGATAGTTATAAACACCGTAAGCAAACGATGCAGTTGGTTCCCAGTCAAGTGAGTTATCAGAAAAACTACCACTGCGGTTCCAGTCTACGTACATACCCAAAAAGCTATACGTGTAAAGGTCCACAGTAACAGGTGCGTTAGTATTTGCAGTAACTGCAAAGCTAACACTGCCGGTAAGATCAAGTCCATTCGTATAACTGGCACTTGGGCTTACGAATGTGTAGGTTGGAGTAATGCCACCAATTGTTATATCCTTCGGATAAAACTCCTGGTTGTTATTGAACATATAGCTCCAAGGTATGTTCTGTGCGTTAGAGATCTGACAGCCTGCTGCTGGCTGTGCATAGCTTTTGTTGCCATACAAGCTCCACAAGCCCAGTAATAGCATCATCTTCAGTGTGATAGTGGTGAATAGTTTTTTCATAAAATTCCAGATTAGGGCATTATTAGTGAATGGATAGTGTTTGGTTTGGATGTAATGAGGCAATTGGAAAAATGGGGAGATACTGTCGCCTTTTGTACAGGCATAGCAATAACAGAACGTACACGTATGTACAGAAGCAATTGAGGTTCATTTGATAGCGGTTAAAATATTTTACAAATATTTTTCGGTGTGGTCACAGATGTAGCTGTAGTTGAGGAGCGCTACATCTTTAGCCGTATATTGATGACGAGATACTTTTATGAAAAGTTAGTATCAACAAAAAAATGAGATGATGAAGGAGGGAAATTTACGGTCTTTATAGCGGGTTTTTTGCATCCATATTGGTCAACAAATTTTCGAGTTCCGATAGTATCATAGCGGTAGCACCCCATACTATTGTACCATCATCAAGGCCATAGGCCTTTACCTGCCTTATAATGCCGGGTACAGCTGGAGAAGTGACATCGGCAGTGGTCTTTCTATCAGCAGAGAATAGAACAGGCAGTGGTACCTCCAGTATATAGGCCACCTCTGCATGGCTCAAACTATATTCTGGTGGTTGTGCAGTATAACCCACGAACGGGTACACCATAAAATTACTTACCGGTATGTACAATGGCGTCAGTGCGCCAAGCACATCTATAGCAGCAGATGGTACGCCGGTCTCTTCCAGCATTTCTCGTAGTGCAGTGTCTTGCAGTGTAGCATCATCAGTGTCCTTGCTGCCACCGGGAAAACTTACCTGCCCGCTGTGTGCACCTTTATCTGCCATTCTTTTCATCAGCACCACATGCAGCACATCGTTTTTATAGAATAGCAGGCACATCACTGCACTTGGTCGCGCATTGTCAGGCACCTTTAGAGGCATAGGCAGCACTCTGGCTGCCATCAGCTCCTGTGCCTTTACGCCGGGCAGCGGCTGTTGCAGCCGCTGCTTTATCCATGCTATCTGTTCTTTATTATCCAATAATTATTTCCGGTCCTTTGAACAGCAAATATAATCTACTCTCCCTAATAGATAACGGCGGGACGCTACTTCTAAAATTCCATAGGTACTTCTATCAGCAATACATCGCTGTTCTTACCTGCGGTAAGTGTCACTTCATTAGTATTATATATACCCAGTCCATCACGTTTGTTCAGCGTTGTGCCTTCTGTTTGCACATTACCGTCTATCATAAAAACATACAATCCATTATTGCTGTTGCGCAGTTGGTGTGTTATGGTTTTTCCCTTCTGCAGTTCTGTACGGTATATCCATGCGTCTTGTGTTATTTTCAACCCCTCGTCACTGTTATCTATTGGCGATACCAGTGTCTGCAATTTGTTGATCCTGTCTGCCGGTTCAAACTTGCGCTGATCATAACGGGGTGCCACATTTTGTTTGTTAGGGAATATCCACAGCTGCATCAGGTTCACATCTTTATCCTTGTTGTGGTTGTATTCGCTGTGTACCACACCTGTGCCGGCGCTCATTACCTGCACTTCATTTTCCTGTATAGCCTCTATATGTCCCATATTGTCCTGGTGCTCCAGTGCGCCATCCAGTACAACGGTTATTATCTCCATGTTGTCGTGCGGGTGCTTGCCAAAACCAAAGCCACCTTTCACTATATCATCATTCATTACGCGCAGTGCGCCAAAGTGTATCCTTGCAGGGTCGTTGTAGCCTGCAAAACTGAAAGTGTGGTGTGCGTTCAGCCAACCGTGGTTAGCGTGCCCTCTTGAATTTGCTGCGTGAAATACTGTTTTTGCCATAAAAATTTAAGTTTAAGATACCAATTGATGTAGGTACATTGATTGTATGACAAATGTAATGCCTGATCTTTTTACTGCCAAAATTACAGTTAATGACACGATAAGATGGCAATGATACTTTTTCTTTACAGTTAGTATTCGCTAAATTCGGGCTGTAAATACAATACCATGAAGCTTTTGTTTACTATACTCCTATCCTGCACCTTGGGCAATGCCCTGGCACAACACAACGATACTACCCGGCAAATGGGCAGCAATGGTCTGGAATATGTGCAGGTCAATGATCAGAAAGGTCTGTTAACGTTCACCTGCACCTATAAGAATGGTGTAAAGGAAGGAGCCTGGACCACTTACTGGACAGAGACCGGCTACCCAAAGCATACAGAGATCTATTACAATGGTAAGCTGAACGGCACCGTGTCTAACACAGATGCTACAGGTTACACCGATCTGGTAGAAACATACAAGGACGGCCTGCTGGATGGTCCCCGCAGGGTATTTACCAAAGGGGCCTTTATTTCTGAAGAGACCTATTACAAAAATGGCGAAAAAAATGGTCCATACACCAGTTGGTACCTGATACACAATGTAAAGGAAAAATGCTTTTATGTGAATGGCAAACGCCAGGGCCAAGCCACCTGGTACTATGAGAACCAAAAGGTAGCTGCAGAATATAACTATACCAAAGGCGAGATGGACGGCCCTACCTATACCTTCAACGAAAGTGGTAAGCCTACAGCTTTGGATACCTACGTAATGAGTGAACACACCGGCCCGGCAAAAGAATATTACGAAAATGGTAACGTAAAAGCAGAGGGAGAATACGATAAGGATGTAAAAGTAGGTACATGGAAACTATATGATGAGCAAGGCAAGTTCGTAAAAAAGATAACTTATAAAAAAGGCGAAGCACAAAGCAAATAATATGGCACAAAGCATACTGGTAGTAGACGATGAAAAGGCAATACGCAAGGCGCTGAATGAGATACTGACCTTTGAAGGGTTTATTGTAGATGAGGCTATGGACGGCGCTGAGGCAGTAAAGAAAATAAAAGAGAACAACTACGATTGCATACTGTGCGATATTAAGATGCCCAAGATGGATGGCATTGAGGTACTTGAAGTAGCACACGAGGAAAAGCCGGACGTTCCGTTCATCGTCATATCTGGCCACGGCAATATAGAGACCGCAGTGGATGCTGTGAAAAAAGGTGCTTTCGACTATATATCAAAGCCCCCCGATCTCAATCGCTTGTTGATAACCATACGCAACGCGATGGATAAAAAATGCCTGGTAGCCGAGACCAAACAATTGCGCAAGCGTATCACGCGCGGCTACGAAATGATAGGTAACAGTGCTGGCATACAAAAAATAAAAGACACTATAGAAAAGGTAGCTCCTACAGACGCACGCGTACTCATAACCGGGCAGAATGGTGTGGGCAAGGAATTGGTCGCCCGCCGCATACACGACCTCAGCAGCAGGGCTGCAGGGCCTATGATAGAGGTGAACTGCGCTGCCATACCATCCGAACTCATTGAAAGCGAACTTTTCGGCCACGAAAAGGGATCGTTCACTTCAGCTATTAAGCAACGCATAGGTAAGTTCGAGCAGGCATCAGGAGGCACTTTGTTCCTCGATGAGATAGGGGACATGAGCCACGATGCACAAGCTAAAATGTTGCGCGCACTGCAAGAGGGCAAGATAACCCGCGTAGGTGGCGACAAAGAAATAAAAGTGGATGTGCGGGTAATAGCTGCTACCAATAAAGACCTGCTGAAAGAAGTAGAAGAAAAACATTTCCGACTCGATCTTTATCATCGCCTTAGCGTGATATTGATACATGTGCCCTCACTTAATGAGCGCCAGGACGATATACCGCTTTTGGTAGAGCATTTCATGAAAGAGATCAGTGAGGAATACAAACAGCCTGTAAAAGAAATAGAGCCGGCTGCAATTGCTGCCCTGAAAAAATACAACTGGACCGGCAATATACGTGAGCTACGAAATGTAGTAGAACGTCTCATCATCCTGTCTGATAAAGTAGTGACCGCAAAAGATATTGCGGCATATACTCCGGGAAATTAACAACATAATTCAGTGAGCTAAAAAGGGGCCCATTAGGTCCCTTTTTGTTTATAAAGTTTACAAGTTCGTTGACATAAAAAAACCGCCAATTTCGGCGATTGCATATTTTTTATCGGTGGGGGATGCCTGCTATGTAAGATGATCACTTACATAGGGATCCAAAAATGAATTAAGGGTGATCTGATCAAATATTACAATTCCTGGCCGCTATATTTCCTGCGAACTACTGCAGACAATATAAGTAGGATAATAAATGAAATAATACTTTTTTTCATAGGTAATTTATTGCTGTGTGTAAATCTGGGTTTTACAAAGGTAAATATAATTATCAAGATGTCATAATACTGTTTTTTGTTAAATTTTACAATGTGTTGGAAACGAAAAAGCGCCGGCAGTCAGCCGGCGCTTTCGATATCTTCTGCTTGTTATTATCGCAATAGTGTTACCGACCCGGTAAAGGTCTGTAGGCTGCCATCGTGGAAGGTTACGCGTATAAAGTAGTTGTACGATCCTATCGGTTGTTCTACATTGTTAAATCTACCGTCCCATCCTGCATTGTTCTCAGCAGCGTATACTTGCTGGCCCCAGCGGTTGAACACTCGGAACTCAGCCACATGTTGTGTGGTCAGGTTAGCTACGCGGAACACATCATTCTTGCCATCGCCATTTGGCGTAAAGGCGCTCGGTATCTCTACGCCACGCTCAAATATGCGTACAATAACAGAATCATTGGTACTGCAATGATTGGTATCTACTACAGTAACTATATAGATCATATTGCTATCTGGTATCGCTACCGGGTTAGGCACTGTTGGGTTATCAAGCCCTGCTGCCGGGCTCCATAGGTAGAAGCGTGCACCGGGCGCATAAGCATTGAGCTGTACCGGGGAGTTGAACATTGCCAAAGTATCTTTTGGTGATACTACTACTACAGGCGCATAGTTGATGATCACAGTAGCCTGTAGTGTATCTCCGCAGCTATATTGATCGTATACCCCTATATTGAAGGTGGTGGTTGTGTCTATTGTTACAGTGGTGTTAGCGCAGGTGTCGCAGCTGAGACCTTTTACCGGGTACCATTTGTACGATGCGCCACCGGTCACATTCAGTATCACACTATTGCCAAGGCACACACTGGTGTCAAATGTGCTTTCAAAATAAGGATGTCTTTGCGATACGATAAGTAACGCAGTATCCCTTCGGTAACAATAGTTTTCATCAATGACGGTTGCTGTGTATGTAGTAGTATTGTACGCATAAGCCGTAGTGGTATCTGCCAGGCTGTTATACGTATAGTCACTTGGTGTCCATACCCAGTTATATTTACCTGGTGCAGGAGGGCAAAATACAAATTGTGTATTCGGCCTGTTCACATCAAACACACCATTTGCACTGTTGAGTGCACATCCCTGCACTGTGTTGCTCGTAGTATAGTCAGAGAAAGATTGATTAGGTGTTGGTGTGCCCTGTACAATATCGTCGCCAATGGCAGCGGTATCAGAGTAGCACATTTCTATCAGCAGGCTTTGTGTAGCGTTCCAGTCATAAGTATTATCTAGCGGAAAGTAATTCCAACCGGCAACTGTCGTGTAATCTTTGCCACCATACACCACCTCAAGCGCCGGGCTAAAAGTTCCCGGAAAATTCATGCTGGTGTCCAGCAGTGTGTCGGCAGTGCATCCCATCTTGATCGTAAAATTACTAAATGGCTTGGTGGTGTTCTTGGTAATGATATTGAATGCCAACTGGCTTATAGTACCCGAGGTCATGCCCAATGCAGTAAGTTCTGAGGCCTTGTATAGCATGCGGATACGGCGTTGCGTATTGTTACCACCAAACGGTGTATGTGCAGCACTCATGTTCCTGGTGCTGTCACCCGCCTGGTAGGTGCTGGTAGTACCGCTGCACAATGTGCCATTAGCCCCGCAATTCACTATTGGTGGCGGCGGTGGCAGCATTATAGTTGCTGCACCCAGGTTAAAGTATCCGGGATAGCAAAGTAGATTTGGATATGCTGTTGCTGTTACCCCTCCATCTGATACGAAGAACGTGTAAGGGTTGACTACCACAAGGCCACAGGTATCGGAGATAAATTGTCCGTTGCTACCCTTAACAAAGTTCACTGTGTATTTTCCCGGCACTTTTATTGCACCGTCAAAGAATACATCTATAGTGTCTACCAGCCCTGCATCATTGCACGAAACAGATAGCGCCTTTACCACGCCAACAGGCCCCGGACCGGTTATGCTAAAGTCGGTTCCGTCTCCGGATATTGTGGAGCATTTCACACTGCGGTCAAATATCAGGCGTGCTTTGGTACAGGCCGGTGTATCCAGCTCCACGATCTGCGGCGCTATAGCCGCTGCCATTATGAACTGTACAGAATCGGTCGTCGGCGATTGCGCGTTGCCACACAGATCGACGGTTGTATTGGTATCGTTGCCCACCTTGGGATGCAACCAGTATACACCTACAGGTAGCACATTAGAGAACTGCAGATTGAAAGTGTTCGTGGTCAGGAAACCCGGTCCACCACAGTTAGTACTGGATGCACCGGTGATGGTGATGCCGGGTACAGGCAAGTTGGTTGCCGCGGATGTTATATAAAAATCAGAACCATCAGGGTCTATTGAAGAGCATAGAACAGGCACGCTCATGGTTACATCGATATTGTCCGAAATAAATCCACACTTCGATCCGGCTGAAACGAATTTAGGTTTAACAGTATCGAAAAGGCAGGCTGTTGAAGAATCGAATGTAAGATGGTAGCCATGTTGGGTACCGGAATAGTTACTTACAAAAAGTGCAAATGTTTGTCCGCCTGTAACATAAAATCCAGGGTTGAACATAGCATTGGTGGACAATTGCGTAGCATTTATAGATAATCCTGTCCAGCCCGCGAAGCCCAGGTTAGGCTGGTAGTTACTGGCGCCCTGGGTAAAAGTGGGTATGCATGTACTGCCGTAGGGCGGGTAAGGATTAGGGACGCCGGTAGTATAGTTATAAATAAGGCTACAGCCACCGCCAGTTATGTCCCATACACCCCAGTCATAGTCGTCAGTTGGGTCATTAGGCATAAGGGTAAAACAAAAGTATCCCGGGCATACTACATTGATCACATACCATACGCCATTTCTTTCACCTGAGTATAGTATACCGCTGTTGCCCGAAGGACATGGGGTAGTTGTCAGCTCGTTTATGGTACCATTGCCCGAGTAAGAGTTATTCTGCTGGTAATCACCATGGCAAACAGGTATAGCTCCCGGGCAGTTCTGTTCAGGTGCATTTGTTATTACCTGTGCCTTTGTACTATTTACCAACGAAAGTGATAAGATGGATAGCAAGAGTAAATATTTGCGCATAATAAATGTGCTTGATGATTTGTTAAATAACTTTATAAAAATGCCCGCTACGGCCAACTTGTTAAAATATTCCTAACCTAAGTAACATAAATTTAAAGAAATTTTTTTATTGTTCTATATTATTATACGCACTACTCTTCTTACCACCCAATATTCAAATATTTTCTAAATCAATATTTAGGTGTTAAATAAAAAATAAATATTAATAAATTATTCTTTTTCATAATCAAAATGGCCACGTCAACTTCTTTTATAGTATTTTCACCGCGTAAAAATTATTTTCCGTGAAAGCCATCATACCTGTTGCCGGTGCCGGTACCAAATTAAGGCCGCTTACCTATACACAGCCTAAAGCATTGATACCCCTTGCCGGCAAAACAATATTAAGCGTCATTGTAGACCAGCTGCTGGATGCCGGGGTAACAGATTTTATTTTTGTTATTGGCTACCTGGGCGAGAAGATACAACGCTACATAGAGAAGACCTACCCTAACCTCAATAGCACGTTTGTTAACCAGACAGATCGCCGGGGCACTGGCCACGCGATATGGCTTACAAAAGACGCCGTTGGTGATGACGAAATAATGATCGTTCTGGGCGATACCGTATGCGACTATAATGTGCATGAGATACTTAAAAGTGAAATGTCGCAGATAGGTGTAAAAAAGGTAGATGACCCCCGCAGCTTTGGCGTGGCCGAGCTCAATGACAAGGACATAGTAATGAAGGCAGTGGAAAAACCACTGATACCTAAGAGTAATATGGCCATGGTGGGCATTTACTACATAAAAGAGAACAAACAGCTGTTTGCGGCGCTCGACCACCACCTGCTCAACCGGGCAGCTAACGAAGGCGAATACCACCTTACCAATGCCCTGCAATACATGATAGAGACTGGTATCACATTCAAGGCGTTCAGGGTTAACAACTGGTTCGACTGTGGTAAAAAGGAAACGTTGCTCTCTACCAATGCCATATTGCTGAAGGCTATGGATGATGCTCATACCATTGTGCCACATAGCTACAACAATACGGTCATCATACCTCCGGTAAGTATAGCCGAAGGCTGCCACATCAAAAACTCCATCATCGGCCCCAATGTTACCATTGGTGAGTGCACCACTGTAGAGTTCTCTATCATCAAAGATTCTATCATAGGCTCTTATGCCGAGCTGGAAGAAGTAGTGCTCAAAGCCTCCATCATAGGTAACGATGCCTACGTACGCGGCCTCAGCCAAAGCCTCAACATCGGGGACAACACAGAGATAGACCTTGGGTAAGAGAAAACAACGTAGGCTTAGCGAGTTTCAAATGTCCTGAGTAAAGCGGGGTAATTGGGAAGTCATTGCATGCTTTACGATAACAGTTTTTCTATTTCAGTTTTTAATAGAGGAAGATGTTTGATGACAATACCCCAAATGATATCATCTGAAACTGTATCATAACCATGAATGATCCTGTTCCTGGTGTCTACAATTTTCCTTGAATTGGAAAGAAGAACAGAGTAATCTGAACTCAATATTCTGTTCATAGCTTCGCCAATGATCTCTATATTTCGTTCGACTGCCCTTTTTGTTTTTATATTAGCCTGGTAAGCAAAAAAGTCTTTTGGAACGTCTATAAAGAAACTTTCGATCTCATCAATAGCATTCAAAATATCGTAAAGCCATGTTTTAGTATTAATGTTCATAAACAAGTTTACGATCTTGGCTAATGGCTAGTTTGAAATAGGGATTCTTTAAGGCTTTTTCTTCCAGCAGATCTATAGGGCGTTCCAAAATATCCTGTAAGGAAAACTTTAGGTCAAAATAATTATCGGCATACTGCTCTACTTCAATAGGGTCGAAGTCAACGATCAGGTCAATGTCGCTATTGCTGTTAAATGCATCTGTCAGTACGGAGCCAAATGCGTAGAGCCGCCTTACTTTATGAGATAAGCAAAGCTGTTGAATAGCGCTATTATATTTATCAAGTACCGATAACATTGATGTAAAGTTAAAGCAAATTAGTATTTGCTCAGTCTCAGAATATATAGAGTAGCCCCAATTTCATACCTTTACGCCGCTATGAGCGAAGAAAGATCACTTAACTTTTTAGAGGAAATTATAGAAGCCGACCTGGCCGAAGGCAAGAACGATGGACGAGTACACACCCGTTTCCCGCCCGAGCCTAATGGCTACCTGCATATAGGCCATGCATCCAGCATAGTGCTCAACTTTGGCCTGGCCCAAAAGTACAATGGCAAGTGTAACCTGCGCTTTGATGATACTAATCCCGTGACCGAAGAAACGGAATATGTGGAAAGCATCAAGAACGACATTAAGTGGTTGCTGCAAGGCACTGGCATGGAATGGGCCAACGAATTTTATGCATCCGACTATTTCGAACAGATATACACCTTCGCAACAGACCTTATACTAAAAGGGTTGGCTTATGTAGATGGTAGCAGTGCAGAAGAGATAGCTGCAACCAAAGGCTCTACCACAGCGCCGGGTACCAACAGTCCCTATCGCGAGCGGAGCATTGAAGAGAACCTGCAACTGTTCGCGGCAATGCGCGCAGGTAAGTATGCTGATGGCGAAAAGGTGCTCCGTGCCAAAATAGATATGGCGCACCCCAACCTTCTGCTGCGCGATCCTGTGATATACCGCATCAAGCATGCGCACCATCACCGCACAGGCGATGCCTGGTGCATATACCCTATGTACGACTTTGCGCATGGACAGAGCGATAGCATAGAGCACATCACACACAGTATTTGTATATTAGAGTACATACACCACCGCCCGTTATACAATTGGTTCATAGAGCAGCTGGGTATTTTTCCATCGCACCAGTACGAGTTCGCTCGCCGCAATCTTTCTTATACAGTAATGAGCAAGCGCAAGCTGCTAAAGCTGGTAGAGGAAAA
>Ga0116227_10012695_pt1 | contig 13598 bp, 11 predicted proteins | sample S1TSphgellanicum_FD_89693 | JGI IMG/M metagenome (GOLD analysis project Ga0116227, IMG submission 89693) | Host-associated microbial communities from peat moss isolated from Minnesota, USA - S1T2_Fb - Sphagnum magellanicum MG | ecosystem: Host-associated > Plants > Peat moss > Unclassified...
CAATTCCGGAAGCAACGGGAAGACTCAGCCATACTACTGGCTAGCAACAGACCCCACAACAAAGACCAGACAAAGAAACAAAGAAAGACAGAAAGGGAAAAGAACAGGGAAAGACTAAGAACATACAAAGACTAAGAGCATGAATGACAGTGCCTACTTCCCTTACAGTAACCCCACTGACTTCATTAGCTCCCAAAAGAGTCATGGGTGAAAGTCACACTCTCCCACCAACAAGGTAAGCATGGATGGCATCCGTACATTAGAAAAGCTACTGCTTTCTCATGACAGCACAGCCAGTCTACTCCAAGGTCCTGCACTGCAAATTTTACACTTGCTCTCACTACAATTGAGAGAGGCAAAAGGCTTCCTAACACCTAGAACCAACTAATCAGATGCTCCTGTCAGTTTTCTCTTTGTGACAAAATAAGGTAATCCAAATTCCATCTACCCAGAAACAGGCTCCCAACTTAGGTGCAAGAACCAGAGCTGCCTCCAGTGGATTCTAGACCTGCATTATCTACATGTAGAACATGTCCACAGAAAATGATAAGCAGAGACACCTTTCCAAGATACTCCTGGTTGAACTATCTAACTCCTAACTACCACTATCTCATCTCATTCAATAATAGCTTTGCAGGACAACTAATTTGTTGAGAGTCTGCACTTCTGTGTCCACATCACAAGGTCAAGAGCCCACCAGATTCAGGGCGACTCTGATGCCCATAAGTGCGCAACCTTCAGAGGTCATCGTGCAAGATTCTTCTCAACTCCCATTTTCATAGTCCACATGCTCTCTATGTGCAAGGAAGCGGCGATCACTATCAGCATCAAGCCTGTGCTGGTGGGAGTGGCGATGAGTTGAGTAAGAAGATGCATGGTGATAGTGTGACTGATTAAGGGAATGCACGGAATGCCACAAATCATGATGTCCCTCCCTGCTTTGATTGCCCATGCCCTGATGGTGTCCCTTTGGATTCCCTGGAGATCTTGCTACACATTCATGGCTCACTGAAGAAGCATGTGGCTTTTTCTCACCCAACTTGGGAGGGGGAGGTGAAAATGGAATTCCCAGGTCTGAAAAATCAGTTCCAAGCAAGTAGAATTAGTCCAAGAAACTAGAGGCCAGATTTCACTTCTCAAGCAATTCACCAGTGTCCATCATCAAAGTACACCTTGAGTTAATCTCCCATGATATGTGAAATTGTGTTGTAAACAGCAATGATCATTCAGTTTTTTCCAAAGCTGAATCCTACTGTTTTAACTGTTTCACATTTATTTTGGATGCTGAAATTCAGAATTCAAAAACACGATCCAGCTGCACACATTCCACAGCATCCTAGCTCACAGCATCAACAACTGTACCTTCATATCACAACATAAACTTGTCTGATCCTGCTGATCTACTCTGTGTCAACAGGTCCCTCAGAAGTCTTGAGATGTTACCTTGGTTGCTTGATGGGAGTTCACCATCCTCCACTGGGCCTGAAGGTTCCTTGGCTGTCACTACCTCCAAATAAGCATGATGACCATGCTCCTGAGACTTCACCTTTCTATCACTTGAATGGCCTTCAACACTAGAGACTTCCCTCTTCCTTTTAGCTGCAGCAGCAGCCTCCCCAGCATCTGTTCGTTTTCTCTTTCCATCTGCTGAGTCATGTTCAAGCCTGTGACCAACCTTCACTGTTTGCTCTTCCTTTCCTGCATGATCAATCTGCTGATGTTCAAGTTTGTTGCTGACCCCAGGAATGATATGATGCTTCATTCTTGACAAATGTTCAACACTCTCAGCTCTTGCAGAAAAGCTGCAACCACCTTTCTTGACCTTATCCAGCTCAATCATAGAATCCCCACCCTTTCTCATTGATGGCATTTGATGTTCAACACAATTTCCTGCCACCATATTGACCTCTGCTCTCTCAATGTTGAAAACCATCTGCCCTTCTTCAAGACCTTCTTTCTTAACATTCCCTGCATCTTGCTCATCTCTGTTGCTTGCCCTCAAATGCAAATCCAAATCTCCAGTCTCACACATTGCCAATTCACCTTCTTCTACAGCCTCCTTTGGATCTCCCATCTCAGCTCTGACTTTGTTATTGAACATATCCACATTTGTTTCTGGCCTCTGAGGGTCTGTGACTGACTTCACTGCATGAACTGCAGCTTCCACTCCACTTTCCAGTTCTCTCTCCAAGACCTCCTGAAAGATATGGATAAATTGTCCATCATCATGCTGCAACTCACATTGAAACAATCTGTTGCTGACCTCAATTTGTTAAAAGACTATCACATAAGAGTTTACAATATCACAGGGTCAACAGTCTCACAAACTCTCTGTAGTCATGCTTGATGGCACCATTAACATCATCCATCATGTCTCTTCATCTCAAGTCACCTATTAACACAACACACACCAACAAGCAGGGCTACAACAGGGAGCAGGGTCAAAGATGCTTCACTACAGTTCAAGCATCTGTCAAACATGTTAAGGCACAATGTGGCAGCAGACTAAATGTCTATACCTCTCCATCACTGGGTTCCCCCTTGTCAAATGTGGGACAGGCATCCACTGCTCCTCCTTGTGATTTTTGTCGCTTTTCCACAGCAGCTTTTACTTTATCTGTGTTAACTTTTTCCAGGCTGCCACAAGTTGGCTTCAATGCTTCTACAGGCTTCCATGCAGCTGTTCCATCACCTAGTTCCACATTTGTCACTGATACAAGGGTTTGCAGAGTGACCTCAGTTTTTGTTTTTACTTCAACAAGGCCTACTTTGCTCTCAGCCATATCCTCACCCTCCTCTAGTGATGATTGGGCCTCAGTGAACTCTCCTTGTCCAGCCTGTACATCCACAAACCCATTCATTGTCTTCACCTCCTGTGACTGGGTCTTCCCTGTGGCTGGCAGAAGGCCAGACTGCTCGTTAGCTGGACCATGCATAGTAGCCTGAGCAGTGGCAGGTCCTTTGAGTTGATTATTAGGTCCAGCACTGGAAGTAGGGTCACTCAACCGGGAGCCAGTGCCTGACTTGTTTTGTTCATACAATTCCAGCATTTGATTGCTAACTTCTGCAAGTGAGAAACCACGATTACAGCATAAGGAGCACTTTCATTATGTTAAAAGGGCCTGAACACATTCAGCATAGGCTGAGTACATTACTAAGTGTGACCTTGTCATGCACCAAGATAACCATGCCAATGACAAATGGAAGAAATTCACCTAGAAGCTCCACACAACTTTCACTCAGGAACAGTCATAAAGCAGAAGTCACAAAACTCAGAATATGGATGCTCTGCAACCTACTGCAAGAAGACAGCATCAGTCTGGAGATGCTGCGGAAACAAGGACCTTTCCTTGCTCTAGGCAAAATGGAATACCATCATGAGATCATGTTGTTTAACCTCCCCTCACCTAGCATGGTAATAGGTGATGCACTTGCATGTCAATTTCAAGCCTCAGACTGGTCATAGTGAGAAGACTCCCCAATCTCTGACATCAAACATCTGACTGTATTGATGCATCTCTTCCTCTTATTGGTGCCACAGCCTTGCTCATGAAGAATCAACCTTTAAAAGGACTTGGCTGAAGGAAAGAAAACCAACCTTCTAGCTGCCGAGGTGTGACTCCAAACTCTTGCCACCAAACCTTGTCACCGTCAGAGGGTAACTTAACCTTGAGGAACTTTGCTGCCAGGAAAATTGCTCCTGCAGCAATGTGGTGGGGCTTAAATTGCAAGCAGAGTGATGTGCGCAGCCTGCACAGTTCCTCCAACAGTCTCACTCCAATGCTGAAGGGGATGAGACACCAGGAGAAAACACAGAGGAGATATAACATTTCCTTTGGACCTCTCTTTGCTTTTGCAAAGGACACTAATACTGCCTCACACCCAAGTTGCACTTCCACCAATTCATGCAAGAGAATCAGGGCAAAGGTGAGGCAGCTGCACTGTATCCAGCCACTTTTTGATTTAAAGAAATGGCAGATACGTGAAGGAAATGATAACTGGCAATACTCAACAAGACACTGTCTGCTGAGGTCCAGCACTGAGCAGCCACATCAGAAGCTGCTCAAGAACACAAGCTTACCCATCATTCACAAAATTCCATGCGACTTGTGCAAGTGTATTTGCAGCCACCTGAAACTTTTTAATGGCTGCTACCAGTGGCTTGTAGGGATGATGAATGTTAAGATCAAAGCCCAATGTGGTCAGCACCAGCCTTTCTCCCAATAGCACCTTCTCCTTCTCTGCCTCATAGACATCCTGAACATCAACAAACATCACACTCACCATCAATACCCAAAGTTACAATAGGCCCTGAAAATAGAAAAATGCAAACCACATATTCAAACCTCATGCTTGGCCATGGCTCTCCAAAAGCCCTGAAGGGCCACATTGGCCATTGCAGAAGTTCATTGATGCTCTAGCCTCTAGCAGGAGACAATGTACACCAAGGGCAGGTCAGTTACTTTTTGCTTGATCCGGTGCACAGCAGCTGGATCTTTCTTGAAGCGATTCTCATAGGACACCAGGATAACATCACGCAATGATCGTGGAGTCTCCTCCACTTTCCCCGCTATAAACATGCATATGGTTGCAACCATCTGCAATAGCATGTCATTGACCATCTAATTGTCAAATGCTTGCCCTACTTTCTACAAAAACGAACTTTCTTGAGTACCCAAGCCCATTTCTCAAACAACTTGCCGTGCGCACTTTGTGCACATACAACAACTCTTGGTTGAGTATCATAACATGACTCCAGCTATGACTATGCTGCTGTGGTTAGGCTGGCTTGTGATCACCCACAGCTCCTTAATGATATGTACAGATCTCAAGCCATATCTAGATTACCATTCTGAGTCAAAGAGAAACTTACATAGCGGTCATTCTTGTGATGTGACTGGCGCAGAAAGAAGCGATGACAGAACACAATAGCAGTTGCAATAGTCACCTGTGGGCTGCACCCATTTCATAACGCTACTCACCTCAACAATTTGCCACACATCTTCTCTACTACTTCCAAACAATTTTTCTGAGTGGCCCACAATAAGTTAACATTATTCACAAATAGCCAACAAGAAATTGTGATATTCTAGCTTCATACATACTGAGAACTCCTCCCTACTTAATGCTGTTAAGTCAACCTGAATACAATTCAGAGATAATCCAATAGACCACTAACTCAAATCTAGCAACACACCAGCAACCAATCAACAAGCATGAAAAAGAGGAAACCCAACCCTGAAGAAAAAAGAGAAAGCCAAAGCCAAGGCACAGCAGTGACAGTCAGATGCATATTGAGGGAGCTTCAAGAGCAACATGCATGGTATTTAAAGCCTAACATAAAATACAAAGTGATAACACATTAGGGGAAGATTACAGTCAAAAAACTGCAGTGTTGAATAACTGTCAATACATATTGCAAATTACAACATCAAGAAAGATGCTTCATGTCTCCAGAAATAAAAATTCACAAAAAAACTGACACAACACAACAGCATCATCATCAGGTACTGGTGTCTCATGCCAAAAATCTACAGGTTATTGCTTACAGCCTGGGGAAACCATTTCATAAGGTGAAACTGTGGCTGCAGACTAGTAGAGTTTTTCCCAAACCTCTGAGGAGTCACACAGAGAACAGGGGTGGCGATGCTAAACACAATCTCATAGCTTACAATGCTGGGGGGTTGAAGGGAACAAGAGATGAGAGAACACTAACACTTTAAGGCGCATGCCAAGGTCTTGCAAGAAGGTGCAATATGACTTGCGGAAGTACGTCTCTTTCTTCAAGTCAATGCCATCTTTTCTCGACGGTGAGTTTTTCTCGATCTCCTCCCTCGAAAAATACCAGTTGGCACTGGAGTGGTCAGGCTCCTCCAGCTTCCCGCTCATGGAATTAGGTCCCGCGGCTGCTAAGGCCAACTGCGCATCACCTCCTTGCGTCATCTCCGCCGCCATGTTCCCTTCTTTTCTCTCTTTCTGTAGCTCTCTTCTTGCCCTTATTTGCACCCAATTCCAGAAATTTATTGGCCTCCCCGCGCCAAACCCCAGGTTGATATACAAACAGGTGCAAGACAGAGAGTCGGCATAGAAACCTTTTACATGCTCACTTCAGCCGCCACCATCACCGCCATTACCACTGATCCTCCTTCTTCCTCCTGGACACAAAACGTCTTGCCGCAGTAACCCTAAACCTCAACCCTAACCTGTGAGTACGTGAAAGAGAAAACACATTCAAAAGCAAAACAAAGCATCCAACGACACAACAACAATCAGCCAGAGGTCTGAAGAAGAAAAAGATGGCTGCAAGACGACAACAAACAAGAACCGGCGATTGAAAACAAAAAGCAAAATCCAGCACCGACACGACAACGACAAACGAAATCAAAACCCTAAAATAAAAAAAGTCTAAAACAAAGAAAAGAAAACACTGTACAACATTCTAAAGAGTGAGAAAATAAAGAATGTGAGAAAATAAACGAGAGAGAGAGAGAACTCGGAGTGGGAGAGGAACTCGGAGAGAGAAGGGAAGAGCGTTGTCGTCGCCGGACTTCTCTCTTCTTCCTCCCTGTTGGCTGACCGCTATGGCGTCTGCGGTTAACTGCACGGCTGGTTTCGCGGTCCCCTTCGGCATTCAGATTGTCTGCGGCCGTATTCACATTATTAGCGACAGCTACCCCGTCTTCTTCGTTCACACCTGAGCGACTACGTGCCAGACTATGGGGGAGTACGTACGTTAGGTACCGTATTTGGTGCTCCGTTCACACTTGAAGAAATAAATTCCCAAATGCATTTCTTTAATTGTATTTAATTATCAGCCTATTTAGAGCAACTTCATCCATATTCCCCAAATCTACCATAATTTGTGGATTTTCGAGGAATGTTGCCCCCAAAATCCTACAAACGTCTCACCCACTTTCCTCTCTCTCATGTGTGAGAGCCACAAAGGTAGCCCTTAGTTATTTTCACCAATCACTTGTCCTACTACCACTACATCGTCTATTATGTGGTCTTGGCCTCAGTTCCAAGCTCAAAAAAATAATTGGGAGCCCTTGTTCTTAATTTTGTTCCTACTCTTCATTTTCCTTTGGGCCTTTCATCTTGTCATCTCCTTCGAACAACGCTTTCCTTTAAACAATTCCATTGGGAGCCCTTGTTCTTAATTTCGTTCCTATTCTTCATTTCCCTTTGGGCCTTTCATCTTGTCATCTCCTTCGAACAACGCTTTCCTTCAAGCAATTCCATTGGGAGCCCTTGTTCTTAATTTCATTCATACTCTTCATTTCCCTTTGAGCCTTTCATCTCGTCATCTCCTTCGAACAACGCTTTCCCTCAAGCAATTCCATTGGGAGCCCTTGTTCTTAATTTCGTTCCTATTCTTCATTTCCCTTCGGGCCTTTCATCTTGTCATCTCCTTCGAACAACGCTTTCCTTCAAGCAATTCCATTGGGAGCCCTTGTTCTTAATTTCGTTCCTACTCTTCATTTCCCTTTAGGCCTTTCATCTTGTCATCTCGTTCAAACAACCCTTTCCCTCAAGCAATTTCATCATCACTAATTAAGTTCCTTATTCTTTAAGGTTTGAATAAACTTTTAATCCTTTACATTGGTGCTATCATGGATCAATGGAAGCAAGATTTACATGATCAAATTGAAGTGAAGCTTCAAGCAAAGTTGCTTCATGATGAATGAGAAGAGTGATTCAAAGGTCTTTTGGTTCATTGTTTACTTCAAATATTGTTTAAGTAGAGAAGAAAGCTAATGATGATTTTTAGACCTAGAAAAGCTCTAAACTTGGATAGGGAGAGAGACATGGTGGGCATCAAAGGATTTTGAAAAACTACTTTAACTCTACACCAATGTATGCTGAAAGATTATTTAAACAATGTTAAATGATGAACAAAAAATTAATTTTGAAAATTATGGACACTCTTACTCTTGCTAAAAATGATTCATATATTGTTCAAAGAAGAAATATTGCAAGTCTCTTGGGCTTATTGAACATCCAAAAATGTACTACAACGTTAGGAATATATGTTTACAAAGTGGCTACAAATACCATTGATGAATATTACATGTTGGGAAAAACCATGGAAATGAAGACTATGAAACGGTTTATTGTCAAAGTTTGAACTTGTTTTGAAAACACATTTGAGGCATCTAACTGAGGATGACATGGTCAAGAAAATGAATATTAATGGAAATAAACATTTCATTGATATGTTTGATTTTATTGATTTTATGCATTACCAATGGAATGATTACCATGTTGCATGAATTCAAATCAATACCTAGATAATAATGAAAATTAAAACATTATTCTTGAAACCATAGATGAATTATTGTGCATTTGGCATGCATTTTTTAATTCTCTTAAAAGCAATGATGACATCAACATGTTAGACAGGTCACATTTGGTTATAAATATATTGAATAATGAAATAAAATTGTTAATTTCATTGTCAATGGTAATTTGTACTTGAGATATTATTTTATCGCTAATGGTACTTATCCAAGGTAGATTCATTTTGTGCAAACAATACATGAAATTTAAGATGAAAAATTGCAACACTACATTATCATGCAAAAATCACCTAGGAAAGATGTGAAAAGGTGATTTGGTGTTGTGTGAATTAAGTTTATTATCATACAAAACCCTTTGCATAAATAACAATATTTAAACATAATTCAAACATCATGATATATTTCATGTGTTAGCTTGCATCATGTTTTATTCAAACTATAAGTTGTTTAATTATTGTTCATTATTAAAAAAATTATTTGTTAAATTTCTTAATTTTTTGACTTTTCCTTGACATGTGTAAATCATTATTTTGTGATTGCACTTTCCACCTACATGTCCCAACAAGGTGTTTAAGAATTGAAAATTTGATATCAACCATTGTGCATTTTAAGATTTTTATTGCATTTTTTTGTTTGAGGTTGTGTTTTAGACATCGTTTTCACATGACAAATGAAGTTCATCCATATGGATGTTCATCTATAATTCATAATTAATTTTTAGGTAGCTTTCAATTCACTTTTAATTAATTTAGAGTTAATTCCTAATTCATTCCCAAATTATTTTAGATTGTTCCTAGTAAACTCTTAATTAATTCACAATTAATTTTTAGTTCATTCTTAATTAATTCCTAATTAATTCATAGTTCATTTGTAATTAAGAAATTTCTTTAAAAAAATTAGTTGATGAGCACATAGAAACTTTCATGGAAGCTTTTTTGAACTAGGTCTTCAAAGGCATATAAATAAAAGTAAGACCCCATTACCTTCAATTTATTCAACATTAATTTAAAATATCATTTTACACCATAACTTTGATATGTTATTTTTGTGTTTACATTTTCTTACTTTATCATAATAAAAATTTATTTGTACCTTGGTCTTGCACATTTCATATTCTTACTTTTAACAATTGTGTTTTTATTTTGATTATTTTGTTTTGGATCTAAACTTAGATTTATCCTTTTTTCATTCATCCTTATAATTTTCATGTTCATGACAAGTTGTGCTAAAAGTAGAAAGGAATATCAAATTGAATAAAAAACAAAACGAAAGATTTGGTTTTTCAAGCACATTGGAATTAACCATGGGATTTCAAACAAAATCCCATAATGTTTCAAATCTTTGCATTCTTTAGATCATTGGAAAGGTTTTGAAAAGTAAATAACCAAAGTGGCCATTTGAAAATTTAAAACACAAGTTATGACCAAGAAAATGACCATGAATCATTACTAATTTAATTCCCAATCATTAAAATATCCAATCAAGGGGCTAAATGACCTTTTAATTGGAGCATGTAATACATAGCACTAAAATTTTCAAAGGCTATAAATTTTCCTTTGAAATTTCATAAATTGAAGTTCACATATATGAATTATATGCTTGCAAAGTTGTAGAACATATAACTCCTAGGGAGTTTTGGGAATATACGACATTTCAATTTTTTTCCACTACTAATTATAAAATATATCACAAGGAATAAAATGGTAATTCCCAAGTTTGGATTATGATGTGTTTTATGAATGTGAATTGTTTTTTATTCAATTATGAATTAATTTAGTTCCAATTTTTACTAATTATGAAGTTATTTTTAGTTTGTGAAGATTGACTTCATTTTGAATTTAAACTTGTGAATTCAATTTAGTCTCATTTCAAAAAGTTTGCACATCCCCCTTTGTCATAGTGCAAGGAATTAAAAAGTGCACTTGAAACTTTCAAATTTTTTGACAACACGTTATATTATAAAGTTTACCTAAATATATTGTGGCAACCCTTTAAATTGCATCAATCTTCAACTTGGAGTTAATTGTTATATTTCAAACATGGTGGAAACACACAAGGAAATTATGTCACATAAATCAACATTTATTGTTATACCCTTGCACCTTTTTTTTAAAAATAGTTTTAAAAAACTAAACATTCTAAAAAACATCATTTGGTATTTTAAATCAATAGTTGAGAAAAAATATTTGCATATTTTAGGTAAGTGATTAATTAAAGACATTCCCATTCACTTGGAGGAAATAATATCGTTAATATTATTAACAAAATAGATGAGGGTATCCTTATATTGATAATGAAAAATTCATTGATTCCAATTAAATATGGTGCTATGATGATGTAGGGGCATCATGACTTTAAGAGTAGTTTGAAAATATTGTTTACTTACGTTAGGATTTTAGAAAAAAATCATGCAATTTTTTTTGAAGTTCAAATTAGTCAAAAAAAAATTTTGGAGAACAAGTCAAGGTTTAGCTTGAAATTCTATTGAAAGATTTGAGCTTTTGAAGGACATGAAAATGAATGACAATAGGAGGCCCATTTCAACTTCCCACATGGGTGATCATTAGATTTATAATTTCAATAATTACAACATTACATTAATGATTTCAAAACTAATTGTTGTAATAAGCTTTTGTTTCATGGTTTGCATTGGGAATGGTCTACCTAAAGAGTAATTATCTTGAATGTTGGTACTTTCATGTTTTGGCACTCATTGTAATTGTGTTAGAAACATTTTGTTTGATGACTCTCTTTAAATTTGATGTGTCTTTCATATTTTATTGAAGTTGGATTTAAAGGTTGATTTAGACATCATCTTTGTTGAGGTTTGGATCAAGCTCCATACATAATTACTACTTTTTTTTGTTTGTTCACATTTGATTTAAACATCATTCATTGTTTGAATTTGGTTCAATCATTCAAACATTTCATGCAATTCAAGATGCCATATTTTGATATTTGATCCATACCGTTTTAAATTCAAATGCAATTCAAATTTTGTTTAAACATTGAATATGAGATTTTTTTCATTTTTTAACCATTTTATTACATATAGGAATTATATTATCTTGAATTTAATTTTTTATTATGTATTCATTTGATTTGGACTTTGTATTTTAATTCTATTCATATTTTAAACAAGTTAAAACTTTGTGTCAAATAATGTAATTCTACCCAATTGCAAAATTAAAAATAGCTTTAAATACATGATGTGAAATTAAAAAATATATATGTAAAAGAACAAAAGGAGGAATCCTACCAAGCATAAGCACTTGCTTCAATACATAAAACCCTTCATTCCTCCCCACCTCCTTTTTTTTGGGTAAATATGTAACCTTCCATATTTAAGTCGACTTCAAATTTGCACTAAAGGTTCTTATGGTAAGGTATAGGAAATGGAAGTCAAATTTTAGCATCCTTTGATGTCCCAAGCATTTTGTCTTTGATTGATGGGTGTTATACTTACAATCATCGCTTAATAAAATATATTAGGTATGGTTCAAAATATGTTATTAAATTGAAAATTTCACAATAAAGTGAGATGAATGTGAACCTATACCTTGTGATTGAAAGTCTCCAATTTCAAGCATTTTTGGGTAGGTTAATTAATTTAGCATGATTTTTTTGCATGTGGAAAAATCATATTTATTAACCTTCTCCCTTCCAACACATAAATCTCCACATTCATTTCATCTTTAAAATATTTGATCCTTGCCTTTTTTTTTTCTTTTTTCTTACCTTGATGTCAAGTGTTAAATCTTAATTGTGAAACCAAAATATATGAACCAACCAATGGTGGATATGCTAATCCAAAATGTTTGTAAAATTTATTTGGCTTTTGTTTAAATCCTCTCACTATAAGTATAGCCATAATTGTTGCTATCAACATGTAAAGCTTTGTGTGTACTTTTGTATTTTATTAATATAGAAGTTAAATAGTGTAATTTAGGGTTTGGGAAAATTATATGTAACCCTTCCCCTAATCACAAGGGAATTTGATGTACCTTTTTTTTCTTCTACTAGCCTAGGGATTTACCGTAAAAGTTGTCAATATATATGCTTGGTGAAAAAAACTTGATTTTCCACTCATCGCACTTATTTGATATATCTAAAATTCATTGATAAGATTAATTATGAAAATTTGTGGAATATGTTTTTCCGAATAGTTCATGTATTAATCAATTCTTAATACCTAGATGTCAATTATGTAAAATGTTATTATTGTGGAAATCTCACTTGGTTAGTGATTTTGTTTTATTGGTGAATTTTCACCATTTTGAAAAAGAAAATCTATAGAAAATTCCCTTTCTTTATTGCAAAATTTTGCAAAAAATTGCTATGATTGTGTACAATATAAAAGGGTGCTTAATTTGTTTTACTTTCATGTTGTTAATATTGCCAAATTTGGCTAAATGTACTTATGGATGGATGATCCCCATTTGAGCAATATCACAAAATTGGAAAAAAATAAAATCACTGCTCTTGGTCCCTAGTAAGTCATCCCTCGAGATTAAATAAAATTGCATTAATTTGATAGAAGAATACCCTTGTACCTTGGTGCCTTTGGCATAAATTATATTATTTTTATAAATACTGAAATATTCCTAAATGAATTATTTAAAAAAAAAAACTCCTTGTGTGAATTAAAATGAAGATTTTTTTGGAAATATTCTGAAATATTCTATTTCTCAAAAAAAATGGAATGTTTTAAAATTAAATTAATTATTCGATATACATGTGTTGAAGTTGCCCTTGTACCCGGGTACTTTAATGTACAGGGGTAGCTTCAAAATCCGTCTATGGAATAATTAATTAATTAATTAATTTTGAAAATTCCATGACCAAGATGAACTTCAAAAATACAAAAGAGCAAAATTTTTTTTGAAAAGTGTCTTGTGCTTTTTATTTGGTATTTATGGGGGACTTTGTATTTAGTGATAATTTTTTAAAAATTATTTAATTATTTAATTATTTATCAAAAAAAGAAAAGAATTGCAGATTCAGTCAAACCAGGCATGTGTGTGTTGGGGGCATTGGGTGCATATTGGTTCCTTGTCACCCAATCAGGGCACATGAATGGTCCAATTATGTTGAGACATGGAATGTCCAAGAGTAGGGGTACAAAAAAAATTAAAAATTAAATAAAAATCCTTTTATATTGCTAGTCCAAATTTTTTTTTCATTTACAAAAGATTTTAAAAATATTCTATGGGCCACTAAATAGAGTCATGTCAAAGTGAAATTGCAAATTGGTGAAGGAAAAAAAAAAAAAAAAAAAAAAAAAAAAAAAAGAAGAAG
>Ga0116227_10012696_pt1 | contig 13597 bp, 11 predicted proteins | sample S1TSphgellanicum_FD_89693 | JGI IMG/M metagenome (GOLD analysis project Ga0116227, IMG submission 89693) | Host-associated microbial communities from peat moss isolated from Minnesota, USA - S1T2_Fb - Sphagnum magellanicum MG | ecosystem: Host-associated > Plants > Peat moss > Unclassified...
AAGACTACTTTTGAAGTACTTAACACACAGCAAATTAATCAATTTGCCACAATTAGGAAAGCTTTCGCTTTCCTTTTTTTATGAAAAAAGGCCGCCTCACTTTTGAGACAGCCTCTTTTCTTTGTAGTTAGTATAGTTAGTTTAAATAAATTTTAATAAGCTGTCTCGTGAACTTTCACCGCTCTTCCGCTTGGGTCATTAGCGTTTTTGAAAGCTTCATCCCATTCCAATGCTACTGGTGTAGAACAAGCTACAGAAGGAACAGAAGGAACGCAACTCGCAGCAGAATCACTTGGGAAATGACTTTCGAAGATGGTTCTGTATCTGTATTCTTCTTTGCTCATCGGCACATTGATCGGGAATCTGTGTCTTGCATTTGCCATCATCTCGTCCGTTACTTCATCTTCTGCAACTTGTTTCAAAGTATCAATCCAGGAGTAGCCAACACCATCGCTGAACTGCTCTTTCTGTCTCCACGCGATACTTTCTGGCAACAAGTCTTCGAACGCTTTTCTAAGAACCCATTTCTCCATTCTTTCCGGCGTGATCATTTTATCTTTCGGGTTGATAGTCATCGCTATGTCCATAAATTCTTTGTCAAGGAACGGAACTCTGCCTTCGATTCCCCAGGCCATCAGAGATTTGTTGGCTCTAAGACAATCGTAAAGGTGCAGTTTCCCCAATTTTCTTACTGTTTCTTCGTGGAAAGCCTGAGCAGATGGCGCTTTGTGGAAGTATAAGTAACCTCCGAACAATTCATCAGAACCTTCGCCTGATAACACCATTTTGATTCCCATTGATTTGATGACTCTTGCCAGAAGATACATCGGCGTGGAAGCTCTGATTGTGGTTACATCATAAGTTTCCAGATGATAAATCACATCTTTGATTGCATCCAGTCCTTCCTGAACTGTATATTTAATTTCGTGGTGTACAGATCCGATGTGGTCCGCTGCTTTTCTAGCTGCTGCCAAATCCGGAGAACCTTCCAGTCCAACTGCGAAACTGTGAAGTCTTGGATACCAGGCTTCCTGCGTGTCACCACTTTCGATTCTTTGTCTTGCATATTTTGCTGTAACAGCTGCTATTATTGATGAATCTAAACCCCCGGAAAGTAAAACGCCGTAAGGAACATCACTCATCAGTTGTCTGTGAACCGCATCTTCCAATCCTTTTCTGATAGCCTTGATATCGGTTTCATTATCTTTAATATTTTCGAAATCTGTCCAGTCTCTTTTGTACCATTGTTGCAATTCCTGTCCGTCTTTGCTGTAAAGAAAATGCCCTGGCAAAAATTCTTCAATTTTATTACAAACACCTTCAAGGGATTTCAACTCAGAAGCAACATAGAAGCTTCCGCTTTTGTCCCAGCCCATATAAAGCGGAACGATTCCCATATGATCTCTGCCGATGAGGTAGGCGTCATTTTCTTCATCATACAAAGCAAAAGCAAAAATTCCATTTAGCTTTTCTAGAAAGCTTTTTCCGTCTCTTCTGTATAAAGCTAAAATAACTTCGCAGTCAGATTGGGTCAAAAATTCATAATCAGGAAATTCTGCTCTAAGCTCCTGATGGTTATAAATTTCACCATTTACGGCTAATGCTACTTTTTTGTCTTTTGTAAATAATGGCTGTTTGCCAGATGTCGGGTCTACAATTGCCAATCTCTCGTGAGAAAAAATTACGTTATCGTGTTGATAGATCCCTGACCAATCCGGCCCTCTATGTCTTATTTTTTTTGACATTTCCAGGATCTGAGGTCTTATCACTTCATTTTTTTGTTTGGTGTCAAACACACATACAATTCCACACATTATTTTATTTGTTTTTATTAATTAAAATTATATTGCAAAAGTAAACGGATTAATTCAAAAATGAAATTATTTTTCTTTTTTAATTTAATAAAAAAATTAAATTAATTGAAATTGGTTTATTATTTTCTTATTATGAGTGAATTTAGATGACTATTCTTTATTTTTTATACCAGCGAATTATTAAATATCAAGTTTTAACTTTAAGCGTATAATAAATTTATAAATCGAATAAATGGTTTAAAATTTTAAATAAATTGTATCATTTTAAGCAAATATTTGTTTTTTAATAATAAAGTTTGTTTTTTATTAGGATAATTTATAAAAAATGTACGATTTTTGCACCGAAAATTGTATTGTAAATGTGAAGTAAGCAATTATTTCGAATGCATTTATAATTTTTTTCATCATTTGTGTTTTTGCCCTCTTATTTTCATTAGTAAGAGGGTTTTTTGTGTATTCATTTTGCCAGCCAATATTTAAGATTTAACTTTGTAAATAATCTAAAAAAAGTAAAAAATATGTCAACTTACGTAGTTGTAGGTCTCCAGTATGGAGATGAAGGAAAGGGAAAGATCACGGATGTTTTATCGGCAAAATCAGACTATGTAGTCCGGTTTCAGGGTGGAGATAATGCTGGTCATACAGTATATGTAGGAGATGAAAAATTTGTGTTGCATCTTTTGCCCTCCGGCGTTCTCCAGTGCAAAGGCAAATGTATTATAGCCAATGGCGTTGTGGTAAATCCAAAGGCTTTTGTGAAAGAAATAGGTCAAATTGAAAGTAAAGGCCTAAGAACAGATCATGTCTTTATCAGCAGAAGAGCCCACGTTATCATGCCTTATCACATTTTGCTCGACACTTATAGAGAAGAAGAGCAGGGTGGAACGCAGATCGGAACTACAAAAAAAGGTATAGGCCCTTGCTACGAGGACAAAATCGCAAGAATTGGTATCAGGATGATCGATCTTTTGAATCCTGAAGTTCTAAGAGAAAAAATCGAAAAAAATCTAAAAACAAAAAACTCTCTTTTCGAAAAATACTTCGAGAAGCCAACTTTGGATGTTGAAGAGATCTATCAGGAATTCATCGCTTTAGGAGAATTATTGAAAGACAGAATCGTTGATACAGAATTAGAAATCAACGAAGCTATAAAAGACGGAAAGAATATCCTTTTCGAAGGTGCACAAGCTTTGATGCTTGATATTGATTTCGGAACTTATCCGTTTGTAACTTCTTCTTCGCCTTCTACCGGAGGAGTTTGTACAGGTGCAGGAGTTCCACCAACGGCACTTAAAAACCTTATTGGTGTTGCAAAAGCTTATACAACAAGAGTTGGTAACGGGCCATTCCCTACAGAACTTGATGACGAATTGGGCGAAAATATCAGACAAATTGGTGCTGAATTTGGAGCAACTACAGGAAGACCAAGAAGAACAGGATGGCTAGACTTGGTTTCTTTAAAACACGCTTGTATGATTAATGGGATTAATAATTTAGTTATTACTAAATTAGATGTTCTTACCGGAATCCATCCTTTAAGAATTGCTACTAAGTATAAAACAGAGGACGGAAAAATTATTGATTATTTCACTTCTTCTACGACTAAGTTATACGATTACGAACCATTGTATGAAGAATTGGAGGGCTGGGACGAAGATATTACCAATGCAAGAACTTATGACGATCTTCCAGCAAACGCAAAGAAATATATTGAGTTCATCGAGGAACATTTGGGAATCAATGTTTATTTGGTTTCTGTTGGACCGGAGCGTTCCCAGAATATTATTAGAAAAGAGCTTTTCTAACCAAAATTGATTTAAAATAAAAAAGAAAACCGGAATTATAGTTCCGGTTTTTTTCATTTTCATTTTTAATTTTTTTGAAAACTGGATCATCAATTGTGTCTTAGAATATGTGTCTGTGTTTTTTGATGGTGCAATATTATACATTAAAAAAAACAAGTAAAAATATTTGAAAATATTTCTTTTACTCACATATACTCAGAAACTTTCATATTCTCAAAATTTTGGTTTAAAAACCTGAGAGTCATTGTACTTCATTTGTAAAATGAGATTTAGAAATTGTTGATAATGTAAAGATTTATGTCTGTTTCTGATGTAATATTCAGCTTTCTTCGGATTCTGTACTTTTTGTTTTCAATAGCTCGTACAGTAGAATTGGTTGCGATTGCCATTTCTTTTGTGGTAAGATTAAGTTTTAATAAGGCACATATTTCCAATTCGGAAGAGATGAGATTTGGAGAAATTAGCAAAAGCTTATCAAAAAAATCGGGAAACTGGGATTTGAAATAAGTGATGAAAAGAGAATTTTTGTTCATTGCCAGCTCATATAATTCACCGGAAAAACTGATTTTGTCGGTTTTCTGAATGATAGCATTTAATTTTTCTTTTTCTACATAATACTTGATAAGCATTTTTTCTTTCCTATAGATAAAATACATTCCTATAAAAGTGCAAAATGAAATTTCTATGATTTTGTAACTTCTTACGTACCATTCTTGAGAGTCGGACAAATTTTGATTAAACAAGGTGTGAAGATAATAACCTGTACCAGCATTGATTAGAAACCAAATGAGATATGAAGCTATTAAGAAAACGATGATCCATCTATCTCTGATATGATCAAAAAAGAAAGCGACTGCAATCGTAAGAGAAACGTAGGATAAATAGTTCATACAACCTTCGCCGGAAATGATGTCAAAATAGAAAATGAAAATTCCTAAAACAAAAAATAAAAGCATTAGGAGGTTTCTATTGAATCTAACCTTGTCCGGCAATAATAAAGTACATAACATAAAGATTGCTGCAAAAGCAAAAATGCCGGTGTTTGTATAGTCTTTTAAAAAAATATTAAGAAGAACATTACACGATAACAGAAATACAAGTGCAAGTGTATATACATCGAATAATATGCTTTTCTCATATTCGATTTCGTCTTTTGCTAACTGTCTTTTTTTTGTAATAAGAGAAGTTAGATAGTTCATAATAGTTATTTGATTTTTTTTAAGGTGTTTTTTTATCGTAATAATATTTTTTAATCAATTAAATTTATTTCCAATATTAAACCTATAAATTAAATCATTTTAACTAGAGATATTAAATGATTAACAAATTTTAACAAACAGTATTTTGTTTTGGAATCATAATTGAGAAGACTTAGTTAATTATTCACTATTGTGAAAAAATAAAAGATTATGAAAAAATTATTTTTAATAGGATTAGCTTCAGTTTTGATTTTGTCATCTTGTAATAAAGATGATCAGAAAATGGAAACGGCTTCTCTGGAGCAACAAAAACTAGATTATCAGGCAAGACAAATCGATTTGGAGAGGCAAAAATTGGCCATAGAAAAAGAAAAAATATCTTTTGAAAAACAAAAAGATAGCCTTAATAAAGTAACGGAGGAAAAAAAAGAAGTGGAGAAAAAAGCTGAAACCAATAGAATCGCTAGAAAATCTGCTTCTAAAAGAAGTTCATCATCAGGTGTAGTTGCATCCAGTGCAGGTTCTTCAGCTTCTGCCGGAACAACAACCACTAAGAAAAAAGGATGGAGCAGTGCCGCAAAAGGTACGGTAATTGGAACAGTTGGTGGAGCGGCAGCAGGCGCTATTATTTCTAAGAAGAATCCTGGCTTGGGCGCAGTAATAGGTGGTGTTGCTGGTGGTGCAACTGGTTATACGATTGGTAGAGCTAATGACAGAAAAACAGGCCGAGTGCAGAAGTAAATTTCTTTATATATATATTAAACACGGAAAGATTGCTTATTTTTAGGCAATCTTTTTTTATGCTTTCAATTCTGATAACTGTTTTTGTTCTGCTTGTTGTTAATTTCGGAAACGGGATTATCATCGGGAATATTCTTAAAATGAGAACTCAAAGTTTTGTTTTGACTTCGCTTTTAGGAATTATTGGTACTACGCTTTTGGAAACAATTACAGCGTTTTTCTTCCCCCTCAATTATCTTATTGAAGTTATATTTGTTGTGATTGGACTTGGAGGAACTGGTTGGTTTCTTATAAGTGAGAAAAGATTTCCAATGGATATACGGCCTGATTTCTGGTTCTGGTTTTTTCTTGTGAGTGTCATTTTTCTGGCTTCATTCACGCCTTATTTGTATGATCATTACAGTTATTATGTTCCCACGATTTCTTATTTGAAAGAAGTTGGTTTTGTAAAGGGGATTTCAAATTTTGATCTATTGCTTGGTCAAACCTCTTTTTGGCATATTTATCAGGCAGGGTTTTCCCATTTTACAGATCCGTTTTTGAAGATCAATTCTTACTTATCTGTCCTTTTTCTGATTTATATTTATGAACGGAAACAATATTTTTTATTAGTTTTTCTTCCCATATTTTTATTATTTGTTCAGCAGCCTAGCCCGGATTTACCAATATTGGTCTTGACTATAATTGTCATTAATGAGCTCATCAATAATAGAGAAACTCCAATAATTCTATACTTATCATTGTTTGCGTTTTGCATCAAACCTATCGTTTTCTGGTTGCCACTTTTTGTAATCTTGCATTGTTTTTATCAAAAAATAACCAGTTTAAAATTAATCGTTCCAGTTTTCTGCTTCGGAATTTTATTGATAACAAAAAATATTTGGCTATTTGGATTTCCGGTTTTTCCGGTTTCTTTTGTTGACTTTAATTTACCATGGAAACCAAGTCCAGAAATTCTTACTTATTCATCACAGATCGGATTAATGAAATCCTATGATATGAGATATTCTTATCAGCAAATTTCAGAATTTAACTTTTTTGAAAAAATATATCATTGGTTTACAATTGGTTATAAGTCAGCTTTGAATGTGGGAATTATTATTTCGCTGTTCATTGTTGGATGTGTTGCATTCAGAAAAAAGGATAAATTTTATTACTTATTATTGATATGTTTACTCATTAAAACAATTTTAATACTTTCATTTTCGGCGCAATATCGGTTTTTTATTGATGTTTATTTAATTGCTTTGTTTCTGCTTTTAAAAAATGTTTCAAAATCAAAATCAATTTTTGCGGCGGTTTTTATTTCCATTTTTGTCTCATTAATATTTATCTTCCCGGGATTTTTAAAAAATAAATTTCATTCGGGAAAATGGATGCCGGGTTTTCAGTGGTCGCAAATTATCAAACCAAATGAATTTAGACCTGAAGGTTTCCAATCATATCAGTTAGGGAATGTCAAATTTAAATGTACTAAAGGGTTGATATATAATAATTCATTTCCTGCTCTCTCTCTTTATTGGCTAAAAACTTATCAATATTACGGTATCTTTCCTCAATCTTCAGATGATGGATTTATTCAGAAAAAAATGAATGAAGAGGAAAAATTTCAATTGAAAAAAATCATCACCGAAACCGAAAAACTCAAACCACAATTCCCTTAATTTTTCTTTATCTTTGACTATCAGTTTTGAATTTAATTTTAGTTAATTCAAGTCTTCATTTTTAATTTTAATTAATAACAATGCCCGATTTTTTACATCCCGACAAGGAGAATTATTCCAATGATGATTTGATTCAGGAAGAAAAAATCCGTCCGCAGAGTTTCAATGATTTTGCAGGACAAAGGAAAACCCTCGACAATCTGGAAGTTTTTGTTGCTGCTGCGAAGAATCGTGGTGGTGCGTTGGATCACGTTCTTCTGCATGGTCCGCCAGGTTTGGGAAAAACTACTTTAGCACATATTATTGCCAATGAATTGGGGGTTGGTTGTAAAATAACTTCTGGTCCGGTTCTTGACAAACCCGGGAGTTTAGCCGGATTATTGACGAATCTGGAAGAAAATGACGTTCTCTTTATTGATGAGATCCATCGTCTTTCGCCAATTGTAGAAGAATACCTCTATTCTGCAATGGAAGATTATAAGATTGATATTATGCTGGAAACCGGCCCCAATGCAAGAAGTGTTCAGATCGGTCTTAATCCTTTCACTCTGGTGGGAGCAACTACACGTTCCGGAATGTTGACAAAGCCAATGCTTGCAAGATTCGGGATCCAGAGCAGGTTAGAATATTACACCATCGAACTTCTGGGAATGATTATTGAGAGAAGTGCCAGAGTTTTGGATGTCAAGATCTACGAAGATGCTGCTTTGGAAATTGCAAGACGAAGCCGTGGAACACCAAGAATTGCAAACGCACTTTTAAGAAGAGTCCGGGATTTTGCTGAGATCAAAGGAAACGGAGAAATCGAAATCGAAATCACAAAATTTGCCCTTAATTCTCTGAATGTAGATGAATTCGGTTTGGATGATATGGATAATAAGATTATGCGTGTAATGATAGAGAACTTTCGCGGGAAACCAGTTGGGATCTCTGCCTTGGCAACATCAATTGGAGAGAACCCGGAAACTCTGGAAGAAGTTTATGAACCGTTTCTGATCCAGGAAGGTTTTATTATCCGTACGCCACGAGGAAGAGAAGTGACGGATAAGGCTTATAAACATTTAGGAATTTCAAGACCGAAAAATCCTGGGGAATTGTTTTAATCTTAACAATGGGACATAAACTTGTTTGTTTTAATTGTAGAATTTCAAAAAATTTAAATCTTGATATGTCTACTTGGGAATTTAATAGTAAATTTTGTGCTAATTGTAAATCTGAATTAAAATTATTTCCACATCGTTTTAGGCCTCCAACAAAGGATAATATAAAAAAATGGGATGTCGTGATCTATTTGTTTGAAAATGGATTTAGATATGAACATGTTTATGATGATAAATTAGCTAATTATGTGAAAATTCCTGAAAATATGAATGATGCGGTCGAATTCATTAACATTTATAAAAACTTACTTTAATGTTTATCCCGAAAATCTATAAAAATGAAGATTTTAATTTGATGAAAAAAATCATCGGAGAAAATGCTTTCGGTCTTTTAATGTCTAATAATGAAAGACTTTTGGCTACTCACTCTATGTTTCTATTGAATGGAACTGAAGAAAAATTCCATTTGGAAACGCATATATCCAAAGCGAATCCTCAATCTAAAATTTTGAAAAATGATGATGAAGTATTGTGCGATTTTCTAGGTGCGCACTCTTATATTTCTTCGTCCTGGTATCAGAAAACAAATGTTTCTACATGGAACTACCAAGCAGTGCAAATTCGTGGGAAAGTAAAAATAATGACCAACGATGGGCTTTATAATCATCTGGATCAATTGACCCGAAAATATGAAACGACCCAAAAATGTCCAATGCAGATAGAAAAAATGGGTAATGAATTTGTAGAAAAAGAGATGAAAGGTGCGTTCGGTATTAATATTTGTCCAATGGAAATACACATTGCCAATAAATTGAGCCAAAACAGAAATGAAAATGATTTTGAAAACATTGTCATCAATCTGAATCAATCGGAAAATGAAAATGCAAAAATGATTGCGGAAGAAATGATGAAAATAAAAATTGGTTTGTAAATATTACTTTACAAACCAATTCGGCTATTTTATAATTACTTTCTTTTTCTGTTTTGTCTGTCTTCTAGCTTCTTCAGAATTTTTTCTTGTTTTTTTGCTTTAATATCTATTTTCGAAGGTTTGAGGTTTATTCCTTTTGCCATTATTTTTATGTTTTAAAATTAAAGTTTGATCTAAAAAAATGAAATCCTTTTGTAAACTTTATAGCACGAGTGGCGATTTAGAAAATTAAATCGCTGGATATGAAAAATAATAAAGTTTTGGATTTTTTAAGCACACTCGCGGGTGCTTACTAATAGGGGAAGATGATCTTTAATTTTTTTATATTATAAAACATCAGATAAATCTCTTGAGTAGAGTTACCAATAAATTCATGGATATTGAAATGGGATATTTCTAACCTTAATTTTAATTGAAATGAAAAATTTTTCCAAATAAACATGAATAACAATTTATTAAAACTGATTGTCGAAAATACAGCTTTATTAATATAGATGCAAATTTTTTCCGTAAAATGGAATTGTTTTAATTAATAAAATTTCATTTGCTAAAGAAAACTAAATTACTCTTTTAAAAACCGGAATTATTCTGATCATGCTTCTTGTCCTTTTCTCGAAGTTTTGTATTTTAGCAAAAAGGAGAATTAAATTAAAAAAAATCAAATAACACAAAATGTTATGAAGCTATATCCAATCCAATGCGGAAAATTCAAATTAGACGGCGGCGCTATGTTCGGCGTTGTCCCGAAAACGCTTTGGGAAAAAACAAATCCTGCTGACGAAAGAAACTTGATAGAGCTAGGAACGCGTTCTCTCCTTGTAGAAGATGGGAAGAAATTAATCTTAATCGATTGTGGACTTGGAGATAAGCAGGATGCAAAATTCTTCGGTCATTATTCGCTTTGGGGAGATGACTCTCTGGACAAGAATTTGAAAAAATTTGGTTTTGTAAGAGATGATATCACAGATGTTTTTTTTACGCATCTTCATTTTGACCATTGCGGTGGTGCAGTAGAATGGAACAATGATAGAACGGGCTACAGACCTGCATTTAAAAATGCACATTTCTGGACCAACGAGAACCATTGGGAGTGGGCAACAGAACCTAATCCAAGAGAAAAAGCCAGCTTTCTGAAAGAAAATATTTTTCCTTTGAAAGAAAGTGGACAATTAAGTTTTTTACCATTGCCCACTACAGGTAATTATGGTTTTGCTCCCGACTTAAAAATGGATGTGATATTTGTTGATGGACATACAGAGAAGCAAATGCTTCCAGTGTTGCAATATCAGGAAAAGACTATTGTTTTTGCCGCAGATCTTATCCCGACGGTTGGCCATATTCCTCAGGTTTATGTGATGGGTTATGATACCAGGCCAATGCTGACAATGGAAGAAAAAGGAAGATTTTTGAAACAATGCGTAGATAATGATTACCTTTTGTTTTTTGAACACGATGCGCATAACGAATTGGCAAGTCTGAAAATGACAGAAAGAGGCGTGAAGCTTGATCAGACATTTAGTTTTAATGAAGTTTTTGGATATTAATTAAATTATGGAAATAAAAGATATAGGTCAAAGTCAGGAAGAAGATGTTCCTCTTCCCAAGATCATTGGTTTAACTGGCGGGATTGGTTCGGGAAAAACATCTGTCGCAAAATTATTGGAACAAAAAGGTTTTCCTGTTTACTATTCGGATGATCAGGCAAAAAATATTGTTAATAAAGATCCTGATTTAAAGATTAGAATCATTTCACTTCTTGGAGAGGAGGCTTACTTGCAAGGAGAATACAATAGGAAATTTGTTTCAGGGAAAGTATTCAATGATGCTGAGCTTCTGGATCAACTGAATGATTTGATTCATCCTGCAGTAAGATCAGATTTCGAAAAATGGGTTACTTCCCAGAATTCTGAATTTGTTTTTAAGGAAACAGCACTTCTTTTCGAACTTAAATTAAATGAGCACTGCTATAAATCTCTTTTAGTTACTGCTGATGATAATCTTCGGATCAAAAGAACGATGGATAGAGATCATAAAACTTACAGAGAAATAGAAGCGGTTATTCAAAAGCAAATGCCGGAAAAGGAAAAGGTTAGACTGGCAGACTATATTATCTATAATAATTCTGACCGGAATGATCTAATAACCGAAACGGATTCTTTTGTTGATAAACTGATTTGATTTCTTGTATAAAAAATAAAAATCCCCGAAGTTATTCGGGGATTTTTTTATAAGATTGAAATCTTTTTCTTAATTCTTAATGAATTTGGTTTGGGATTTCTCACCATTAGATTCTAAAGATAAGATGTAAACACCTTTTGATAATTTAGAAACATTTACCTTTCCATCAGTTGTTCCCTGGTTTACTAACTGACCGCTAGCACTGAATATTTCAAACTTAGTTTTGGAAGAAACATTAGAAATATTAATCATATCAACTGCAGGATTTGGATAGACACTGATGTTGTTTTTCTTAACATCTGTTACTGCAAGAGTTTCTGTTATTTTTACAGCATAGTCTTCAACTTCGCCATAAGTAAAACCTGCACAAGGTCCTGTAGGAGCAGTAGAGAATCTCATAATAACTCTCATTCCCACAGTTTTATCACCTGCATAAGCATTACCAGGAACAGCAAATGTAGCTGAAACTGTCGGCGTTGTGCTGGCTGCACTTGTCATAATTTTTTCTGAATCTTCGAAAGTTCCGTTTCTGTTAAAATCAATCCAAATTGCAACAGCTTCGCTATAGCTGGATCCAGTCCATGCTTTTGTTACTGCTACTGTATTTCCAGTAGAGCCTTTAATCAATTGAACTAATCTTGTATTGTCTGCACCGTAGTTTGTATAATTACCCGCTCCCGAAGTACTTGTCATCACTGTTCCACTATTTGCAGGTGTTACCACTACTTTTGAAATATATTCATCTGTAGCATCGGTAGAAGAAACTGCACAATAAACAAGTCCTAATGTTTTGAAATTCTGGCTTGTGTAAGATCCTGTTGTTCCGCTGCAAATTGAGGCTACTTCTAGATTATAATTTGTATCCTCTTCTAATTGAGTAATAGTGTATGTATTTGTTGTAAGATTATTTACTACTGTCCAGTTTGTTTCAGTTGCTTTTTTATATCTTAGAACATAAGTTGCGTTTGTAATAGCATCCCAATCTGCTTTTGCTCCTGTCTGCGTAATTGCTGAAGTCGCTAATCCTGCAGGAGCAGTTCCATCACAACCTACCATTGCCGAAACGGTTACTTTACCAACTGCATAAAAAACATTATCAATTGCAGATACTCTAATTATAATTAAAGTGTTTGTAGGAATACCGGAAAAACTTAGATTTTCTGTTCCATCATTTGCAGTAGACGCAGCCAGAACAGTCCAGGTTGTACCATTATCCGTAGTATAATCAATTTTTACATTGGAAACGCTATAAGGAGCTGCGGCTGTATTAGCAACATCCCAAGTAAATGCACCTGGAGCATTGTTGTAAACTTTTGTAGAAGTTACTTTAAAGGGGCCATCATTTCCAACGGTAATTAACTGAGAGCCAATTTGAGTTTGTTGTTTTGTAACATCGGCATTGTTATCTCTTACTGTAACCCGGAAATTCATTGTTCTGGCAACATTTGATACAGCCTCCCAATCTGTGGCACTGGATAAAGTCCCATTAAGAACATTACTCAATTTTGGAAAATATCTGTATGGCAGGTTTGAACTTGTTAAAGATCTGAATTTTGGTCCGGCTGTATTACTTCCTGTCACTGTCGTAATTGTAGAAGTAGATCTGTCATACTCTTCCCAGTTATATGTTAATGGGTCGTTTTCTGCATCCGTTGCTGAAGCTGTTAAAACAAATGCTGTTCCTTTTGGAATTGTTTTGTTAGGTAAAGCTGCGACAACGGGTGGGTTATTTGTGATTGTCGTACTAATATCGCAACTCTGTGTATTTACATATGTCTGAACCTGCTCTATACTTCTTACGTGGAAATAAGCATCAGAATGTGGTTGAACGTCGGCACTCGTGATACCAGCATATCCCATAATTGTAGATCCAGATCCAGGCTCCATGTGAGCTGTATTATATGGTGCAGACTGGATAGCATGAGAGAAAGTATGATCCGCTCCAAACTGGTGACCCATTTCGTGTGCTACATAATCAATATCAAAATTATCACCTTCTGGGCCTCCGGTTCCTGGAGATGTAAATCCTGAACCTTTAGAAGTGTCATCTGAGGCATTAGCTGGATTTCGGCAAACGTTTCCTATATCACCAGCACTTCCACCACCTCCGGATCTTCCAAATAAATGTCCAATATCGTATGCCGCATTACCAATAACTGATGTTA
>Ga0116227_10012697_pt1 | contig 13597 bp, 6 predicted proteins | sample S1TSphgellanicum_FD_89693 | JGI IMG/M metagenome (GOLD analysis project Ga0116227, IMG submission 89693) | Host-associated microbial communities from peat moss isolated from Minnesota, USA - S1T2_Fb - Sphagnum magellanicum MG | ecosystem: Host-associated > Plants > Peat moss > Unclassified...
AGGCACAGAGTATACTATATGGAGGAAGGTGGTGGCTTCCCTCGAGTCCGGGCCGTGGTGAGTCATGTGAGTCCAAAGTTGCCCGTGGTTTGTCCTAACACCAAGGGTGTTCCAGAAAGTGAACTAACCAACTTGTTGGTTGGTTTTGGTACAGGTTCGAGTAAGTGAATAGCTTGTCACTCTTCCTAGTTCCATCCCAGAGCTTCAACACGCCCCTCTACCCCTTTTAGTGCTAAGAGATGGGAGCGTGCCCCGAGTCCCCACAATTCCGCATTTTGAGTAACTTAGCCCCAATTTGAGATTAACTAGGGACTTGGGAGCGCGTCAATGTTTTTGTTTTTGTTTTTGTTTCTTGTTACTGCATCATTTATGCAAGGCAATGTGTGGGTGGCACCTTTTCCTGAAAGATATTAGAGTAAGTTGACATTAAAACAAGCTAACAACAAACACAAGAAAAAGGAGAAAGAAAAGCCAATAAAGCAAAGAAGGAAGAATCCAGTGCCACTATACAAAGCAAATCATGTTCATGATGTTTAATTAGGAGATGGAACGACCTTTGGGGCTTTTGCATCAACTTGTGAAGTGTTGTTGTAATTAATAGGTGGAATAGGTGTTGTGAGTATCTAATTTGCAGAATATGGTGAATGATGGAGTTTTCAACCATTGGGCTTGTTTCAATTTTTCAAATTTGTGCAATAGAATGTTGCTTTTGCATTTGCATGAGTTGGCTCACATGTGCCAAACATTTAGAGTGTGCTAAATTTACTATTTTCAATTTCTGCATTGGGTTTGCATTGCTACTCCTTTCATCAAACATGCTAAAACTAGCATGTTGTTATACATTATAGGTTTTTTGGGGTGAACCCATTGTCCCAGTTTAGAATGTGCGCCCAAAGCATGCCAAGCATGCTCTATCACACCTCTATCAATATGTTAAAAAAATGATAAAGGATAAAGGCTTGGATATTCTTATGGCCATATCACAACATCTACTTCCCTTAGGTAAGTAGCATTGTTTATACCTTTCTCTATGTTTGCATATTTTCTATGCAAGCTACAAAAACTTCAACAAATGACTATGTGAATTAATAATGTACAAGCAAGAAATGGAACCATGAATTGCCAAAAGAATCTTTAATCAGTAGGCTGATTTTCAGTCAAATCACACTACACTTGATAAAAGTATTTAGCAACCCTGGACATGATAATATAAGCAAATTTGGCTATCTATAGCTTGAAGTTGTGGGAAATATAGCAAATGCAGTTTGGCAATTGAAGAATGTTTTGCAACAACAATAGCATTGTAATTATTCCTTCATGATGCAAATATGGAATACTAAGCTTCATGACTGTGTATAATTATCTCAAAAGAAGGAACATCCATGGTTGTTAGCTTCTAGCACTGGTACAATGAAGTTTATGCATTTTTTGGAACTTTGAAATGTTATCAATTGAATTATTTCAAAAGCTCCTAGAATTTTAGTACTCAATGGGACCTAAAAATATGATAGTATCTTGAAACGACAAGTGAAAATAGATCTTGAAGAGCACATAAACAAAGGTGCCGATGACACGCATTTCCCATTGACACCCCAACGTGTAGTGTCTGATCTTTTGTATGGATCATTTCCCATGGGTCTTGGAACATTACATGAAACTTGGAATCTAATGCTTAAAATCAAATTAACATCAATAGTGATGGAAGCAAGTTGGTTGTACATTGTCATCTTCCAATCTTCTGTAAGTTGAGGATGAAGAATATTGGGCCTAAGTAGTTCTTGATTAACTTTTTCTTGCAAAAATCACTCTAGGAAACTTTGCCTCATGTGTAGGAAAGTGATGCTAGTTGATGGGGTTTTTTGCTTAGATAATGGTAAATGTGGGTCAACATAATTGATCCACTTTTGATTGATAATTCTCCATTTCCATGTCTGTCCTTTTTTTCTACTACAATTTTTTTTCAAATACAAAATTTTTCCTGTTGTGAGTCATCATGACAAGTGGATTACCCTCCAATCAAGTTTGTTTCTTTTTGTGTTTGTAGGAATGTTCAAGGTTTGTTCTCTAGTATGTGCTTTAGGGAAGAAGTTCTCAAAAGTTTTCAATCACATTTGCATTGAAAAGCTTGGCATCAAACATTTTTCAATTGTTTTCTTGTGGTCTTTTAAATTAAAGGTTTTCTGATAAGGATTGTTGGGTGCACCAAAAAAGGAAAATGGGAAGGATGGGATGGTATGTAGGGAGTGTGTGTATGCAAGCGTATGAGCCCAAACACATTGTTCCTTGGAAATTCTTTAGCAACTATGGGAGCATGACTACCATCAGCAATAGCAAACTATTTCCTACATCAAGAGAAAAAGGTTGCGACTATTTATGGTGATGGAGGTTTCATGTTCAATTTTCAAACATAGTTCTAGTCTTTCTTCCAATTGGGTCCTAAAGTTAAGAAATGGGCTTTGGAAATATTTATAGCTTAGATAATGTCTTGAACAAATTTGAAAATTTGAAAACTAAAATGTCTAAATATTAAAAATTAAAAATTAAAAACTAAAATGTCTGAATACTAAAAACTAAAAAACCATTGTCATTCAAAACAACAATGGTCAAGTTGATATTTAAACGCACTACTATCTCCATTTCTTGCAAAAGCCATCAAAATGTTCAATAAACTTTTCTATTACACATTGCAATGCCTTTGCTAGCTTTAGCAAAATTCCCCTTTTTTGCCTGATCTTTCAAACTTTTGCTACATGTCTATAGTTCATTCTCACTCCAAAAGTTCAACAATGGGACAAAGGGGAAATTTCATTTTTCAAATTTCAAATTTCAGTATTCACATATCCAAATTCAAACATTTCAATTTTTTCAAATTCCAAACGCTTCACATAGAGATTTCAAATTTCAAATTTTAATTTTCAGCTTTGTATTCACACATCCCAATTTAGACATTTTAATTCTCAAATTTTCAAATTCCAAACATTTCATATACAAATTTCAAATTTTAGTTTTCAGCTTTCAGTATTCACACATTGAAATTCAAACATTTTAGATTCCATATATTCCATATACTGTAGTGCCTTGGCAGGTTTGGCACATGCCTCCCAAACAATTAATTAATTTTGAATATTCAATTTTGAAAAATAAAATACTCCTAAATATTCTTTATTTTCCTTCCTAAGGAGTTGGTCTTTGGAATAAAATATTGATCATGGTCATATAACATTAGGCAAAGCCATTATGCAATGAGTTGTTTTATTATGCAACACGTTAGGTTAAGATTTTGGAAATTTGAAATTATTATTGAGGTTTGATTTTAAGTGATTGTTTCTAGCTTGAGTTTTAAAAGCTTGAATAACATTATTTATTGTGACTATATATCATGTAAATATTGAACTACTTTGGTGTGTTATATTTGTGTTCTATCCTTGGGGAGGGGGGGGGTCTTTATTTTGGGTGGTTGATTTTCTTTATGGGAGCTCTTGCTTAAAGATCTTTTGTCTGTCTTAGTTTTTTTTTCTTTTTTCTTAATTTCTTTCTTTTGTGGCAAGTTTCAATTTTTTTTTTTTAAAATTTTGTGGTTTTGTTATGTTTTGTGTTGGTAGGTTGGCTTCTTGGAATTAAAACTTCTTTCTTAACTTTTTGAAATCAAACCATTAGTAGAAATTGTACACTTTTACAATGTTTTCAATCAAGCTGGTAGACACCTTGATATGATAATTGATGCTAATCACAATACGAATGTCAAATGGGGCCATAATTGTCAAATAAAATATTCAAAATATAGTTTCCTGGACTTCAATATTTTAAAGATGGAATTTGGGAAGGAGAATAAGTTTGATGGGTGTGCATGACATTTTTTGATCATATGTCATGCTCTTAACTTTCTCAAGGCCCTCACCTTCCCTTTCAAATAGCTAGGAATATTTGCAAACCATCAAATTGTTTATGCCATACTTTTATTAATATCACCAATTTAAGGAATTTCATATGGCTTCATTAGTACTATAGACACTGACTTTAAATTGTATGGATCTTGATGATGGCTTCGTCTTACTTTTATTATAGTTGTAAAAAAATTCTTAATCAATTTTTTTTACATGAATTCCTTTACTTCACATAGAAACATTGCTCATAATTTTTGAAAGGCTATTTGAATTAATGAGCAAGCAAATAGACCTATGATTTGGATTGTAGAAATTGTAATGTTTGTGGAACAACACAATGAGCTTACAAGCGATACATGTTTGAGTGCTCATTCCATAGTTAATCATATATTGAAAATTGTATGCCACAAAACATCAAAGTAAAATTTGAGTTATTGAATTTTGAGCATTTTCATCCAATGAATACAATAGAAATTAATTTATTAAACTTAAGGAAAATTGGAGGTGTGCTCTTCATATCATTTGAACTTGCCCTTGGTGACTACAAATGCACTGTGCTAGTTTCATAATTTTCAGACCTATGAAGCAATGGTTGTTAAATTTGAACTTTTAAAAAATAATAAAAGTTCAATAAAAAAATTTAATCCACAAAAAAATTCACAATTTTTACGAAAATTGGATTTCACAAAAATGCATATACTTTGTAAAATAAGTTACAATATATGCTCAATAGCTTAAACATAGTACTAAGTATAATAGAACATTGGGCTTCTCAGGATCAAAAAGTAAACAACTTCTTGATATGATCAAAGATGAGTTAAATGGGCATAGAGGACTAAACTAAAACTTAGAAAAACACTGAATAATTCAAGCTACAATACAAGAGGTGCTCAATAGGATATGCCACACTAATACAACATGAAGACAACATATGGAGAAATCGTAATTTAGTACAAGCAATAGCCAAAGAGTTCAATGCTAGACACAAACTAAGGACACATATTTCCCACCACATTGGAAATTTAGGATGACATAAATTCCCATTTTTTTAACACCTCCACAACTATACATGTTGTACTAGTGAATCAAGGCATAAGTAGGCAAATCATCTTGCCTTGACTACCTTGTGATAATCATAACTTTTTGTTTGAATTTTTCTGAATTCAAATTGGACACCATTTGCAACCCAAAAGCAAGTCAAATGGTGTTTAAAAGTTACATACACGTGTATATTTGAGGCGGTTTTGTTTCAAGGTTTCTCAAGAGAATTGTCAATATAATTATCAACTGGCATGAATCTTTTCCAAAACCAATGCCTTCTCCGCCCAGCTCCATCTCCTCAATAGGCACTCCTTTGGTCTCAGGCACATAAAGGAGCACAAAAAATGGGACGAAAAAGTTCCATACAGCAAAGAAGAGAAAGAGGCCCCCACTTGAGGGAACAGAACATGGTCAAAAATGATTCAATGATCACAAAACTAAATAAGTAGTTCACAGATACTTCCATGTTCAACCCTGCTGATCTTGTTTCAAGTGGGAAAAATTCACTGGGAAGTAACCATTGACATGGGCCCCATGCCCAACACCATCCCGCAACAAATACACAAACACCACCAAAATGATTGCGAGTGGATGTGACACTTCATCTTGTAACCCATATTGAAGGATCATAGCAGTTGCAACCTGCATCATGAATCACACATTGAGTTTTATATATGTTGCATCCCTATTATATAAGAACGGAATAGTGGCTCATTGCAATCACCATTTCAAAATCTATTTCCACTATGTTATTAAAAGTTAATTTTCTGGGATGATGAAAAGTGTTTTTTTTTCCTTTTTTTCCCCAATTTTTTTGTCAAAAAACAACAAAATATGTGAAAGAAAAACTACCAAGTGGATGAAAGTTCCTCAATTAAGTGCAATTTTTTTGAATTTAGTGTACATGTACTAAAGGGCACAAAATATGCCAAGTAGCATGCGCCAAGGATCTTGTAGCATGTTACATATTGCTTGACACCCACAATATGCCCAAAATGTGTATTATATGGACCCAAAACATGTCTAGAAATGCAAGGGTGAAACAAAAAAAAATGGGGCAAAGTGTAGTCTATAAGAATTGCAGTAGTACTCTTGTGTTGAATGCATTATCAACTATGGGCATATGTAATGTTAAGGGCCATTACTCCACGGAGACAACACCCCATCTGATGATATTAGCATATATGCAAATTTTCAACTCAACAAGTTGACTATTGAGCATGACTTTCACTTATTAATTTGGTAATCATAATAAGTTAATAACCAAATTATCCTTGTTTATAGAATAGAATTTTCAAAAAACATATGAACATATTAGTGCTACGTTGGGGGATTCGGAGAACAACAGCCAGCATGGTCAAGGAAGTTTTCCTAATTCATGTCAGAAGTTCCTTTCAAAGATGGTCGTATAAAACAGCAGGGCAAACTTAGACGTGACTCCTTCACAACTGTTTCCCTGGCTTTTGAGACTCAGATCAAGAAACATAATTTGTGACATTAAGAATTTATTGCAAGGGCAGTTTCGCAAAGGGGCAGCAAATTTTGGTAGCCAAAACCCTAGGCTACCAAATATTTTCACAAAACCTCAAGCGAGTAGGCTACCTGCACTTTCTACCTTGGGACCACCTAGTCTTTACCTTAGACTATCTAAGCTTTTACTTAAAAGATTTTAAGGCTATGTAAGCTTTTCTTTACATGAGTATAGAGCTTGGACATAACTTGTTGGCGTTTTTGATAGTTTGTACACGAGAGAATCCCAGAAGGGGAAGGTATCAGACTATACACAGATCTTTTGCATGATATCCCTCTGGCGGCGAGCCCTGACATGAGCCTGACAACACAGGGACGTTAACATGGCACATGGGAGGATGGTATATTAGACATACACAGCTACAGTCATGGCTGTGAACTTGGGTACGGTATTTAGAATTTTGCATCTCAACCGCGGGACTAGTCGAGGGACGCAGGGACGGAGGATATTTTGAGAATTAAATGAATTGTTGGCAAATGCGGGCCCACCAGACCGCACCCCAGCTACATGTTTAAAAACAAAAATTGAGAACTAGGTAAGGTTTAACCTTTTACCCAGGTTCAGGTCTCAGGGTTTAATTGCCCAAAAAACTTAGGGTTAGGGCTTAAGCTGCCACATTGCAACAACTACTTTTTGCAAACCCTAAAAATTTGCATAAAGGGTTATCTCTCAAGTTTTGTTTTTGTTATTATTATTATTATTATTTTGTTTTAGCATTGTTGTTTTTGTAGTTGTTTTTACTTTTGCTTTGTTGCTTGTTGCCTTGTTGCACTTGTTATCGCACCTTGCTCTTTTTATGCCTAGTGCGCTTAGTTGCTCTCGAAGTTGCGTGTTGTTGCCTTGCTACTCTCATTTGTTTTCTTGCTCTCATTTTCATGTCTTGTTTATTGTTGCTTGCTTGCACCTTATTTATAAGCATTGTTGCTCTCTCACCTTGTTCGCAAGCAGCTCTTGTTTGTTGGCTTATTGCTCATGCCTTGTTGTTGGCATTGTTTTTGCTACTTGCGCCTTGCTATTTTCAAAATCACATTGGTTGTTCGCACCTTGTTGTCGCCCTATCATTGCATTTGTTGTTGCCCTACTATCACGCCTCATTGTCGCCCTACCATCGTGCCTTATTGCCACCTTGCCATCACACCTTGCTCCTTCCTTTTTCAAGTACATCCTGGCCCCCCCCCCACCCATTGTTGTTTCACTACCTTGCTGCTATGCCTTGTTAATTGGTACTCCCTCCTCATTCTCTTATGCAAGTGGAGGAGCTTGGAGCAACACCAACAATCTTCATCAAATAGAGGTGTTTTTTTTCCCAAATCCTTAAGTTTTTTTTCTTTGCTTTGTATTTTGTTTGTCATTTTTTTTAATTGAATGCATTTTGTTTTATTGTAGTTTATGAATTTTAATATGTTTGTTTTGTTTGTTTGTGTGCAAGATTAAAGTTTGAACCTTTGATTTAAATCTAAAAACTTTAAACCTAAATATATTTTTCCATGATGAAATGAGAGAGGAAAGTGAGTGATTTCTCTAAAAAAAATTTAAACCTTAAACCCCATTGCTTGTAAATGTTTTTTTTTTGCTTTCATTCTTTTTTTTCTTTTGATTAGAAATTTTATTAGAGTTTTTAAATGGGTTGTTGAAGTTGTTTTCTACATTATCTTTGGACATTATCTTGTGAAAATTACTAATGGAACAATCTTCTGCAAATGAAAATATGATAAGTGGGAATAATGAAACAATTGAAATATGTGTGAATGATGTAGTTTTCAAGATGGGTATGAAGTAGTGTTCAAAAAAAAAACAAATAGGAATCCAAAAAAAGGCAGTGAAAAATAATGAAGGAAAATTTGAAAAAATTGCATGCTCAAAGGAAAATTTGGAAACCAAAAGGTATAATTTTTTTATTTTGGAATTTTTTATCATGTAAATGACAATGTAAAAGTTGATTTGGTAAACACATAAATAATGCGTTGTATATTTTGTTAAACAAAGCCAATAATTAGAATAAATCCAAGAACTCAAATGAGGAAAGGATTCATTTCTTATTACAAAACCAATGGAATAACTTTGCTTTAAAAACATGTGGATGTAAATCATTTTTTTATTACACAAATGTTTGAAGAAAAAATGAACAGTCATTTGAAAAGTACTAAGGAAAGATAGCTTTCAAAATAAATAACAAATATGTTTGGAGGATATTCTAGGATCATTAGGCCAATTTTTGTTGACAAAAATCAAATTTTCTAAATTTTATGTTTGTAAACAACATTTCCTAAGGTTAGTAAAAATTCCAGCCAAAAAAAAGATCCTTTCTTTTTCTATTTGCAATGCAACAATCCCCAAAATCTATCGAGCTAAAGATCCAACTATAATAAACATTGCCTCATGTTTTTGCCACCATTGAAAAGGACATTTGATGTCCTTAACATCCAATAGATACGTCCTAAAAATTAGAAGTTCCTTCTTGACAAGTTTTTCTACTGGTTCATTAGTGTTTACAATTTGTTCAAATATATCCAAATTGCAATCCTGATAAAAAATATTTCAGTTAATAAAATTTGTCTTTGATCTCACCAAAGGATGCAAATGTTCATGACATTTGACCAACATAGGATATAAGGATTTCTTATCATATTCCTCAACAAGAACAACACCTTGCTCCCTTCCAACAAATGAGGATGTAATACGAAGGCTTTTATACCTAGGGTTTAACATCAAAGACGTCATATTATGGCCTTTCCTTTTATCATAAACCTTTAAGAATGAGAGGAATGAATCCAACACATTGATTATCTTCCTTCTAATGTTAGAATCCAACAAAGATAACTCATCATTAATAATTGAATCATCATCCATTAAGCTTTCAAATGAAGGTAAAACTTAATTTTTTTCCTTAAGTTTTAAACTAATGGAAATGGTAAAGTGTAAAGCATCATTAAGAAGCCAATGTCCATGTGACTGATTAAAAATGCAAAAAGAAACAACTATGGAAAGATATTCAACAATGGTTTGAAAAATCTACCATGTTAGAGGTGGAGGCATTCGACAATTGATTCTCACATTAATATGTTTGTTATAACACAACATAATGGTAGATCAAAATCATAAAGCTTCTTGAAACATAATGACTTTACTAACAAACCTACAAAAAAACAATAATTTGATTGATTGAATCAAATTTTAAACTACAAAAACTTTAAAGAGTTGAAACAATAATGAGTTTGAAAAAATTACTTTGTTTTGACTAAAGCGTTTAATTATTTTGGTCAAATTCCAATTTCAAGACAAACCTTATTCCATTCTTGTCTACCCTTCCTAGACTTTTTAAGCCAAGTGATGCAGTTTTACAAATCTGCTTGGGCATATTGATAGAAACATATTTCAAATATCTATAAACTTTTTCCTCTATAATGCCATATTGACATGTTTTGAAAATGCATGTCCAAAATAAGTACCCTAAAAGCTTTCTTTTAACCCAAAAGATTCACAATTTACAACAAATTTTAATGCATTAGTCATTGCATTGAGATTAGATCCTTCATCTTTCACATAAACAATGATTTTTTTCCTCAAACCATATTTGTCCAACAATTTTTTCAAACTTTTGGCCAAGGCTTGCCTTAATGTTTTTGTTATTTCAAATAAGCCAATAGTCACATGTTTGGGTTGCCGATCATTACTTAGAAAATTAATCATCAGTGAAAACACATCATAAGCTCCTTTAGACATCCAAAGGCTAAAGCTAGCTATTGCAAAATAACATTTCGTTAATGCAAGAAGAACATATAATTGATTTGTCTCCTCCACAAACCTTGGCAATATGTCTTATGAAAAATTCCTTTTAGAAGGGAAGTTCAATTGTGGACAAAGATGAAAAATTAAATGTTAAAGCCACATACTTTCCACAAATTGGATAGGTAAATTGCTTTTGACAATTAATAGACCAAGGTCCTATAAAAATTATTTTTATGGCACATCCTTTTTTTTGAAAGTATCTTTGATAGAAAAAAATTTAAGGATTAATTCTAATTTTTTTTAAAAAAAAATTTAACCCTAATTGAGGGGGTACCTAAACCCTACCCTAATGGGAAAAAATTCAACATATACATTTACCCATTGAATAAATTAATGGAAAATTTGCATACATTCTTACCTTAGGATATATCAAAAAATATGTACCCACACAACACTAGTAAAATCCCCCAAAAAAATATGGGTTGCTACTCAACATTATAGATATGCCATCCTATAATAAATCTTGATATATGAGCTCAATTTTATTATTTCTTGGGATAATTATTAGAATGAAGAATTAATTTGTCAATCTTTGAGATGTTTGTTAACATCAATTTTTGGTTTCAATTTGTTTTCAAAGATTTAATGTTAATTAATAATGATTATTAACATCATCTTAGCATTGATATCATGTCATAGGCCACTTAAGATTTAATGTTAATTAACATTTTAGGTGTGGACTAGTACTTAATTCTAACATCCCTAATTCTTAAACATCAAGAATGACCAATTTGGTCTTTCAACCCCAATATTCTTAGGTGGGAGCAATGGGTTCAAAATTTGATATACATGGGTTGTAGCAACCCCATCATTGAGTAGGGCCCACCTTTCCAATGAACATTTTTTTGGTCTTTAGTTATTTGTAAGAATTTTTGGAACTACCCAATATAATAGGAAGCTTTGTGTAACTTTGTGAAACATTGATGTCAAAGTAAGTGAAAAGTTTTGTTACCCAAATTTTTTAGCATCTTGAAAATTGGAATTGAATCAAATGATGGGATGCCATTCCTAATCAAAGTCCCAAACTATTCAAGATTTTTGTTTGCCATGACTAGGATAAAGATCAAAGTATTTTTCTAAAATTTTCGTGGATGGCCAATTTTGACAATCCATCATTCATTAATTTTAATTTATTTTTGGACAATTTGGCTAAGTCCTATTGTGGATGATTGCCATTTGATGTGACTCATATGCATGCCTTCTATCTACCACCATTATTTCATACCATAAAAGGAGCACAAGATTTTGATCCAAGTTTTCAAAAACACAAATTTGAAAGTTGCCCCAAATTTGAAAGTCTAAACTTTCAATAATGGGAATTTTCCATTTCTTTCACACTCACACACACAAATATAATAACAAAACAATCAACTTGAAGTCCTCTACAACTCCACCAAATCAAAACTTCAAAATTGTGCAACATTTTGCACGACTTTTATGCATTTTTGTAAGGGTTTGGTTCATTATTTGGATAGGGTTTGTTTTGATCAAATTTGAATTAAAAGTTAATAATCACCTAACACTAAAATTAACACCCATGTGTGACAATACTATTTTAGAGACCTCCTTCAAGATGGTGAAGGTATTCAAATGTAGGTTTTGTTTCACCTTGGCCATGGGCTTCCTACACCAAATATTGTCAATAAAGATAATATTTATGAAGAATAATAGTTATGGTTCAAAGTAAATATTATGTAATATGTGGAAAATAGCAAATAGAATTACCATATCCACCTTGTGTGTTAATCTTTTTGGACCTAAACACCTATTTTGAATTCAAGTGTGGATTTGGCAAGGTATAAAATTTCAACTTATTATTTTGGGTTAAACAAACATTGATCACAATTGATGTTAATTAAAGTTTGACCTCATGTGCCAAAAGCACAAAATTATATGGGGGAAGATATGTTAAATTATGTATGAGATTGTCCATGAGAGGATAACTTATTAGAAGATAAATTATAGGTAACATAATTCAATAGGCCTGAAACTATTGGATGCAAAATCTTCATTAGGCCTAGATTAAAAAATGGATTAATGGATGATCCTTCTTCCATTGATTTAGTTGTAATTATGTATTTTTCTTAAGTAATACATTGTCAAAAAATATTAAATGATGTAACCTAACATGCAATTAAAAATTAAAAACTAAACACAACCATTAGATTGTAAGAAGGAAACATAATGAATACCTAACAAAATATTAAAATATAGTGTTAAAATTACTTTAAAATTGAATCATTTGCATCCCTTCACTCATTTGTTGAGGTTTGAATTCAAGCCTTTTAAGCTAATTTCAACTCAATAGTTTTGTATAGGCATGTCTATAAATCAAAGGTATTTCTCACCATAAGGTTCAGCCTACTTTTAACATTTAAGTATTATAGACCTAAGTGAATGCACGTGGTGGTGCTTTCCTAAATTCATTGCCCAATAAGTTCATTGGTGCTTTTCATTGTGAAAATGCTTATAAGAAAAAAACATATGTGGATTTGGTGAATGATACTAATAGGGCAAGGCCTTAGGTGCACATGAGGAGCTATTCTTTGGGTGTAGCCCACATGAAGACTAAGCCTTGGCACATAGGTGATCCTAGCCCAAAACATGGAAGCCTTGAAGCCATTTCATATGAGTGCATTGTGTGCATTTTTTCATTTAAATAATTTTATTTCAAAAATAGTAATAGATTCAAACCCATCCTAGGGTACAAATTAAAGCCTTGGGAATCATTTATAATTTTTATGTTTTATAATTTTATAATCCCTAACATCACTCTCTTCTAAGAAGTTTCACAATGGGAAATCTTGTGAAAGTTGATCATCAACATAGGAATTTGAAGATGTGTTGCATAGTTTGTGCAACATATGTTAGCGGTTCCTTGTGGGGTAAATGATTTATTGATGTATGCAATTTATAATAATGATGGAGGCCTCCTACAATAGACCAAATAGGGTTAGAAAAGTCAACTCCATCATGTCACATCAATTGTGATTCACATTAATCTTGACACTCCATGGCTTGGCATCACATCAATTTACAATCAAACTAAAATTTTATTTTATTTTGCAAGGGAAAGTTTAATTACCCCAATGGTGACCAGAACTCAACCACCACATAAATTTTATCACTAAACAAAATTTGATAAAAAAGGGAAAACATTTGTCAAAATGATCATTTTCACCATCATGATAGCGTTATTTACCTTGAACATGGGTGGACAAGGTCCTAATCCCAAGAAAAAATGCAAAAAAATCCTTGACCATCAAGATGGGTATAGAAATTCATATGATTGATAATATTTGGTCATTATCAAATTTCAATGTAAATAGTGTGAACCCGGTGCATAATGCAC
>Ga0116227_10012698_pt1 | contig 13596 bp, 10 predicted proteins | sample S1TSphgellanicum_FD_89693 | JGI IMG/M metagenome (GOLD analysis project Ga0116227, IMG submission 89693) | Host-associated microbial communities from peat moss isolated from Minnesota, USA - S1T2_Fb - Sphagnum magellanicum MG | ecosystem: Host-associated > Plants > Peat moss > Unclassified...
AACGACGTCACGAGCGGCACGACGTACGTGCGTTTCCAATGCAAGACGTTGGTAACGACGGAGTAGAAGGCGATGGACGTCGCCAGCATCGTGGCGGACACGGCAAGCCCGTAGGCGGCCGCGAGATTGTCGCTGCTGCGGAACGTAACGACCAGGGCGACGCACGCGATGCCGAGCACGACGTTGACGAGCGGAACGTAGACCTGGCCGCGCTGGCTCGAGGACGTGTGCAGCACGGTCATGCGGGGCCAGAGGTTGAGGTTTATCGCCTGTTCGGTCAAGGTGAACGCGCCCGAAATCAGGGCCTGTGAGGCGATGACCGTTGCGAGCGTCGCGATCACGACCATCGGTATGAGCCACGGACCGGGGGTCAGCGAAAAAAACGGTTGGTCGAAGGCGCGCTTGTCGGTCAGCAACATCGCGCCCTGGCCGAGATAGCTCAGGATCAACGCCGGAAAGACGAGCGCGTACCAGGCGAAGGCGATCGGTGTCCGGCCGAAGTGCGACATATCGGCGTAGAGCGCCTCGACGCCGGTCATCGCGAGCACGACTGCTCCAAACACCAGAAAACCGAAGATTCCATGGTGGGTCACGAAGGTCAGCGCGTGGCGCGGATCGAGTGCGAAGAGAATCTGCGGTGCGCGGACGATCGCGATCGCTCCCGCAACGCCGATCGTCAGGAACCAAAGGATCATGACGGGCCCGAACATGCGGCCGACCTTTTCCGTCCCGCGCGACTGGATCAGGAAGAGACCGATCAGGATGCCGACCGAGACGGGGACCACGAAAGGCTGCGCCGCCTGGGTTGCGATTCCGATGCCCTCGACGGCGGAGATGACGGAGATCGCCGGCGTGATGATCCCGTCGCCGAAGAGCATCGCCGCACCGGAGACGACCACGATCGTCAGCCAGCCCATCCGCAGCGGCACACCGAAAGATTTGGGCGGCGATGCCAGCGCCAGGAGCGCGAGGATGCCGCCTTCACCGTCGTGGTCGACCAACATCAGGTTGCCGACGTACTTGAAGCAGACGACGAACGCGAGCAACCAGAGTAGCAGCGAGAGAATGCCGAGTACGTTCTCGAGCGACGGATCGACGTGCGCGGTCGTGAAGCAGGTGTGGATCGTGTAGAGCGGGCTCGTCCCGATGTCGCCGAACACGACGCCGAGCGCCGCCACGGCCATCCCTGGATTGATGCGGTTGCGGACCTTCGCGCCGGGCGCCGGCTCCGGCACCGCTTCGGGCACTGTTTCCGTGGCACTCATCGCTGGCTATATTCCCCGATTTTCGACAACCGCTTTTTGCGGCGTCTCCTCGGAAAAAATGCATTGTCCTGCCGCAGACGGGCGCGTGGGGAGGCAAGGACTTCGCGCCGGCCGCGCGTCAACAGAGCGGGCAGTGAAAATAGCGGTTATCTCCGACACGCATCTGCCGCGGTTCGCGGCGCGACTGGACGCGGCGTTACGAGCGGTCGCGGCCGAGCGACCGCAGGTCATCCTGCATTGCGGTGATTTGACGACGCTCGACGCGGTGGCCGCGTTCGAACGAATCGCACCGGTCGAGGCGGTCGCCGGCAACAACGACGGTCCGGAAATCGTCCGGCGTTTCGGGCGTCGTAAGATCGTCTGCGTCGAGGGCCGGCGCATCGGCATGGTCCACGGCGACGGCGCGCGCGGCACGACGCTCGCCCGGGCGTGCGCGGCGTTCGCAGGCGATTCGCTCGACGCGCTCGTCTTCGGGCACAGTCACGTTCCGTACGTCGAGCGGCGCGCGAACCTGTGGATCGTCAATCCCGGATCCGTCACCGACAAGCGGCGCGCACCCCGTTTCAGTTTCGCCATCCTCGAGCCGGCCGGGCCGGGTGCGCTCGCGGCGCGACTCGTCTACTTCGATGCCGATCCCGCCGTCGCTATCGGAATCTCCAAGCGCTCGCCGGCGGCGCGCGCCAGCACGTAGTACAGCACCGCGAAGTCGTGATGGTCGAGCCCTTGACCTTTGGCCGCGCTCAGCCACGCGGCGGAGGTCGCGGTCGTCGGTAACGGAACGCCGAGTTCTTCGCCGAGCGCGAGCGCGAGGTTGACGTCTTTGTGCATCATGTTGCAATCGAACCAGGCTTTCTCCGGCAAGGCCTTGATCAGCGGGGCGCGATAGGCCAGCATCGGCGACGCCATCGCGCCGCCCAGCATGATGTCCAGCGCCGTGTCGCGCGGGATGCCGCTCCGAACGGCGAGCAACAGTCCTTCGGAGAGCGCGAGGATCTGGGTCGAGAGGTTGAGGTTGACCGCGATCTTCATCGCCTTCGCCTGGCCGACTTCGCCGACGTGGAACACTTTGGGTCCGATCGCTTCCAGCGCCGGCCGCACCCGCGCGAGCGCCGCTTCATCGCCGCCGACCATGATGACGAGCTTGCCCTGCGCGAGCGACACCTGGCTGCCGAGCACGGGGGCGTCGAGTAACGTGCCGCCCGCCGCCGCGGCGGCGTTCGCGAGCTCCTTGACGTCGTCGACGGCGATCGTGCTCATCTCGCACCAAACTTTGCCGCCCAGCGCCGCCAAAATGCCGTCGGGACCGGCGGTAATCGCGGCGAGCGCTTCGCCGTTGGTGACCATCGTCAAGACGACGTCGCTGCGTTCGGCCACTTCGCGCGGACTCTCGGCCCAGCGCAAGCCTTTCGCGATCAGACGCTCGGCTTTACCGCGAGTCCGGTTGTAGCCGACCGTCTCGATGTTCGCGGCCAGGAGCCGCTCGGCGAAGCCGCCGCCCATCTCGCCCAAGCCGACGATTCCTGCGATCATGTCTCTCCTCTTCACGCGCCCGCCGCGGATGCGTCGCCGTCCCGCTTCGCTTTGCGGGCAAGCGCTCCCGCGGCGCGCCGGGCTACGCCGGCCGCATAACCGGAAGGTGTCGTCGCTGCGGCGAAGCTCACGCTGTACCGCGCCGCCTGGACTAACGCTCAGCGGCGAGGCCCCGCTCGGACACTTCCGGCAATTCGTGCCCGACCCGATTCGTAGAAGAAACTCGTAACGAAGGAATCTCTCTCCATGTTGAAACCCGGCGATAAGGTCTACCTCGACGGCACACACGAAGAAGGCACCGTGAAGGAAGTTCATCCGCATGAAGTGCTGGTGCGCGTAAACGTCGCGGGCGGTCACGAAGACCGCAAGTATCCGCAAGAGAGCTTGCGGCTCGATCCGACCTTACGTGAAGCCTCGAACTTCGTCGACCACTGATGCACGTCGGAATCATCGGAGCCGGCCAGATCGGCGGAGCCTTGACGCGGCGCCTGCGGGCGCTCGGTCATATCGTAAGCGTGGCCAATTCGCGCGGCCCCGCGACCTTAGCGGATTTAGCTGCGGAAACGGGCGCCACCGCGGTTTCGGTTCGCCAGGCAGCGCGCGGACAGGATCTCGTGATCGTGACGATTCCCGAGAAAAGCGTACCGGACTTGCCGCCGGACCTCTTCGCGCCGACGTTGACCGACGTCGTCGTCGTCGATACCGGCAATTACTATCCGCAACAGCGTGACGGCCGCATCGAAGCGATCGAAGCCGGCATGACGGAAAGCCGGTGGGTCGCGCAACAACTGCAGCGGCCGGTCGTCAAGGCGTTCAATAACATCCATGCCAAGCATCTGCTCGAACGCGGACGCCCCGCCGGGGCGGAAGGCCGAATCGCGTTACCCATTGCCGGAGATAGCGCGGCCGCGAAGAGTACGGTCTCGCGCCTGATCGACGCGCTCGGCTTCGACCCCGTCGACGCCGGCAGCTTGGACGACTCGTGGCGGCAGCAGCCGGGTACGCCCGTCTATGGAACCGATCTCGATGCGGACGGGGTCCGGCGCGCCTTGGCCGAGGCGACGCGCGAGCGCCCGGCCGATTTCCGCGCCGCGGCGGCGGTCTAACGAGGGCGGTCAGGCACCGTTCGGGCGATGCGTCGCGACGTACGCGGCCAGTTGCGCGCGCGACGTCATCCCCAGTTTAGCGTAGATCGACGTCAGATGTTTCTCGATCGCTTTCTCGCTCACCGAAAGCGCGACGGCGGCCGCGCGATTGGACTTTCCGTCGGCGATGATGCGCACGAGTTCACGCTCGCGCGGCGTGAGCGACGTCTGCAAGCCGGGCGCGTCTTTCGTGACGGCGAAGTCGCGCTCCAGGCGGCGCACGTCCGCGTGCGCGCCGAGCGCGCGATAGCGCTGACGCGCCGCCTCGTCGTCGCCGGCGATTTCGAGCGCTTGCGCCTCGAGAATCGGCCAGCCGATATCCGCGAACGCCGTCGCGGCGCACCGGCCCGCAAGGCGGGCGGTTGCGATGTCCGCGGCGTCGCGCGCGAGCGCCGCGTCGACGAACGCGCCTAGCGCCCGCGCGACGCGGTCGGCTGGGCGCTCCGCCGCGCGCGCCACGAGCGGCTCGAGCCGTGCCGCAAGCTGGGGCTGCAACCGGGCGAGCGTCGCGATGGGCACCGCCGTGTCGAAGGCTGTCGAGATCAGCGCCGCGGCACCTCGCAGCAGCCGTTCGGTTTCCCCCCGGCGGCCGCGGAGTTCGAAGGCAGCCGCGTAGGCCGTCGAGAGCGAGATGGCCGCCGAATCGTGGCCGTGCCGGATTGCCTCGTCGAGGAGCGCCTGATCGATCAGGCCCTCGAGATCGTCGTCGCCGCGCAAGGTTGCTAGCGTTACCGCAACCACCGTGCGGCGGACGCGAGCGTTGAACTTCGCGGGCCGCGAGTTGGCGTGCAGCAGGTCGCGGGCGACGTCCAGCTTTCCCGCGCGCAACTCGATTTCGGCTAACAGCAACCCTTCGTGCTCGACCTCCGAGTTCAGCGCCCGGGCAAGTTCGTACGCGCGCGTCTGATACGCGCGCGCGAGGTCGCTCTCGCCCAGCGCGTGGGCCTGTAAAGCGCCGTTACTGAGCGCGGCCCGGACGTTGTCGGGCAGCGCGCCGCTGGATTCGAAGATCTCCAGTCCGCGGTCCAGATGAACCCGCCAGGCCTGCGGCTCCGCGCGCTGCGCGTGTAGCGCGGCGCGCAGGAAGTTGGCCTCGGCGCCGAGCGGCGTGCGCGCTTCGAGCGTCTCGTCCCCGATCTCCTGGGCCGCCGCCCACGCCTGCGCGGTGCGCCTCGCAAACGCGTACGATGAACCGAGCCGCACGATCAGCCGGTCGCGGAACTCGCGGCCCGCGTGGGCGGCCAGACGCGCGCGGGTGTCCTCGAGAAACGCGATCGATTCGTCCGCGCGTCCGCCGTTGTGGAGCGCTGCCGCGGCCATGACCCGCACGACGACCGCGTCATCGAAGCGTCCGCTCGATTCGTAGACGGCGCCCGCGCGCTCGTAGCAGCGCAGCGCGCCCTCGATGTCGTCGGAGTAGACGTGCATCAAGCCGGCTTGCGTGAGCGCTGCCGCCGACTCGACTGCGCCGCCATACGCGCCGGCGGCGCGTTCGTACCAGGCGGCCCCATCCTCGTACGCATGAACGGCGCGGGCCGCGGCGCCGGCCGCCACGCAGAACGGAGCGGCGCGTTCGCCGTCGCCCGCGAGCAGGTAGTGATGCGCGAGCCACTCCACGTGCGCGTCGGTCGCCCCGCGCGCGGTGATCGCTTGCGCGAGCCGTTCGTGCAGCAAGGGCAGGTCGGTCTCGGGGATTTCAGCGTAGATGACGTCGCGGGTCAGCGCGTGACGAAACCGGTACTCGGAGGCTTGCGCATCGGTGGAATCCACGAGTTGTAACGCGGCGAGCCGTTCCATCGCGGGCCGGCACCGCTCCACCGGCGCATCGAATGCGTCGGCTAGGACTTCGATGTCGAACGCCCGCCCGAATAGGGAGGCGCGCATCAAGAGGTCGCGGTCTTCTCGGTTGCAGCGCGTCAGCCGCTCGCGGATGATCGCATCGAGCGAGAGCGGAAGCGGATCCGTCACGCCGGCCGCGCCGTAGCGGTTGCGGTCGACGGCGTGGCGCAATAACTCTTCGCCGAAGAGCGCGTTCCCGTCGGCGCGCCGGCGCACGTCGCGCAGCGTCTCTTCCGGCAACGCCGGCTCGGGCGGCAACGCGTCGCGCAGGAGTTGCGTCATCTCGCGCTCGTCGAACGTGGTGAGCTTCACGAGCGACGTCGCCCGGTCGCGCAGCACGCGCCCGAGCAGCGTGAAGCTCGGATGTCCGGCGATCAGTTCGTCATCGCGATACGTGCCGACGAAGAGCATCCGCTGGTCGAGCGCGCGCTCCGTGAGAACGAGCAGCACTTGCATGATATCGGGGTCGGCCCAATGCAGGTCTTCCAAGACGACGAGCGTCGTCGAACGCGCCGCGAGTCGCTCGAAGGTTTCGACGAGCGCCGCCATCTGTTCGTCCTTCGAGGCGAAGGCATGCGAGGTCAAGCCGGCGGCCGCGCGCGGATCGAGGGCGCCCAGCACCTCGAGCCACGGTCCGAGCGGCCGCTGCGCGAACTCGCGGCACGCGCTCCAGCCGACGCGCGTCGTGCGGCGCGGCAGCGACCCGCGGAACTCCGCGAGCAGCCGCGACTTCCCCACGCCTGCCTCGCCGGCCACGAGGACCGTGCCGCCGCGCCCGGCGGCCGCGGCCCGCCGTCGCGCGACGATGTGTTCGAGTTCCGCGATGCGCCCGACGAACGACCGGCAGAGGACGGGTTCAGAAATCACGCGCCGCTACGTTCGGGCTGAAATTCGATGACCCCCGCGATGCCGGATCGACGCCCCTTTCACAGGCCAAGGCAAGTGGCCGCGGCTGCGCGGCTACGCATGCGCCTTGCGGCTACACGTGAGGCTTGCGGCTGCGCGGGCGAATCGTGCCGGTCGGCATGGGCCACGGGCGGAGCAGGAACCCGGTCAGCGCCATCGCGAGCGCCGCCGCGCCGCCCGCATAGAACGCCCACGGCGCGCCGCCGCGCTCCGCGAGCCCGCCGGCCAGCAGCGACCCGGCCGGTCCGGTCGCCAAAAACACATAATTATAGAGCCCGCCGACGCGGCCTTGCATGAAGCCGGGCGTGGCCAGTTGCACGAGCGCGTTGGAACTCGAGGTGTACAGCGTGTAGCAGACGCCGGTGGCGAAGAGCGCGAGCGCCACGCCCGTGACCGTGCGCTGCGTCGCCACGATCAATTGCGCCGCGCCGAACCCGGCCGCGGCCGCCAAGAGCAGCGTGGGCGACGCGCGCGTGCGCGACGCGCTGACGAGCGCTCCCACGAACGCGCCCAAGCCGAACACGGCGGTGATGATGCCGTAGGTTTGCGGTCCGCCGTGGAGCGTGTAGCGCGCCAGGACCGGCAGGACGACGCTGAAGTTGATGCCGACCGTTGCGATAACGAAGAGCATCGTCAGCACGACGGCCACGGTCTTGGTACGGCCGGCGTAGGCGAGGCCGGCGCGGATCGACTCGAGCATCGGCGACCGCATGCGCCTCGCTTCGCCGTGGAACTCGCTCGGCCGCATGAGCGCGATGGCGACGATCACCGCGATGAAGCTGACCGCGTTGAGCGCGAAGCAGGCGGCGACGCCGACGGTCGCGATGAGAATCCCCGCGATCGCGGGCCCCACGATCCGGGTTGCGTTGTTGAGGCTCGAGTTGAGCGCGATCGCGTTGGAGAGTTCGGCGCGTCCGACGAGTTGCACGATCAGCGCCTGGCGGCTCGGATTGTTGAAGACCAGGATCAGGCCGCGTATCGCTGCGATCGCGTCGATCACCCAGACCCGGTCCACGCGCAGGTACGCGACGACGGCCAGCGCCGCCGCGCACAAGGCCAGCGCCGACTGCGTGGCGGCCAGCATGCGTTGCCGGTCCCAGCGGTCGGCGAGCGCGCCGCCGATCAGGCCGAAGGCCGCGTACGGCGCGTAGAGACAGAACCCGAGCACTCCGACCGCCGCGGCCGAGTGCGTGATGTCCAGCACGAGCCAGGACTGCGCGGCGTTCTGCAGCCACGTCCCGACTTGCGACACCAATTGGCCGCCGAAGTACAACCGGTAATTGCGATGGCGCCGTAAGCTGGCGAAGGTCGCGGCGAACGGCGCCCTCCTACGCGCGATCGTGCGAGACCGCGTCGTACACGAGCCGGGCCGCGGCGAGGTCTTCGACGGCGAGCCCGAGCGACTTGAAGACCGTCGTTTCCGCGACCGGGCTCGCCTTCGTACCGGCGAAGAGTTCCCCCGCTTCCGCGAAGATCGTTGCCTTCGAGAGAATGACGTCGCCCGATTCGCGCAGCGCCGCTTCGCGCGAATCGACCACCAGCGTATGGCCCATCGCGGCGTCGTCGAGTTCGCGCCAGTTCGGCCGCGTCGCGCCGACCGCGTTCACGTGCGCGCCGGGCTTCAGCCACGCGCCGCACAGGACGGGTTCTTGCGCGCTGGTCGCGGTCACGACCACGTCGGCGCCGCGGACCGCCGACTCCGCGTCGAGCGCCGTCGCGCCGTGCTCGGCGGCGAATCGCCGCGCGTGCTCGAGCGAGCGGCTCCAGACCCGGATCTCATCGAACGGCCGAACCAGGCGCAGCGCTTCGAGGTGCGCCTTCGCTTGCACGCCGCTGCCGAGCAACGCCAGCACTCGGCTCTCCGGCGCGGCAAGCGCGCCGGTCACGGCCGCGGACACGGCGGCGGTCCGCATCTCGGTGATCAGCCGTCCGTCCATCACCGCCAGCGGCTCGCCGGTTTCGGGATCGAACAAGATCACCATCGCCATGTGCGTCGGTAGCGCGCCGCCTTCGTTGACGGGGTAGAAGCTCACGAGTTTCGCCCCCATCGCATCGCGCGCGACCGCCGGCATGACGCCGAGGTAGCGTTTGCCTTCTTCAACGGTCAAGACGGTGCGCACGGGCTGCTGGACCTCACCCGCGGAAAACGACGTCAGCGCGCGCTTCATCGCGGGGATCAGCGCGTCCCAGCGCAACACCGAGCGAACCTCGTCCTCGTCCAAATACCGGACCATGCGCCGTTCCTCCGGCGACCGGCGCCGAAGCGCCTGCTCGCTGAGCGGACCCACGTCTTACAAGCTTTACGCGGTCGCGGGCGCGCGTTGCTGCCGGCTCGCCGTTAGCCGACGACGGTCAACGTCTGTCCTCGCGTCTCGTCGTTCGCCGGCGCGACGGGGAAGTCGATCGGGCGGAAGAGCCACCTTCGTATCACGCTTCGATAGCCGCGCAGCGGCGGCACGCTATTGCGCAACGCGAGGCGGCCGCGGTAGCGACGCGGGAGTTCGTACCAGGGCAGCGAGGGGTGCGCGTGGTGTGCGTCGTGAAAGTTGTTGTTGAGGAAGAGCAGCGAGAGCAGACTCCGGCTCTCGACGCTGACCGTGCGCTCGCGCGGCGATTGCGTGAAGCGATGTTCCGCGAACGACCGCACGAGCCCGAGCGAGGCCGCGGGGTATGCGACGAACGCGGCATACCACAGCGGATTGAGACCGCTCCGCCACAGGAAGGTCGCGAGCGCGGCCACCAGCGCGCCATGGACGATCCAAATTCCGGCATCCGCCGTATCGCCGCGCAGGAAGCGCCGGCCTTCGTTCGCATACACGCGGCCGATCAGCAACGCCGGGCCCAGAATCAGGCGTCCGGCCAGCGTTTGATTCGCGACGTACAACGCGCGCAGCGGCGCCCACACGCGTGCCCACGAAGCGGGATCGTGGTAGAAGCTCTCGGGATCGTGCGGCGCCGCGAGTTCGGGCGTTGCGTGGTGGCGTTCGTGTTCGCGACGGTACAATTCGTATGGGAACCAGAGGCCGAGCGGGGGGAGCGCTAACGCGACTTTCAGCGCGCGTGGGACGCGACGTAACGCGTGAATCGTCTCATGCTGAAGCGAAGACTGCCACGCCGTGAGATAGATGGCGAGCGGCAATGCGACGGCGAGCGGGACGTGCCGGTGGATGAGCGCGAGAGCGAGCCAGCCACCGTAAATCGCGAAAGCCACGAGCCAGGTCGGGCCTTCGTAGCGCTGCCAGGCAACTTTCACAGCAGCTCGCCGTAGCCGAGCGCCGCGGCCTCGCGTTCGTACTGCAAGAGCGGGGCGTACGTTTCGAGCGACGCGCGCTCGATTGCCGGCAGATGTAAGCCGTCGTCCGGGTGCGTGCGGGCGAGCTCGTCGAGGGCGGCGGTCAGCGCGTCAAAGAGCAGCGCTCGCAGTCCGTGACTCGCGGGCGCGGGGGTGACGAAGGGCGGCGTGGGACTCGGCGCCGTGGCCGCGATCACGCGCAGGTCGCATACGGCTTCCGGTCGGTGCTCGGCCAAGAGCGCGAAGGTCACGTTGTCGATCGACGCCGCGCCTGCTTTCCCGTCGGCTACCGCCCGCAAACTCGCGGCATGACTGCCCGTGAGCAGGATGCCGCCGAAGAAACGGCCGCCGCGAGCGAGGGCCGCGAATCTCCGGCGCGGCAGGTTCATCCCGCTATTCGAGTCCGCCGCGTTGACCGCGAACCGGACGCCGCGCAGGTCTTCGAGGCCGGCGCAGTTCGTGTTCGCGGCGACGACGATCAGTCCGCAATGCGTCGCTCCCGCGCAGAAGGGGACGTCGTAGACCGGCGCGGCCACGACGTCGTATGCGCCGGCAAGCGACGTCAAAAGCGGGTAACCACAGACTTGCGTTAACGGCACCTCGCCTGCGAACCCGGCGTCGCGCGCATGCGCCGTTACGCGCCGCCACAAGCGGTCGTGCGCGGCGGCAAGCTCGGGGAAATCGTACATCGGCAATGGTGCGATTGTGGCGGTCATCGAATCGTGGTCTCCGGACTTTCAAGGCGAATCGTTGTAAAAAAAAGACGCTCGCCGAAACGAGCGTCTGTGAGCGATGCGCTTTCGCGCTTGCTACAAGACGAGCCCAGTTGCGGCGCGGTGGACGTTACCCCGACAACACGAGTAACTGCGCGCGTCGATTTGCGTCGTCGCGCGATCTAGTGGTTGACTGCCGTAGGAAGTCATGATATGGTGCGCCCCGTGACTCGCGCGGCGAGACGCGATACGATCGGCCACGTAGCCAAGTGGTAAGGCAGGAGCCTGCAAAGTTCCGACCGTGGGTTCAAATCCCGCCGTGGCCTCGATACGTATCGCGTACGTCATGCGATCAGATCCGCGAAGTAGCGCTCGGCGACGTGCGGATGCGAACGCAGCACCACTTCGAGCGATTCGTGACCCGTAAGCACGAACGCCCCGACGTCGCGCATCGCGCATCGCGCATCGCTTGCCGCAAGCGCGCGCGCTCGGCGCCGCCGGCGGCTGCTTCTAGGGTTGCGAGGTCGATCGATGCGATGCCGATGTCCGCGCCCTCAGTGTCCCGGCACTTACACCGGTTCCGGCTGCTTGACCACGCGCAGATAGGGCGTGACGGTCTTCCAGCCTTCGGGGAAGCGTAATTTGGCGTCCTCGTCGCTAACGGCCGGCGTGATGATCACGTCCTCGCCCTGTTTCCAATTGACCGGCGTCGCGACTTTGAAGTTGTCGGTGAGTTGTAGCGAGTCGATTGTGCGCAGCAGCTCGGCGAAATTGCGCCCCGTGCTGGCCGGATACGTGAGCGACAGGCGCACTTTCTTGTTGGGATCGATGACGAACACGGAGCGAACGGTCGCGGTCGAGTCGGCATTGGGATGGATCAAGTCATAAAGGGTCGATACCGTGCGATCGGCGTCGGCCAAGAGCGGAAAATTGACGGCGGTGCCTTGCGTCGCGCCGATATCGGCGACCCAGCGCGCGTGCTTCTCGAGCGGATCGACCGAAAGGCCGATGATCTTGACGTTGCGCTTTTCGAACTCGCCTTTGAGCCGCGCTGCTTCTCCCAACTCGGTGGTGCAAACCGGCGTGAAGTCGGCCGGATGGGAGAACAGGACGACCCAGTGGTTCCCGGCCCAGTCGTGAAAATGGATCGGCCCCTCGGTGGAGTCTTGGGTGAAATCGGGAGCGATATCTCCGAGTTGAAGCGACACGTTCGTTTCCTTTCCCCTGCGGGGCAAGTGCATAAAAAAGACCCTCACCGCCGGCGAGGGTCACTGTACGCTGTTACGGGCCCTGGAGCCCGTCGCTACGTGCAAACCCTAACCGTGGCCCTCAGCGGGGCGACAGCAGCACATGTCGATGCGGCAACAGCAGCACATGGCAACGGGGCAGCGGATTTGCGACACGCCAAGACCTTAACACGTGCGGGCCGTGCGGTCAAATGACCGATCGCGCCACTCAAAATCTTACCGGGGCCGGGATCGTCGCGCCGGATGGCGGGGGATCAGACCGGCGCTTGCCGCCGCCGCTGCTCGAGGACGTCCCAGTCGGTCAGGGCCTGGTAGTCCGGGACGATGGCCAATCCTTTGGTCCCGTCCGACGAGACGGCATCGCGGGTGACGATGACGTCGAGGACGGCCGGTTGCGCGGCGCGCGCGCGCCGTAACGACGGGGCCAAGTCCTCGGCCGCGACGACGCGTTCGCCGTATGCGCCCAGGGACCGGGCGAGGCCGGCGTAGTCGGAGTGGCGCAGGGTCGTGCCGACCGCGCGGCCTTCGTAATGCGTCAGCTGGTCGTGGCGTTCGATGTTCCAGGCCGCATTATTGGCGACGACGACGACGATCGAAACGCCGTGGCGGACGGCCGTGTCGATTTCCATCGCGTTGAACCCGAAGGAGCCGTCGCCCACGACCGCCACCACGTCGTGCGACGGGAACGCGAGCTTGGCCGCGATCGCGTAGGGCACGCCGACGCCGAGACAGCCAAACGCGCCGCAGTCCAGGTAAGCGCAGCCCGCTAACCCCAGGCGGGCGAAACTCATGATGTCGCCGCCGTCCGCGATCACGATCGTCGAGGCGGGATCGAAGGTCTCCCGAAGCGCGGCGAAGATGCGGTTGGGGTGCATCGCGCCGTCGGAACCGCCCGGTGCCTTTGCCAGCGCGGCCTCGTAGCGCGAGGTGCGGGCGGCGTGACCGTCGCGCAACGCCGACGTCCACTCCCGGTCGACCGACGGCGCCCGGCCCGCGGCCGCGGCCACGAGGGCCGCGAGCGCGAGCGCGGGCGTCGCCTGCAACTCCACTTCTCCGCGCCGGTTGTCGAAGAGTTCGGCCGCCGTGTCCGAGATGCGAATGAAACGCGCCTGCGGAAAGGCCGCGGGCGAACCATAGCCGAGTTGGTAATCCAGTTTGCGGCCGATCAGTAACACCAGATCCGCTTCGGCCATCGCGCGTCCGCGCATGGCGCCGGCGTGCGACGGGTGCCCGGCCGGCACGAGGCCCCGGCTCTCTTGCGTATCGAGATAGGCCGCGCCGAGCGCGTCCAGCAAACGAACGAGCTCCGGCCCCGCGCCCTTCGCGCCGCGTCCGCTGATCACGAGCGGTTTCTTGGCGGACCACAGCAGGTCGACCGCGTCCGCGATGGTGGCCGGGTCGGGATGCATCCGGCGCGCCGGCTTGGGCGCGAAGTACTCGCGCAGGATCGTCGCCGCGGGAACGATTTCGCGCAAGACGTCGGTCGGGAACTCGACGTAGACCGGGCCGGGTTCGCCCGCGTCGCCGAACGCGCGGGCCACCGCTTCGTCGAGCTCGCGCAGCACCTGATCGGCCACGCGCGCGGTCACGGCCTGCCGCGTCACCGGCCGCAGGATGTCGACGTGGGCGATCCCTTGTAACGATCCCATATTATCTTGC
>Ga0116227_10012700_pt1 | contig 13595 bp, 14 predicted proteins | sample S1TSphgellanicum_FD_89693 | JGI IMG/M metagenome (GOLD analysis project Ga0116227, IMG submission 89693) | Host-associated microbial communities from peat moss isolated from Minnesota, USA - S1T2_Fb - Sphagnum magellanicum MG | ecosystem: Host-associated > Plants > Peat moss > Unclassified...
AGTGGTAAGCGATCCCGTTAAGGTAAAAGCATTGATAAAATCGGGATTTTCTTCTCCCGTAAAAACGACGGTATTATCTATTGTAATTGCGCTCGAGCCTCCCGAGTTTTCAAGAGCGCCCCCGTCGAACGTGATCTTACCGTCTCCCAAATTACTTGAACCGCTCACCGTCAAAGTAGACGAACTAAGAGTAAGTCCCCCGGAAAACGTGTTACTCCCCGATAAGGTCACATCCGCTTCGATCACCAGAGCTCCCTTCGCCGTCGTATCGTCATAATCGGTAATGGATCCCGCAAAAGAGATCGAGCTTCCCGAATATAGAGTCAAGGTTGAGATAGCTCCGACACCCCCCGAATAGCCGAGAACAAGTCCGCCCGTTCCCGATAAAGAGGCAATCGTTGCAGTCGTCCCGTCTATCCAAAAATTTGTTCCCGATATGATGTCCAAAGAACTTAAATCCAAAACGGCACTGCTAACCAAATCCACTCCGGCAGTGCCGGTTCCCGCGGTCGTAACCGCTCCCGTCAAAGTGAGGCTCCCCTGAACCGTCGTTATAGTGCCCCCGTTGAAGATCCAATCGTTTGCAACGGTCGCAGCGCTTCCCGAGTTTTGAAGTTTACCCCCGTTTCCCGTAATCACGTTCGATCCCAAGCTCTCTTCGGAGTAAATCACTAAAGTACCGACGGTAGAACCGTTTGTACCGAGAGTGATTCCTCCCGTAAAGGTGTTTATCGGAAAAGAGCTCGTGCTGCTACCGAAGAATACGCCCGAGCTCTCTACGTTAAGTCCCCCGACTCCGGATATCACACCTGCAATCGAGCTCGAAGAAGTTCCGTTGATTGTAAGATACGTTCCGCTAGTAACCAGATCGATAATACTGTCGCTGTTTACGGTAGCAAATGAGACGTTACTGTTAAGTTCAACCGTATTGCCCGAGTTAGTTTGCAGGTTGAGAGAGCCCGTCACGGACGCTTGTATCAAGACGGTTTCCGCGGGACTTGCCAAAATATGGAGCGTTCCTCCGCTCCCCGAAATCGAAGCGGGAGAAAAAGTGGCAGTAGTTGAACCCGGAGTTACGTTGACGATCGCTTCGGAATTGATCACAAGAGAGGTAGAAGAGAAGCTTCCCGCATTGATCTCCAGTTGAAAACTCTCTCCGCTCCCCGTTCCCGCCGTTGTGGTACCGGTATACGTAGCGTCACTCAACACAATCGATCCGAAGTCGGTCCCGCTATTTTGAAACGTAACGGCACCCGTTCCCGATAGGGGTGCCGCTATTGTAGTTACATCGCTCGAATCGTTCGCATACGCATCAATGATTCCCGTTGAATCGAGAACGATCGAACCGTTTGAAAATATAGTCACGTTTTCCATACGTAGAGTTCCGCCGCTAAGGGCGAGGGCAACCGGATTGGTCGACGTGGACCATCCCGACGGTACAATCAAGGTGCCGGCTTGAACATTGACTAGCGATGTGCCCGGAAAACTTGAGGTAATCGTTAAGGTTCCCGTTCCTATACTATCGTTGACGGTCATGGTACCGGAGCCGTAAACGCTTCCTGCCAAGGTGACGTCGTTTCCGTGCATATCCACGCTTCCCGGTCCAAGGTAAAAACTCAAAGAATCCGTAAAGCTGAAAGAATCTAAAAATTGCAAAATTCCGCCCGACGGGCTCAGATAGTTGGTCCCCAAAACATTACCGTAGATCGAAAGCGTTCCCGTTAGAATAATATTGCCCGTTCCTCCGTCCCCGCTGATCGTTGTAACCGTGGAGGGGATCGTAATGTAATTATACAGATACAGAGCGTAGGGCCCCGTAGAAGTATACGGAAGGGGAGTATAGGGACTCTGTAAACTGTTCACCGCGGATGAAAAAAAAAGAGGAGAGCTTGATGAAGTACCCCCGGATATTTGGATGTTGCCCCCGCACGTAGTACAAGCCTGGCTCACGTTATAAATACTCAAAGGAGCGATCAGAGTTCCTCCGTACGGAGCGCTTATTATTCCGCTATTAAACTCGAGGAGCCCGGCATTGTTCAGGGTGGACTCGCCTGCAGTTGTATTAATAATCACCTCAACCGAGGTTCCATCGCTGTTGAAATAGTCATATCCTATCAACATACCCGCACCGCCGAAATTATTATTCGGGTTACTCAGCCATAGCTGGGGATAATTACTGCAAACACACCCTTGTGCACTCGTCACGGAAATTCCTGCCAAGGAAGGATCGGCCAACGTGATCGCAGGGCCGAATTCCAAGGTCGAGGAAGAATTGTTTTGTACGAATGTTATGACGTTCGTCCCTCCGACATTGAAGGAGTAGTCGAGATCCGCGCTTATGGAACTGTTTGCATAAAAATACCCGTTTCCCTGAAAACAGATATAACTTACGTTTGCGGAGCAGCTTCCCGTTCCGTCGTCTCCGACGTCGGTTCCGTACGAATTGGTCGAGGCGCCGACCGTACAACCCGAGCAACCTACCGAACCGTTACTTCCGTAGGCAGTGCTCGCCGAAAGGGTCTCCGGGCAGAAAAAACTAAAACAAACAAGCGAACCGACGAAAATTGACTTTGAATCAATCATAACACCTCAAAAGAGTAAAGCGGATTGTAAATCACTCTATATTTTTCAACATCCGGAAACAATAAAAAAATAATTTTATCGGGAAAAAATCCGGAATTTCTCATCGGACTTATTTCGAAATTGAATTTTTTATGTACTTTTTGATCCGTGATCGTCTTAATGGAAACTACAAAAACACAAACGGAAAATAAAAAAACACCGGCTTAAAAACAACCATAATTGCTATACACCGTTTTACAGTTCACAACCAACTCAGGAAAGCGTTTATATGAAAAGCAAAACCCCTAAGGCTCCTTTAGTCCCGATCGATCTGTGGAACCGGCTGTATGCCGAAGCGTTTCGGTACGAATCGCTCGACCCTTGGAAGATTGTAAACGAAGATCTCGTGTTTGCTTTCGCAGATCCGGGTTCTAAGAAACTGGGTTATTGCTGCATACCCGGAAAAGCGGAAGGTTTTTTAGGATTTTCCCTTTACAGGGGTAGAGAAGGCTTTGAAATGTATCTTCAACTGAAAAGACAAGAACTCGATCCGAAAGGAGTTGACGTTTTACACAACCACGACGCGATCGTGCTGGAATTCACCCAAAATAAGAAAACTCTCGATAAAGAAGATCTGGCGATAATGAAAGAGATCGGAGTTGAAAAGCAAACTTTTTTCCCGAGCTTCCGAAGTTACCTTCCGGGGTTTAAGGGATGGTTCCTAACCGAAGACGAGGTTGTATTTTTGACCCTCGCCCTAAAATGTTCGATCAAACACATTACCGATTACATGCACCACTCTTTTCGGAATGTGAAACCGGATCCGATGCGATGTCCTCTTTACGTTCCCCGAGAAGAAAACGGAAATATCACTTGGGATATATTAGAGCACAAAATAGAACCGGCTCCGAAAAAAACTCCGAGACCCGTTACTCCGAACATGAAAAAAATTGAAATGCTCAAAGAAACTAAACTATGTCACGACGGAGCTTGGGAAGCTTCGATGATTAACACCTCCAACGTTCTCTCGGATCACGTTCGTCCCTACCTTGCCAAGATCTGCATGATCGTACATCAAGACACGCTTCTCATCCTTCATATCAAACCCGCCGAACTCGGGGAGGAACCCGAAGAAATGATGAGCGAAGAATTGCTCTTTACGATAAAAAAACATAAAAGAATCCCCGGGGAAATTTTATTCAACGACTCTTTTTTATACGAGTCGTTAAAACCTCTGATGAAAACTCTCGGCATTCAAGGCACTTTGACGGACGTTTTGCCCGCAACTTTACCTTCGAGAGAAAGTCTTTTGCAGTACATGCAATAACAGGTTTTCTCTATTTATTTTTCGGAAGAATTCAAAGAGTTTTCAAGGTTTTTGAATTCTTCTTTGAGAAGGGCCATCTTACGTCTTAAAGCCCCCTCGAGATCAACCTCCGATTTTTGAGCAACGAGGATGAGCTTGAAAAGATCGTCCGCAATCGCCCCCTCTTCCTTCGGTTCGATATTTTCCAAAGAGAGGAACTTTGTTCTTGCAAAAACTTTAACCGTTTTTTGTGCTTTGGCAATTGAGGGGATCGTATCGGGAATGCCGTCCAATGCACTCACTCTTTCGCTCTTCCCCTCTTCTTGTTTTTTTATGAGGTGCCAATTCTTCACAATCTCTTCTTCGGTTTTGGCTTCAATATCCCCGAAAACGTGAGGATGCCTTCGGATTAACTTGTTTTTTATCGTTTCCAAGATATCGACCAAAGAAAACTTCCCCTCTTTTTCTGCAATCTTTGCGTAGAAAATTACGTTGTAGAGAAGATCTCCGAGTTCTTCGGCAATCTCTTTGTTGTTCCCGCCGTCTACCGCTTCTACAACTTCATGAGCTTCTTCGAGAACATACGGCTGGAGAGAAAAAAATGTTTGTTTATGATCCCAAGGGCACCCCCCGGGCCCGTGTAATTTCTCTGCAACTTCCAGTAATTCGTCAAAAGCTTTCATAATTTCTCCGAGAATTTTAATCCGAGAATCTTAATCGCTTCCGAAAAATCGAGCGGGATTTCGGCTGTTATTTCGATTTTTACTCCTGTAAACGGATGTGTAAAGGCCAGTTTACGAGCATGCAGAAGGTGTCTTTCGGGAAGGTATACCGAACTGCCCGCTCCGTACATGACATCTCCTAAAATGGGATGTCCGCATTCGCTTAAGTGCACTCTTATCTGATGAGTGCGCCCGGTCTTTAAATCGCAAAGAACAAGGGAGGCTTTTTTATTTTTGGATAAAACCGTAAATCCCGTGATTGCTCGAGCCCCTTTTTCGGGAGAAACGGAAGCATATAGCGTTTGCCCCTGGAAGCTTCCTTTTTTGCCGAGAAAGTTATCTATTACAAAGCTGTTTTCGGAGATTTCTCCTTCCGCCAGAGCCAGGTAGATTTTCTCGAGCGAGCGGGAAGAAAAAAGCTTTTTGGCTCTCTCTTCCGCAGCAGGAGTTCTAGCGAGCAGGATCGCCCCCGAAGTGTCTTTGTCAAGTCTATGAACCGGGGTACCGAGCTTCGGGTGAAACGATGCACCTTCGGAAACAACCCCGCGAGGTTTATTGACAACGGTAAAATACTCGTCTTGAAAAAGAATTGTGAAAGAGGATTTTTCATCGTTTAAGAGAGGGGGGTTGAACTCGATCTCTTCTCCTGCAAATAGTTTTCTCGAGGGAAACGTCTCGGGTTTACCGTCAATCCTACAAGCATTTGATGCCAAAGCATTCTTTAATTTCTTAACTGAAAAAATCCCCTCGTTTCTCTTTTGGAGAAAAACGAGGAGAGTGAAACCGTGCTCTTCATTCGAAACTACATACTTCATAGATTATAGATTTTCTATGAATGAAATCAAAAGCTTAACCCCTACTCCCGTTGCAGCGGAAGGGTAATACGGGTTGAAATCGGAGAGATAGGCCGTACCTGCAATGTCAAGGTGAGCCCAAGGCAGATCCTTCGCAATAAATTGCTGAATAAAAGCAGCTCCCGTACAAGGAGATGCTTTTCTTCCTCCCGAAGCATTTTTTAAATCGGCAATTTTAGACTTCATTAATGCCGCGTACTCGGGATAGAGAGGTAACTGCCACACTCTTTCACCCGTCTCTTCGGCAGCTTTTTTGAGCTTCTCCGTCATCTTGAGTTCATTACAGAAAAGACCGCTAGCCTCTTCCCCTATCGCAACGACAACCCCGCCCGTAAGCGTTGCAAGATCGACAATACGATTTGGAGCGTGATGTTTCTGCACGTAAGAAACCGCGTCCGCCAAAATAAGCCTTCCTTCCGCATCGGTATTGGTAATTTCGACACTTTTACCGCTGTGACTTATATACACATCTCCCGGTTTATAAGACTTGGCATCAATCGCATTTTCCACCGAGGGAATCACCCCTATGATATTTTTTTTGATCTTCAGTGCGGCTGCGGCCTGCATGATTCCCAAAACGGCAGCCGCGCCCGCCATATCAATTCTCATATCTTCCATGCTACCCGTCGGCTTGAGATTAAGCCCGCCCGTATCAAAAGTAACTCCCTTACCGACAACGGCAGTTTTGTCTCCGTTTTTCGGATCTCCCATGTACGTAAGCACAATTAAAGCGGGATCTTGATCGGAACCTCTGTTGACGGCAAGAATTAAACCCATCTTCTCTTTTTCCAGCTCTTTTTTACCTAAAACTTTGCACTGAACCGAAGAATACTTCTTGGCAATTTGCCAAGCGGCATCTGCCAAATCTTGCGCTTTGGCGTCATCTGCATTCCGGTTTACGAGAACTCTTGCCAAGTTTACGGAGTCGACAAGCAAAGAGCATCTTTCGATAATCTTTTCGTGCTTTTTATCGAGACCGATAAGAAGCGCTTTTTTGAGCAAACAAACGGGTTTTTCCTTGGCGGTCTGTCTTTTAGATTCGTCAAAAGAGTAGTTGGCCATTAAAAGAGCGTCCACAATCGCTTCGACTTCTTTTGTCTCAACCGATTTCGGCATGTAAATATTGACCGTAGTAATTTTCTTCTTACGACAAAAATCAACCAACGCCGCGAAAGCCTTGCGAAAAGAGGCGAGAGTGACCCCGCTTTTCTGTCCGAGTCCGAGAAGAATCACTTTTTTTTCGATCCCTGCGGTACTGTAGGAGTAGTTCACTTCCGCAACCTCCCCTTTAAAATCTTCTTCGAGCAAAGATAAAAGAGGTTTGTCCATATCTTCTCCCGAAAAAGCGGGAACCGGTTTTTTCTTATCTTCCCAATACGGAAGTATAAGAGCTTCGGCAGGTTTTCGTTTTACTTTAAGCGATCCTATCTGCAATTGCATGGGTTCTCCTTAAAAAGGCATGTCGTCGTCTGAGAACGGAAGATCCGCTTTTCCTTGCCCCGAAGAGGCTTCCGCAGTCGCATAAACCGATTCCGCATTGGAGGGAAGAGCTGCATGCTGGGGAGAAGAATGCGAACCGCCGTCAGATTTACCGAAAGGACTAAAAAGCAAGTTTGTCGCAGTAATGTTCATCGAAACTTGAGGTTTACCTTCTTTGTCGGTAAAGATCTCGGGTTTATTGAGCTCTCCGAAAACAAGAATCGAGCTTCCTTTTTTAAAATACGTAATCATCTTATCAAATTGCTCGCCCCAAACCGTAACTCTCCACCAAATCGTTTCGTCTTTACGAGCTCTGGCTCCCACTCTCAAAGTAGTTACTTTTTGTCCCGACGACGTGAAACGCACTTCGGGATCGCTCCCTAAATGTCCGGCAATAAACGTTTGATTCATATAATTAAAACGACGCGGTACGTCGCTCTCCCCTGTTGGTTGTGGATTGACTAATATGGATCATTATTTATAAGAAGGGCGTTAATCCACAACTAAAATATGCGTCCTAAGCCCCCGTCAACATAAAGTAGACCTTGAAAAAAAAATCGTTTCTCTCCACCCTTATTCTTTTGATCGACAAATCGCCGTATTAAAAAAATGAACATACAAAATATTCCTATCCGGATCTCCTCCGCCCTTTACTTTAAAGGTATTATTTTATGACCGTCCCCTTAAAAATTTCAGGTTTTGTAGACTATTCCGAAAAAGAAAACAGGCTGTTTTCTTATTGGAAAAAAACCTTGGAAGACACCTACCGCCTTTTCGGGTTTATGGGGTTCAATCCGAGACCTGTAGAATCGATCGCAGCCCTCCAATTGAAAGGAGGGATCGCTCACCAGATCTACACTCTTGGCAGGCTGCAAGACGGCACCATGACCGACCTCGCTCTCCCCTTCGACAGAACAATCCCTCTCGCTTTGTACGTAGCGGCTCGCCGACACGAACTTGTCTACCCGTTTAAAAGATTTGATGTCTCCCACTCCTTTAGAGGAGAGCGTCCCCAGGCAGGTCGCTTCAGAGGGTTTATCCAAGCCGATATCGATATCATAGATGAAAATCTATCTTTTCTCAGTGAAACCGAGTGTTTACTCACTCTGGTTACCGCCCTGCAAAAACTGGAAATACCCTCTTTCGTCGTCTATTTAAACCACCTAGACATCCCGAAAGCCTTGATGCTCAAAATGGGCTTTACCGAAAGCTCTCTTCCCGAAGCTCTTCGTATTGTGGATAAGATGGACAAAATAGGGATCGAAAAAGTCGAGGCCGAGCTAAAGGCTCTTAATCCGGGAGCAAATCTCGCGAAGCTTTCTTTGTTTGAATTCAAAGGAAAGTTTACCGATTTTTTAAAAATCTACGAAGGAGATCTGCCCGGAATCGAACCGATGAAAGAGCTTCTCCGCTTCCTCTCTCAAAACGACCTAGATTCCGACCTGCTCGGATTCTCTCCCGGCATGGTCAGAGGACTCGATTATTATACGGGTATCGTCTTTGAAACTTCCTTTAGGGACTATCCCGGACTCGGAAGCATTGCAAGCGGCGGAAGATATAATAAATTAATCGACGGAATCGTAAACGCGGAAACGAAGCTCGAAGGCTTCGGCATATCGATAGGACTTACTCGGATTTTCGACGTTCTGAAAAAACAGGAGCTTTTGCCCTCTCTTCCGACTCCTCCCGCCAAAATCCTCGTGGCGTATAGAGAACCGAAATTACAAGGGCAAGCAGCACTGGCTGCTCGTATCTTAAGAGAAAAAGGCATATCTACGGATTTATATTGTGGTAAGTCGGCCATAGGAAAACAAATAGCCTATGCCGATAAAAAAGAGATCCCGTACGTATTTATGCTTATGGGAGAGAGTTTTGTGATCAAAAACCTCGTGACGGGTGAACAGACAAGCGATATCGCATCGCTCGAATCCGCAATCGAGACAGCTTGTAATTATTTTTAACACGGGAGTTTTTATGAAAATTCGTCATGGTTTAGCCATCGGTTTGAGCGGCGCCCTCTGGATGGGTATCGGTATTTTTTTGCTTATGAAAGGTTTTTCTCTGCTCTTACACCCCTCGCCCGAGTCAACCCCGTTGATCTTGCCTCGCCTCGGATCGCTTGTAAAAGATCCCGCTCAAGCCTCTTTGGTGCTGGTGAGTATCGGGCTTGTAATCGGATTCATCAAAGGACGATTTATCCTTGCCAAAACAGCGGCTCGCATCATCAAGAAAATAGAGTCTCTTCCAAATCCTTGCGCCCTCAAGTCCGTATATGGCCCGGGCTACCTCATACTCCTCGGCTGCATGATGGGAATGGGTATTATGCTAAACAAGTTTTCGGTTCCTCACGACCTCAGGGGAATCATCGACGTAGCCGTCGGATCGGCATTAACAAACGGATCCGCTTTCTATTTCCGTCATTTTGCCGAAGCAAAACGAAAGAAACTCGCCGAAAAACTGAAATAACCTATTTGTGGTACCGAGATCCCTTCCGGATCTCGGCCGCTCTATAAATCTGCTCCAAAAGAAGAAGTCTGATCATTTGATGGGTAAACGTCATTTTGGAGAAGCTTACCGCAGCGCGAGCTTTTGTAAGAAGAGCCGGCTCTATCCCCTCCGCCCCTCCGATTAAAAACCCGAGTCTGCTTCCGAAATTCTCCAAGTTTTCATGTAAAAACTCCGAAAATGCTTCACTTTCATATTGTTTTGCTTCAGGGGTCAATGCTATGAAAGGCATCTCTCCGACCGCTGCCGTCAGCAGTTCATCTTTCTTGACGAGAACCCACTCGATTAACACTTGGGACTTAAGCCTTGTTTCGTATTCGGCAAGAGCTTCTATGAGCCAACGTTCCTTATTTTTACCGACGGAAAAAATTGTGATCTTATACATGAGAGAAAATATACTCGCTTTTCCTTGCAAAAACAACTGCCTGTATGGAAGTTTATTGGAAAATCGGGCATCTTTATTCGGTAACGAGTAAAACCGAGGCGCTTTTATGTTTTGGGATCCCCCGAGAGAAGTTTTCCCCTATCCGATCCCTTTTTTAGGAAGACCCATTCTTTGGTACGGTTTTTTTTTCGCGCTCGGTTTTTTCCTCGGCTATCTTCTTTTCTCATACCTTCTAAGGTCAAAGTTTCACCCGAAAACAAGTAAAGACATTGCAGAAAGCTCTCTTTTGTATGCAGTAATCGGTGTGGTAGTAGGAGCAAGAGTTGCAGATGTTCTTTTTTATCAGGACCTAAGTATCCTTAAAACAGATCCCCGGTCCATCTTGCAGCCCTGGCAAGGGGGACTTGCAAGCCACGGAGGAGTGGCAGGCCTGGTTATCGCGCTATTTCTGTTATTCAAAAAAGAGAAAAAAAAGCTGGGAACGCTTTCTTTCTTCGGACTTCTGGACTTCGTCTGTCTTCCCGCCTCGGTGATTGCAGGATTCATCAGAATCGGTAACTTTTTCAACCAAGAAATCCTCGGAACCCCGACAACTTTGCCTTTCGGAGTGATTTTTGGGCACCCTGCCGACGGAAGCTTCCCGGCCCTGAGGCATCCGGTTCAACTCTACGAAGCTGTTTTCTATTTTTGTACCGCGCTCGTTTTATTCCTCGGGAAAAAGAACCTCGGAGAAAAAAACCAAGGAAAAACACTGGGTCTTTTTCTGACTTTTATCTTCGGGTTTCGCTTTCTCATAGAATACGTAAAAACGGAACAAAGCGCTCATCTACAAAACTTTCCTCTTACAATGGGGCAGATACTCAGTATTCCGTTCTTTATCATCGGATTGATCATTCTGTATCGAGCAAGAAAACACCCAAGTTAAAAGAAACCCAAAAGCTTCTTATTGCTTACAGTTAATAAGACTTCAAGATTCTTTCTTTTCATTTTCCACTTGAATCCAATCGTCCGTCGATCCATTATCCTCGGAAAAAAGATTGTCTTCACTCGGGTCTTCTATATGCTCGGTACCGGGTCTTTTCCTCAATTCGAACGTAATGGGAAGAGAATTTGAAGAATCATCGCTTTTTCTTAAAGCATTTGTGCTGCTTTTCTTTTACCTTGGATGACATCTCTTTGCTACCGCTTTACAAAGGAGAAAAAGATATCTTAAGAAATAAAAATACAAGCAATAAAGATGCCTCAAGTGACTTACGTACCGGAGCATAGCTCAAACGATGGATGGGAGAGGGCCCGAGCTTCATGAGAATGTCTCTGTGAGACTGCGTAGGATAGCCTTTGTGCTTGTCGAAGCCGTACTCGGGCCACTGCAAGTGATACTCTTCCATAAGACGGTCTCTTGTGACTTTAGCCAGTATGGAGGCAGCACCGATACTATAAGAGAGAGAATCCCCCTCCACAATCGCTTTGGCGGCGATCGAAACGGGAGGCAATTGATTGCCGTCAATCAAAGCGAAATCGGGAGCGATTCGAAGCTGCTCTACCGCTTCTTTCATACCATGCATGGTCGCCCTTAAAATATTGAGCTCGTCTATGCGATCTTTGTCAACTATTATGATTGAATAAAGAATTTCCGGATGGTTTGTGATTTGCTCGTAAAGAAGTTCCCTTTTTTTAGGGGAAAGCTTTTTACTATCGTCAATTTCTAAAGAAAGATTTTCGGGTAAGATACAGGAGGCAACGACAAGAGGCCCTGCTAAAGGACCTCTTCCGGCTTCATCCACACCTGCAATGATTCGATATCCTAAAGACCTAGCCTCTCGCTCAAAGAAAAATTGATCTTGAGGCTCGGAATGAAAATTAGGATGTTTGCTCGGGTTCTTGTACACCGGTGACTACTACCTTGGCGCGGATTTTCTCTTGAATCTTTGCTTTTTTACCAAAAGCGCCTCTGATGTAGTACAGCTTACTTTTTCTCACTCTGCCGCTCTTCACGAGCTCAAGTTTAGCAATTCTGGGGCTATGAATCATGAAGACTCTTTCCATCCCGGAACCGTAAGAAATTCGGTATAAAGAAACCGTTTCGGAAAGACCGCTTCCTTTTCTTGCAATCACGGTACCCGTAAATACCTGAACCCGTTCTTTTTCCCCTTCAACAATTCGAGTATGAACCGAAATCGTATCGCCTACGCGAAAGCCGGGAATCGACGTTTTTAGTTGCTCCGCCTCGATTGATTGAATCAATGGACTTTGTTTCATGTTTTTTCTCCTTGGAGGCCCCGATATAAGTCAGGGCGAATCTTTTTTGTTTTTTCTAATCCTTTTTCCTTCCGCCACTTCGCAATTTCCTCGTGATGGCCGCTAGCCAAAACCTCGGGAACCGAAATTCCCTCGAAGTGATAAGGCTTCGTATAATGAGGGGCATCAAAGAATCCTTCTTGAAAAGAATCTTGAGCCGCAGCTTCTTCGTGGCCTATCACACCCGGAATAAAGCGAGACAAGGCATCCACCAATACAATCGAAGAAAGGCAACCGTTAGTGAGGACATAATCGCCTATGCTGATCTCTTCATCCACTTCTTTCTCTATGATCCTCTCGTCAACCCCCTCGTAATGGCCGCAGAGCAAGATCAAATGATCGAAACGAGAAAGTCTTTCACAAGTAGCAGCCGAAAGAAGGCTTCCTTGCGGCGAGAGATGTATTACTCTCGAAGTCTCGGTTCGAACCGATCTGATAGCCCTACAAACGGGACCGGGCATCAAAATCATCCCGGGGCCTCCCCCGTACGGCCTGTCATCCACTTTCTTATGTCTCCCTTGGGCGAAATCTCGGATATCGATCAGCTCGATATCCAAGATCCCCTTGTCTCTTGCTTTTTTCAGGATGCTTACGTCAAACGGGCCCTGAAAATACTCGGGAAAAAGAGACAAGATGTGGATCTTCATTAATTACGCTTTTTTTTCCGCGTTTTTCTTTGCTCTTTTCTTAGCAACTTTTTTTGCGTAGAGCTCCTCTTTTTGCTTTCGGAAATTAACCAAAACTTCGGGGGTATTACGCTCTACCAAAGATTTCACCTGATCCGACATTTGCGCTCCGAGCCCGAGCCAATGAGTCACTCTGTCTCCGTTGATACTGCAATTGTTTTCTTCGAGGTAAGGAAGGTACCAACCGAGTTTCTCTACGTATTTACCGTCTCTTCTGCATCTTGCATCCGTGACGACAACACGATATGTCTGTCCGTTTTTGCATCCTTGTTGTCTTAAACGAATCTTCAACGCCATAAAAAATTCTCCTTATTTCCGGAACCTTTCAGCAATTGCTTTTTTAGGCCGGGCATGTCTTTAAAAAACTGTTTCATCTTACTAAATTTTTTCACGAGCCGATTCACGTCATCAATCCGAGTTCCGCTCCCGTTTGCAATTCTTCTTCTTCGTCCCGGAGTTAATTCCACTTTTTCTTCTCGTTCCGCGGGAGTCATCGAAAGAATCATCGCTTCCACTTTATTAATCTCTTTTTCGTCGATCTCCATTTGGTCTACCGGAGGCATGCCGGGGATCATCTTCAAAATACTCTTAAAAGAACCCATTTTTCTCATCATCGACATCGACTTCAAATAATCGCCGTATGTGAAAGAAGCTTTGAGGATTTTTTTCTCAAGCCGCTCTTTTTCTTCCGAGCTGAAGTGCTCTTCCGATTTTCTCACCAAATTGATGATGTCGCCCATGCCCAAAATACGATCCGCCCTGGAGTGCGGATTAAAGGGTTGCAGATCCGCAATCTTC
>Ga0116227_10012701_pt1 | contig 13595 bp, 7 predicted proteins | sample S1TSphgellanicum_FD_89693 | JGI IMG/M metagenome (GOLD analysis project Ga0116227, IMG submission 89693) | Host-associated microbial communities from peat moss isolated from Minnesota, USA - S1T2_Fb - Sphagnum magellanicum MG | ecosystem: Host-associated > Plants > Peat moss > Unclassified...
GCTTTGTACTTAGTTTCTTGCCTAGACAACAGGAGTGTTTTGATCAAGTCAACTTTGTAATTGTCGTCAAATGGATCTCTCTGGTCCGAGTATTGACGTTAAATTAAAAGAAAGAAAGAAAGTGACCACCAGGCTTCACTGTCGGGCTCCATTGTCGCCTAATGATTGCCTCGCAGAATTCCCCACCTTGGGAGTTGTTCTCTTCTCCAAAACATACACAACTCACAAGCAGGTGAAAAACAGACGGGCTGCGGCATGGAGAAGGAGTCAGAAAAAGCCTTTCAAGTTTCTACACCCGGCAATCAAGCAGCATTAATGTGCGTACCAAGTTGATTACCACGAGTCCAAGATTCGCTCACGTGAGGTCGACCATCCCTCAATGAGCTGGAAGAAAATTCAAATGCACGTAATGCCAGAAAAAGTTATTCTCCACGTTGTGCTTTACATATTTTTGAGAAGTTCTTTTACTAGCAACCCCTAACATTTAGAGGTTTTTGACCAGTGTTGGCCAGATATTGAAGATCAACCCGGTTATCAGTCCCGGTCCCAGTTCTGGGTATTGGATAACCTTCCTGCCAGATCCCGGTATGCTTAATACCTGGACAAAATCCTACCCGGCTCAGTATTAATTTTTTTATACCCAAAAACGCTCTGCTAGCAGGGTATTCCGTTGGAAAAAATGAATACCCTGTAACCAAAATGAAAGGGTTACATAAAACAGCAAGAGAGGAATAACTGGGAATTCTACTTCTCTAGAGTCTAAATTCTAAATTATAGAAATATATGGAATAAATTCAAGTTATATGCTTAAATGGAAATTCAATGAGAACTTAGCTGTAGCAGCACTAATTACATAACTAGGTTCATCCAGTTGAAGAACTTATATGCCTTTCTAGCAAGTAGTCTATAATTCCTAATGATGAAACAACTTTCACTTCACATTTGTTGGAAATTTAGCCAGAGATCATATTCTTCAATGTTCTTTCAATCCCTTGAGTTCCTAAGTCCCAGCCTGTATTATGCCATGCATTGATTCAAACACACACTCTTTGCATTTGTACTACATCAATTCCCTTTCCCATCTAGCTAATAGTTTCAAAGTGATAGTTTCTAAACAAATGGAAAACACTTGGTTTATGCAAAAAACATTGTAAGTATCAAACAAGTTATCTATGTGGACTCCAGGGTTAAAGATTGGTAAATTAGATCGCATTTTGAATTTTAGTCACTTTTTGCTTCAACTTAAAGGTATTTTTGATGGGTTTCTCCTATCAACTACTTCAGAACTAATCACCCATGATTGATTAACCCTTTTTAATCCTCTCCAATCAAATGCATGAATACAAAATCACCTATATGCTCAAACCACCTTGTGTTGTCATCACTTTTTAGCACCAATCTCTCACATAACTTTAGAGGTACATAGCACATTGCCCTAGTAGCTATTGGTACAATGAAAGATAAATAGAACAACTACCAACGTAAGCAAGCAAAATCAACTTTCAATCACCCAAAACTAATCAATTGATGACTTAGTTCTCATTCCATCTTCAACTCGACTTTAACGTCCCCCTTTTATCTCAAGCTGCACACCATTTCCCAATCATATTTTCAAAAGTTTCATCGAAGTTGTCCCATCCTCCACCATCCATTGCACAAATAAGATAAGTCCTCCATTACACACAAACAACAAAAAAAACCCACTCCTTCACATGGCCTTTTCAATTCCTTACGGCAATGGGTATTTGAAGAAGCAAACAATGATGAAAGGCTTCCTACAATCACTATGCAAAAAGTTGATGATGAGATAAAATCTAAAAACAAAAAAGTTCTATGTGTTCACATGGAGCATATAGCCTATCCTCTTCATTTCTATTTACAACCTTACTTATATCATAATAAGGACCAATGACTTTCACCCATGTTAGCTATTCATTAAACTTTCATCCCTTTTTTGTTTAAACCTTTTCATCTAATTTTTTTTTGTCTATTTAGGTTTTTGTGTTTTGCCTAATACCTAGAAGTCAAAACTTTAAACTATTGATATCGTGCAAGTTTATTTTGCACTCCTTTTCAACTTTTGATGATGGCCATATGGCAATGAATCAAAAGAAATTGTTTTGAAAGGTTTGACTTTTCAATGGTCACCATGTTCAATCCTTGAATGTTATTGCAAGTGTTGGTTGAATTTTCAAAAGGACAAGAAATATATTGAAAATCAAATGCCCAAGTTTAAATTGTTTGTTGAATTGAAAAATTGTTGATTGAAAAGCTACACACGGATGTGATTTGGTTTCAATGTGATTTCAATTTTTGTAAGAAAATGGGGGATTGTTCTCATTTGTTCTTTTTCAATTTGCATCCCACCTTGAATTTCTAATTATTCATGGTTTGTTGTTTGTTCATTAGTTGCTTTGGTGTTGAGCCTTTAAGTGATTATCCTTGTTTAAGAGTGCTAAATTTTTTATATAAAACCTATGGCCATAATTTAAAGTTTTGTTTATGCATGTAATCAACAAAATACTCCCAAAAACCATAACCTAGCTTCCATAATTCCATTTTTTTTTTCAAAATTTCGAACATTGAACCCTAACTTGCTTAAACATTTATTGAGATATCTTGGTTTAGGTTGTAAGGTCACTCATTATTTTTGTGTTGACTCTTCAAATGATTATCCTTATTTCAAATGTTACAAAACTATGTGCAAGACTGCAATTTAGGGTTCCATTTATGCATGTAATCAATAATAAGGTTCCAAAAACTATAACTCAACATTTCATTCAAAATGCAATGGTATCCTTGAGTTCCATTTAATTCTGAACTTTTGTTTTGCCCCACAAGCTTAAAGACAAAATGGTAAACATTGAAACATTTAATTTAAATGAGGACCTCATGCAATATTATAATTATGATGGTGTTGATGGTTTGGCAACTAAAGTAGGCCATGATTCAAGGCCAATTATTGGTTAAATTTCAATGTCAAATGCACCATTTATTAAAGAAATCATTGCAACCCCAAGCAACATACACCTAAAAACATATGTTGTATGGGAGGTATTAAAAATTCAATTGACCTTGAATTAGAAGTCTTTAATCCTTCACCCCATGTTTTCTTTCCCTTGGCATTTTTTCATGGTCAATGATAGCAATAAAGTAATTCCTATTATTACTCAAAACATGCATAGTGAAATTTGCCATTTTGTTTTCCAAACATACAATTATGGCAATATCACCAAAAAAAGGAAAGATGTGATCCCATATAACCATCAACAAAATTAATAAGAATCCAATAAAAAAATTATGCTTTTAAAAAAGAAAAAATATTTTTTTCACTTCATAATCAACCTAAACATTATATTTGGTGATTCAACAAATTCTGCGAAAACCAACCCCTATGCATACCAAGCAATTTTTACTTAAAAAATTGATAACCTTATTGATTGGCCATTCTAACAATTTGATACCAAGCAAGTCCCAAAAATATGCAAAAATCCAATTACATGATACCTTGTGTGTAAATGGAAATTTAAGATTTTGAAATAACTCGCCCAATGGTTATTGAAAAAATTCAATAACCAGCCAATTATTGCTTTCTTTTGATAATTGTGAGGTAGGTTTTTTTTAAAAACAAGTTATTGATATCATTTTTTTTGGGTGCTGGAGTTTTCAAATAACCAGTTGAGAATCACTGGTTCACCTATCAGTTATACTACAGTTATACGGTTTTCTAAAAATTTAAATCATTTTCTTCTGTTTTTTGAATTAGTGTTTGAACATTGAACCTGCCTAGATGATAATCATATCATCCAGGTAGGTTATTATGTTTTGAAAACTTAATACTCTGTTAGAAATTTAATCAGTTATTAAAGAATTGATAATGAACTGGTAGGTTATTAATAACCAGGTCGATAACCAGGTCTAAACTCAATAACCAGCCGAGGCTGGTTTTGACTGTAGGTAAAACCCACAGTCAGTCACTACAAGAAGGAGAATCACTTTTAGGAAGGATGGCCGCATATTGGAAGGGAGTTTGAGGTAAAAAAGGAAGCATATACGGATGACTTTTCTAGATGACTTTTCTACAATGTGGCAATTTTTTCAGATGTTTGAGAAGGAGAATCACTTTTAGGAAGCATCGCTGCATATTGGAAGGGAGTTTGCAGGTAAAAAGGAAGCATATACGGATCACCTTTCTAAATGACTTTTCCACAACGTGGCAATTTTTCCAGATGTGTGACTTATGACATCTCAACTTGCATACAATCTTCTTGAAGAGATCCATATACACTAAGAAAATGAAACATATTTTTCCTATGCCCATTTTTTATGGGTTCCTAAACGCAACATCACGTGGGTTGAAATTGCAATTAGGCAGTTGGATACATGATATAACTTGGGTGCGCACGTTCAATGTCAAAAGGGACACATCAGCAAGAGGGGAGGTAAAGCTGGTCACATCATTGTAAGAGATGCCTGTGCATGCAAGCCACAAAATGAAACATTTGATGATTATCCCTAACTTTTGGGGACAGCAATTGTTATATCTCATTGCTCAACTTAGCATTCAAAGACGGTGAAATGCATCTGTGTTTGGTTCAAGCCAGCATTGGAGTCGGGATGCCTTATTAAACTGTACTTAGAATGTAGAAATGAAATCCCATTCTTTTCACTTATGTGTTATTTTCTTTGTCCTGCTAAACAGCTGTTGTACTTGAAATCAAATTCTTTTCTATTAGTTTTAGTGCATGTATGTTACATTGGTTCTTCAACCTTCCCACGTTCAACTCGTTTCCATTTAGTGTTTGCTAAGTACCACAGCAGTAGACACTGGACAGGCTGAGATTTATCTTTCTTTTCCCTGGGCATGATAAATCCCATCCAGAGGCAATAAAGTTATTCATAAATCATACTGTCTTTGGACCCCATTTTGACACCCTAATCCTTGTTTCGTCCCCAATTTGAGTGTAGCTGGAAAATGATGGAAACTAGGTACCATGCTGGGCATCAGTTCACAAGGTCTCCATAATTTTATTCTCACAATGCTCAATTTAATGAAAGACTATGAGCGTCAGTGAAGGTGCAGCTAAGGCAGATCCAAAACTGGGTATGAAATTCTTGTTAGAAACAATTTAGATAAAGAAACAGTTTGTATCCCCTCTTTTTTCACTGCACTGTTTTCATCTTGATTTTTTAATTCGTCCCCAGTTTTGACAAAATTGGGGCCCAGTAGACCTAGTTTGGGGTACTTTATACATATCTCTAATATATTAATAAACATTCTAATATTCTTATCGAACATCATTATAAAATCATACCTGACCTTGCCTTTGGTGAAGGTTGGTCCATGGTGTTATCCCTCTATTGTGGTTACAAGATGACCACCTGCAAAGTGGAGCCCTCGTTGATATCATTTGCATATGCGGGTCCTGGGGACAACTTTTGTTTTATGCAAGTATGTAAGGACTTTACCATCTACTTTTTGTGTACATGCATTAGGATACATCTTGGCCAAACCTATCTATATGTCGGGTAGAATGTATATGCACTTTCCATTAACTTAGCCTACAAGTTCCAATGTATTGACCCACCACAGATTGATGCACTAGTAATTTGAAAAACTCGGCAAACTTTCAAATATCCAAAATCAAGATGTGGGAATGGAGACATTTCCATGAATCAGCTTGGAAGATTCTTATCACCTTGGATTATCAGTTTGACGATTCCAAAAGTCACTCAAAAGCCTTCCTAAATTGTAAGCCTTGTTGGAAACAAATCTCACCAGAAGTTCTATCCATTTGGAGGAGGGTTGATTTCCATATGAGTCATTTGTGGCTCTTATAACATAATAGAGTTATACAGAAAGCACCTTAATCTGGGGCTACTGGGCTCCAGTTATGCTGAAACTGGGGATGAAATCAGAAGTCAGGATGGAACCAATACACCAGGGGGGAAAAAGAAGGGACCAAACTAGTTTTCTCACCTAAATTGGTCCTCAAGGGAGTTTCACCTCTAATTTTGGATTCAATTTACCTGCGCCTTGACTTCTGGTCATATGCTTCTTTAAATCAACCATGGCACAATATATCATGCAAATCTTCTGACATGATACCCAGTTTCATGAATCCATGCCTGATTTTGGTCACTTTACAAATAACTCTAATTGGGGATGAAACAAGGGTTAGAGAGTCAAACTAAGTTCCAAAGACACCCTGACTTTATGAATAACTCTAATGATAAGGAAGTTTCCATATCAACTTTCAGATGCACACATTTCCAACCAAAAGCTTCAATGTAAACTTGGTTGTTGCCCTTGTTGGAATCAGAATTGAATTCTTAGTTGAATACTCCATTATTACGTTCATGCAGATGATCAATTGATTTACAGCCATTTTTCATTATAACTTGTATGTCAACAAAATTGATGACATCATGAAAATTCTTTGAAAGTTTTAAGATTTATAGTGTTCACTATTTTGAAAGGATCATGCAAGCCCAGAAAAAAACTCAACATGGTTTTGAGTTTTGAGTTTTTCCAAGGCAAGAAAACCAATATGGTTGTCTTCATACCTCCTGGCAATGGAGGGAGTTCACATTATATCTATATGTTTTAGTAGTTATCATTAAGTCTTGCCATGATGCAACAATCAACAATCATTGAGTATTGCAACTGCTGACAACTGTCAAACTTAGACAATGGAGAAACGAAAAAATTCTTACAATATTATTTTAATATTATTATCCTAAATGACTTAAGAAATTATAAATTACTTAAAAAAAACAATGTAAAAAGATCATAACAAAGTAGAAGATTCTGTAAGAGTGTAAAGGGCAGAATGACGTAAGATAAATACCTCGTACCACGGACCAAATTATAGCCTAGTGTAGAATAATGAGAAAAAAATCAACATCATCAAGTCTTCCTCACATGTGTTAAAGTTGATTAGCACACTTGTCAAACAGCGATGTTCCCACTCTACCATTCTCTTTGCATTGCATGCTCATTGCACTATTCTGTACTTCGATCGATTCATCACTTACCTGCTTATTAGTACGGTTTTCGATCTACAATTTCAATATAAATTAGTCTTGGGCACATTTGCTTTGTAGCTGGTTTTTAGCTTGTTTTCTTTTGACTATTTTTTTTTTGGTTAAAACAAGTTCTTTCATGGGGGCAGTTTACCCTCTCAAGTTTCAACTTTCATAATAAGAAGAAAATCCCTGTATATAAAAAAGGGCAGGGATGGGAACCCATCCACAAGAAGTACAAGGCAAATAAAATTTTGAGAACACATGTCACCAAAAAACAGAATAACAAGGACACCACTGATACATTAATAAAAGAAAAGATTGTCAACCAAGAAGTGTAATTTGTCACAAATCAACTAGCCAGTGACGAGTGTGCACTGCTGCGATGCGCAGGGAAGAGATGAGGATATGCACTGACTGCAGTGTGTGGAAGAGATGAGGAATGCCTCATAATAAGTTTCTGGGACAAATAATGATTCATTTCATCATGTTACCCTGGCCTGTATCATACTTGTTCACAGATGACTAGTTTCTTGAATAGCCAGTTATCTTTGTACCTGAGTACAACTCTGGAACCCAAGATTGATGGCTGGCTTTTAACTCATTCTGGAGAGACTTCGGCCATTTACTACTGAGATTTGTTCTGTTATGGGAATTCTGCAAAGAGGAGGAGTGTTCACTGATTAAGCTAGGTTCAGGTTATTTGTTGGATGAGTTTTTCATTCTGCCACTGGGCCAGAGTCAACCGCTGCACTATACAGGATGGATGATGTCTGGAGAGGAAACACCTTTTCGTTGTATTCTTGTCCCATAGGCATTCCACAGTGGGTAACTATGTATAACCATATACACATGTATCTACAAGTGTTGGCCGGTTATTGAGTTTTGACCCAGTTATCAACATGGTTATTAATAACCTACCTGGATGACCCAATTATCATCCAAGTAGGTTATCAATCTTTACACACTGACACAAAAATTAAAATAACAGAAAAAAAATATATATTCTATTTTAAAAAACTCTATAACTAGTGTATAACTGTCAGTTATTAATTGGTTATTTGATAACCTACTCTTATGCATAATCAATTATTATTATTCAATTTTTCTAATAACCTACTTGACAGCCAATTTTTTATATTGATATTGATAAACTGTGTGATCCCAAAAAAATTCAATAAATAACATAGCCAATGATTTTTTAAAAAAAAGGAAATAACCGGTCTACACTGGTATCTACCCACCTAGCAGCCACCAAATGCCTTACCTTCTTGCCTACCTATATAGTAACCACTTGTATTCTTTCCCTGCTGACCCATTAAAGTACTTACCAGTTACAGTGAACCAACACCCACAAGCACACCATGAAGGATGGATGGTAAGTGGTCAGGAAACAGTTTTATGTTAGGTTTCAATTGCCTAGCTAACCATGGTCGTTAGCTCAGTCCCTTTTTTCACTACCTACCTACTAACAACCCACAAGTGGGTTGGTAGGTAGTAAAAACAGCCCATACCAAAGTATAAAACATTTACTTACATAATAGTTACCTATTTTCTTACCTATCTACCTATATATGAGGCCTATTTCTTATAGAATTGGTCAAATAAAAATTAACTTGTTTGAGGTTCATCCACAACTGAATAATAAAGGGCATCCAGTGGATGATGCACTAGTGGATGCTGGTTCACTGTTGCGGGTACTTACCCACTTACACAAGTAATTAACTAGGTAGTGTAAGGTGGAAGTAGGAGGGTTTACAAGATAGGTTACCACAGTTGAACATGGGTTACTTGGTAGTGGTTCATCCATGAGGAGCACAACCGAGTCATAGTGGGTTTCCAGTGGATGGTGCACTGGTGGGTGCTGCATCACATTATGCATAATCCCCGGTCATGGACCATGGTGGAGAACATCTAACTCCAAAGACAAAGTGAAACTGATTATGCATATGTTTCAAAAAATTAAATTATACATATCCTCTAGATACAGACTGACCACTGGTTTTGAATTATCCGTATACATGGATGGAAGACACTTCAGTTGCTGGATGCATATCTGTATCCGGGGATTATCTAGGCACATGTCCAGTTATCAAAAAAACAAAATTCAAATTCTTCCAGCAGGTGCATTGGCTAGGATCCCAAGCATTAATTAGCAGGAAATGGCGATCCTGCTAAAGGAACATTAAATTCTGACGACTTGCAAGAACACATTGTCTAAATATGGGGACTTTCTAAAATTTTCCCCTCAAGATATGGTGAAATTTGATTTTAAAAAAAAAAAACCCTTTGTTGCATTCATCAGCCCTTTTTTTAACCAGGTTGTGAAAATTTAAAAACAAAAAAAACATTATGTATGAGAGTCATACATAATCGAAAATTTTATACATATTCAGGAGGAAGTTTTAAAGTTTAAAATTTTTTAAGGTTTACAAGATATGCATTTAGACTCAAAACCTTAAGCTTTAGTCAACATTTTGAGTGAGAATGACAAATTGACAATGCATATCCTTTATGCATATCCATGATTTTTTGGCATTCAATAATTGTCTATTCATAACTGGCAAAGGGGGAAAAAAAAATTTAATACATAACCGTCTATATATATGAAAATATGTGAGATTTTAAATAGACATATTCATCTCTTCTTCTTGTTTTAAGTGAGAATATTCTTGATTCATATTCAGAGTTTTGGCCCGAAATTGGATAACTGGACAACACTGGTTCAATCCAGATGAGAGTTGCCTGACCTGTTGCTGCCTGGGTTATCATCCTCAGCAGGTTTGGAGACTGGCTCTTGATTCTCTCTGTCTCTGGCCTTGGTAAGTGTTACAGGATTCATCATGTTAGGATCCTCAAGCGTGGGCATCAAAGGTGGTCCAGTAACATTCTGCTACCAAACTTGTCTAATCATGCAGAAAAGCAAAATCTTTCCTATTAGAATGTTGTCCAGTGCCTTTCTGCTACCAAACTGTTGTACTGGCACAATACCCTAAGTGTATGTAAAGCTCCTGGAAGGGTGGTTTCCCAAAATAAGGGGCCCAAAATGATATGGATGTTCATAGGTATAAGGTGCATAAGGAATTAAAAAAAGGCCATGAGAGTGGGGAGCATCAAAATTTTGGATTGCTTGGGGTAAAAATTAGAATATTCTATGTCATTGGACCTCAAGACACAGAATATTGGCTTGGGCTTGAGGTAAGAATTAGAATATTTTTTGTCTTGGGACCACATGAAGTCTAGGGTCCATTTTGTCCTAGGCCCTAGGCAACCTATGGTGCATTTTATCCTAGCTCCCAGATGGCCCATGGTCATTGTGTCATGATGGCCTAGGTCTTAGGCCATCATGTTGAAGACCCCATGCCACCTTGTCTTAGCCCCCAAGTAGCCAAAAGTCAAATTGCCCAATTTTTATTTCTTTAAATGTTGTCCATGAATGTATAAGATTCACTCCTTCCTTACCCAAACATATTTCTTTTGATCTTTGGGGTTCAGGGGTGGGGAAAGTAGGTTCTAATGTACCTACTTATTTGCCCACCTACCCATTTATCCTCTTGCCTGCCTAAGCTACTTCCCTACCTTCTTAGGTTAACATCCTGCCCAACCACATAAGTTGCCTACTTAGATACCTATTCACTTTCCTAGTAAGATGTATTTAATTAATTATACTTTATAAAAGTCCAAAAATAACAATAATCAATCTAAAGAGTTCAAACAAATATTGAAGTTGTAAATTGTACCTAGTGGTCAACATGTTAAATGCAAACTCAAATTGATTTAGAAGAGTGTGAAAGACATTTGATGAAGATACCGGATTAAATATATGGTGGCCAACAAACTAATTGCAAAAAAATTATTTATAGTGTCCACAAAAATCACATCAGAAAAATGAAAGCTTATTTGAATATATAGATCACATAAGCATCTAAATTGGAAGAAAAAGAATTAAATTGATACTTGGTGGTCGTCAAGTGGTCAATATTAAACATGAAGACTCAAAAAGTAAAAGACAAAATATGTAAGTCGAAAATGATTTTAAAAATTGAAAGAGATTGCAATTTTGAAATAGAATTCCAACTAAACAACAGCATTTTCTAACTTTAATAGTTGCAAACATCATCGTGTGATCTATAAACAATAATTTGAATCAATTGCAATTTTATTTATTTTTGAATGAATCTAAGAAATAGGCATAATTCAAGGATGTCAAACCATGAAAACATAGTGAATATTTTTTTTAAATGATAAGGTTTAGAATGCACACCTAAAAAATACCTAGTAATTATGCCATTTTCATTACTATTCCTTATATATTACATGAACCAGGAATAATTTGGTGAAGAAAAACTCAAATGTGTTTTAAAATATTTAACAATGATTTCATAATGGACATTGATTGTCTTCTCCCATGACAATCTAATCAACATTGATCACAAAGAAGACACAAGGTCCAACCATTGGACCTTATTTCTTGACAATTTATATCCTTTACATAACTGCATGAAAAGACCACTACACTTGGAATTTCAAAAGGTTTTTATCATCTCATCATCAATGAACAATGTTTAGGTTTTCCCTCCCTAGGGTAATTTTTGACACACAAAATAAACACATTTCTAATCTTTAAAACAATAATATGTTTTTGTAATGACTTGACCCAATATCTTGAAGTGTTGTTCACATCTCCAAATGAAAACATATTGATTGCAAATATTTGTGCCATCAACAAAGCAAGAATTTTCATATAACATCTTTTAGCAACATAGAACACCAAATTGTAATATAATATATTTAAATGCTTGAGAAAGAAAATGTTGCATTCTAGCTCTTGGTTTCACTTTGTTAATGTCAATATCACACAATGATTCCCTTGTAGTTGGATAACAGTTTTTTTCAAAAAAACCTAAAATCATTCAATTAACAATTTTTTGGGGGTAGCAAGATATGAACAAAAATGTTTGTGTCATCCTCTAGTGGGTGTAAAGGGATGTAATAAACAACCTACAAAAACCAAGAGATATTAAATTAATTAAATAAAATATATAATAAAATCCAAAAAATTGGAGGATAATTTGTAATATTTGTTTTGAACATCCATGAAAAACTAGTTTAGCAAAGTTATTCATGTCAATTGTCTACTAAATTCAAAACATACCAAATATCATTTGGTGAACACTAAGTAGGCTGCTTATGCAGTTGGGTACATAGGTTGGTAACCTAAGTAAGTAGTTTAGGTAGGCAAATATGTAGGTGGGTAGGTAGCCTATGTAGATAAGTAAGGAGGTACACTCGATGGGTTGATAAGTAATCAAAACCCCTCAACTACTTTCCCCTTAGCCCCAACCCCAAAGGAAAAAAAACAAAAGAAAGCTGTGTGGGTAAGGAAGGAATGAATCCTATGAATTGATGAGCAACATTCTAAAAAATCAATTATGGGCAACTTGACCTTAGGCTACCTAGGGATAAGACAAGGTGGCCTAGGGCCTTGGACATGGTGGCCTTAGGTGTAGATCACCATGACAAAATGACCATGTGCCATCCGAGTCCTAGGACAAAATCGACCAGAAGTTGTCTAGGACAAAATGGACCCTAGACTACATGAGGTCCCAAAACATGAAATATTCTATTCTCAATGCAGACTGAAGCCAACGTTCCATGTTCTGGGATCCCATGACATAAAATATTCTAATTTCTACTCGAAGCCCAAGCCAAAATTTTGATGGCCCCCATCCCCACTTTCATGGCCTTTTTGAAATTCAGTAGGTGCCCTCCAAGTTTCACTAGGAGATTTCTCCAAGTGCTTTACACACAATGTGCACAATGGTAGGCAAAATGGGTAGAACATTAAGGCCTCGAGTGAACCAGCAATTAGACTGGGACCTTGATAAAAACCTGGAATCTTTTGAGGTTGCATTGCTAAATATCCTGTTCTCCTCTCCACAGTGTAAATCAGGGTCTCTGAGTCCAAATCTAACATTTCCTGAGTTCAACATGGCCACTAAAAGGCCTCACTCAAGAAGGTGAGGGTACCAATGTAGGTGCTCACCCCACCAACCCTGGTCAAATATCAGCACCAGATTTGGCTGGAGTGAACCAACAAACAGCCAGCAGTGCACCCTGAGGGATTGATGGTGGGACATGGACCATCCGTAGCTCATGATCTGTTGTTAGTAGTTAGTACCTATATAACCCTCTAACAAGCCACTAGCCCTTGCTTTATGTAGTGACCAAGTTAGCTAGTGACCACCTATTTTGGCACCTACTTATCTACTTACATAACCTATCCTTTAAAGGATATATATATATGTCATCAAGGGGAAGATGTTAAAAGGTTACGAGTGCAAATTTGCCCAGGTATCACCCAATGTTTTTTAGAAAATATGAATGGGGCAGAGGGCAGACTGCAGGAAAAAATCATAACAGTAGTTTTATGTATTTACAATCTTAGGCCGATTTAACATTTTCTGTCACCAAGGTGAAGGCCGCTGTTGACTCAGTTCAAGTGCATTCACGACTGAGTCCTTACGAATTAGAGTCTTCCAATGGATGGTGCACTTGTGAGTTGAGCC
>Ga0116227_10012702_pt1 | contig 13594 bp, 9 predicted proteins | sample S1TSphgellanicum_FD_89693 | JGI IMG/M metagenome (GOLD analysis project Ga0116227, IMG submission 89693) | Host-associated microbial communities from peat moss isolated from Minnesota, USA - S1T2_Fb - Sphagnum magellanicum MG | ecosystem: Host-associated > Plants > Peat moss > Unclassified...
AAGGGCATACTGCACTACAGTGCCCATACAGCTGAGAGGAAATGGCAGACAGCAAATAAACTTGACTTGCTAGCACAATTTCAATCCGCTTATCTGCACTTCAACCGGGACCTTAAAAAAAAACCTTACTGGCCAGTCTCATGCGCATCCCAAAAACAAAGCACTTATTTCAAAACTGAAACAGTGGTTGATATTTAGACACTACACAAGTCCAGAGTGTCAAAGGAGACAACCACACCAAAGTCAATAGTCATCCGTGATATGGCTGAGAAGAACATACCAGATCACGGAAACACATCAGTCCCACTTCACTGAGTCCTGGGAGGGATTTTCTTGGAATAAAGTCCCGATCAAGGTAATTGAAGAACCGTGACAACCACCGCACCATGATTTTGTGATTGTCCCATCTCATCACAAGCTCTCTCAACATTAACTCATCATGCTTTTCTCTCAGAGAAGGCAAGACCTACACAACAACATATCCTCTTTGTGAAGCTAGTACACAGTGATGATGAATATATCTACAGCAGCCGTTCCACCTCAGTCCTGATGCTTCAAATTAGGGTTTCTTGATATATCTGAAGCTCATAATTTTCCCAGAGAATCGTGGCAGACTGAGAACAGTTCTTTGCAGGAAACAAAAAAGGCATCTACATGAACGGCCATCTTTCTCTGCAAACACAAAAGCAAGGAAAAGGGAAAAGAGAGGTCCCCCTGCTAACATACCATGCTATTGATGTACTCCTCAAACGACTCCCTATATCTGTCATAAAGCTGTTGTGAGTAATCTTGCGGAGGCTCCTGTGTACACATATTGAAAACTGTCCTGTGCAAGCGGAATCAAGAAAGAATGAGTATCCCGAAACGATTCGGCACACAGAATAGCCAACCGAAAATGAATAAATAAAAACCCAAACCCCATCATGGATCCCGCTTGTCTCCAGGTATTTCTCTCGCGACCCCGATCCCCTCTTCCCACAACCACGCAGAGAGAGAAGTAGAGCAGAAATGGAAAATTCGCGTGTATCAAAATCGGCCACAAAACCAAACCTTTCGTCAAAAGAAACGGGAGACCGAGGGAGAGAGAGAGAGAAAATTAAAAAAAAAAAAAACGTGTAAAGCATGATGTATTCCTCGGAATTGATCTGCTGCTCCGGTACTCCTTCCAAGAGATTCTTGAGCTTGGTGATGCCCTTTTGCATGACGGCCCATCCCTGCTCAAGCTCTATCACTTTGCGCTCATTGTTCCTCCTGAAAAAAATCGGTTTGGTCCCACGGAACCGATGACCTATAGGTCTCGACCCCCCCTTCCCCAGTTCTCTGAGTCCTCCAACCCGCTTCATCTTACCAAGCCTTCAACCCCCAACCCCCAGCCCTCCCCCAGCCCCTCGTCCAAGCAAACCCCCCAAAAAAGACTCCTCACCCGCCTACCCCTAAGGGCATACACTATATACAAAACACACCAACACAAACATATATATATATATATATATATATATAGATAAGTAACACAGAAACTCGTAGTTTAGTTCAGTTCAAGTGCTTGTCTATTGAAAACAACTTGAAACCAAAACAAGCAAGAAATGAAAGATTCAAGATTCAAGGTTTACGAATTGTAACAATTATATGACCTCACAAGAAGGTTACAAAGGTTGTAAGTTTCAAATGTTACGATCACAAAACTATAGATTGGTAACAATAACAATTGACAAAGCTTAAGGTCCTATGTGTACTCAAAAGCCATGAAAGAAAAGAACACTCAATAATGATGAAAGAAGAGAACAAAAGGTCCAATATGTATTATTTTCTAACCTTTAAAGTAGTTGCCACCTTACCCTAGCTTGCTACCAACTCTTAACACTAGCCACTGTCAAACCTTAAATAGCCTCCACTTACAAACACTAGCCACCATTATTCAATCTAATGTAACTATTATAAAAATGTGAATATTATTCATCTTTTTTATGAATGTTTATTACATTCATCGACATTGGGAATTAGAAATGAATAATATTTTTAACATTGTTGATATTAGAATATAATTTTCAAAAAAAAAAAAAAAAAGTTTTATCGACAACCCAAACTTCGGTCCTCCTGTAATGTTATTTTTCCCTTCCTTTCCACCACATGTCTTGTGTGTTTCCTCCCTCCTTCCCTCCCTCAACTAGGTGCTCGCTTGAACTCAATCACATCTTAGCGAAACCATGCGAGTCAAAGAGGACCATCAATCTATGACCAACTGGGTAGGGGACTTCAAATAGTTCTTGAAAAAGTCATTAGATGCGGGCTCCGAATTTGTCCGGCCTACTTGCCCACATGCTCGAAATTTTGTTCGTTCATGTACGTACATCTTACTCTCATCATTTATCTATGTGTAATCTATGAGTAGGACCGATTAACATTTTCATCCGTCACCTACCATACTATGATATTACCGTGTTTTAGCATAATAGGTAATTCTTTTTTTTTTAAAACCCCGAAAAACCAAAAAAATTGTGTGCGCACACACACACACACAAAATACAAAAAGAGGAGGAACTCTAGGTTTTGTCATGTTGGGTATGATCGGGTTCTTATTGTTCGGCTCCCCCCTTCTTCCCCCCCCTTTCCATATTCTATACACCTCTTTGTTGGCCTTGCTTACCAAGGCAAGTATATTATTGTGTTTAGATTCATCATAAAATATAATAATTTAAGGGATTTTGGCCTTTTGGTAATAATAATAGGTCTATTTTTATATGAGGATTTTTGAAAGATGATATTTTGGCTTGTGTTAAAACTTGAGATTAGTTCCAAAGTTATAATATCTTGAAGGATTTTGGTTTTTTTAAAAGTATTTTTTGAAGGTTTTGTTTTTGCATGGTGAAATATTTGAATTTCCATAATTTTTTTTTTGCCTTAAAATATTTTTAATGTAAGTGGCAAGGCCACAATGTGACATAGCCCTCGTTTCCTTTGGAAAGTTATTTATTTTGTTCCTATAAGACCTACTTGATTTCTTAGTAATGTGTTTGCAAAACTCTTATTGAGGGTAAAAGAAGTTGCATGTTTTTTATTGAATTTATTATTATTATTATTTTTAAATATATAATTTAATAACTAATATTCAACATTTGATAATTTATTCATTTTAAACTATTAATGAATCCCTAAACTATAATTAATTCATGAAAAAATAATTATTGATTAGATTTCATTTGACTATTTGAAAATTAATATATACTAATCATGTGTTATGTTAAATAAATCATAAATATTAATTAATGACTGATTATGTAGCTTATAATAATATTAATCAAAATTTCAAATGAATTCATATGTAAATAATATTCAATGAATTATTTGACAAATCATATTTACACATCAAGAATGCTGGTTAGCAGATATTCAATAAACTAATATGTAATTGACTAATAAATATTAATTAACTGAACTTCCATCAAATGAATTATTTATTTCATATTAATGATTCATTATTAATTAAAATTGACTGTGAAATAACCTATTTGATATGTTCAAATTTTAATATTTAATATCAAATATTCAGGATTTATTATTTATTATATATTTAATTCAAGAGATAGTCAATCAATTAATAATTTATTTATTATTTGATAAATAAATTCTTTAAATGTAAACTCAGAATAAAAATGAAAATATTATTAATAAAAAATCAATTAAATGTAGAATTAAAGTGCCATCCAATTAATCGATTACATTATTTTTAACTATTAATTGTAATGAATTATTGAATTACTTATTTATTAATTAATTCAAAAAATAATTATGTATGAATGATGAATTATTACTATGAATAAAATGATTAGTTCGTAAAAAATATCATGTAAGAATGATTGTTTCTTATAAATTTTAATAACTTAAAAATATGTCATTATAGGTAGGTTTTTATGTGGGTAGGGAGGTTATAAATTAATTAGCTAGTTAAATAGCCATTTAATTATTATTTTATTACATGTAGAATTAGGTAATTTAAAAATAATAATAAAACATATGGGAAAAAAATTCAAGTTGTAATTCAATTTGCAACTAAAATGCAATTATAATATTTAGCCTAGTTGTTTTGTTCTCCAAACTCATCTTGTAAATTATATAAGGACAATGTTTTTTCTTATGTTTTCACATTTTAAAAAAGTGTTACATGGGATGAATTGAAATAAAACTTAACCATAAAATAAAATAACAATATTGACATGATTATTTTGTAACTCACCCACTTTCCTACCTGCCTATTTAGTTGGGTAAATAAGTATGTATTTAAATCCTAATTACCTACCTATGTATGCATGTTTGTATGTAGCGTAGGTAGGTATAACTAATCATTATTCCTCAAAAAATTTAAATTTCTTAATGTGACCAAAAACATGCCAAATATTTTTTAAAACATAAAAATTTGGTACGAACAATTAAATTTTCAATTTTTCAACACAAGATTCCTTATAATAATTTAAAAACATTGACAAAATGATCCCCTTTACAACTTGGAAGTATAATCTCTAAATCAAAATTATTTTGTTTATTTTTTTGTTTCCACATTCAATTTTTTTGACAAATGCATTAAATAAATTTTAAAATTACAATACAAATATAACATAGTGAATTCAATCCCAAATTGATGAGTAAAAAGAAACAAATGTATGGGGTTTCCTAGGATTTTTTGATATTTTCAACCTTTTCATAGAAATAAAGAAATCTTGAATCATAGCCCAAAAAAGATGGTCACCAAATGTTCATAGACAAAGTATTCACTTCAATGAATACAAGTATACAATAGCCTTATTATTCCTATGCATGCATGTTCAAACTAAACACAATGTATATATTCAAATTCAAAAGATAATAAAACAACTTTATGAATGTATTACTAAATGAAAAGGAATGACAAAACTTTCAAACTCATTTGCTTATATAGGTTGAATGGTTCTTATTAATAACTAAACTACCTATCTAACATTAAATAATAATTAATTCAATCATAAACTATTATTTAATAATCTAACTATTAAGGTAATTCATATTTAATTAATTGTCTCCATCATCCATTATAGTTATTAATGATGGTCCAAAATTGTGGACATGTGGCATAATAAAAAATCACCACATGGCATATTAATTATATATATATATATATAGTAGCTAAGTAGGTCATACATAACCAAAATTAATTAGGTTTTTAGGTCTTAAGACTAAATACATATGTATTTACCTAAAACCTAACTATTTGTTTTATTAAATAAATAAGTAGGTAGGAAAACACAAGATTCAATGAACTAAAAAATAGCCATGAATTTATTTTTTAATTTATGTTTTGTCTTTGATGTTAAGTTTTCTTCCCCTTGTTCCAAAATGACACGTGTATTTTAATGTGAAAACATAAGAAAACAAGCCTTTTTATATAATTTGTAACATGAATGTTTTTTTAAAAAAAGGTCAAATCTTTTAATTATTCCTTAGTTGCAAATGAGGTATAATTATATAAATATTTTCCCAAATGTTTTGTGCTTATTTTTCATTGTGTAATTTTTAAAATTAAATTAAAGATATATGATAATTAAAAATGTAATATATATATATATATATATAATTCAGTTATTTGAATTGATTGTTTTGTCCAGTTAATTAATTATCAAAATAATTTATCTTATTTTATGAAAAAAATTATTTAAAAAACAGATTTGAATTAAATGTATGATAATTAATTAATTGGATTGATTGTTTTACTTCATTAACTAGTGAGCTAGTTATTTAAATTATTTATTATAATTTAAATAATTATTTTATTCATGAATTAGGATAATTAAGATAACATAATTATTTATTTTAATTATTTATTTATTTCTAAAATTTTAACTAGTCATTCTAATTTATAAATTATTTGATTTTAGATCATTTATTATTAGATGATTAATTATCTAATATCATATAATTAATCACATATCATTTGAAATTTGAAAAAAATATTTATTTTGATTAATTTATGAACTAATTCTACGAATAAAGCTTATTTATAACTCATAATAGTTAATTTTCATTTTATTTAATTCATTCATTATAATTAAGTAAATTACATATTAATTAAAATTTAATTATCAGTTTTTTAAATTAATTAATTAATTATAATTGATTAAATTACATAATAACTAATAGCTCATTACTAAATGTTCAATATTAATTATGAATTTTGTTAGAAAATAAGCATATCCATACATACATTGAATTAAATTTTTAATATAACATACAAATTGCTTTTAGTTTCACATGTAAATTAATTATATATATCCAAATAATGAATTAACTAATGAATTTAAATAATTAATGATTTGGAAATTATTGATGAATTACTAATTATTTTAAATAATTGATTTAATGCATTATGAAATATCCCCAACTCAGATAAATATTTATTTGATTAATATTTAATAATTAATTATTTGTTAATTCATGTAAAATTAAGTATATGAATTGCTCTTATTTATTCATATTAATAGTCAAATTATTGAAACAACAACTTTTTACAAAACATTACATATGAATATGCATCATTACTAAGTTATAAATAGTTGTATTACAATCATAAGATAGTTGAACAATAATATTTTTCTAATGGTGGATTAATGAATGTGTTGATTATATCAATGGGAATCATAGTTGAAAATTAGTTGCAAATGTATCCCATAATGGGTGGTGGAAAAATGTGAACACATGGCATGATCCCATGAACACATAGTTGTTATTTGAGTGACACATTTACAAAAGTTTTTAAATAGTTACCACATACAACTATGATGCAACTTCTAAAAAAATCAAACATGATTGATTACATATGTGTATGCAATATGTATAAATTATTATATAGAAAACTCATTTTCAACTTGCTTGCAACAATAATACAACTAATTGATTTTCTGATGTGGCAATTTATTTATTAATACACAATTGTTGTAAAATCAAACGATAGTTGCACGATAAATATATATGAATTATTTTTAAAATTTTAGTTGTAAGGTAATGTGGTTTTGATGGACGTAAATTTTCATAATGAAAGTTGGCATTGAAATAATTATAGCAAATTCAAGTGCATGTCACTAGTTGAACAACATTTCTTAGTTATAAACATTATGAGACTTCTAGTGCGATTTGGTGGCATGTAATGTCATTTGCAACTATAATTTCATGCCACTTGTCCAATGTGACTTTGGACATTTTTAATCACATGTGTCAAATATGACTAAAATGCAATTGCAAATGAAGTTGTTAATTTCCAAATTTCTTCTAGTGTTCCATTATGATTTCATCATCTATTTCAATGAAAATAAATAAAAACTTCAACAAAATTTGATGCAATGGAATTTTTTAATGGAATTTTTTTTACTTGTAATGTTATGATTTCAAATTTTAACATTCAAAATACATGGAGGGTTTAAGGATTTTTGCAATTAAATTTATGTTATCAAAGTTACAAAAGGTTTTAGGGCAATTACAAATAGATGAATTTTCAAAATGATGTTTAACGAATTAGAATTGATTAAAGATTTAATCAAAAAGTCAAAACATAAACATAAACAAGTTGATTTTTGATTGCAACATAATCCATTACAACAAAAGGTGTCCATGTACACTAAATGATTCCATTGGACTATGAGTAAATTCACTAATTATAGTGAACATACCTAGTGGGGAAACAATGAATTCACTGGTCCAGTGAACAAGGACTAATGAACTACACCCACATTTTGAAGTAATGGTCCTAATATAGTTATAATGTAGTGCACAGTTATCACAAATACTTCATAAATGACATGGCCCATCATCTATGTTGATTGGTAATTGCCACGTGTATGAGATTGTGAATGTGAAAAAACACCGTGGAATGACCATGGTTGAATAACTCTCTGACAATGCCACACACACCCCAAGGACAAAAACTTGTAGGGGTAAAAAAACTATTAGTAAAGGAATTAGGTTTTATTATTGAAATGATATGACCCAAAATAAAATATATTGAAAGAGAATAAGGGCATGTATCATAAACTATGTGTTTAAGCTACATTGACCATTTATGTTCATGTGTCTAAACTCCATTAATGCACCATCAAAATGTCACACATGTGGCTAGGAATGGTATTATATTTAACACCTATTCACGCTGTAATTGGATTATAACCATACTAAAATGGTATGAATGCGACCAAGTTGTGTGTAGATGTTTAAATGGGAAGGAAATTACCTTTTGTAATAGTGGACAAATGGATGGGTGCATGTTGTGTATCACCCAAAATAACATGAATTCATTGTACACTATGTTGATGAGGAGTTGGGCCATTTTGAGTTTGATGAATTTATAATTTGCATGTTCTAAGCACATTATTTTGGGATGCAACTTTAAGTTCAATAGTTTGTATTTTGGTGTATAGTATGTGATTGAATACGAATGTCATGAACAATGCATTTATATTTCCTTTGTAACCATTGTCAATCATGGGGTTAAATTATTAATGGAATTTGGATTTTGTTAGTCCACTAAGTTTGATCATTTGACATAATCAATATGTTTTGGTTATGATTAAACATATTGGTGTCATTATTAAATAAAAATAATGAAGGAAGTACATGTGCATATGTGCATTTATAGATAAAATGTTTAGTAGGGTTGGTGTTCCACTAATTGAAGTGTTCATTGACCAAGGTATGGAATTCCATGGCTAGTTTCAAAACTTGTGTGAATAAATAATTATTAATCATTGTATAATTTCATGATACCATCCAAAAGTAGACAAGTTAATTGAAGGATGGTGTAGACAATCAAATAAAAATTGCATAAATACAAGTTTAGAAAGGGCCATAGGGGAAACATACATGAGATTGAAATATGTAATTAACATGGTTAATTGGGCTATAAGTTTAATCACTAGACCTTTCTTGCATCATTTTCACCATACTTTCTATTTTTTGGCCATGATCCCAAACCTTCAATCAATTAATATGTCACGATGTGATGATATTAATCAACATGGATGATTTGAATGTATGGCTTTGAACATATGAACAATGAATAACTTTGTTCAAGTGAATGATGCCAATGGCTATGAAAAATTTGGTCATCACATATATGTCACTATTTGTGGGGGTGATTATTGACCTCAAGTTTGTAAGTTGGAGTTAAAAGATTAATATGTGTATCTACAACAAACAACATTGATTATAAAATATGTAATTACATGGGACGAATTATTAATTTGAAAGTGGTGCAGGTTTGCCTATTGGGGTGTTATTGTTTGGAAGGGTAGGATGGTTAGTTTTGGAATGATTTGTGCAGGGGATGACACAACACATGAAACCTTTAAAATGGCATAATGGTTAATTATGGAAAGATTATGTATAAGGATTTTCACCCTATATAAATAGAGGGGTGGTTTGCTATGATGTGCAATGTAATAATTGTTTTGTTATTTGGTTGTTGGTTATGGACATCAATAGGTGTATATGTTAACATGGTAGCGTCATGCCAACATTGTCATCTTGTGCCACTTTCAATTCTTAAATTTTCATACATTTTTGAATACCCAAATCACCAAGAACATCTACAACACATTCCACAAAACATTCTTCCAATTAGAACTTAATGGTGCCATGGAAAAACATGTTGGTTTTTTGTCATAACCCTTACATTTCAAAAAAACTTGTCCCCACTAATTGGAGCTCCTTGGTCTAACAATAACGTGTGAATATCATTGTCACCAAACACTCCGATATTATGCATGTTTGTTCATTCCTTTGGCTGATATTTTTTGTTTTTTTTTTCATGAAATTTTTATACATGTATATTTATATCTTAAAGTCTTCTTATCATGTGGGTTCTTGCTATTTTTTTTTTAAAAACAATTTCAATCTCATTTTCTTGTTTCGTAATTTTATGGTGATAAATGAATACAAGCATTTTTTGCATTTTTCTTATTTATATATGTGTGTTTGAAGCTTTTTAACATTAGTGGGTCCATGCACACCCTTCGTGAACAAATCATATTCACACATTTACTTTCATTTCAATCTCTTTATTAATGTTACAATTCATAACAATCTTTAGTTTTTGCAAACTTTTTGGCATATGTTGCTTTTGCATGTTTCTTCCAACTATTTTTGTTGCAATTATGTTTTTGATGTAACTTCTTTTTGTCACAATTTTTTTCATCCTCAATTTGTTAGGTATGTTTTGTTAATGAAATGTTCTTTTTTTCATGTCGAGAATGCTTCATTTTCAAAAATTTCTTTGAGTTGTAATGGGGGATGGCAACCATGTATTGGCTTAAATTTGAATGCCACTATTTAATTCTATGATATTTTAGTTTTGTAATGCAAATTTGTTAGTTTGTAACGATTTAACAATAATAATTCTTCACATTGTTAAGAATCACTATAACTTTTGATTCATGCAACTATGTTTCCACAATGATAATCATAGCATGATTAAATTCCCCAAATTGGAAAAAAAATTCATGTTTTTCTTTTTATCATTTTCATGGACATCTAATTAACCCATGAAATCATGAACCTTTGGGAAATTTTCATTTCCAAAAGAACATTAAACATTTTTCACGGATCTATGTGCATAAAAAGGAAATGCACCATTGGGTTTGAACAACATAATGTGAAAAACAAGTTGTCAAAGTGTTTGATTAACTTACATGAACAAAATTAAGCATTCAAAATACAACAATATAAAGGGAGGTAGTTATTACTTAAAACTGTGTGGTAGGCGTAGATTCTATCCTATAATTGTTCTCTACCTACTTAAAACAATACAAATTTTATTTCAAGGATTCATTTCAACATTTAAAATTTGTGGTTTCAATAATTCGAAACAATTTTGGTAAACTGTTTTTACATAGTTTCCTTCTTACAATTATTGTTCATTTTACTCAAGTTCCATTTCCTTTTTAAAAACAAAATTTGTGGTCAAAATATAGTTAGATATTATAAATCAAAACACAATATTTACATAGTAAAATCAAGGTTTTCTTATCAAATTCACACTATTCCTTTTATTCATAACTGAACATATCACAATATGTAGTCTTAAAAGTAGAAATCAAAATTAAAAATATGAAAAATATATGGTTTCCAATACCAATAGAACTTTAAACTCATGTCTATGTTCTAATTCCAATTGCTCTTTAATTCTAACTTTGTGTGTAAACAAAAACAATCTCACAAAATTTCATCAAATTCCAAAACTACATTTTAAGTTTTCTTCCTTCCAAAAGTAACTCAAAATCAAAGGACCAATAATTTTAGTCCTATCCAACTAATCAATTGTTTTATTGCATTCCTACCATCATTAACTAATCACTACCTTGTTGAATTTGTTCCATTCATTGGGTAACATTGTGACAAAATTTGAAAAATAAAATGAAACACTACCCATCAAATTAAACCTCAAAATATATGTTTCCATCTTAATTATCCCATGTTTAAATTTAAATTCAAATGAGACTAAAATGAGTTCAATTTGACTATAGATATGAAATAATACAATAAAAACACATAACGTTGTGACCCCCAAGAAGGACACTTCCAACGAATGAATACTCATGTAATTTGGTGCTTAAAAATAAACCTCACAACTACCTAGTTAGTGGCACCTATTCCAATATTATTTAACAAAAAAGACCAATAATGACAATTGATTAAACACCACAAACTACACTACACTAAGTGGCTAGGCTATATTGGAAAGCTATCCAAAGGGGTTTTGAGCAACCTTCCTCACAAGCGAAAAAATGGACAAAATGTTTTTACAATTCCTCTTCAAAATCTACATGGAAATGGCTCAATCACCACATCATTGAAAAAATTTCTCCTTGTGCAATCAACCTATGTTTTTTGCAAACATGTTTAAATATATGCCATCAATCCTTTGTTTTTTTCCATTAAAACAAGCCACATATATATGGCCTTAAATAGGCCTTTAGGGGTTAAAGATCACTACTATCGTAGAACCTTTACCATTTAGGTGAATATTTATTTATTTTTCATTCTTTCATTTTGACCTTCCAATCACAATTTTTTAAAAAAATTAGATATATAAAATAAAATTCAGCATATTATTGCAAATAATACTTATGTAGTTATGTTGGTTCTAATAAGTAGATGGTTTAAATGCTGGTAAACTAGTGAATCAAGCAATTGTGATGATTAAGGTAGGTATTGATTTCGAATAAATACTAATTATTGGAATTAGGAGGTGCTCATTACCCATGGACAAATCAACACATGAACCATAAATTTTGAATTTTAAAATCAAGTTTTTTGAAACTTTTGACAAGGCAACTTGCAATTTTTTTGAAAATTTGAATTTTTTAAATTATTATTATTTTAATTATGGCTAAAATGGTTAAGGTACTACAATAACAATGATAACATGAAGCAATGTGGAACCCAAGTTAAGCATGTGATATCCAATCTCATTATGTGACATAACATGTCTAAGAACAAACAATTATTTGTATTAAAAAAAAACTCTTTTTGCCTTTCATGGAATTTTTTGATGTTGGGGGACTTTGTTCATCCACTTTCCTACACTTTTCATCCGTTTTTCAAACCTAATGTCCTTATTTCATCCTACCAAATTAATGTACCTAATGACCTTATTTCATCCTCATAATTTTAAATATCTAATGATTTTATGTTCATCCTTGTAAAAATTCTACCTAATGGATTCCTTTTGTCTTTTTTGTGGAATTGTTTTTCATTTAATTTTTTTTTTTTTATTTTTGAAAATGTAAATCTAATTTATTTTGTTTTATTTTGGTAAAAATTAGTCCAAATTTTAAATATAAAAAAATTGGCCCAAAAAAAAAAAAAAAACCCTACTAATGACATTATTTTCATCCTGGTAAAAATAAATACCTAATGACCTTCTTTTCATCCAGGTAAAAATATATACCTAATTTTTATAAACCTAATGGCCTTATTTTCATCGTGGTAAAAATATATACCTAATGACCTTCTTTTCATCCTGGTAAAAATATAAATACCTAATGAGCTTATTTCATCCTGCTATTTTTTAGACCTGATTTCATCCGTGTAAATTTTTAATTCAGGTACCTAATTTACCTTACTTGATTCTGGTTACGTACCTACCTATTCCTTCAGGAATAACCGTAACCGTGAGGCTGCCACGTTTCAGCGGGAGATTCTGGCTACGTAATGTGCATTCTGCGGTTTTGGTATTGGTAATGCCCCTCTTTTGTGTGTTTCTTGAACGTAGGGTACCACGACGGTGCATGTTGTTGCAGTTCTTCTTCTTCTCCTTCTCACCATCGCCGCAGAGATCTTCTTTTTCTTCTTCTTCTTCGAAAGCCAAAATCGGGTCTGTGGGATACTGACATTCCCTTCTTGATCTCTGTTTTTTTTTTTTTTTTTTTTTTTTTTTTTTTTTTTTGTTTTGGTTTTTTTTTTTTTTTCTTTTTTTTTTTTTCTCTTTTTTTTTTTCTTTTTTGAACGAAAAAAAAAAATTTTTTTTTTTAATTTTTTTGAATTTAAACATGATTGTTATTATAATTGTCAGGGCAATTAT
>Ga0116227_10012703_pt1 | contig 13594 bp, 9 predicted proteins | sample S1TSphgellanicum_FD_89693 | JGI IMG/M metagenome (GOLD analysis project Ga0116227, IMG submission 89693) | Host-associated microbial communities from peat moss isolated from Minnesota, USA - S1T2_Fb - Sphagnum magellanicum MG | ecosystem: Host-associated > Plants > Peat moss > Unclassified...
AAAAAAAAAAAAAAACCCCCCCTCCCCCCCCCCCCCAAAAAAAAAACCAAGGCCCATTGTGAATGCATGTTAAGCCTTCCCATTGGCTACATAAAAATTCTAATTCCAAAACTATTGGTCACCATTTTTGGCTTGGGCTAATGGTTGGATCAATGATATGGGGACATAGTAAGAACAAAACTTGAGGAAATCATATGCTACTTTGTAGTTATAGTAACATATGTCTTTTTGTGTTGGAGACCAATTTGCATTTGATTCAATTCGCATTTAATGCCATTCACCAAAGGCCAAACTTGGGAAAATATTAAAAAGGACTAAGATTGTAAATGCATTAGATATAGAAGTACTACCACCGTAACATGACCTTACCAAAACAAACCTCGCCTCCAAACCCCCCATCTCCATTTGCATAATTGCCACATTTGCATGTTACATAATACATCCCACGTAACATGCGATGGTCACAATGGCATCCATGGGATGAAGGGTACACCGACCATTGCATGTCATCTCATGGGATGGGCCCATGTAACATGTGTCGATTTCAAAAAAAATTGCGCAAATCAAGACTATGCAAACAGCCCCATGGTCCTTGATCCTAAACCGTAATGCAGTGTAACAATTCTTTGTGCCCACATATCATCTCCATCACTAAACTAGCTTAAAGCTCCATCACCATCATCATGCAACTTCAAACAAAAATCAATTAGTTTATTACACACCAATAATGCATGCAAATGATTGAGTAAGGTTCATTGTATCACATTAAGTTTTTTAATGCACCTAGAGATTAATGCAATCTATTGAAATACATGTAGTGGAGTTCTCATAAAACCTATAGGAGCTTCAAGCGCAAGCACAACACTATTGAAGTAAGTTTTTTTCAGTGTTTGATGATGGCGATGAAATATTTGTCGAAATGCCCTCCTATTTCAGATAATGTGTTGCTAGGGCGTTCATGGACTGCACAAAGGACTTCATTGAAAAAACCTTCTGTAATGCTTAAATGTTAGTAGAGAAGTTGAAATCAAAGAAGTTGAATGGAGATTTAATTACAATTCAGTTGTTACTTAGCTCTTCAATTGGATTTTGTTGTCTTCCTTTGAACAACCTTGTTGTAACATGTTCAAGAGTTTTCTTGTGAGGTGAAAAGCATGGGAAGGAATCTATTGATGTGAAAGGAGGAGTGATATGCCCATGAAACTATTTAGAAACACAAAATTTCCTTCTTTATTCAACACATAAGTTTAAATCCCCAATTCATGTGTACATTTTTGCTACTTATCACTTGTACATGTTGTAGAATGTTTTATGATTTTACATGTTGCAAAATGTTTTAGGATTGTACATGTTGCAAAATGTTTAAAATTATACATGTTGCAAATTGTTTTAACAAAGAATAGGGCATTTATATTTTGGATTCATGTTATGATATGACTTGGGTATTGTTACAATGTTAGGCGTTATAAACGCTAGAAAGAACATGGATAGTGAACCTGGGAACATGATGTTGTTTGGAGAAGGCAAAAAAGACTTAATTGCTCAAGGTTTGGTTCGATACTACATCAATTTAGGGTATGGGAAATTTGTGGAGCAATTTGTTATGCTTGAACTTTATAATGAGCTAAAAGTGGAATTTGTAGTAACCAAGGTAAGTATTCTATATCACTATCCATATTTGTTTAGGTTACAACAAGTGGGTGGCTGGTTATAGTCTCATGTATTTACATGTTGAACATGCAAATGTTTGACCAAATTACTAATATTTATAACCATATCAGCATGTGAGGTAACACTTAAAGACAGTGACAAAACATCAAAAGGGGGCAAGATGTTCTCTGCATCTATTGTGGTGGAAAGTGGCCCAATAAACAATGACTTTCCAAATACCGACACAAAGGTTGCAACAAACACCCTTTTATCCAAACTCAGGTAAACATGTTCAATTGTTGATGTACCCCAACTTGAAGTTTGCCCAAGAAACCAAAAAACTAAAGCACATGTTCGTTGATGAGAAATCAACTTTTCACTTGCGGATTAAAAGCTAGACAAAAATTGATGAAAAGCAAGATCAAAAATTTGTACCTAATATAGTCATCAAGCAAGTGTGTTCACTCAAAACATTCCATGAATTAGAACCACCTACAAGGTATGATGCAAAACATCGTAGGTCCACCTCCATTACAAATGGACCTAAAACATCAAAAGAAAAGCTTGCAATTGATGGAAAACAAAAGAAATAGTCAAAACCGTTGGAACAAAAAAGGATCACCCAAAGCTATTACATGTTGCTATCAAAGGGGGAGGTAATGCAAGTATCAAATGAATGATAAAGCAACAAATTGGATTTGAAACCCATAAGCCTTACAAAGTGCGAGTTCAAAAAAGATTGAGGAAGGTGGGTGGTCAATAGATTTCACAACACAGTTGAACAAGACAATGGGTATACATCTATTCCAGCCTCTACATCCCCATCCAAAGATCAACATTTCAATGGGCTTCATGTTATAAAAGCAAATAGCGTCGAAAAAGTTGGACAACCTAACATGCATACGGACTTGGAAACTTTAGGGTTGAAGTAGCTTGAAAATACAATAACAAATTATAACATGGCATCTATTATAGAAGTGCAGCTGCATTTTGACATGACATCTTGTCCACATGACACATCATCTTGGAAGTTAATGACAACTTCTAACTCTACTTCTCTTGATCTCATAGAAAAGTTCCCATCAAAGGAGTTAGGGTTACTTGAGGCTGAACACAAAGATGTGTTGGTCTCTGCATGTACAAAAGCAGAACATGTGGTTGCCATGAATTGGTAGCCACCTCCTTGTCCTCCTACTTTCTTGAAACATATCCCTAGTCTTTTTGTGTTGTTGCCATACATATTATGTCACTATGACTAGAAGAAGGATATTATTGATGGATCCAAATTGTAGCAATATAGGAAGTTTGAAGATGACAAATGGGATGACTGGGTTGAAAACATATTTATGTCTTCATATTTGGTAATTTGCAGACTTAATAAAATAACTACATTTGCATTTTGAATTTAATCATTTGTTAAGTTTTCTCACGTACCAACTCTATTGTAGGGTTTAATTTTTAACTTGTGGTATGTTGGCTGCATAAATTAAATCAATACAACAATAGTGTTAAGAATTCCACCACTTTGTGTGTTGAATGTGTCTACAATTGGGCTATTGTGGATCAAGAATTCTAAGCTCTGTTGGAATATGTTGAGCACTGATTATTAGGCAAAGTAGTCATGGGTCTAGAAATAACCTGGAAGGAGAAAAGGGCTCAAAAAATCAAGGAATAGATAAAGAAGAAAATGCAAGATTGGGAAGTTAAGGTGGCTCTTTGCATGGAGTAAATTACCTAAGGATGGCATCCTATGTACCACATTTTTTTGTTGTGTCTCGCTTCTACAAAATGTTATGCCACCATTTCCCATGGGCACACAACAAATAAAAGGCAAGGATTATAGATGCACCAATTTGTAACATGCAGAAGGCAAAATGGATACAATAAACACTAGGGAGTATTAATTATAAAGATGTTCATGTTTGCGCAAGGTTTACAACTAGCTCTATGTCACTTTACTAAAGGAGGGAACAACAACAACATTTTGGAATGGATTAGATTAAGCTTGAACTCTCGGCCATGGGTTCCAATCAAAAAGATGTTATAGGAGTAGGGGTTTTTTTTATTTGCAAGTTGTACAAATGTTTTTTCATGCCAAGAATGGAGGGAACAAGTGGAATTAACATTTGAATCATTTAAACATCCAATTATTGAATGGTGGGACAAGTACATTAGCTAGACACAAAATGTGCAATTACAAGTGATGCAAACAATGGCGGTGGCGAACAGACCCAAATTCCTTGAAGCATGGCAACAAAAGGATAATGTGCCTAAAGATAATAACCTGAAATAACGTATCGTTGGTTGGCTAAAATTCATAAAAGATCATGATTGTGGTTGGAGTGCACATGATGCAAGTACTACGAACCATTTGTAAAGTTTATGATTACTTGTGATGTAATTACTAAAAATTAAAATTAAAACACATTTGTAAATTTTTCCCAATGCTTATGATGCAAGTAGTAGCATTTGCAAATTAAATGACATTCAAGTTGAATGAAAGGTCGTAGTTAAATCTCACTAGTACAAAAATGGGGTGTAGTTTGTTAGCCTAAATCATTATGGGACCTTAAAAATAAAATAAGATCACTACACTTTAGTGATTTCACCCTTGTTAAAGTTATTATAAATTATTATGGGCTATTATAACTTATTATACCCTAAACTATTATACATTATTCTACCTTAAGGTATCTTAGGTTTTTTACTTTAAGTTATTTTTAATTTTTTTATTCAACTAACCTTAGGCTATATTATTTTAAGTTAATATATGTTATTTCAAGTTATACTCTAGGTTATTATCAAAATTTTAATTATAAGTATAAAAATTTAAAATCATCAAAAATAAAATATAATGACCTAAGGCAAAATAATCTAGAATAACCAATAATAGCTTATGAAAAATAATTTAAAATAACCTACAATTAAGTAACTACCAATATCTTATAATAATATAGCCTAGAATATCCAACAATAATTTATAATAAAATAACCACCAATAGTCATAATATAATTTAAAATAACTAAAAATAGCCACCAATAACCATTAATAAAATAAACATTAATGACCACCAATAAAATAACCATCAATAGCCACTAATAAGATAACCACCAATGGCCTACAATAAAATAATTAACAATATCCATTATTAAAATAACCATTAATATCCATTAATATGATAACCACTAATAGAAGAGTAACAAATAGCCACCAATAAAATATATAGACATCAATAAAATAGGTACCAATAGCCACCAATAGAATAGGTACTAATAGCCACTAATAGAATAACCAACAATAGCCACTAATAGAATAGCCACAAATAATTTATGGTAATATAGCTTAGAATAACCAATAATAATATAAGGTGAAATAGCTTAAAATAGCCAAAAATAATTTATAATAATTGAAAAATAGTTTAAGATGAAATAACGTAAAATAATCATAAATAATGTAGGGTGAAATAATTTAGAACAATGAAAAATAACCCTAAAATAACTAAAAATAACATAACATTGGTAATATTATTATATTAATAAAAATCTTATTGATTTATTTTTAAAAAAATTCAGAAAAAAGGTCATTAAAATGTTATTAAATAGTGATATTAAAAAAAACATTTTTTCAAATTATTTTACATTTTCAAAAGGAAATGAATGTAATTATGTGCATTATTGAAAAAAAATTTAAATTAAACTTTAATCATTTCATTTGGACAAAATCTCAAGAAGATATGAATTTTCAAATTTTATGTTTTTGTAATGTTAAAAATTATGTATTTAATAAATAAAATACAATGTAACACATTATCACAACAAGTGTGGTGGCTTGATGGTAAGGGTGTTTGCCTCCATCCTAAAGGTTAAAGGATCAAACCTTACAAATGGTGTGTTTGTGGTCAATAGTGGTAAGTTGACCAAATATCCACCTAGGTAGTTCCTTAGAGTAAATGCCTACTTAAATGGATTACATGGCTCATGTACTTAGGCTAGGTTTTAAACCTAACATAGGTAATGACACGTGTCAATAATTCATAGGCTAAAATCATGAAATTATCAATAATATTATAATTCTATTAAATATTAAATAATTTAAATTTAATTGATTTCCATGTTGCCTAATTAATTAGCTAACAAGTGAAATGGCTTGATAAATTTATATTTCACTAAGTATTAGTGGACCAATTCACTATCCATAGCAACTGGTCCTTGTTCACTGGAGGGTTGACCAATCTTACCATGGTAAAAATGTCAAAATTCATTCAAAATCTATTGAAACCCAAAATGAATTAGGACATAATTTGGTGTAGTGTCTAAAAAGAAGTTATGTTTAGAGAAAAATTATTATGTTTAAAGAAGTTGATTTATGTTTAAAGATCTAATTTAGATGTCTATTGGGTATGTTTGCACAAATAACCAATGTCATTTACATATGGATTTGTAACCTTCATCATCAATGGCCAATATCCGGGTTTTGCATCTACATTAGGACTGATTGTTACTAATGAAGATTAATGTAGACTACAACTACACAATATAATGCAACATCAACACATGTCAACCAATGGGTTTGATTCACCACTAACACCATCAAAGGATATGTTCGAAGTTGTTAAACCTGTCAACAACATTTTTGCTCTTATAGATGGAGTCATTATTATGCCCAACATTGAATTTAGCAAATGCAATAGTCAAGCTTCTAAATAGGTTACAATTGTGGAAGTTATGGTAACCATTTATAATACAATACTAGTTACTATGGCCCCAACTTCTTAGACGTTTTCCTTATACAATCAAATGGTGAATCTCTATAGCATATAGATTTGTAGATTGAAGACATCATTATCATTGACATTGCATCCAGTGTGGTTTAGCTACCCAATTTGTTTAGAACCTAAAGCTTTCTTAAGTATATTTGATTATAAGGAATTAGGGTTTGCATCTTCAATTGGATCATTTAACACTTGATGATTCTTACTTTCGTTGCAAGGGATGAAAAAGAACCTATTATTTTCACCTTCATTACTATTGTTTACAATCGAGGAAGAAATGGAGGAGGAAATGGAGGAGGAAGTGCCAACCATGAACTAATTGCAATAGACACACCACTATATGAACATACATCCAAACCCTAAACACATTGTTCCAAGTATTGACTGCACGTGCATATTACTGTAGTGCAAGAGATTGGTAGGAAACTAAATGCAATGTTACAAATTGTTTTATAAACAATTTTACATGATCAAGTCTTTGCAATGTTTACGGATTTGTTTGCAATAGGTCTTTGAACTTCAAACCATGATGTCAGAATAGATACAAAATCAATATTCATGAATTAACATAAAAACATTGTATGCATTCATTTATGTTTGGTTTCCATTTTTGCCAAACTTCATGCATTGTATTTGTCCATTTTTGTAACATTTGTCAATGGTATTCTACACAAGTTACCACATGTTACAAGTATTGTAAATGTAATTATTACAATGTAAGACCTATTTAAAAATGACTTTTGGTCTTTGGGTTTATGGTTTTTGTTATACTATTATGCACTGGATGGATCATGGTGGATGGTAAACTTTGTATTAAAAGAACAATCTATCTCAATGTGCATATTTGGTGGGAATATATTCGGCCCCAAGCTTTTCATCATGGTTTTTAATTCTTCATCTTGTAGACATGGATAGCCAATTTGCACCAACAATGCTAGACATGCATTTGTTTCATTTGAATAAACAACTGTAGAAATGTATTTGTTTTACTTAATTATATTCTTTCCTTTTTTGACATCACCATAATGAATGCCATACAAATTGACATTACAAAGGAGCATGTAGATGTCTAGACAAAAAATCCATACTAGATAAAAATTAGGGTTTAGGGTTTAGGTTTCTTTTTCGCCTAAATTGAAACCTTGGTTCTGTAATCTTCTAGGATAGTTTTGTGGGCTTGGTGTAATTGTTTGGTAACTAAAGTACTTTCTAGATTTCATAATAACATATTAATATAGAAATGAATCTATTCAATTAACATACAATATGTTCAATTGACATATCTCATATGTTCATTGGCGATGTACAAATACCACCAATCTTAGTCACAAAAGCTTTGTAACAAATGACTATGTAACTAGGAACTAAAAATTGGCAAAGATGGTGTTCACTTCCAAGCTCCATGAATAGAAGTTGTGGCAAAGGTTTTAACTTGATATAGGTGAAAGATAAAATTTGCAACCCATGGAAACATAGCCAAGAGAATTGTTCATTTGTAGGAGTTGGCCACAAAATGGAGAACAAGTGAACTAGTACAAAAAGAAGGGCATTGATATTTTTTGTTAAAGTTGATGTGAAAGTATGGATGATGCATGACAGCCAATTCAAAGTAATATGAACATAATCAAGAAAGATGTTCCAACCATTCCCAATGTCATAATGAAAATTGTGGGCATGCTACAACTAACCCCATAAATTTTACATCCTACAAACCTTTTTAGTTCATGTAATTACCATGCTACAAATTCTCCTTGGTACATTAGTGTATAATAAAAGCACACTACAATAGACAATTTTGGTAGTCACAATGGTAGTTTTATTTGAATGAGTCAAGTATTGTTGCATTGTATTCAAATTTATTTGAAAAATTTGGCAAAAGTGAGATGAAAAATTAAAACCTACATTCTAATCTTTCAAACCCAAGAAAATAAATTCCCAAAAGGATATATGTTCAATTCAAAATGGACTTTACAAAGGATGGTACATCCAATGTCACAATCCAAACTACCCCAAAAAAATTATCATTATGGATTTTTTTCTTCTAGTGGAGTTAAAAACTAAGCTTATAATTTTTTACCACCACACATTGAAGTATCAAAACATTTAAAATGAAAAAATTAAGCAAGAAAAAATCTCTAAAAAATTTTAAGATTTAAAATGAAAATTTCAAATTCGTAAATCCCACTTTGATATCTAAATTGATTTTTTCAAGGCCCATATTTTTAGAGGTTTTAAAAAATAAAATAAAATTATGGTGGTATGAACTTGGAAATGGAAAAATGTGTGAGCTTCAACATCATTTCAATTTTTTTTTGAAAAATTATTAGAATTGGATTGTAAAAATGGACTTTCATTTGCCCTTTTTGGGTGAGCATAATGTGCATTTACCCTACAGGAGGTTTTTGGTGTAGAACATGATAAGATCAACTAAAGCTAATGCAAGGCAAAGGGTACACAATCACAAAACATGGTCCTACCACATCTGTACACATGAAAATTCCACTTTAGTATACAATTTTGTGACTCCTTTTAAATCACTTAATATCCCAAAAGTAATTGTTGGATTACAAGGTTTAATTGCAAAATTTCACTTGGTTCCAATTTTCCTTGAGATATAGCAAAAGCCCTTTGACTACCATAAATGTAAAAAAACCTAGACTATAAATCCTTATATGCTTAAGCCTTTATCCCACAGCCAACTGTATGTAATGTATTCTTTCAAACATGTTTGTGTGTATCAGCCCATTTCTTTTGTTGTTATTATATGTAGCATCTCTTGTACATACTTGATCCTTCAAGTGACCTTGAAAAGGCTGTCGTGAATGCAAATTTCATTTTTGTTCCTTTCTGGATGGTTGTCCATTGTGTTTTGGACAAATTTCATAATTCTTGTGGTGGGAAATTGGTGCATTGAGTGGCTTACAACCCTTACCAAAATGCATCAATTTGGCTGCACTCAATTGTAGATGTTCTATGAAGAATACACAAAAATTGCCCAATCATGTAAAACTAAACCCATGTGCCTAATTTTGTAAACAACAATTACACATCCAAGAATATGTAAGATTGTTCCATACCTTCTAGGAAACCTGATTCTTCACACAATTAGAAGCCCAGCTCTTCACAAAATCATACTAATTGTTACTATCGAAAGATCATGGGAATGCCAATTTGCAAAAGCAATCAAACTCGTAGTTTGGTTTCATAACCATAGTTTATTCCCCCAATGGCTCAAACCCAATACATGTGTGTGCATCATTTAACAAAATAGCTTTTAAACACAACCACATGAACCTTAATGACTATAAAAACATCAATTTTTCACTTCTAGTAAGCTTAGAAAAGATTTTGTTAACCTTTATTATTGAACTTCTATAGCAAAGAACTTGAAATATCCTTTAAAGGGAAACCCTAATACCTGTGTGGAAGATGATGCATCAACAAATGTGTTGGGCTACATTGCTTGCCACAAATGTCCACCAACCTTTTGCATATTGGTGTGTGATGATTTATCAATGCCTTTTTCCACCTATTTCAATGTGACCCATGGTGGGTCACATGGTTAGGATGGTTCAGGATACAAAACTTGGTTACAAATCTTCAAATGATAATCCAAGAGAATATGTGAATGCTTCCTGCCGCAATCAACATCTAGGCAATTTTGCAATTTTGTAAATATCAGTTCTGAAAGACTACTAGGAGGCGTGTAGAAGAAATCATTGTCGAAATCATCATATTCAGCCTCCAACAAAGAACCTATGCATTTAATAGTCTTCCAAACACTTTTACTGATGCAATCAACCTCTCTTTGAAAGAACATTCACCCTGTAATAAGATCCATGAAATTTAAAACTACACGTGTTGGCAACAATGGCGACTCCAAATTGCAACGTCCATTGTACAATCGTGTTCCAAATTTAGGTAAAAGGTACTGGGACTCCCACACAATCGTACCTATTTTTAAGAAAAACAATTGTTCTCACATACTTCCCTTAAAAAGTTGTTTTTTGAACACACTTGATGTCATGTTATGAAACCATTGGGAACTTGGCATGTTATCAGTGCGTAATTTGGCAAGTTGTTGAAGCCCAAGGGCTTTTAGCAAGTGGCACTGTAATGTGCATCAAAGAGCTGGTACATAATTTTCAAAAGTTATTGAAGTAGGACTCTTGCTAAAAAGAATTAGGGCTTAGTTTGAACAACTTCGTCATTGGGACTTCAATTTCAAAAGATGAGTGGTCGGATATTTGGGCCCCAATGTGGTGTGTGTTTTTCAAGGATCACTGGAGTATGGATCTATGGACCCTAACATGGTCTATTTTTGTTGAGGATCAGTAAAACAAACACACTTTTGATGGTAGATATAGAAATAAAAAAGAGATGGTGTTGTACTTTAGTAAAGGGGTGTATGATTTATTTGATATTTGTGAGTCCAAAGACCAAATGATGCCATAAACATATTGTCAATCCATTCATCCCATCCTTTTGGACAAGTCCGATAACTTGCAAGCTTGCCCTTGAAATCGTCTAGGGAAGATTTCTCCCAATCAAACTTTTTCAACATGTATGGAAGCAAGTGAAACAAGCTAGGTTGTACCTTGATTGGTAGAAATACATATAGTTCCCATGGGACCATGACATGTTGATTAGCTTCCACTTGAACAAGTTTCCAAAAATGATTTTGAACACCTTCAATGTTTTTCAATGTGTGCAAGTCCCACAAAATAACATTTGGGTGCAATGGAGATGGATGGATGTGTGAAGGAATCTTAATATCTTGATTTTCCCTTCCCGTTTTATGATGATTTGGACTTGATACACCTAAATTAGTTGCCTCTAACATGTCTTGGTGGGTGTAATGGCCTTCAATATTAGTGTCAATTTTGTTATCCCATTGTTGTGCATGGTCAAGTGAGCTCAACACTTGTATGATTGTTTCACCAATATTACTACCAATAGTGGTGTTTATATTTTGATCAATCAATTGGGTTTCCTTGGTCATTTGATCTACAAATTTGGTTTTTTCCTATGACACATCCATTATGGACACATCATTTGATGACTTGTGTGTCGCCTTTTGGGCGATGGCTCCACATTTGATTTTGGCACCCTTTGTTCCAAATTTTTTAGCAAACCTTTTTTATGATCTTTGCTATAACAAGGCCTTGGTAACAACTTTTAAGAGTTTTGAAGTTACACACTTGAACATGAACATGCTCGCCATTGATTGGAGTTTTTTCCAATGTTGTTTTTGCATCAACATCAATTTGGGTCCGTAGTTTTAATTGAATTGAAGAGGCATCATTATTTTCAATTTGCCACTTCAACACCTTCGATAGTTGGGCAATAATTAAATTGGAAAGCACTGGAATACATATAGGTTTATTTGTTCTTGGGTCAATGGGAACATCTAGGCATCCTTTAGACCTATGGTTAGAAAGTTGTAGCTTATTTAACCAATCTCCTCCACAATACACACATTAGAAGTTAGGACAATCCTTGTCCCCATTCAATGGTGTTACCCATGATGAAAATATTTCCAATAGAAGCTCATTATAAAGTTCAAGAATGACCCATTGTTCTATAAACTAAGTAAGTGTCAACTTCACATAGTATTTCAACAACCTTTCAAACCCATCTGGCCCTCCTATTTCCTTTTTTTTTTATCGCCATATTAGACAGAATCTCTAAAACACTAAACTTTTCCAACTGCCATTCTTCCAACTGTTATAAAACTTTGTGCTACTTCCTATTGCAACGTAGACCCACCACTATGTTAGAAGGAACTATCTAACAACTAATTGTGCCAATAGTTGTGCAAATAACTAATCTATATTTAATAACTCCTAGGGGTAACTTTTATAATAAAAAAAATCCAAAATTCTTACATTTCTTCTTTGCTACTTGAAGATTTTTGGACTTCTACATTGCTTCAAACCTTTGCGGTGAATTCTTAAGTTGAAGCATGAATTTAAGGTTTGGCACCCACGTCATCATGACAATGCATTTGTTGCCTGCCTAAGGTTATTACAATATCAATTCCTAGATTATAAGCTCACCCCATGGTACACCACAATGTGCATAAAACTTAGAAAAGGAGAAGTACCTAGTTGGAAACACTGAGATTGGTACATTTTGCACAAACTCGTATGCATACATTTCGATCTTTGTATTTTGCGTAACGTCCTTCAAAGGTCATGACCTTGATTGGCAATATCAAATATAAACTTAAAAGTGTGAAGACAACTTTTGTCAAGCATTTACAACAAGGCAAATCATGCACATCATTATCTTCTTTCAAACACCTCCAAGAAAACCCAAAAACTTTAACACAAATTTGAAATGAAACCTCGTGAATTAATTAGTTGCAACATGATCACTAAACTTTTACAAAATATATTTGATTGTTATGACCTAAGCATTTGTGGGAATGCATCTATGGTAAAAGCTCAAAAAAAGTTCAGACTTCCATGCTCAATTTCTGTTTCAAGATAAGCACACATAAAATGAATAACACTTGAAAATTGAGGTGTTACAACAAATTTGAATTTGCCAGAAGCATCGCTACTTAGTCAAAGGATAAATCGAAGAAGAGGACAGAACAAAGCATTGAAACTTGGCCTACCAAATAGCAAAACATAAAAAAAACCCTAACAGGAGGACGATCAGCCATTGACATGCATGGGACATGGCATCCCATTTGGTTCCATGAGATGGGATGGAATGGTAGGTTACGAATTCAACATAACATGAGTATGTTTTGCAGAGGAACTCGTTAGGATCAGGTTTTGTGACGAAAACCGTTCAAATCCTGAAAAAAAAGGGGGAAAAGGAACGGGCTGATGCAAAACATGTTAAGCAGTACTTCTGTACCCAACGCATTTACAATCTTGGGCCTGTTTAATATTTTCCCACAACTTGCCTGGCAGAATCTCTAGTCCATTATTCTAGCGGTACTTATTGCAAGAAAAATAGTCCCTAACATCGTTATCCTTGACTCTTTTCCATACCTATATTAATACCCTCTTTAAGTATGAAATCGTCAGTCCTCCAAAGTAGCCTTGTAGGACCAGTCTTTTTGTTTTCAAGCAGCCACATTGGCCAGCATCCTCAGACAGATTTCGCCTTAATTAGCAGAACTTATGTAGAGGACCATTAAAACAGGAGCCAGT
>Ga0116227_10012704_pt1 | contig 13593 bp, 7 predicted proteins | sample S1TSphgellanicum_FD_89693 | JGI IMG/M metagenome (GOLD analysis project Ga0116227, IMG submission 89693) | Host-associated microbial communities from peat moss isolated from Minnesota, USA - S1T2_Fb - Sphagnum magellanicum MG | ecosystem: Host-associated > Plants > Peat moss > Unclassified...
GAATCCGTCCCATTGCACCACGCACATACCTACCTACTTACCTACCTACTTACCTACCTACGGCACACGCACCTACCTACCCCACCTGTAACTGTACCTTGCTTCCCAAACCGTATCCAACAAATTTGTGCCTTGCAGGCACGGGTTACCACTAGTAATAACAAATTGAGTAAGTATAGGCATATTATATGCATGTATTCTTATGGCTATTCTAGTAACAATTTTTGGTACACCATTTATTTCTTAAGATATTATATTTGGTTAAACAATAAATACCCAATATTTTGGAGACCTTTTTCCTAAACCCATATTTGTTTTTACAAGTAACATAATTATAGGTTTGCTAAGAAATATACATATCCATATTTTTTCACCATGACAAGCATAATGAAAAATTGTTTGTTGTCCTAGTTTTATTTGTCTAAACATAATCCAGGCTGGTTCAAGTACTTAGAGGCCACATCTACCAAAAGAAATGGAATACTCTCATTCACCCTTTATGTTATTTACAAAATTTCGCTTTTTTAAAGGTTATAGTTGATTCATCCTCTTATTTCTACTTCAAAATTGAACATGATTTATTTTTTTCAACCAATTTTTCATGAGTAAAATTTTCCATTCCAGAAAATTAATAATTCTATAAACTTATGCAATAAAAATTTCACATGCAAATATTAAATAATTCGAAATTAAATTGAAGGAAAATATCTCTAGTTAATAATTTGTCCTCTATGGATTGAGAATCGTTATAATTTAGTTTATTTCACCATCCAACCCAAAAATGAAATGAGATCAAACATTCCATCTATTCATTCATGGGTTTCATCATTCCCATTATTTCTAGATTGATGTTTAGGTTTCTTCCTTGCAATGGAGTTTTCTCTTTATCAATATATAGTCAATTTCCAAATATAATTATTTGATATAAAGCTTTTTTTTTCCTTCTTATTTCCTTAAAAAAAATCTTTTTTTATGTTTTATCACGTTTTTTTGCTTTTTAAAAGGTTAATTCTAACCATGCAACTCTATAATGACAAATCTAATAGTAAGAATAATAATTTTTTAATTAAAAAAATTATAAAACATTTTTGCACTTCACATATTTCATCTATGTAAAAAATTATTAAACAAATGTAATTATGACTTATTCATTTGTTTATTAATCACCCTGATATGAAGTAATGAATTGTTTCCTAGGAGAAATTAAAATCATGCTTATTTATTTCAAAAGAAATATTGAAAATCCAAATTATTGTATTCTCCTTGTAATTTTTCAAAAATAAAAAAATAATTTTAAACAACAATCACCCACCTTATAAGTGATTTTTAAATTGTGTTTTCACCTTAACAAAATATGATTTTTTTATTAAATTAACTACATGATGAAGATTATAGTTTCGATTTTTTTAAATGGCAATTGGCACAATTGACCGAATTATGGAGCTTGTCAACATGGAGTTGTTAATTTTCAAATGACACCAAGTGAACATAAAAATATTAAGTGTTTTTTATAATGGTGGAGAAAACATGGATCAATGTTTTCTATAATTGATTTTCTTGCTTATCAAATCCTAAGCATTGTAAGACCACAAATTGAGTTTTTTCTCTAGTTGTGATATTATAAATATAAAGAGATGTCACTTTGAATTGAACATTTTAAAGAAGTTCATGATTTTAAACAAAATTTGACCTAATGATCTTAGGATTGGATAAACCTCGCCTTCTAACTTGGTAGAGTTAATTTGAGTCGAATGCACATTTAGAAGAAAAGTTTGAAGGTTAATTTGAATGAGATGAAATTGTGAAAATATGATAAAAACAAGATTTTTGCATTATGATCCATTTTTATTAAATACATTTTTTGTTATTTTTTTGGGGCATTTGATAGAAAAAATTTGGGTCTCATTTTGCTTATTTAAAAAATAGAACTTTGATAATCGGATTGAGAGAACCATGAAAGATAAATGTTTTTTATTAATTTTTTGAAAATCATCCCTTTGAGAACTAGTGTAAAAGAGATTAAAATTCGAAAATTTGATATCTTGGCTAGTTTTTTAAAATCTGAAAATTATTAAAAAAGGAACTTGCCTGTCTGATTTTTTAAAATTACCTTAAGAATCGAAACTGGCGATTCTTCGACAGTAAGTACAGCCAAACATCTAATATATTAATTCAGCAAGTCTGTCAATCAATCTGTCTGTGATAGTGATTTTGGACGCACAATGATTTCACCGCGCTGTTATTTGTAGGGTAGGTAGTAAGTACCTACTAATCTAGGTCACAGAGCCTGCTGAAACCACGGGATCATCCTAGGTACCTACCACCCTACCCTAGACCGGACTAGACAGGACCCCGTAGGCATCATCTCCGGAGAATGGCACCCGAACCACGGACAGTTGTTTGAAAAGAATTTTTTTTTTAAAAAACCAAAAACATCAACCAAACATTGTTGAAATAACACACCTGTGCATTATGCACAGGGTTCACACTAGTCGATTGTAATCTGGCTTTTAGGGGGTTTTTTGCTCCTTTTCGGGATTTAGGGTTTTCTTTTCGCTCCTTTCTCTGTGGGCCGTCGTCGCATCCCTTTGGTTCCTTCGCGGGGATCTTGTGCGCTTTCACAGTTGCGTTGTGATAAAGAGCAGCAGTGATGACGGTGAATCGCCGCAGTGGAGGACGCAACAAGCATGGTCGTGGACACGTGAACCCCATCCGCTGCTCTAACTGTGGCCGGTGTGTCCCCAAGGTACGTACAGCGAAATGCGCACACTTAACCAAATTTGTGTCTCGGGTCGAGCATTCAGCAGCCATAAGAACAGTGTTTGCATTCTCCATTTTTTCCTCAAAATGAGATATCGCCATGTTTCTTCTCAGGATCATGCCCTAAAACTGTCAAGGATGTGAGCACATTTCGTAATTTTTTCTGAAATGTGAGGTGTTTTGATTTTTTGTATGCTGTTGAGAACCGTGGAACGTGAAGATGGCAGTTCTTTCTCCACAAATTGCTGGGCACTTCCGGTTTCAAAGCTTTTTCTGTACCTGGCATGTATGCAGGACAAGGCGGTGAAGCGGTTCCTCGTACGCAACATCGTAGAACAAGCGGCCGTGCGGGATGTCCAGGAGGTTTGCATCTATGACGGATATGTGCTCCCCAAGCTCTATGCCAAGATGCAGTACTGTATCTCCTGCGCAATTCACTCGCATGTAGTGCGAGTTCGTTCTCGTGAGGCACGGCGGATCCGGGAGCCACCTCAGCGCTTCAAGCGCACGGACGACGCTGCTCCTCGCCCTGGAGCACCTGGAGCACGCTCTACTGGTGGACCGAAGCCTTGACTCGGTAAGGATTGGGGTTATGTTAAGACTTCAACTTCATAAGGAGGATCATTTTCTGGGATTATCTTGTTTCAGAAGACAGAAATCACATCTATTGTAGCCTGTGTAGTCGCTCGGTCATCAAAGAAGAATCTTCACTAATGATGAGCTCCATTTTACTTTCTTGGATATGGCAAATTAGAGTGCTTGAGGCTGGTCTTTCTGTATTCAATACTTTGGATCTTTGTTTTGCATCATGTGCATTGGCTTCCTTTCAATATTCTCTACTTTTGGGTGTCTGGTTTTTTCAATGAACCTACATTCACTGTTGTTAGATTATTGCTGCACATTCACTCAGATGAATGGGTACTTCAGGCATCAGCAGCTAAACCTAATGGTGTGCATCTGTTCTTCAAGTCTTGGCCAGTAGATCTAACTGGGCACATGTGGGCTTTGTGGGTTGTGACATATATCCCTTATCTCTAATTGTTGTTATCGAGGCCTAAAAAATCTGACAGCAGGGATCTCCTTGCAGGCTCCTGCTGCTTGCCAATCTCAAGTTCCTTGGACTGCCTCTTTGATATGCTCCAAGTCGTCCTTGCAGATTGGGGTTGTCCACAGCATCACAGCATGAGTTATAGATGGTTTTACATCAAAGGCCTTGCACTTCTTGATATTCATTTTGCTTTGAACATCTCTGCTACAAACTTTTGGCCTTGATTACTGTACCATCTATATCTAGGTTGGCTTTGTGAGTTGTCAGACAGATTGTTAATACTTATCTACACCCATCATGAAGAGCTGATGAAGTCAGTGGATAGTTATGGCAGCTTGGCATTACTTTTCATGTTGATGGTGTTGCACCAGCTTGGCACTACTATTCTTGATGAAGGTGATTGTCTGGAACTTCATGAGTAACTCTTGCAAGGCTATGACTGCCCTCGTTGTCTTGGTACTTAGGAAGTGATGTTGTGGAGAATTTAATGGCAATTCAGGCAGATGGCTGTAAGTTCAAAGGATCTGTACATCAGAGTGGAAAGCCACAGCTTCTGTGGATCCTGTTGTTGTCTAATGTCTTCAATTCAGGGCAAGTGGCTAAATTGCTAAGCACTATACAATATTCCATAGTAGTGGGTAACTGAAATGCCAAGGATACCTTTTCTGAGTGAAGGATTGGAAATTGCCCATAATTGAGTGGGCATCAGAGTGACAATCCTGCAGTGCAGATGCCATGGATATTTGAAAAGGGCACATTGTGGCTGACATCATCATTTGAGATATTGAAAGAAGATTTTTGGAATTTTTCTAGATTTAGGCATCAATCCAGTTTCTGGAATCTGTAGTAGCTGACTTTGTATTTCCAGAAATAATCATGACAATGACTAATTTTTATGTAAATGGACTTGTATTTCAACTAGGCAATTGTGGAAAGATATTATTGTAACCATTGTATAACTGTATTAGTGATTCACTCTAAAAATATGACATATGTGCATATTTCTTTTACCTCCAATTTAATACAACCAGGCTTCATGCCTGTGCATGCACTGCTACAGGGCCTGTGCCTGCACTGCAAATCTGAGGATATTTTGAGTCCAGCAGCTTTCAAGTAGCTCAGGTACTTACTGTACCACTTGGAATAATTACAGTAAAATACCCCATCTTCTTGTTCCTACAGGACCTAAAAACTAAATAATCCAAGCTGCCCAACTTTGATCACATATTATGTAACAGATCAAAAACCAAATGATCCAAGCTACCTGACTTTGATCATCTATTATATAGAAGATCAAATTGCATCACAACTTTCCTTACTCTTACCAAACAGCAAGGTATTTAGCCTATGAAGATAGCAAAGGAACTTTGTGGTCAAGGTTATGGACCCTACAACTTTATGGAGAAGTCAAAGTGGAATCTTATGAAGGTACAGCATTAACCTACGCCATTAGCCAGAGGATTCAGCAAATGCTTACTCTAACAAAAGCTTGATATGTCATTGCAGGAATTTGGTTGAACAGGCTAAAATCTGAAAGCATGTGCACACATAAGACCAATCCACAAAGATTTTCTCTTTAAAACAAGTTCATTAAAGAAATTTTAGTCCCTACAACAGACATACTACAACAGCTGTTAAAACTTCGACACATGCCCTGGTTCTGTACAAAGGCTTGCATTGAATCAGCCCACCAACAAATGAAGTTAGCCAACTAGTAATTCACTCTACCAAAACAAAAACAGAACAAGCACTAGTGTGGCATGTGGTTATAGAAGACACCAAGCTTGTTCTTTCAAAGAATAAAATTGCTGACTTCTAGAAAAATAACGGTCTCTTTTGAGCAACCTACTGTACACAACTGACAATAAGCCTACAAGATTTGCAGGTAGGCATTGTTGCTAGCAGGTTTTGCACAGTTATCAAGAAGTCCCTGAAACCAAAGACAAAAAAGTTTTGAAGATGAAGCTGCATCAACATATGCCTCCACAGAAAGCTAAGCCTTCTCTTTCTTTTGTCTGTAGTCTTTCACAGCCGCTTTGATGGCATCCTCTGCAAGCATACTGCAGTGCAGTTTCACAGGTGGGAGTGACAGGTGTCTGGCTATGTCACTGTACCAACCATATCCACCAATTTTAACCCTTCAGAGTGTGAACAAAGGAAACATACTACTAATACAAATGTGACATGTATACTAAAATCTTGGAGAGCTGAGTTCTTAGCAAGTTATTCACGGAGATTGACAGCAATGGATCAACTCACCTATTTTTTATGCTGGCTGCCTCATCCATAGGCCTCCCCTTGATCCAATCCGAAGCTGCCATGAATCCACAAAATTAGGCCACCTTTCAGAAAGGTCGAAAAATATGGATATCCAGATGGCATATGGTTTGTTATCCCATTAAGAGCAATAGATAAGGACATGATGATATTGAATGATTCTTAAGCTCCTGGATTTCAAGCTGGAACTGAAGACAGGCACATGCATGTTAGTGTCTTCTAAACTGAGAGCCCATAGGGCAAAGATTGGGGATGCATAATTATCTTCACATGTAGAAGTCTGCAATCCACATTACATGCATGCAGATGCTGGTAAACCCAAAGCCTGACCAGCCCTTCAAACAATGGCATTCCCACAAACACAAAAGCCCATGATTATAACATTTTGACTTGTAATACAGCAACATGGCCCTGGGATTTTCACAACCGTACCAACAGAAGATGAGGCAATGGCAGATCCACAACCGAAAGTCTTGAAGCAGGCATCAACAATTTGTCCTGATGTTTCATCCACTTTGATTTGGAGCTTCATCACATCTCCACAAGCTGGTGCCCCAACCAACCCTGTTCCAACTGTTGGATCATTCTTGTCAAATGACCCAACATTGCGGGGGTTATTGTAGTGATCCACAACCTACACAGAACACATGGATCAAAAGACTTAGCATTGACCCCAAAGGATTTACAGACCTGAATTGTGCCTTGGTCCTTCTGGCTGCTGCTCAGATATCATTTCACAATTATCAACATAAACAAATATGTGTTCTGAATTTTTCCTTATGAATAAGCATCAAATAATCTGATTTCAAATATGATTCAAAATCAACTTATGACAAAGCACTCATACTCCAAGATTCCATTGGCCATTGTGCAACTCTGCCTGTTATTCTGGTTAATACCATACCTTCTCATGGTATGCTCTCTTTGAGACAATCAGCCCTCCAGTGGCTTGCTGGCCCAATACTGAAGCCCTTGTAACTCCCCTGGCAATGTGTGCCAACATGATGTCAAGCTGAAAGAAAACATACAAAGAAAAAACAGCAACTTAGTGTTTGAACCTTTGTAAAATACCCACCAAACCTCATCACAAGCCAGGGGGAGAAAACATGCAACTAGAGCACAACAAAAGGTACGCAAGTTACACACTGACATGCCGCAATCAACATGGGTCATCATGTAATAGACAATACTTCAGCAAATCATCTTGCTTCAGAATCCCTATCTCTTCTACATCTCGGAAGGATTGAGAGGCAAGCCGGGCCATAGTACCTTTGCAAAAACTGTCAAATTCGAAACCTTTAAAATCGCTGGACGATAGAACTTTCAACTTGGTGTAAACTCTCTTGCTGAAAAAGAAAAACACCATAAAACCGCAGAAGTCTTTCAGGAAAACATAAATTAAAAAATGGGAATAAGACATCAAAATTCAAACGTCAACCAAAGCCCCGAAGTTCCCGAATTCCACAAAATCGTAGCCCTAGAGTTATCTCGTCACGCATCAGATTCAAGGTTCCAACTACGAAGAGCAACTGAGCAGCAAAACAAAAGAGAATCATTCGACGTATGAGTCCACATGAATTTTAAAGCAAAATCTCGCCGCCGCCGAAAAACACCGTGCAGAGAGAGCCGGTGCAACTCACCTAGAAAGTCGCAACGTTCTCAATTACCACAATTTTACAACGGACAAGGAGTGAATCCCTGACGCAGACGCGAAGCTTTCCAAAGAATCGCGCGACAAAAGAGAAACCAAAACTTTGAAGATCCGAAGCCGAGGGCGGTGAAGGGAAATTCCACAGTTGTCTCACTGAGGCACCTCCACGTGTCGGAAGGCTGAGTACCTGCTAAGAACCTACATGGCACTGGCTAAACATGCCCTGGGTGTGGCCTCCCTGATTTTTGCACCAGGAAATTCTAAATTTTCTTCATGTTACATTTATGGTTGTATTGTTCATAATTTCATGTTAACTTTCACCATGTTGGACTTCCCATTTTCTTGGACCGGTAATCCCAATAAAATATGATGCTACAAATCCTTTTGTCAATTGGTTTCATCTTCTGTTATTTTTGTGGATAGAACAAATGATTTGAAGAGATGGAACACAAGTCTTGTGTTTTAAGCATCCTAGAAATTCTTAATGCCTAACATCCATGTCCATTATTGTCATTGAACTAATGGAAACAAATTCACAAGGAGCAACGGAAGTATTCCATAATGAGGATGGCCAGATATGATGGAGTTAGGAGCCACCCAAAGTCTATGTTGGCCATGAGCCCATGGCCAAAAGGAGGTAAAACCATAGCTAGTCACAATATTACATATAGAAAATATCTTAATCGCATCAACTCCACTTGATGACTACCATAGGTATATGTATGGCATGAAATTTCACATGAGAATATAAATAGTCATTTCTTTTGCTCATCATACTAAACACTACACAAAATCATAGCTTTTCAAGTCATTCAACTTGACTAGGCTATCCTTTTTGATGTATAATATTTCTATGTATAATATTTGAAATATATCTGTGATAAAGTTTTTTGAATTTTGCAACTAGCTCTACTTGGTTTTTAATTGATCTCTTGAACTTATGTAATTCCTCCCATGCTACCATACATGCTTGCATTGTTGTTTGTCGAGATCTAAATAAAGTTTTCCCAAGCGAAAGTGACCTTCTCCAAAATCATGTTGAAACTTTTGGCACCAAATAAACCACAACAAACAGGATTTCAGAATATCTTAGGGGTCCTCTTGAAGATTATACATGGTTTCCCCATATCCCATTCCATTTCTTTTTCCCATGATTCATTATGAGGTTAGAGTAATTCCCCTCCCAAAATTTCTTCCCAAGAACTGTATCTTGGTACCAAAAGACTTCTAATCCTAAGGTCTCTAAAATTGCTCCATGCCTCCCGAATTGTTGCACATCACATTAATCCACGTTCTGTAATCTCCAATGCACCTTTAGTACATAGTCAATAGATCCCTTCTTGTCCTATTTTAATGCGCCATGCCTCAATAGGAAGACCTTTAACCATAGTGAGCCAAATCATAGCTGAAATCTTCCTAGGAAGCCATGGATGCCAGACCCGTTGGAAGATATTGTTTCTTTCCTTCTACATAAAACCCCTCTCTTGCACTGGGTTATCTATCTTCATATGTTTTAATTAGTTCTTAACTATAACACAATATCCCCTTTTGGTAGTGTAATTGAAAAAGAATTTTCAAGGCCATTTTCCCTTGCTTCTGCCAAGTCCACTCTGGTGGATCCCATTGTAACTCTTGTGTGACCCTTGATTGAATTGCCCACACAAATCATTCTTCCCATGTCTATTGTTTAGGACTAAACTCCGCCCATGTACTTCCTCCCTGATCTTTTAACACAATTCAAGTTTCTTCAATCTTCCAATTAGGTATTTCTACTAGAACTTGAAAGACATTCCTAAAAAGTTATGTATTGTTTACTCACCTATACATAGTTGCCAACATTCTCTCATTTCTTTCACTATGTACATGGTAGAATTCTTGAGTTTGGAAATTAACTTATGGTAAGGTTAACACCTTCCATTGACCTATTAGAAGGTTAAAAGGGGTGTTCGGCCTTGATAAGTTCCAAGGCACACCACCAATGAATGCATATCTCTTGTCTACTATATTCCTTGAATGTGTGATATTCTTAAGATGGTTAATGGTTTGCTATTCATTTTTTTCTTCATTCCAAAGATCCTTAAGATGTTGGATCCCTTTTGTACCCCATAAATAGAACTAGAATTAAGTTTTGTACTCCATGGTAACTTTTGTTGATTATACATCTTCACATTCCCAAACAAAGGTTGGCGCAACCTCTCTTCCCTATTCAGTGGCTTTTCTTAAACTAACCTTATTCGAACTTTACACCAAGTAAACCAAATTCCATGCCACAATGGGGAGACTTGTAATACCACCTTATTTACTGTCATGAGCCATCTTATTATGGGTGTCTAACATCCTTTATATGATTGCCTCAAATTAACCACCCAATTACATAAGAGAACTTTCCAAAGTTTTGGTCTTGGGGTGAGGTGACGCATCCCCAAGTTCCTTGTTAGACCCAAAAAGGGTCCAACTATGTTAAAGAGCAGAAATAGTTGGAACTTGGTGCCGCTCCCAACTTCTAGCACTAGAGGGGGTGAAAGGGACGTGCTAAAGCTCCAGGACTAGACTAGGAAGAGGGACAAGCTATTTAGTTATTCGGTCCTGCATCCAAAACCAACCAACAAGTTGGTTAAAACTCATTCTGCACACTCTTGGTGTCGGGACAAGCCACAGGCAACTTTGGACTCACTTGACTCACCACAGCCCGGACTCAGGGGAAGCCACCACCTTCCCCCATATAGTATTCTCTGCGTCTCTCTGCCGCACTTGCATCCGAATGGCATTTTTTCCCAGGACTCCCAAAGTGGAGTCCTGAAATTGTCCCAGTTTGGACTCCCGAGACTTTGGGCGTTCATAACTTCTCGCTCTGACCTCCTATTGAGACAAGGTCTAAAGCAAACTTGTAGCTTTCCTTGAGAGCTTTCCAACGATGTGTTGCATTCCACCTGCACACACCGGGATCGGATCGATTCCCGACTTTTAATGGTCGAGAGTCAAACTGCCAATTTGACTTCCGACCCTTTTTTTAGCCATAACTTGTGCTGCAGATGTCGAAATGGCTCATGCAAGGCCATTTTGGATATCTACACTTCAAGATCTTTCCAGTGGTATAAAGAACACCTTGATGCGAGGTGTTTTGACCCCTACAATCACGTTCTAAGTTTTCGGGAATCCTAGAGGACTCCCAAGTCCCATTTTCGAGAGTGTGAGTGGCGACCTCACACTTCTATCAAAGTGGGGTTGCGACAGGGGGGTTGTTCCTATCCCACTACCTAGAGGTGTGATTAAAATTGAGGTGGGTGGGGCCTGCGTGATAGTTGTTAATTTCTTTATTGCGCATTTCTCACGTTCGGTGCTTTTATTTTGGTAGTCGAGAGGTCCTCTCGCGCCACCTACCTTGTGATGATTACGTCCAAACCCTCAAAACCAGAGCCCTATTCATCATTTGCAAAAGGAAAATCTGAAGCGTGGAAGGAAAATGAGGTTTTTTTGGGGGGTACCTGAGTGAGATGTGTTCTATCAGGAGCCTCGGCCGAACTCTTTACGCTTTGCATTGGAACATCCAATGGGGCGAACGACGAAGAAGATCATAGGAAACTAATTTCTCTTGATCCACCATTGTTCCTAGGTTGGTCTGCTTACGCGACCTTTCCTAGTAGCTGGCATTTCGTCGATCCCCCGAGAGTGGTCGAGGCCGCTGACGCTTAACTTGCATGCCTTCGATCCTTGCTAATCAAACTTCCTAGGGGGGGAAAGACTTGGCTCGAAGAAGTTACGCAGATGCGTTATGTCGACGGATCAAAAGATTTATTGGCTGTATTCGAGTTCTCGCTACTTGTTAAAGGAGGAGCTGGGGCGTAATCGCCGCTGCTAGGGTTCAACTTGCTACTCCTGAATTTGCTGATCCCTTGTTGTTCGTCACACCCTGCTTTCCGGATCTTGTCAATAATAAGAAAGAACTCGTTCAACTTGGAAATCTGTTGATATTCTGAATCTGAACTTATTTTCATCTTCACCATCAAGAAATGCTAAAAAATCAACTAAGAAAATTGACATGAGAAGAGGTGCAGAGAATACTATATGGGGGAAGGTGGTGGCTTCCCCTGAGTCCGGGTCGTGGTGAGTCTTATGAGTCCAGACCGCCCGTGGCTTGTTTTAGCACTAAAGGTGTTCCGAGAAGTGAATTAACCAATTTGTTAGTTGGTTTGATGCAGGTTCCAATAAATAACTAAAACTTATCGTTCTTCATTGTCCCATCCCGGAGCTTTAGCACGCCCCTCTACCCCTTTTAGTGCTGAGAGTTGGGAGCGTGCCCCAAATTCCTCACAATTCTGCTATTTGAGTAACTTAAACCCAACTTGGGTCTAACTAGGAACTTGGGAGTGCGTCACATCATTTACAATTTAAAATTAATGGGTCTATTTTTTAAGCTCAAACACCTCAAATCTTAGAATTTTATGTCAAATTGTCATTCATTTAGACCCACCTTTAAGGGTTCAATAACATGTTCAACTTAGCTACAAACCACTAACCACTTGAAATATTATTCCTAACACATATGTTATTCAAATCTAGCTTGCTTTAGCTCCTTAGAAAGCTAACTACAAAGCGCACCTTGCTACCAAATCCTAAGCTCTGCAACTAAACTAGTAAGAAGTTATGCTACCAAACCCGAGAGGGTTTGTGAGACTTTTCTGATATTTCAACCTCCCAACACTATCCCTACTCACTTCCATTCTTTCAAAACTATTATAAAATGTCCAATCTACACTCCTTCTTCCTACCATCTACCAAGACTTATCATTATTTTCTTCCTCAACAAGGTTGTGGGAACAAGTCTCTAGATTTGAATTGAAAATTATTCTAGGGAAAAGAGAGGTTCAATGATCCGAATTCTCCCTTTTAAAGAAAATGAAAAGGAAGGAGGTGAAAGAAGATCTCAATTCGGTGCCCAATGGAAGGTTCCAATGCTTGATGGCCAATGGAAGGAGAAGGAGAAGCACCTTTTCCCCTCTTCCCATTTTCCCCCCAACAAATTTTACTTAAACCTTCATTTTTTCCATTGATTTTAAGATTTTATTTTACCGTGGTTCTAGGCCGTTACTTATGCATTTCCTTCCTTTTCTTTGATCTATAAATTACAACCCCGCATCTCGATGTAATAAATCTTCCACACATTCATGGTTGATTTGATTTTGATTGAAAATCTCTTTTCCTTTCCTTGAAATTATGGTGTCACATATGGCCACATCTTACGGGCCTTAAGCTGCACAAGTGAATGAAGAATTGGTTCCAAAGTCATTTCTAAATTTGACACTGACACAGCTTCTTCGTGATGAAGATCCCAAACTTCAAGAGGTGTGCGTTTGTCTTGAAGTTGAACCCCCTCGAGTTTGGTATTATTACATTTTTTCAAACTCTCACACCTTGGTGATCTTGTTACAAGTCGACCCGCTTTTAACGATGAACCTGAAACCTTCTGTGAAGGTTGTTATGAAATTGAAAACACTTCTATCTTCGTGTGGTTTTCAGTTCTCGGTGTTGGCCACTACCGTTGGTTACATAGTCCAATTTGCCGACTTCCTCTTAATAGCAAGGCAAACTACTTAGTTTTCACCATTCAACGCATCCTAGATTTTTTGCAGTTATAAACTATCACTGAAGCATAGCCTAGGACTCAACATGTAATTGCAACTCCTCACTGAGCTTATCTCTACTCTAAATAAATGTTTCATTCACTACGACATTCACATTGCCAATGTCATCCTATCACAATATTTATTTAATCGTTAAGTTGTCTCGAATTAATCTTATGTTCATAAGGCTTGAAGATCGTTTTATCTCTAATGGACCTTTCATTGACACCCTGTCA
>Ga0116227_10012706_pt1 | contig 13590 bp, 11 predicted proteins | sample S1TSphgellanicum_FD_89693 | JGI IMG/M metagenome (GOLD analysis project Ga0116227, IMG submission 89693) | Host-associated microbial communities from peat moss isolated from Minnesota, USA - S1T2_Fb - Sphagnum magellanicum MG | ecosystem: Host-associated > Plants > Peat moss > Unclassified...
CTCAGAATTTTAGACCAGAATGTTCAGTACTCTCAATCAAGAATCTCTTGGACTGAGAAATTAGTCTCTCAGTTTGTATGAATCTTCCTTGATCAATGTTTAGCAAAAGCTTGTTGATGATGACAGCCTGGAAATTTAATGCATTGCCCATTCTGGATAATATGATTTCAAACAAAGAGAGGCAAAAAGTCGTAATCAATTTGTAGGAAGGGTTTCTTGCTAATTTGGAAGATGGGTATACACTTGTTGACTGTGGCAGATCAAAGAGATGAGAGAAGAACAGTTAGTTACCTCTGAATGTGCACTTACCAACGTCCCCAGTTTCCAACTGCATGAACTCGATTGATGTGTTGTTGTTTCCTTGTTATTGCCCAACTATCCAAGGAGGGAACACGATTGATCAAGAGACAATACACATGTCCATGTCACCTACGCTAGAAGCTAGGTCATATCGGTTAATGTATGCATTTGGGAACTACATCCGTGTGGTGAGTGCAGAAGAACATTAACCGCAAGTGATAGTGGCGTAGTTGCCACATGGAAATAGGTGTGTGTTTCAAGACCCAATGATCTCAAGGCTCGTTGTTGCAAATTTGGAGTATGTGGGGTGGGTCGAAGAGATCCTGGAGCTAAATTATTGGGTTTTAAATATTGTGGTGTTATTGTGTAACTAGGTGAAGGCCAATTATAGCGGAAGTAATGCCATTGTAAAACAAGATGAGTATGGTTTCACCTTTAATTATAGCGGAAGTAATGGAACTATAAAACGAGATGAGTATGGCTTCACCTTGTGAACTTTGGGTCATTAATTCCAATCTTAGACCAATCTTTTGCCTTTCCACTACATGTAGAGCAAGTTTTTTTTCCTAGATGTCATTATAGGGAGAAGGGTTGGAAAATGGTTCTTCGAAAAGATCCTCATGGGAGACAAATAACAGAAAGCATTCAGCTCGAACCTACTAAATTTGATGTGTTTAGGGTCGGTAATGTTGATAATTATTCAGGGCTACAAGTTATGGTGTCTATACAAGAAACAAATCAGCTACCTGCTATTGCTGGAGGGTTTTATTGTTAATGCTATAGATTTGAATGTTGTTGCCAGTGAAGGGGACCAAGACATTGGATTTGATAGTCTAGAAGATTATGCATCAAACAATTCCAATGATGCATGATGATTCATTCCCAGATGTTTGAAACGTGTATATGAGCATGTTGCATATGATTAGTTTTTGTTCCATTTCATGTAAATTTCTTTTCAAACCTTTCAACTTGTGCAGTTAATTGAAACCTTACATAACATTTATGCAAAACTTACTTTGATTTTCAAGGTAGACATAGATCTCATTTTTATTTAGAATTAATTGTCAATTGCAAGTCTTTGAAAAAACTAGAATATATATATAAGAGGAAATTATTTTGGTTAAATTCCAAGAGCATGGTTTTTGTAGGTTGAAATGTTTTACTGTAGTGGAAAATTAAAATATATCTATGATCCATTAAGGCATTGGAAAATCATGAGAAAAAACTTGAATTTCCCATACCTAGACAAATTAATAAAATATATATCTACTTACCATGTCGGAATTTAAAATGATTGCTTTCAGTCACATTCTTGAATGTGTGGCAACAATTATTAAACATGTGTACTTTATGTGACATATATCAGTCACAAATTGCCACTATTCTTATTACACGTGTATTTCAATGGACTAATTTTAATCATGTTAACTACTAATATGACTTTAGTATATAGCTCGATTGACTACTTTTAATCATATTATCGATCTTTTGTCTAGACATCAAATTATTGTGACTAATTTAGGTCACATGTTACTATTAGTCATATTACATGTGGTAGCAAGTACAAGACATGTACCTCATGTGACATATACTAGTCATGTTAACATCACCCTTACTACATGTGTATTTCCCATTACTCATTTTAGCCATGTTAATAATACACGCATAATTCCATTGACCAATTTTAGTCATATTATATCTATTGTCTACACATGTACTTACCATGATTAATTTAACTCATGTTACTATTAGTCACATTACATGTGGCAACATGTGACTAACATCAATCATGGTGTTATTAGTATGAATACATGTAGGCACCAAGATGTTCCACGTTGTTTAGTCATAGTGTCTATTATGACTAAAGCTCATATCACACTAGGTCGTAATAAAGTATGCTAGATTTGTGATTAGTCATGACGGACATTGTTAGTCATGTGCCATTTTCAAATCTAATTACATAGTCATGTTAGTCAAATTTAACTAGTGAAAAGGACATAATTTTGTTGTAGTGATATGACCTTTTGTTTTCTTGCTATTTTACATTTGCATTACTCATGTTAAAGATGCAAAATTATTTAACTAAACAATCAAATGTTTAGTAAAGGCAAAAATTAATGACTAATTTAACATTAATGGGGCTTTTTGCAAATATTTCTAGTTTAGAAGATGGATTTGCACTCAAAGATAGGATCAAGTCGTGGAAAGAAACAAAAGACTTGAAAAGAACCATTGGAACTATGTTATTGTGCCAATTGTAAAGGTTTGCATCGACAGAAGAAAACCATCCTTGATATGCACATGATGTTGCATGGGAGGATGGTAGCTAAGGTACATTCTACTCAATCGATACTCCATTGTGGAAATGTTCAATTAAGCATATATAGTATATGCATTTCGAATTTGTAAATGGAAGTCTTAAAACCCAGTATTGGATATGATGTAATCACAAAGAACTATAGATACACCAAAAGACACACAAGAAACAAGCTCATTCAACAACTTTAATGGTGCACTAGCTAACTTCAATGGTGTACCAACTAACACCCCTATGAGTGAGGAGGATGCCCAAGAAGAGCATGTGGGCAATGAAAGGCTAAAATAACAAGAACATTTAGGGGATTTATATGATCGTGTCTTTGGATCACCAAAAGATGTTGGTGATAACAATCTTGAACATGATTTTATAAGTGAGCTTGCTAAAGCAAAACTTTATGAAGGAAGTGGTGTTGGCAGATTGGCAACTATTTTTTTACTTATAAACTTGAAAGTGATCCATGGGTGGAACGACACCGGTTTCACTGCTTTGCTTGGATAAATCTTTGCTACACTCTAGTACTTTGGAAATTGGAAATATATTTGTAAATGTGAATACAATGAACATGTCTTGAAAACCATACATTTGATTTTTTTTGCAAACTTCTAAAAGATAAGTTGTTACCCCCAAGCAACCTATTACCCAAACCCCATCAAGATGCCAAGAAACTCATCTTTGAAGTTGCTTTAGAGTCACAATTGATTCATGCAGGTGTGAATGATTGTGTTTTTTATCGTGGGGAGTATGAGTTGTTGAACATTTGTTTTATTTATGGAAAAACAGGATATTGACAAGATCTTATTAGAATTTCTATTCCCCAAAAGGTATTATAAATTCAAATTCTCACTTTTATACTTAGGTTTCTAAACCCTAAAATCAAAATAACAGGTATTGTGAATTCCATATTCTCATTTTGAGGCTTTGTTTTGAAAACCCTAAAATTAGCATCTTCTCTACTTATGTAAGTTGGTCAAAGTTTTCATCAATTTGTTTGTCTCCTAAACCCTAGGACTAGAAAATCATATTTTATGAATTTTTTCATATGCATTTTTGTTTTAAGTCTTACAATACTTGCCACTTGCTCCACAAATTGGGAAACTTTTCCAAATTTCAAGCTCAGCTGTTTGGATGGATTGGCATAAGAAGAACCGGAATTCGGATGGGGTGATGAGGGCTCCATGTGATTCGGAAGATTAGCAGAAGGTAGAAGAAAAGTGGCATGATTTTCAAAATGAACCTCGTCATTTGAGGCTAGGGCTTGTTGTAGAGGGTGTGAATCCTTTTTCCAATCAAAACACAAATTACTCATTATGGCCTATGTGCATTGTTAACCATAACAACCCACCATGGATGACTACCAAAAAAACATTCATTTCTCTTGCTTTGATTGTACTTGGGAAATCATAAGTGAAAAACATGGATCTGTACTTGCAACCTTTAGTTGAAGAACTCAAGATGCTATAGGAAGAAGGTATGAAAGTTGTGGATGCACCAAAGTCACCACTTGAGGAGTTTCAAGTTTGAACCATGTTGTTATGGACAATCATGATTACCTAGGCCTTGGAGTTTGTTCAAGTACGTGCAAATTTAAGCTTTGGATTTGGGCTCTGGAATTTTCAGACTTGTAGATTTACGTTTTGGACTTAAAATGTTGCTTATATTATAAAAGGTTGGTAATGCAAGATTTCAAACTAAAGGTTACCACGCATGTTTCCTTTGTGTCAATGATTTGGGGGTTCGATATTCTCCTAATTTGAGGAAGGTGGTCTACACCACTTTTAGGAAATTGTTGCCTTTACATCACCCATTTCACACCACTTTGAACATCTTTTTCAATGGAGCTAATGAGAAGTCTCCATGTCCTATGCAATGCACAACCCAAGAATGGATGGACTTATGGAATACCACCTCAACAAATCACCTAGAAGGCATGAAAAGATTTTCATGCTTCTATGATTTAAAATATTGGGTACACAATACCATCCACCATTTGTTAGAACCCATGCACATTATGAAAAATCTTTGTCATTCTTTGATTTCACATCTACTGGGGGAGAAGGAGAGTGCAAAAGCATGGACAGATCTCGAAGCATGCAACTTGAAAAAGGAATTTTGGAAACATGAAGATGGAAGCTACAAAGTTGGGTCATGGGTACTTAGTAAGAGTGAGCGGAAGACCTTCTTTATTGTTCTCAAGTTCGTCAAAGCACCCGCAGGTTATGGTTTAGATCTCAAGAATGCAATCAACAAGAAAGATCATTTTACAAGTTTGAAGACACATGACTTTTTCAATATGTTGTTATACACGCTCTCGGTTGTAATAAAAGGTTTCATTATTACTGGTGTCTGTGAAACCATTGCCTGTCTTTCCATATTGTATGATGGGTGTGTGCTAAGGAAATTGATAAGTAGGAACTTTTGGTAATGGAAAGGGATAGTTCAATTGTTCTTACTTTGTTGGAAATGCACATGCCTACTTCATTCTTTGATTCCCAAGTTCACTTGTTCATTCATTTGGTGTAAGAAGTAGGGCTTGCAGACCCATTGGAAAGTAGGTATATGTTTTCCATTGAGAGGTTCTTAAAAACCCTAAAAGGTTTTGTCAAACAACGTGTTCATCTTGAATGGAACACAATGGAAATATATTTGGTACAAGAAGCAATGAGTAAGTGCCATGATTTAATTGGAGACCTCAAGGAGTATGCCCTTCGAGTTTGGAAAGAAACATCAGATGCTCAAAAAATGGGTATGATCACCTTGACTTAAATTCATTTTTTCAACACATTGGAGGTGAGAACATGTTGCAAGTATGGACTAAACTAATAAGTGATTGACAATGTTGGTTTTTGATAGGTGAAATATTGCTAACAACGGGAAAACCCAAAAAATTCCAAGGATATGATGATGTGGGTTATAAACAAATCAACAAATTTGTTGCACAAAATATGGTAATAATGGGTCCCTGGTTGCAAGCTTATGAAGGCAAGAAAGAAGAGACTGAAAATGCCCTTTGAAAACAACACGAAGGTCTTACAAGGTCCATGCCTTGCAAAAACACTAGACTTTGGTGATTAGGTAAGAGATGTAATTTCAAAAGCAAAAGAGGATGGGTGTTTCATGAATGAAGATGTTTCAAACATTGCAAGTATTAAATTTGCTGCTCATCCATTTTTTGCCTTAATCCTTTGAAATGTGTCCTTACTACTATTATACATCCAACATTCTAAAACTTTGTTGTTTATTTCCTAGGTTACTTTCTAGCAGTGGGCTACAACTTTAACTATTAGTTAGACTCCACCATGTGGGCGCATGGGTACCACTATCGAATCCATAACCTCGATGAGTGAAGGCATAGTTGTAATTTAGGAATTGTTTGCGGGTTCCAAGAAGGTGGCAATGATGTGGACTACATTGGATTATTGGAAGAAATTCTAAAAATGGACTACCGGAACTTGAAAGATCAAAGCTCAAAATTGGTTGTCTTCAAAGTCCAATGGTTTCAAAGCATTGTGGAATATGATGAATGCATGTTTTATGCCATTAATAATACTCAAGTCTACTAGTCAGATAGGCTAAAAGACCAGCCATTTATATTTCCAAAATTTGTGGAACAAGTATTTTTTTGTGCAGATTAGTTGAAACTTGGTCAATTGATTGTCTTACAAAACAATCCTAGGTTATTTAGGGTTTTCGGGAAGCTACCATTGGCTTGGGATGATGGAAGCCATGTAGTTGGTTCATCTTGCACGAGGATATTCTAGAAACGCACCCCATTAGAAAGGAGATATCTCAAATTCTTGTGGATGATGATGATGCAAAAGATGGAGGGAGTGATGAAGGGGAGGTTGAGGAACTCAACATAGTTTTGGGAGACTTTAGCATTCAAAACAATATTGATTTTACTCTTGATGAACAAGAAGATTCAGACTATGAATTTCAAAGAATGAGGTCTATTGGAGAGTTTGATTAATGCTACAATCAACCATCAAGTGGTAAGCAAGCCAGATCCAACAAGTTGTGCTCCTCTCAAACCCTTGTTGTTAATAGGATTTTGTATTCTAGGGCATTTGTTGAAGTTAAACAAGTCCTGAAAAATTTGTGAATAGACATCAAGGTATGATTTTAAATAGTTTGCTTAGAGGCACTATTGTCATCATTTGCCTCTTACATCTCATTCTCTATTCTCTTATTCTATTGGGGATGTATAACCAGATGGTTAAGGGTAGCAATTTTGTTGTTGTTGTGAGCATTACTATAGGTTTGTTTGCATGATGATACAACACCCAGAAATTGTAGAAAAGATTGAACAAAAGTTGATCTCCACCTTTGAAAAATCTGAGAAAGAGGATTAATCTAAATTTGCTACAGCCATGATCGGGAATAACAAAAAGTCTAGCCTTGATGATGATGACTCTAAAGCATCTAATGAAGCAAGCTTCAATTTGCAAGTTGTAGAATACTCCCAACACTTGACTTATGACTCTTTGTTTAATCTGCAATACGTGTATGCTACCATTTTAGAAACTCTACAATTCTATCCTATAGTTCCCATGGTAAAAACTCACACCAAGCATGTTCTTCTAATATTTCTTTACACTCCATCCTATCGATCATGTTAGATTTGGAGTTTGCAAAACCCAGTTTCCCTCTTTTGATTATTTGGTGATATAAGCACGTGCATAAACCCTGTCGATCGTTCTTGGCTTCTTTACAACATTTAGATGACTTTTAGGTGGTGATATGAATTGCAAGGTCAAACGTCTTGAGTGTCATCAGCCTGGGCTAAAGATTGGTGACAAGCACCACAATCCTATGTACTCCCGTTGATCTACAGTAGGTGTGACCTTTGGTCGATACATCTGATAACTCTTGAAGTTTGATGATGTGAATTCCTAACATAGAAAGTAGTTACAAGTGTTGAGTGTTGAAAAGGCTTTTGAGGTGTTTGAAATTAGCAAAATAACAATAAATAATGTGTCAACAAGTGCCATTTTCACGCTTTTCATTCAACCATGATGATGTATTTGTACTAGACATAACATCCAAGATTTTCCAGTTCAATGGTGCTAATTCCAGCATTCAAGAAAGGGGAAAGGCCTTGGAAGTCCTGTAGCACATCAAAGACATAGATCATGAAGGCAAATGTGAAGTTATCATAGTTGGCACGTAAATAGACCAGTGTTCTGAAGTAATTTTTATGAGTGCCGGTGTTTCTTTTGAATCATTTGATGGTCTAATATTTTTGTGGTATTGCATTTTCCCAAAATTTGGCTATTTGCCTTGTTGTTTTCCTATGTTCTCCAGAAGTTGGACAATTCATTGCTTTGACAAACCTTCTCTTGCTTTGTCAAATCAAGTTACAAGAGTGTTTATTTTCTCTACCATAAATTGCATATGATGGAACTTTGGAGTTTAAAGCTAACACAGGACAATTTTGGGGTATATTTGGGGGCTTTGCTCCATTGGTGAAAAAACTTTCAATTATCAATGATTCTCTTTTTGCAAGGATTCAAAGAAAAAATTTCTGGTAGGTATTCTCATCATTATGCATGTTTTATAACTTTGATCCAATGAATGTGACTCTTACTAAGGACAATTTATAGTGCTTCCTGACCTAACATGAACCTAGCTATTCAAAAGAACCAAAAATAGATATTTGGGTGATGAAAATGGCAATCATACCATAGGCTCTAAATAGGATCAATTTCAGCATACATCAAACTTCACAAAAGCTTTCCGAGCCAACAAAATGTAAGGTCATTGCGGAAAAAGAAACCCTAGACTAAAGATTATACAAACCGTGAATTCGTTCTTTCTTCATGTGGTCTTCTTCTTCCTCTTCTCCTTTAGTAGCATTGGTAGCTAGAGATTTGATCTAGTTACAATTTTGATTTTGATTCTAAGGTTTGAGAAATCAACACTGTGATTCTTATATGTGCTTTTAACAAGCTTTTTCCCTATGATTTCTATCTCATAACCAGCTCTTTATAGTTTGTGAGAATGTGAAAATGTGGGTTTTTAGAGGCCATGGAATAGGGTTTTGCTATGGCTTACTATCTGGTGAAGTTCTAAACAACTAGTCTTCGTGGTAGAACATTTAGCCCCAAACAAGTAGATCTTTGTTAAGGAAATTACAGTTTATTTTTTCGCAAATGAATTCTAGAGGTACAAATTTGTAGTATCAGGTTACATGGATCATACAACCGTGGAAAATCTATCTTGATATGCACCTCAAACTATTTTAATTTTTAGTTGTGAAATTTCACTAACAATGCTGTTGTTATTGCTTTGTATATTGCAGTGGCAAAGAAGACGTCCATGTTTGATGATCTTGTTGTAAAGATACAAGATCTTATTTTAATCATCAAGTAGGATATAATTGCATCAAATGCAACCATATCAAAGTTATAGTTTCTTTGTGATTTTCGAAATGAGGTTGTAAATCGAATAAAACATTGTACCAAACATTCAATTACTATCATGGATGACCTGAAGAGCCGGCTCATGAGCACAACAAAGGACTTCAAGGATGTTCCAACATTGAGGACAAATGTGAGCTCTCCTCCAAAGAGGATAATGAAGGATGATAAAACTACAGTGAAGAAGTGTTCATGGATATTGTTCTTCACAAAATATGTTAGGGAAAAGGTTCTAGAACTACTGAATTCTACTAAGAAGCTTTAGGTTTTCACTCCTTACATGTACATTATTCATCTAGCTAATAGGTTATTTTATGGTCATATGAAGGGAACTATGAAGCAAACCATAATAAGTGTTAGTCAAGGTTTATCTTTCACATGTCATGTATGCTAGTACTTATGGCCATGTAATGTGAGACAATTAGAAATGATCCAAATGCATATTGAAGTATCATGAATTGAGTGGTGGTTTGATCTTAGTATGAGTTGAAACTCTTGGGTTAGCAGAGATGGATGCAAATGTAAATAAGTGGAATCTAAATGGTTAACAATACTTCTAAGAGTTGGAGGTGTGGGATATAATTGAAGATGTTGAAGAGAGTTTTGAAAAGATGAGATTATAACACAGGGAAAGTTACATTTTGATTTTATGCAATCTCAGGTGTGGACGGTGGACGGAATTGCAAAATCAGATGTGCCTTTGGTAGATGTTGGAAAGTTTTATGATAACAATTTGTTACATTGTATTCTATACATATCAAGGTGACAAATCTGACCGCAAGGAAGAATACTTGTTGTGTTATTAGCTTGGTCGACATGCTTTTGTGGTATAGCAATTTGGAATATCCTTAAAACATGTAGATGTGCATCTTATAGTTTCTAAAATGTAAACAATGATAGGAGCAAGGTGTGCTTATGACATTTTCATTGTGCCTATGTATCAAGTGAAGTGTTTTAAGTAGGTTAATAGTGGGACTTGGTTCCTTCTTAAAATGTTTGTTGATTTGGTTTTATATATTTGGTTGCTATGATTGTTGTAATTGGCAGGAAGACAAGGCAGCAATTGCAATTCTGACCAATGAAATCTCTTTTTCATTAAAAGATCGTCCAATGCAAGTTTTTTTTTCCCTTCAACTCCTTATGCTTCAATTTTCTTCCCCTCCTTTTTTTAATTCATTTCTAAGTCCAAAAATCTCCCAACTAAACTTAGTTTTGGTTTCAACATGCAAGTTAACACCTTTGGGAAATGGTAGGCTCAGATTTTCAAGGAAAGGAGCCACCCCGGTTTCTAGCACTGTTTGAATGCATGTGCATTTTTAAGGTTTGAAACCTATCCTAGTAGTTTTTGTGATATAAAATGTAGTTGCATAAGTGAGCTCCTTCAAAACTTCATGCAATAGTGTGGTGGTCTTTATACTTCCACTTTAATTGCATTTCCTTTATCTTCTTGTTTATTGATAAATGTTAGCCAACTATAGGCAAGCACAAGTCCAAGTCAAAAGGATAACAAAAAGAACCCAATTATACTAATACAAGTGCGAGGTGGCAATCGACACATCATTCAAGTTATGCAAGTTTAACCTGTAAGTTGAAAAGCTTGCATTGGAGCCTTTGAAGATTTATTTGTTGTAAGGTGAAAAATTTCCAATTTAACTACTCTTTATCATTTTGAGTCATGCAACATATTATGTACCAAAGTTTTACAACCACTCTAACCATAGAAATTTCCTTCCATGTGGTAATACCATTTTAAAATGTTTGCACAATACGGTGTCCTTATATGGACGTCACAATGACAGTTTTTCATGTATTCCCTAAATACAAGAAAATTGAAAAAATAAAAGTCATTGAAGTAATAAAAAAAGGGACTCACTTATCTAAAACTATCATAATCAACCTTCCAAAAATGAAAAAATCAAATGAAAATCATGGATAACCAATAAGTAATGGACTTTTGAATTTTGCCCACATTTTTTGTCACACCTACAAAACTCATGGATATGGACTTTTATTTTACAATGTGTGAATCTTATGTGTTTGAAACTTTGGGATATTGAATGAATCATGTTTAAGAAACTAAAGATCCATTGAATGAATGGAATGTGATTTTAATTTATTATGTCATGGACTTTTTAAAATTCGAAAAACTATATTTTTTTAAAAAGCCCTTTTAAGCATTTAAAAATAATTATTTAAAAAAATAAATTTTGTGATACTTTGTATATGTTTTATAGCATCATGATTTGAAATTGGAAATAGAAAAAATTGTTACTTTTAATATCATCTAAATATTCATATTTTCAGTTAGTTTTCGACTACATTAAAAAAGGACTTTGAAAAGGGATTCTAATCCGCCGAAATTGTGACACCCTAATGTGCTTTCACCTTTCACTTCCTACAACAATCTGCATCAACTAGCAACACTAAGAGAAGCATATTGAACTATAGTTGCATTCCTAAGAGGTAAGAGTTTATAATTGTTATACTTGGAACATATTGCTCTTGAATTGGCTTATAACACCTTTTGCTTTATTAACAAATTGATTCAATTTAAACATGTAGGTGGCAGAGGTGTTCAATTTCACACAAGATGATTTACTAAGTGAGGATGTAATGATTTTGGACGGTCAAAAATGCCATACATGTATGGGTGGGTCAACATGCCAACATCAATGATAAAGTACATGCATGGGATATTATTCAAGTACTATTCTTTCTTTCACATTTGAGGGAGGGAGTAAACTTGAAGGTTTGTTAGGAACTTGTTAATGATTCCCAAAAAATGTGGTATTAACTTCTCCACATGACACAAGATACATGTCACTTTACTATATATTGTTTATTCTTTAATATAAGTTGCCAAAGAGCACTTTGAGAAACAAGAAATGTAAAGTAATAGTCCTAAATATTTCAGATGTTTAAAGTGACCTATTTGTCACATGCTGACAAATGATTACATGGACTAACTTTCTCCTATTCAAATTAATTTATGTTGTATGTCTTGCATTTGGAAAGAAAGGTGTTTACTTGTCTATATGAGTCATCTTTGAATTGTTGTTTAATTCTACATTGGAAACAATGGATGCGGAAATACCTTGAAAGGGTTGTTGGTTTTGAGGTAACACCACCAGATAATACAATCTTGAAAGCGGTGGAAGGAAATGAACCATCATTTTTTACCACATACTTCTCATGGCACCCTAACAAGGTAGTTGTAAATCACTTACTAGTGTTCCAAAAACACCATTAGGGTAGATAAAACAACCAATAAAATAAAGTTCAATAAAAAATTCAAAGTTCGGATTTCAAATATTAACACTTTATTTAGCTATGAATTGGATCCAAGTGAGAACATGCTTTTACTAATTAGGTAGCAAACCTTTCACAATCCAATACCTTTGAAGAGTGAGAGACAAGAACCATAGTCTTCACATAGCTATGGTATGGACATATGAAGATCCCTTTTAAGCACCAGTTTGACTTTTTTGGCTTCACATCAGTTCCCCCAATGGTTATTTGTGGCAAAGTGGAAACAAAATATTTGGAAGGCATTCTAGATTCTTAAAGTATTGGCATTTGCTTCAAGAATCTCAACATCCATGAACTCATCATTACTAGATTTATCACAAATCTAATAATTTTCCATGGGAGTTTCACAGAAAAAACTGACACAAACACATGATAAAATGCATTGTATGAACCATAATATGTATCTGGCTTCCATAAGGATCCAAATAGGATTATAGAATATCAACTCTACAGTTGGTGGGATAAGTTTTGTTGATTGCCATAATTGAAAGATGGAATAGAATCGAGCCCAAATTTCTCCCAACCTAAGTAAATTTGCCCATCTCCAAGTCAGGTAGTCCATCTTCCAAATCACCTGCAAATTTTTTAGACATGCATTAGAAATGAGGAATTTGGTGAACTGAGCAAACAATTCAGAATTGAAACCAAAACCAAATTGCATCCAATCCAGATGAAGCCCATGTAAATAACAAAAACTTGGTAAATGAAACGATAGACCATTCCATAAGCAAATGCTTCACAACCAAAGTCAACACACCATTCATTTTAATCCCACAACCTCCAACATCCACAATTACATATAAGCCACTCAAAACGTCCATGTTGAAATGAAGTTATGCATATCACAATTTTCATGTTTTTACGGGAACTATGAAGCTTAAAGACATTACATGAACGAAATCAAGATGTGCTAGTTTTGGTCAATTCAATCCATTGATTACAGACACTAGCAAGTTGTCAAATTACATGTCAAAAGTCAATCTCCCCATCTAGGACCCATCTACACAAGCCACATCACTCACCGGTTGGGAGGGCACTTGCATCCCTAGCATCAACACCATCTACAAATTGCCCACCCAAAACTTGTGCTTTAGTCCAATCCATTATATCACATTGCATAATTCAATCTCCCCATCTAGGACCCATCTACACAAGCCACATCACTCACCGGTTGGGAGGGCACTTGCATCCTTAGCATCAACACCATCTACAAATTGGCCACCCAAAACTTGTGCTTTAGTCCAA
>Ga0116227_10012707_pt1 | contig 13590 bp, 10 predicted proteins | sample S1TSphgellanicum_FD_89693 | JGI IMG/M metagenome (GOLD analysis project Ga0116227, IMG submission 89693) | Host-associated microbial communities from peat moss isolated from Minnesota, USA - S1T2_Fb - Sphagnum magellanicum MG | ecosystem: Host-associated > Plants > Peat moss > Unclassified...
ATATATATATATATATATATATATATATATATATATATATATATATATATATATATATATAAATATAAATTTTAATTTTATAATTTTATAATTTTTAAAATTTTTTTATACATTCATACTGAAAATTTTCCGCTAGGTTAGGGTCTGGTATACAAAATTTTTTTGGTTATTTGCTAGGGTCCAGGTATCTCATTATCATATACCCCTTTTCGGGTAAAAAAATGGATACGTATTTTTGTATTATTTAATTAAAATTCCAAAAAATGTAGAGATTTTGAAGTTTTAAATACAATTTTCTGAGGTCAAATTCATTCTTAGAATGCAAGAATTAAAGTGTGTGATTCATCCTTGACTAGGGTAAATAGATTTATAAGCAAACATTTAACGTATCAAAAGATAGATAATGGTGTCATGGTTGACAATGGGTTCGTGATGAAATTTGACAATAATTTGTAACTCATTTTTTGGTGTTTCTATAAGGTTTTGGACATCACTTTTATTGTGTGATGTGGAAGTTATGAACCCCAAAAGTATGGGGTCTTTCACTCCAACTATATCATTACCAAACATCTATCTCTTTTAACATGTGCACTTTCAAAACTTCACAAAAATCCAATAAAAGTTCAATGGTTGGAATCATCACAAGGGAGGAAAAAAAAAGGAAAGCCAAAGAAAGGTATAAAGATGAACAATCCACAAGAAAACAAAAAAGAAAGCTAATCCCTTTTGTGGTAGGAAGCTATCTCACCCACGACCCCTCTAGTGTCACCTGCATCCAAATTGTGAAATCTAACACTGTTGTGTGCACTTTTATCACTTGTTAATAATTTCCAATTTGATCTCACTACTATTACTTAAGTTCTTTCTAGTCACTTTGCAAGGTGGATGACATCATTTTTTTTCAAGGGAAAGATCCCAAGAACTTTTATGATGAAGAGAAGATTATTCTTATTTACAAAGATTCCACTCAAACATTTTGAAATGGTCTTATGAGTATATCAAGGTAGAAGATACCCACACAACACCAACCCCATTTTCACACTATTAGAATGTTGTGTTTCCTTGAAGCACAAGCCCTTGAAGTTTGATGGGGTGTATAACAACATGTAGGAAAATGCTCAACCCAGAGCCACCCTTCCTCCCTTCCCCCCCCCCCCAAAAATCCAAGTGAAAATGTGATTATAATTATAATTTTCATTTTTAAATTTGAAAAATTTGTCTAAAAAAAAGAAGGAATATATGACAGAATATTTTATTTTTATTTTTATTTTCACATTTGTTTGTAATTTTGCAACAAAAGATGGGCTGATAGGGCTGTATGCATAATACACAAGCAAGCAAAAAGGTTTGACAATAATAGATTGGCAAGAGTCAATGGTAACACCTCCTCAAACACAGGGATCATGTCAAGAAGACTGGTCATTGGTTTTTAAAAAAAATTCATGATGTAGCCAAAGTGGTGATCATCCCCAAGAAAATGTAGCCAATTTTGGTTGTAAGCCAGTTATGATATTATTTCGTTGAAATGAATCTTTTAAAATTAATTAATTATTCGATGGACATGTGTTGAAACGACCAAGGTACTACGGTAGTCATACAAAAACACAAGCAGATTCATGTACCTCTGAGATACTTATTTGTGGTAAGTTGTGATTCCAGGAGTCAAGTCAATCCCGACTCATTTCTTTGGTATCTTCTCATCACATATGGTAATATCTGAACAGATTTGGCACCTCAGAATTGAATAATTATTTAATTTTAAAAAAAATGCATTTTGGGAATCTAAATATTATTTTTCAATAGTTTTGGGCATACATTATGAAATTATTTATATTTTTGACATGAATGAAAGAATCATTTTGATCTAACACCATTCATTTGCTACATTTCTTAGTTCCTGTTTGCATATCTCTTTACCTGAATTCTTGATTCTTGTGCATTGCACAACATGCTTAATTTGAAGGTCAATGAGGAGATTTGGACTTGTTTCTTATTACTAAATTCTGAAAATTTTGACATTTCATTGCAAATTTTTTTTTTGGTGGACAATTTGAAAATTAATTTAATTAGTGCCGAATCCATTAAGGTACTACTCTATTCTGCTGCTCTGGTTTGGTCAGAGGATGAACAATACCCTAGCCTAAGGTCAGCTTTCACATTGACAAGATGAATAATTTAAATTATAAAATTAATTCGCTTTTTTTCCATGATTTAGTGTGATGAGTGAAAATTTTCAGATTGTCGCCTGCAATAATTGTGATGGTTTTCCAAACCTCAGCTTCATATTTTCATGAAAATTCATTTCACTATTTTAAGGATTATTTAACAACAAAACAGACCCTAGGGGCAGTTGTAGTCACTTGTACTACCTGTAGGTAGCAGCACTCTATAGATGATGAGATGCTTGGATTCTCCCATTAGTAAGGATTTGGTTGTCCCACTAGGGTAGATACAATCTACTACACAATAAGCAAGGGTTTTTTAATGCAAATTAAGGAAAAAAATCAGGGATGGAATGATCAATAGAGTTATCTGGAAAGTCACCCTGTCTTTAACCTCTGCTTTCGCCCCCTATTCCCTCTCTCTCAGTGGTATCCACAGTGTAAGGATATTTTATTAAATCTCAGTATGAAATGCTGAAACTCAGCATTTAATGCACAAGGTTCGAGAGTAATTATAGCAGTTGTATAGGTAGGAGCAATGAAAATATATGTAGCAGCAATGGAGGCACTCAGAAGAAAAGTCAGATTGGATGAAACTCAGTTTACCACCAAAATTGGGTCCCAGTTGTTTCGTTTTGTAAAATTGTCGGTCCCAGTTTACACGTGTAATGCCCTGTTATGCCGAAACTGGCTGTTCTCACCCCCCTAATTGCGTGACTTCAGGGATAACTCTAATGACTTAAAGGACAAGTGTCACAATTCTCGCAGCACCACCAGTTGCAACCAAATCGAACTGTATAGGGACCCTGAGATGTAAAAATCATCCGTTTCCGGAGAATTGGGAAACCATCACACTAGACTCGATTTGTCCACAGTTCACACTCTAAGTAGCCCTATGGCCAGGAAAATGTTAACCCGATCATTTTTGACTCTTGCACATGGAGTATGAGATAAGGTTGACATTGTAAAACCAGTGGTCGTCTGGCATGGACTTTTGAATATACCAGCCTAGTCCTGGTATTGGGTCCAAGATAATAAGGACGACTATAGAGGAGGGTCCAAGGTCCAGGGACCAATGAGATCAAGCAATCTTATTGATCAAAAGCTTTAAATTGGTCCCAAGGCCTTTAGACAAGGATCCAAGAACAAAAAGTGGGAAATTGAGGCTAAACCTACATGGTAGCTGTTTTGGAGGGAAAACCAATTGGTTTGGACCAAAAAACAGTGCTGAAAGGAGAGCTCCTGATTTGGGGAACCAAGAATCGGGCTAGGGACCAAGGTACAGTCCAACTCAAGGATTCAAAACAGTGCTGAAAGGAGAGCTCCTGATTTGGAGAATCAAGAATCAGGCTAGGGATCAAGGTACAGTCCAACTCAAGGATTCAATTTGTGTCAAATTAGTCCAAATTGGTTCCAAGGAAATTGGACCCTGGACCCTCGTCTAAAGTGGGCCTAAGACAGGAGATACTAAACAGCCTTAACAACTTCGGTCCATAGCTATCTATAGATTGTTGCATGATTTTGTGCACTCCAGTGTTCTTGTCCTCTACAATCAATACTTGTCTTGCTTTAGGGCAAAAACAATTTGAATGTTTTGGTATTACTGGCCAAGTTTGACCGAGTGTTCTTACAGTTCTTGATTTCAAATGGAACCTTCCATCTGAGTTTTTTAAAATTTTTCTTATTCTTTTGAGTTTTTGATGGAGCCTTTAGTTTGGTCTTGAGACTCCTTTTTCAAAATTTTTAAACTTTCAGTTTCAATCCTCTTCAGAAAGAATTTAGAGTTGGTCCAGTCTAAGACCAAGTCCAATTTCATCTCCATTACACCCAACTAAACAAAAATACAATTAATCTAATATCAATTATATAAAACCAACCAAATGCAACAACTTGCTTAAGATGTAAGACTAGCTATACTATATATTTATATATTTATAATAAAATTATACTTATCTACTTAAAAAACTTGAAGATGTGTAAAAGGGTCAGAACTTAGATTTAAGTTTTTAATTCAATTTTGAAAAGAGGCTAGTTGTAAGTTTAGGTTCCAATGACAATTCCAACAAAACTCAAAACCTCTAGTGTAGAGACCCTGGAACCTGACCTATAACCTAGACCTAAACTTGCCAAAATCCTATGATCTGCCAACACTAGTTGGCACCTATAACTGAAATCACATCATAAAGGAAGGAATCAGTACCTACCAATAACTTACTTCTTGGCATTTACAATATATATAACATTAATTAAAATGAATTAAAAGGATTCCAATTCCACACAAAAATGAAGTCAGAATTCTAGGTTTGGGTTTGGCTATGGTTCTAGTTCCAAATTTGAAGATCAGATCTAATTCAATGTAATCCAAATTGGAACCAATGGTTAACTGCTGGTAATCCTCTGGTAAACCTTCAATTCTAGTTTTTGTTTTCCCCCAAAAATTTGATTGTGAGTCTAGTTTTAAACATTTTGGGTTTTGGGTTTCAATGATAAAATCAGTTCCAAAAATGAGACCCAATTCCAATTCATTTTCTTTACTAATTGAAACTAAAATAGATTTATTTTGGCACAAGGCTGACCCTATTAACTGGGGTCCTACCACCCCGGTAGGGTCCTTGATACTGGTGCTGTATATCAGTTGCAAAGCCTATATACCAACCCAATGCTGGTTAAATTAAGGCCAATAATATGATAGGATATGGTCACCGGTGTTGAATTTTTTGGATTTGTGTTTGTTCCCAACATAGTTCTTACCTAGTTCTCATCACGTTCCCAAGATTTCTGCAATAGCACCACACTTTGTCCTATATGCTTTGCCCAATGTCAATGTCCTTTTAAAACCTTTATAGGTTGGTGAATATTGGGACTTAATTTCACCTATGAGTGAATACTTCTATATTGAGGGAGCCTCCTAAGTAACATTATGAGTTGTCTTAGTTGTTGTACACAGACCCAATGACAAGATCAATATTTGAGTATTGTTGAAATGAATTCATGAAGCACACAATGACAATTACTTGGTGTTTTGGGAGGCACTTTATGTCTATGAACATCCCTCCCATAAAAGAGGAGGGATATTATGCCTATTCCTTGAGGGTGGGAGAGATGTTATGCCTCCTTGTAACCATAACACTCCTCTTACTCTTACGTACGGAGTAGGCATAAGAGCCTTCTCCCTCTTATGCCTTGTGATAACATTTGCCTCTTGCTCTACAATGGGTAAAGTTTAGGGTAAGGCTCTATGGTGGGGGCAGTACACCCTGGTAGCAAGGGCCCAATGAGTTTCCTCGTTTTGTTAATTGTGCAATTTTGGGAGTCAATTCTCCATGACCAGGATCTCTCGGGTCCAATGGCCATGACTAGAGACCACTATAGGGGCTTCTTCCACATGTACAGTGGCTCCTACCCAAACAAAGAACTTGATACCCATGATACTGGCAGAAAGAACCCTTTGTATCGGATGGGCTGTAATTACTAAAATAAGGGGCTCTCTATTTACGGGTAGAAAAAACTAGGAGGGCTTTATGCTCACGGGCTTGGGACATTCCCCCAAAATGCTGGACTCAGCAATCACCTTGCTCACCTTGTCCTAGGCCCCCTTTATACGGAAATGCCCTCCCACCTTGGGCCTTTACTGGGCACAAAACAATAAAACGACTATCTCCTTTACCAGGAGTTGGCATCTGAATGCATGAAAGAGCATTTACCTTAATTCTATTACTGTAATATTTGGGAGGCTTCAGTAGTTCTCTGCCAAATAATTAATTTAATCCGGAATTTCTAGTTCGGCAGCTACCTTTTGAATTTTTAAAATTTCAGCATACATGTAATATATTTAATAAAATTCAGCAACATTATAAAATTGTTTTATTGTGTTAGTGGTCAGATGGATGTAAAATTAATTCAATTGATTGGGCGAGTCCTTGGATCAAAACTGTCTGGCAGCTTTGAATGTGTTTTTGAAAATTTAAGCAGAAATGGCTTAAGTTTTTCTGAAAATTTTCACAAAGTTGAAAATAATTTAATTTATGCCGAAACCGCCCTGGTACTACAGTATCATAAACCAAGAACCGAAATTCTAAATGGGCAAAGTTTTAGTGCCAAGTTGTATCGGACTCCAAAAGCACCCTCAAACCTTAGAGCAGTTCAAGCGCAGTACTCCATAAGTGACCTTGAAGAAATATTTCACATCTAAGTTTAGTTATTTCCTTAAATCTAATCCCACCCGTAAAACTAAAACTTTGACTCCAAGTAGGTGGGAATCTCCCAATAACAAACCACCTGGACTAATCATTACAGTTCTTCACCGATCAGAAACAGGGAGTAGGAGTCATATCGTATTTATTACACTCTTCATAGCACTCACATCGTATTGATTAGGCTGTGCTGTCCTTTACCAGCTTCAGCATCGTTTCAAAAAATGCTGCGCCAAAACCATTTTGCTGAGCCAAAATGGCATGTTTTCACTTTTCTTCACCCATTTTGATTCTGCTGGGCCACATACCAAGCACTAGTGGAGTTCCTCTTAGCTCCTACTCCATTTTCAATCATAAAGTATCTTTTGTTGCACACAGAGGAAAAGAGGCATTTTTTTAAAGAAAATTACTGAGAGCTTTCATTTTATTTTATTCCCCTGTCTTATTAGACAAGAGATTTTCTTTTTGGTTTTTTTTTCCAGCCTTCGGTTGGGCCCATTGTTCCAAATGTCACAAGGTAACTGATGTGAATCTAGCCGTTTCAGAACGTTTTTTCCCTTGTTTTTTTTAATCTTCTTTGTATAGGGTAAGGCTCTGCTATCATGGAATGATTGTGTAAACACTGAGGGTTGAAAATTCTCTCAGTGTATATGTAACTTGATATGTAATTTGATTACACAATTATTTAGGTAATTGTTTAATAGGGTAAGTTGGGTGTAGGATTCCATAATTTGGAATCATAGGGGGAACCATGTGATGTTGTTTCTTTGTGATTAATTGTGAAATCACACAGGGAACCATGTGATGTTGTTTCCTTGTGATTAATTGTGAAATCACACAGGGAACCATGTGATGTTGTTTCCTTGTAATTAATTGTGGAATCACACGTCGAACCATGTGATTTTGTTTCCTTTTGATTATTTGGGGAACCATGTGATGGATAAGTTTTAGGAAATTTCTTGATTAGTTTCCTTTTGGTTAGTATATAAGGAGGTGTTTGTGACCTTGAGAAACACCTTCATGGTACACAATTATGGTATGAATACAAAGTTTGTGAAAATTGAAGTTTTGATTTTAAAAGGCTTTTTGTTTTTGAATAGTTTTGGTGTTGTTTGTGTGTAGTTCATGGTAGGAAAATGGTGAGGCTTACATAGCCAATAAAAGGGTGGGAGGATAATTTTACAACCAAAAACATAGATTTCATAACTATATAGTAATCATACATAGTTTCGATCCTAAACCTGTTCGTGTTGTACATATACACTAAGAATTCTCTCCGTGCTTGTTATAGTCTTTGCAGAACCTTTTTTTTTAATCTCCAGAGCCTTTCCTGGGAAAAAGTTCAAACTCAAAGTTACCACATATTCATTCCAATCTTTCCAAAGACGATAAACATTTGTCCAATTTAAGCACAATTTTTTTTTGAGATATTCTACTATTCCTTGCTAGGTTTGAGAACCCACAAATTCATAGAACTAAAATGTAGTACCCCAACCAGCAGCCTAGTTCCTACCATCTATAACAAAGGATCTTTTGTTATATCTCTTCAATTTTGTTCGAGAATGTTAGTCATACCTTTCACCTAATCACACAAGGCATTGCATTAAACACACTAATAGAATTCATTAAACAGTAACTTACCTTAAGGTCAATTTCGTCATTAAATAATCCTCAAAATAGTGGAATGAAATTTTGTGAAAATATGAAGTTGACATACTGAAAATTATCATAGGTTACACTCTGAATAATTTCACTACCCATATCACAATATCATAGTAGATTGTGGAAAATAATATAATTTTTTGCATTAAAAAAGAAATTTCATTTTTTGAAAAAAAAAAATTGTTTTGTCAATGTGAAAACTGACCCTAGGCTATGGTATTTAATATCTTATTTATATAGGTACTCCAAAGCCTGGAAGTATACTATCACTCAAAATGTGAACCTTTTACCCATGTGAGGCCAACCAAAGAGGCCACCAGACAAAGTAATTCACAACTTCGGGTGCCCCCACAACATGAGTCACACATAATCACCATAATAACTTTTGAATACTCCAACAACAATAGAACAAAAACAAAAGTAAGAGGTGTACTATTCCAGCCTACTCCAACAACAAAACAAAGAACACAAGCAATATGCCAGAACCTTATGGGATGCTAAATTCTAATATTGAGTTGAAAATGAATACTTAATTTTTTAGGGTTTATAGTTTCTTCACCCCTCAGTAGTAGTGGGAACCCAGAGAAGCATGTGTTAAAAATGCTCTAAATTTTCCTTTCAAAAGCTCCTTGCACTTTGCATGTCTTTTGCATTGGGGTCACATGCAAGAGATGTCATGCAACATCTAACACGAGAAGAAAAAAGAAAAAAAGACAAAATAACGTGTTTTGTGAGTTGAAAAGCTTATTTTTCTTCTTGCTATTTTTTCATTAATTCTTTTTCCTTCGTACTTCAAAGATGATTTCTAGAGCTTGAGGTAGCTCTCCCCTAACATTTTAAATCACTCCAAATGAAGCACATATGATGAAAATATAAATAAGTGTTCGATCGTAGGCAGGCAATTGGTGATGGGCTGGTCTACCCTAGTTCGCTAAGCCAACTTGTCAAAACAATTCAAGACAACAGTTTGAACACTCTCATTGGTTACAAAAACATTTCTTCACAATGCACAAGCCTATGAGGCTGCTACATCATTTTAAGTGTCAGTCTACTGAAGAAAACTCCTCACAACAATTCCAGGTCCAGTTCTAACAATCTCATTGGCCACATAGGGTTTTTTTTTCATTACACACATAGGCATAAGCCTATTCTAAACATCCTTACGTTAATGCATAGTTTAGACCTTTGTCTCCATACTAAGAAATGCCCACCAGTGCCTCATCAAACTCATGCTCCAACTCTGTTTTGACATTTTAAATGTGTGTCTTGTTTTCTTTTTTGTGTGTGGCTATATTTGCTTTGAGAAATGTTAGATTCAGCCTCAAAAACCTTCATTTTCTCTTGAGATGGGATTTACCAATGTTGGGCAGTGATTAGAAATTCCTTAAGATATATAGCTCTGGTTTTGATACATAATCACAGTTCTCAAAGAAATTTAGGAACTGATTCATTAACTTTCTATAAACCTATTAGTTCTTCATTGGACATTTCGTAAAAACTTTTAATATGTTTAGTTTTTTTTAAAAAATTAAATGTTTCTTTGTCAAGAGTTTTGTTGTGTTTAGGTGGTTTATGTCTTAATTACATTGGATAAACAAGGTAAAATAATTCCAAACTGGTTTCAATGTGAACATAATTTTAAACATTTTGACTTTTTGAAGGGGATATAAGCCTTTAGGAGGGGTGTTTCAATCCATTTTTTGGATTTGAGATCACACTTCTCTCATGTTTTATGTTTATTTTGCAAATGGGTTGATGCAAGTTTTACTTGGATTCTTGGTTGTTGTGATTAGGATAATCTCTCAAAGTTTCCCACATTCGTTGTTCTCTTTCTTCCAAACCTTGGGTTTTGATACCAAATACGGAACAATTTTTTTCAATCCTTTTTTGAATCCAGAAAAAATGGATCCAGTTGGATAGTGCTACAATTAGATGTAATGTTATTTTTCAGCCCTATATCTGTTCGTGTTTTGCACAGAATTTAGTTATGACAAGTGCCCTGGAGTTGTAAGTTTTTTTTTGCTTCAGTGGGTTTGTTTGTTTCTAGGAAGTTTGTATTTTGTTCAAGTTTTTGCAATTGATAGGAGTTGCAATTGAGTGGGGCTTCCTCAATCTCAAGAAGTTTGCCTAGCAAAGATGGTGAATTTCCATTGATTTTTTAATCTTTATTTGAACCCCAAATGGGGCTTGGGTACCCAGAAGGTGGAGAGAAAAAAATAAAATGAGGAGGGCCTAACATCCACAAAGGGGAGGGGCATCACACTCTCTCAATCTCTTTCCCTCTTTCTCTTCTTGTAACAATGATTCGTCAACCTTAGTTGAATAATAACACAAGGTGTAATTACAACATCCACAAAACCATTATCACCACCATCATTGCTAAAGCGCAAAGCTAGTCATCATCAATAAAAGAAAATGGTAGGGAGGATTTGCCTTACCCTTCTCATGGTCAAGGTAATTGGTAGTTGTGCATGGGGGCATTGTGGTGTCATCTTCTTCTTCGAACATAAGTTGCAACCACTACAATAACAAGAAGGAACAACTAGAACAACAAGAGCTTGAAACTCCCATTAGAACATCGTTGCATTGCCATGGACAACTACAAAAGTAGTGGCAATAAAACTTCCAACTCCTACCTTGCTGGGAATGTTGCATTGTCATCAAATGAGTGCGAAACAAGAAAGAAAACATTTGGGTGACTGAAGGGAAGAAGAATTTAGTGGCATCAAATGGGGAGCTCAAATTGCCATCACTTGGAGCTAAGAAACTTCCTAAACTTGGCCGAGTGGTAGGATTCAAAAGGCTCACATTTCCAAGTGAAGGTTCAAAATAAGGGAGGCAACAGTTCAATCGGCACAACCCAGTTTTTTCTTCTTTTTATTTTTGAAGCCTTGGGTTTGAAAAGAGGTACAGGATTGGGCCCCATCCAAAAATGCCATGTGTTACCTTTTTATTTTTATTTTCTTTAGAATTTTTGGGATTTTATTATTTTATTCTTTTTTTCAACTTTTTCATCCACATGAACATTTTCATCCATCTTAATGGTCGAACATCATGTTAGTGATTAGACTTTTTTTTTATTTATAAAAAAGATTTCATGCACATTGAGCCATATGACTAGATAAAAAATAATAATTAATTAATTAATTTCAAAACTCATTTTGGAATTTATTGGGAATTCTCTTTAAAAATTCATATCTTCATGTAGGGCATTGGATTGGGGTGTCATCCATGCCATTGAATTCTTGGAAAGGAGGCCTACACAATGGTAGATCTCAACCTGTTTGGAAATAAACTATTTCTAAAAGGTTTTCACTAACATGAGAAAATGGTGTGCATGTAATCAATTTTCACCAAATTTTTCAAAATTTGGAGTTTGTGCTACTAAACATGAATATTTGTAACTCTCAAATGGTGAAATGCCATGTCATCAACATTGTGGAGTATCATGTTGTTAACATGTTTTCATTTTTACATTTGTATTTGTCATAAATCTCCACTTAAAGCTCACAAAAATGAAAATTTGTGTGGTATGCATTGTTCATTTACACTTGTGTTGTTCGGGGTTGCACATGTGGTTCATTTTTGTTGTTGAAATAATATTCATGAGCTATCTAGGGTTATCATAAAGTTTGTGTGTCCATTTGGATGTTAACACTACCTCATGTCATATCAATCTATTCTTTATTGGCGATTTATCACCAAATTGAAAAGTGTGACAGTGACCTTACGAAATTAACTAAGGAGAGATTGAAAAAGCATCGCCATTTGAGCACCTTTTTCATTGATCTTGTAGCCAATACCTCATATTAGGTAATGTTATAAACATTGTTGCAACCATTAAGTACACCACATTTCTTGTCTCAATCTTTCTCTTATCACCATAAGTGCACCAGATTTGCATTCATGATCAACACTTGTGCAATATTTTACATTTCCTAAGAAAAACCTTGTGACACATTATATTATGGTCAACCTAGGTCAAAGTCCAAATCAAGCTACTTGGGGTTGGGTTAAGGTGACCAAAACTTGCACCATTTGATGCCCTAAACCTTATGGTGATTGAAACAACATTCAATCACACACAATCTACCCAAACCCATTTTGGTCATTGCTTAATGACTAGTGGTTGAATTATGCCAAAGGAAAACAAAGTAACATAGCTTTATTGTTGGAAAAGAAAAAAATCGACAAAAAAGGTACAAAAAATTCAAGAAACCTTTTTGTTTTGAATGTAAATTCAACCAAATTTCTTATATTTTGGTTAAATATTTGCAAACTATTGACACCAAAAAAATGAAAAAGTTAATGGATGGTTTCCATTTGTATAAGAAAATATTGCTTCAAATGAATATTTATTGATTTTATTCTATTATTTGATGTCTATGATCTTTTCTCAAATCACTTTGTATTTTAACATAGTGGACACATGGATCTTCCAACATATTAAAATATTAGCAAGGAAATAATTTGGGGACATGAAATGATGGGATGTATGCTAGTACTTATGCCTTATACTAGAAGAAAACTCAAAATTTGTGACTATTGTTTATAATTATTTTTTAGTCAAGAGTGATGTTTTGCAACTATTTTCACATTAATCACCTAAAATGGGTCATAGTATTCATAAAAGACAATATGATGTCAACAATGACATCAAATTTTGAATGAAATCCATGATCAACAAATAAAAAAGACCTTTGATTAAATTATATAAATATGGCTTATGTAGCACAAATTTGTGACTATAGTTATAATCATCTTGATAACCTATCAAAATTTGCCATGTGTTGATTTGTGACATAAAATGTACGTAAATAGTTTTAGGTAAGTAAATAGGTAGGTTAGACCATGTGACATTTGTGATAGCCACATGGCACCTACATGATAGACCTTAACCACATGCCACTGCAACTAAATCATGTAATGTGGCACCTAGGTTAAGTTATGCCACGTGTCACCTAAGATAGGCTATGCCATGTGACACTTAAGTTAGATTTATCCCATGTGGCATTTAGGGTAGGTTTAGGTTACATGTACCTACTAGGTCAATTAACAATTACCTAACTACTTATTTACATAATTACTACCTACCTACTTAACTTAACTTTTAATGTATTAATTACCTACCAACTAATAGTAATTACCTAGTTTAATTTATCTACCACCAACCAATTACTACTTAGACTTGTTTAATAACTATTTATTGGGTGTAGTCATAATCAAATGAGCCAAAAAACATGTCAAGTGACCACCAAAACTCTATAAAAACTATAATTATGTTAGATATATTTTTGTGGTGCCACTTTAATGCCATGTTAATCATGGAATGTAGTGTTAAATGACTAAGATGAATGTTGAAAAATTCAAAGCAAAAATTGAAAAAAAAAAAAAAGTGTTTTGGTTTTAATAAAGAAGTTTTAAACTTGAACAATAGTTGCACCAAAAGCAGTCAATTTTGCAAATTATGTTAATACAAAAAATGTGATGTATTGAAAAAATTATATATATTTTTAATAACATACTAGTGTGAACCTGGTGCATAATGCACCTGTCGAGCTTCCCCCCGCCCG
>Ga0116227_10012708_pt1 | contig 13587 bp, 5 predicted proteins | sample S1TSphgellanicum_FD_89693 | JGI IMG/M metagenome (GOLD analysis project Ga0116227, IMG submission 89693) | Host-associated microbial communities from peat moss isolated from Minnesota, USA - S1T2_Fb - Sphagnum magellanicum MG | ecosystem: Host-associated > Plants > Peat moss > Unclassified...
ATTTTGGCCCCTAGGTAGTAGTAGGTCTATTTTTATATGAGGATTTTTGAAAGATGATATTTTGGCTTGTGTTGAAACTTGAGATTAGTTATAATAGAGTTTGGTTTCTTGTTTTATCGGCCTTGCCCACCAAGGCAAGGATATTGTGTTTAGATTCATTGTAGAGTATAGTAGTAGCCTAAGGGATTTTGGCCCCTAGGTAGTAGTAGGTCTATTTTTATATGAGGATTTTTGAAAGATGATATTTTGGCTTGTGTTGAAACTTGAGATTAGTTATAATAGAGTTTGGTTTCTCGTAGAGGATTTTTTTGAAGATTATATTTTTTGCATGGTGAAATATTTGAATTTCCATCATTCTTCTTTTGCCTTAAGGTACTTAAAAATATAAAGGGCAAGGCCACAGTGTGACATACCCCCTTGTTATTTTTGCCTAAAGATTTGACTGTCAGTTACAATACCTGATTTCATGGAGGTGCAAAGTCCAAACTATAAGTAGTCCATCTTCTCATTTCCAGGTGCATTACCAAAGAACTAGTGTTTGTGATGCAATAGATTGGGTTGGGGGTTTGGTGATTCACAAAAGAAAAAAGAAGAAGAAGAAGAAGGCTACTACTGTAGCCTAGGGTCAGTTTCCACATAGACAAAGTGAATAACTTCTTTTTTTTTCCCCCCATCAAATTTATTTTATTTTATAAATTCGAAATTATTAATTTTTCGTGATTTATTATGATATCATCATGAGGAAAGAAATTATTCACATTGTAGACTGCAATAACTATGATGGGTTTTCAACACCTTAGCTTCATATTTTTCATGAAAATTCTATTTCACTATTTTGATAATTATTTAATGATGAAACTGATCCTAGGGCAAAGTATATATACATGCAACTCGACATCTTTGAGAGTTTCTAACCTAACTTTCTTTCACTTCTTACAGACATTAATGGCACTTGTCATTTGAGAAATAGCACATGAAAAAAATATCCCCAAGTTAAACTATCATGGCTTCAATGAGTGAGTACACGAAAGAGAAGTCCAGAGTACATGTATTAATGAGAAAAATACTGATAAGGAGATACTCCAAACATTAGCTACACAAAACACAACATTAGTCTTGATGAGTGTTGCTGGGACATGCACACTGAAATGCACCCAACCAAGTAGTAACCAACATCTGTACCAGTCATGTGCTATTTCCTGCTATAGTCAGACTGTGACAATTAAATTATGTGACAACTAGTTGGCCAGGTCTTGCTCCCAATTACACTACAAGATGTATGCTTTTAGTTTGTAGGTGCGAATAAACTCCACGGGTGATGCACTTGGAAGAATTGGAGAAGTGCCAATGTTGTAATAAACTCCACGGGTGATGCACTTGGAAGAATTGGAGAAGTGCCAATGTTGTAATAAACTCCATGGCTGATGCACTTGGAAGAATTGGAGAAGTGCCAATGTTGTAATCGTTCAGAATTTTGTTTTCACCCTAGACAATCATATCGTTCTTTTTCATCTCTAAAGTACTGGGAGAAATTTCCCTTGTGATATATTGGAAGGGCGCCTTATATTCGTGAATACCTACTTATAAGTGTACAATATCCCTCCCACTCTCGAAAAGTAGGCATAAGAACCCTCCCCCTCCTACACCTTGTGATGTGCATATGCTTAAGTTCATGTGCTTGACATGCTCTTGCCAAGAGCATTTTGTGGATGTTTAGAACATCCACAAACACCTTGAAGAAGTCTTGCATCCAACCTTGAAATATCTCAATCATGGTACGAGTAAAGGTACTTGTGGTGTACATTGGTTTAATACCAACAACACATCATATCCATTAGTGTGTGCAACTATGAAATTCATCCTACACACCACTTCTCCTATTCAAACATGTAGATAAAAATTGTTCCCATTGTTTGTGTCACTGCTATTAAAGTTTTTTTTGTGGGGTTTTAATCTAACAACCATCTACATGATTCCCAACTCCCACACCAGATTGGCAATAGTAACAAACATTGAAGCTCTTGTAACAACCAACACTAAAAGAAATCTAAAACTTAACCATTTAATTTGCAACTGCAATTTAGCCAAAAAGGGCACATGTAACTAAAATTGATCCTAGTTGCTTGGACAAGTAGTTGTGACATTACCAAAATATGTCTTTCATGATTAAAACATTTTACAATAATGTCTTAATTCTAGTCATGTAATCATATTATGTTAATTGTTTAATTTGTGATAATGATGCAACTACAATGTGAATATATTGCAATTACATGATTACATGATGTTAGTGACTTTTTATGAATTAACAATTTATTGAATATGCACATTTTTAATATTAATTTAGAGGAGAAGGTTTGTTCCATTTTTTGTTTGAAACCTTTATAACCTTGAAAAAACATAATTGCAAATGTAATGCCTTGCTAATTTTATCACATATAATACATCTTTTGAAAATACTTAATACCATGTTTGAATTTTACATTTCAATGACACAATATCATATTTATTCAATATTTAATTTCGTATGAATTTATTATTTCATTTTTTAATTAAAAATTTCAAAATATATAAATTTTAGTTTCCAAAATGTGGCCAATATTTAGCAACAAAATTTTCCATGGCCCAAAAAATTTACAAATAAAAAATTCTAACCTGAAGTGATTTTGGAGGGTTTTTAAGTGTGAACACAAGAAAAAACTTAAAATAGCTAATTTTTGTAGTTGGTTTTCAGTGTGTAGTCATGACTATCAAAGGTTGATTAATTTTTTTTAACTTCAAATTTAGTTTATAGCCAAATTTAACTAATTTTTTTAGGTTTGATTTCCACTTGTAACTCTAGAAGTAAATCCTACAAGTCGCATTGTTGTTCATGTTAAATATTGTGACAATTGTGAATCTTTTTTTTTAAATCATCAAAATTATTAATTATATAACATTACTTGATATGTTATAAATTAATATTTAATATTTAAACTAGCATTATACATCATAACTAATATGGTTGATTAAAATATATTAAATATACACTATCAAGATGATATATTATAGATCAAAATTGTATGATATATAATTATAATCAAATACAATTTTAAAGATGTGAAAGATATATTGTTTATTTATTATTATGTCAAACATAAAATATTTTCCATTTATAAAATATGTTTTTATTTTTAAAAAATGGTCATTGAAATCTTGTTAAATAAAAAAAAATTATTTTTGGTTCAAATAAGTTTCCATTTTTATTTTATTTTAAATTTTCATCATTGAAAAAAATTTAAGAATCAAAATGCCTTTTAGTTCATTATGGGTTTCATTAGATTTTGAATGAAATTTGAACATTTTTACCATGGTGAAATTAATTAACCCCCTAGTGAACAAGGACCAGTTGATACGAATAATGAATTGATTCATCAGTACCTAATGAAACAAAGTTATTCTCAAATGAAATACAAATTTACCAAGCCATTCACTTGCTAATTAATTAGCTAGGCAACATGGAAATTGATTAATTTAAATTATTTAATTTATAATATTATTGATAATTTCATGATTTTCAACCTATGAGTTATTGACATGTGTCACTACTTAAGTTAGGTTTAAAACCTAACCTAAGTGGGTAAATCACATAATGAACCTAAGCACCTTTTCTAGGGAACTAAATAGGAAAATATCTAGTCAACTTACCATTATTAACCATTCACACACCACTTGTAAGGTTTGATCCCTTGACATTTATAATGAAGGCAAACACCCTTACCATCAAGTCCTCTCACTTGTTATCATAAAATGTTACATTGCATTTTATTTATCAAATATTTCATTTTAAACATTACAAAAACTTAAATTTTGAAAATTCATATTTTGTTGAGATTTTTTCCAAATGAAATTATTTGAGTTTTTTTTTTAAAATTTCAATAATGTACATAATTACATTTATTTCCTTTTGAAAATGTAAAATCATTTGAACAAAAAATAAATTGAATATCACTATTTAATAACATTTCAATGACCATTCTTTTGAAAAAGAAAATGTTTAATAAATGGATAAGATTTTTAGTAATATAATGATACTACCTATGTTAGGCTACTTTCAGTTATTATAAGGCTACTTTTCATAATCTAAATTATTTCACCTTGCATTATTTATAACTATTTATGGTTATTTTCAATTACTTTTTATTATTTTAAGTTATTTCATCTTAAGTTATTTTCAACTATGTGAAGTTATTGTTGCCTACTTTTAACTATTGAAGGTTATTTCACTTTATGTTATTTCACATTGGCAATTATATGTTATTGTATGTTATTTCACCTTTAGTTATTTTTATTTATCGTAGATTATTTCACTTTAGATTATTTTTGGCAATTATAAATAATTATAAGAAATTCTAATATATGGCTATTGGTGGCTATTCTATAGGTGGCCATTGGTTTTTATTAGGGCTATTGGTGACTATTAATGATTATTTTATTAGTGGCTATTAGTGGTTATTTTATTAATGGCTATTGTGATTATTTTATTAATGGCCATTGATGGTTATTATATTAATGGTTATTAGTGGTTATTTTATTGGTGTGTATTGGTCATTATTTTATTGGTGGATATTAGTGGTTATTTTATTCATGAGAACCGGTGGTTATTCTATTGGTGGCTATTAGTGATTATTTTATTCATGACTATTGGTGGTTATTCTATTGGTGGCTATTAGTGATTATTTTATTCATGACTATTGGTGGTTATTCTATTGGTGGCTATTAGTGATTATTTTATTCATGATTACTGGTGGTTATTCTATTGGTGGCTATTAGTGGTTATTTTAGTCATGGCTACTGGTGGTTATTCTATTGGTGGTTATTAATGATTATTTTATTCATGGTTACTAGTGGTTATTTTATTCATGGCTATTGTAGGTTTTTCTATTAATGACTATCAATGGCTATTTTATTCATGGCTATTGTTGGTTATTCTATTAATGATTGTTAGTGGTTATTTTATTCATGGCTATTGTTGGTTATTCTATTAATGACTATTAGTGGCTATTTTATTCATGGCTATTATTGGTTATTTTATTAGCGACTATAAGTGGTTATTTTAGGTTATATTGAGACTATTGGTGGCTATTGTATTATAAATTATTGTTGGTTATTTTAAATCGTATTACGACTATTGGTGGCTTTTATATTATAAATTATTATTAGTTATTCTAGGTTATATTACGACTATTAATGGCTATTGAATTATAAATTATTGTTGGTTATTCTAGTTATATTACGACTATTAATGGCTATTGAATTATAAATTATTGTTGGTTATTCTAGTTATATTACGACTATTAGTGGTTATTATATTATAAATTATTGTTGGTTATTCTAGTTATATTACAACTATTGGTGGCTATTGTATTATAAATTATTGTTGGATATTTTAAGCTATATTATCATAGGCTATTAATAGTTATTCTATTGTAAATTATTTTAAATTATTTTTCATATGCTATTATTGGATATTTTAAGCTATTTCACATTAGGTCATTATATTTTATTTAAGATTATTTTAAGTTATTATACTTGGGATAAAATAACGTATAATAACATAAAGTATAATGACCTTGAATAAGTTAAAATATAACTTGAAATAACATATATTAATTTTAAATAAAATAATCTAAGGTATAGCTTAAAGTTAATTGAATAATTTAATTTAAAATAAGTTTAAAACTTAAAATAAGTTAACTAGGATACCTTAAAATATAATAACACATAATAGTTCATGGCATAATAATTTATAATATTGTATAATAACTTTTAATAATGTAAGGTATAAGTTTAAATAACTAAAATAACTTTAAATAATATAAGGTATATCATAAAGTAACATATATAGGGTATTTAAAATAACATAAAAATAAATTTATTTACTAGAATAAATTATAGTAGTGAAACATGATGATTACATAATGAAATTATAGTGAAATAACTTTAACCAAAGTGAAATCACTAAAATGCAATGAACTTATTTCACTTTTAAGGTCCCATAGTGATTTAGGTTAATGAACTACACCCCACTTTTGTAGTAATGAATGAATTTTCATAATTTAGATTTAAATATCAATAAGATATTAAATATTAAAATTAGCATTTGTGAAACATAAATTATAACATTATTTGATATGTTGTAAAATAAAATTTAATATCTGGACTAATATTATACATCATTTATTATATATAAATTATATTTAAAAATAAGTTATATTTTTATTAAATGTACAATATTTATGATCTATTTATAAATAGTATTTGTGAATAAATTATATATTATACTTCAAATTTGTATAATATATATGTGAATCAAATACAAATTTACGATGGATGATGATATCTAACATGGACCTTTCTTCTGTGAATACATTTACAACTAAAAAATGTAGTCACATCCTACCTACATGGAACATTATGACTACATTTGCAATTAAAGGGAATAATTACATGCTATCACATGTCCAACAATGGGTGTTTTTTATTTAGCCATGTGGCAAATTTAGAATTGTTGTCTAGGCTACTACCTTAATTTAACATGTAGCATAAACAACCTAGGCCTAGAATAGGTAACCTAAATAATAACCCAGGTAGTAACCTAGGCCTAGACCTAGTTTAGGTTGTAGAGCTAGTAACCTAGGCCTACTCAACTAAGCCACCTAGTTAGCCTAGATAGTAACTTAAACCTAGGCTAGGCATATAAATAAATTGCAAAGTAAATAGGTAGGCATGTGTAGGCTAGGTTAGTAAGTAGGCTTAAATAAGTAGGATCCTACTTAATGTGTTGGTCACATGCTTTTTTGATTAGTTCATCCCAAGTGGTATTTACACTTTAAATAATTCTAGTGACATTCTAGTACATTGTATTACATGTGGACTATTTTGAATTATATAGTTTACAAAGTTGAACTTGTTGATAAAAGATATAGGATAAATTTCATGAAACAAAAACACTACGACAATATCCCACATCCTTTGTCCCATACAAAGGTAGTCTATTTATTCAAACACTTGTCCACTATTTACTATTTAACCTAGTTACCTATTTAACTTAACTTAAGCTTAAGTAAAATAATATATATATATAGGTAAGTATAAGTAGGTAAGGAGTTTACCTAGCCACCTTACCTACTTATTACCTAGGTACCTACCTATTATTTAGTTAGTTAAGTAGGTAATATAGGTGGTAGGTATGTTAGGTAAGTATGTAAGTAATTTAAATAAGTAGGTAGCTTAGGTTAAGTAAGTAATTATATAATTTGGGTTAAGTAAGCATAAGTAGGTAGGTAGGTAACTTAAGTTAGGTAGGAAAATATGTAGTTTCGGCTAAGTAAGTAAGTATGTAATTTATGTTAGGTAAACGTAAGTAGGTAAGTAAGTAGTTTAAGCTAGGTAGGTAGGTATCTAGTTTAGGTTAGGTAAGGTGGTGAGCTAGGTAAGCAATAAAGAAACTAGCTTTAAAGTTAACCTTGTAAGGTAGCTAACCTAAAAAGGTATGCAGTTTAGGTAGTTATTTAAGATAGGTAATTTTATTAGTGTAATAAGGTAGCTACCTATCTACCTAGCCTAGCTGGCTAGGTAGGTAGCCTAATAAGGTAGTTAACTTATACCTACTTAACCTACCTACATAGTTTAGTCTAACTACCTAGTCTTGCTTGCTACCTAGCCTAATTACTTACATAGTTTAAACTAGTTTAGGTATTTATCTAGTCTACTTAACCTACCTATCTAAACCACCTAGAACTAGATACCAACTTACCTACCTATATGTGGTATAATCATCATGTTGTATAATTAGCAAACTTGACATAAAATTAGTAGAAAGTATTAAAGTATTTGCCAAAAAAAACTAGGTTTTTTTCCATTATGGACACATAATCAATAATGAATTATAAATGTTCATTTTCCATTTTTTTCCATTTAAGTAAATAATAATTGCATATTGTAATTGCAATTTTGTCTTAAATTGTTTTTTGCTTAATTTTAGTTGCATTTGTAACTACAAACACATACAACTACAATGACACATCAGGTTAACACAATTGTAATCACAAAATTAGTCAAGTTGAACATTAGTGCACAATAGTTGTAAACATAAGGTTGAAATGGACAAAATTTCTTGTAGTGCAAACCTTCAATTGTGTGATTATTCATCTCCACCATTAAATGGATTTTTTTGCTCTAAATATTGTTGATGTTGATTTTTTGTCATGTAAGAATTGTTGTGGTAATGGTTGTCGCTTGATTGCCTTGTAAAACTTCATCATTTTTTCTCTTTTGTCGATTTCATTAACGTTTTTAAGTATTCCAATTTTCTTAGAATGGTGAGAATGGTTTCCATAAAGTTCAAAGATATTTTCCCTTTTATAAATTGGGAAATAAATTTCAACCTCACATTGGCATTTTTGTCTAATTCAATTTGAAGTTCATCAACACCTCTCATGGCATCATTGGTTTCTCATTATTACATGTGCCATTTGTTGGAACAATAATGGGCATTTTTCTCCTTGGTACTTTGACATGGGAAAATATATCATGGTTAGGTTCATAAATCATATTTAATTATGCCAAAATTGCATTTATATCATCCACAAGGATGTCTAAAAAAATTGCGACAAATGCACCCACCTTAGGGTTTTTTTCCTAACATTTTTCTTCAACATGTCCCATCCCATTGTAGAATGTGCACCTAAGGCCACAATTTTTTTTCTTATGAAGCCCTCCACATTGTTGGCATTTTGTTTGGCAATTAGCATATTTGGGACAATTCATGGCTTGTCAAACTTCTACCTAATAAATTTGGCACCCATTGAAATTAGTAAAAATGCAAGTATGGTACGCACATGTTGTGATTTTGTTTGTTTCTTGAAAAAATTCACCAAATAGCCATTAAGCATTTGAACCCATTTTTTCATTATAGATTTTCCTAATGTTACAAATTCACCCTAATTCTTCAAAGGTTCATATGGAGTCTTTCCAAGCTCCCCCAAAACTCATTCAACTTCCAATATAAAAGAAAGCATGTGGCTTCAATATTTGGATAGTCATGTACCACACATAATTTGTGTAATTCAAGTTTGAATTTGGATAAAAACTTTTGCCACTATTTTGCATTAGAGATTTTGCCTCATGCAAATAAGCATTCCAAACGGTCATAATAGGCTTGGACACATTGTTTAAGTTCTTACTTGACCACATTTAGCCTCATTGTAATATCTTTTGAATCTATGGTCCCATAATTCTACTCTAGAGCAATTTTCTAACTACCCAATTTATAGGGGTTAGATTAATCTCTTTGTACCGTTCCTTGGTCTTGTCTTTTAAATCGAGACATGTTATTTTAAACAATCATAGCTTTTTATTTTAGTTGCCATCTCCAATCATTATAACTAATTAACCACATCCTCAAATTTTTTACCCCAAAAAAGTTCATCGATCTTTTTAGGATTTGTTATCTTCAGCTATTTTATCCAATTCAAGATTCTATTGCTTTAGGAGAATCCATGATCCTCCTATTTCATTTAAAAACACAATAAGCTCCACATTGTCCATGTTTTTTAACACCCAATATTCTTCTTATATCTAATTTTTAATTTGTCAACCTAGATGTAAACCCAACATGTTATATTTTAATGATTATATTTCCTATTCCAAACATCTCTCCCATTCCCAATATGTACAATTTGATTAAATGTTATTAAAAATTTATTGCTATTAAAGTCCAAATGTCACCCAACTTCAAAATAAACCTTTTATTTTCAAAAATTGGAATTGTAAAATTAAACATATAGAAGACTCATAAATATTTGCATTGTAGTTGTTTCTAGCTTTGGTATCCATCATTTTTTTTTTAAAAAAATCACTATTTCCCCCATCACAATAGCTAGAATTTTTTTTAGTTTCCACCTTTTCAGATTTCATTGTTCTTAATTGGTTGTTATTTACATGTAGATTGAAATCAAATTTTTTGTCTTACATATATCCAATTCAATTTGCCATATGTAGTATTTTTACCCAATAAAAAACAACCTCTAATTTTTTTCCCTATAATTGTTGGAACCTTCACATTGGGTTTGTGACTAAATGTGGAATGCAAAGGCCCATGAAACCAAGAAAGTGTGTTTGGGTGTGAAACACACATTCAAAAATGGGGGAGAGTGCAAGGGTTAAATGATCTCCAATTGGAACATGTAATACACCATTAGAAAAATCGTTTTGAAGGCTATAAGATAGTGCCCTTGCATGTTCCAAAAAGGCTTGATTTGAGGAAGATATTTACATTCAAAGTTTCAAAACAACAAGAGTCCTAATTTTGGGACTCCCACTTGGGAGTCCTAGTGTCGCAACCTTAACTTTGGGTTCATAACCAAGGCAAGGGTTCATAAAGGTGTGGGCCAAGAGTGAGCCCAGGAGTCACATTTTCATACGCCCATGAATGCAAAAGAGTGTGAGGGAATTAACCCCCACACTCCCAAGTGAACTCCCACTTTGGGAGTTGGAGTCCCAATGGACTCTCAAATCTTCAGAGGGTAATTGCAGGGGTCAAAACTCATTGGATTGAAAAGTTTGTTATACCATTAGAAAGATCTTGGAACTTAAATGTCTGAAATGGGCTCGCATGACCCATTTGAGTACTTAAAACATAAGTTATGGCCAAAAGAAGGACATGAGTCAAATTGCCAATTTGACTCCTGACCACTAAAAGTCAAGAATCGCCCCAATTTCCTTGCGTGTAGGTGGCATGTCACATACCATTGGAAAGATTTTGACAAGGGCTACAACTTTGCTTGAGACCTCACTTCAATCGGAGGTTTTCACACAAAGTTATGGGCCTCCAAAGTTGCGGGAGTCCTAATTTCGAAAATTTTGGGACTCCCACTTGGGAATCCCGGGACAAAATGACATTTGGGTGCTAGTCTCATGGCCAAACACAAAGTATATTATAAGGGGGAAGGTGGTGGCTTCCCCCAAGTTTGAACCGTGGTGAGTTTTGTGAGTTTGTGTTTGTTTGTGGCTCGTCCATGCACCAAAAGTGCTTCAATTATGCATCAACCAACTTGTTGTTTAGGTTGTGCAAGTCCATGTGAATAATTAACTTGCTTGTCACTCTTCCTAGTCCCTATCTCGGAGCTCTAGCACGCCCCTCTACCTTCGAAGTACTGCAAGTTAAGGAGCATGTCCCAACTCCTTATCCTTCCATTGTTTTCACATTTAGACTCATAATGGAGTCTACTATGGAGTTTGGGAGTGTGTCACATCTGGGAAAAAATGCCATTTAGATGTAGCCCCATGGAATGTCACAAAGTATATTATAGAATATATTATAGGGAGGAGAGTGGTGCCTCTTCCCAAAGGTTGTGGACCATGTTAAACTTGTGCTTGAGGTTGTCCCTATTAAATTCGTCACACCACTTGTGTTCAACTTGCACTAATCGTTTTCTTTTCTTGGTCGAGGAAGTTGACTTCATCTTGAATTCTTGCTTGTGAGTTCTTTGTAACCCCATCTTGGAGCTCCAACATGCCCTCCTACCCTTAAAATGTTATGAACTAAATAATGTGCCCCAACTTTTTTATTTTTTCGTTGTTTCATTCTAAGACCCTCATTTGGGTCTCTTTAGAAGTTTAGGGGCACGTCAATAATAATTCATCTATGCCTTTTAATTGGTCATTTCATAAAGTCTCCAAACTCCTTCACAATCAAAACCTTATAATATAATGAAAATTACCACCCTAAATCATATATAACAAGTTTTTTTTTTGACTATTTTGTGCAAGGCCCAAAACTACAACCTTTATAAACACTTTTTTTTTCACTTAAATTAGATTATTCCAACATCAATCAATTTTTGGAAACCCAAAGCTTTAAGGGAGAAAATTGTCTCATGATGATTTTCAAAGTATTAGGTTGCTTCACTATCAATTTGAGGCACCTTCCTTTAACAAACAAGCTTTGATTCAAAACCAAAATGCTCAATTATTAAAACCTTGTCTCCAAATGGACACATATTTTTCAATCTAGGTATAAAGAATTGCACTTAGTGTTTTTTTGAAACAACAATAGTCAAAATCTAAATGTTTTCAATTTGTGGAATGATGAGTTATTGTTTATGAAATTGAACATATGTGTCAAACATAGAATGTGATAAAATAATGTCTTCCTTGGAAAAGCACAAAGGTGATCCATCTTGGCTTTCCATCTTTAAGCTTCACCCATATTTCAACATGCATGAAATCCCATTATGGATGATACTAATGGCTAAATCTTTGCCTCGTGCATGTGCATATTGATACAAAGAATCCTCAAGGATGCAAAACTTGAAATGCAAATAATGATAGAAGTTAGTCTTGGGCCGTTACTTCTCAAAGGGTAATCAAACAATTGTTTGATTTACTTTTCATATGATGTTTGCAAATCTCTTTCCTTGGTTGCAAGTTTGTCCCCTTCACTTGAACTTGACATTATGCAAGATTTTCACTTACATCTTTGTTTGTAGATGTCCTCTTCTACATAAATATCCGAAATTCATGTATCAATATAATACTAAAAAAGAAGGGATTTGAAACTTGACACAATGGGCAAAAATCATGTGAACAACATCATCACACTTAAAATAACATCTTTGTTATGTTGAATGTTGAGTAAATGACGTTCTCCAACTATAAAAAAAACTTATCTACATCATCACCATTTGTCAACAACAATTAAGTTGAATTTTTTTGAATCAACAGTCCCACATGTTTCATCATTATGTTCCTAGGGCCAAAACAAACAAGCAACCACCAATGCACTAGTTCCTCGTTCTATCCATTGGATGGGTTACGTTTCTTCATTCGACGCCAAATGGGGTTCATCACAATCCATTTCTTTTTATTGCTAACCACTATACTTAGTTTTATTTGTTTTTGTTCTTGGTTGTTTTTTCCTTGGACTTGACCTCACATAAGTATTGTACCAACTTTGGTACCTTATTAATTATCCCCTACTGACATAGCTACCCTAATAACTAGTTATCATATTGACCTAACTATTATATTAATACCTACCATACTAACCTAACTACCCTATTAACTACATACCCTACTGACTTAACCTCCCTACTGACCTAACCATTGTACTAACTACCTACCTTACTAACCTAACTACCTTACTAACTAGCAACCCTATATACACAACCACCTTATTGACATAAGTACTCTATATATTTAGCCACCTCGATAAGGTAGTTTGTTTCCTACGTACTAACTTGCCTATCTACCTAGCTACCTTGTTAGTATAACTTTTTTCCTACATATTAACTTGCCTACCTACCTTAGTAACATATTTACCTTGTTCCTTGAACTTCCTTTCTATTTACTAGCCTACCTACCAACCCACCCACCTACTTATATACCTATTTACCTACCTATGCAACCACCTTTTTACCTACCACTTTACTTACCTACTTACCTACACATTTTACATAGCCAAATACCTAACTAACTACCTATTCATTTTTTCCAATACCCCCCCCCCCCCCCCCCCCCCCCCCCCCCCCCCCACCACAAAAA
>Ga0116227_10012711_pt1 | contig 13587 bp, 13 predicted proteins | sample S1TSphgellanicum_FD_89693 | JGI IMG/M metagenome (GOLD analysis project Ga0116227, IMG submission 89693) | Host-associated microbial communities from peat moss isolated from Minnesota, USA - S1T2_Fb - Sphagnum magellanicum MG | ecosystem: Host-associated > Plants > Peat moss > Unclassified...
CGGGCGCCGCTGAAACCGTCGCGCGTTTCATGTTCGGCTTCCCTTGGCTGCTGATCATAGGCGCTTTCATGTTGGTCGGATGGCTGGCCACGCGCACCGCGCAGACCAGCACCTCCATCGGCATGCAGTACTTTGCCTACGCCGCTTACGTCGTAGTCGAAGCCCTGATATTCGTGCCCTTGCTGTACATCGCCAACGCCAAGGCGCCGGGCGCCATCGACAGCGCTACCTTGGTCACCGCCTTGGGTGCAGCCGGCTTGATGATCGTGGCGCATCGCACCCGCAAGGATTTCTCCTTCCTGCGAGCGATCTTGATGTGGGGCGGCGTGATTGCCATTGTAGCCATGATTGGAGGCGCCATTTTCGGCTTCCAATTGGGCACGTGGTTCTCGGTGGCCATGATTGGCTTCGCCGGCGCGGCGGTGCTCTATGACACCTCGAACATCATTCACGTCTATCCGGAGGATCGTTACGTCGCGGCCGCGATGCAACTGTTCGCCTCGATCGCGTTGATGTTCTGGTACGTGTTGCGTTTGATGATGGGCAACCGCAGTTAACATGGGAAATCTATGGGCCGGCCGTCTCGGCCGGCCCGCGTTGATCTGCGTTGATTACCGCAACAATCCCACCCGGCACTCTAATGAGCGGCAACCAAATCAGTCTTCGAGAAGTCCTTGCCTTTGAATAGCAGCGGTTCCCGCGTGACCTTGGCAAGAGCGTATGAGAAGCAGTCCCCATAATTGAGGCCCGCGGGGTGCCTGCCCTTTCCGAAGTCGATGAAGGCATGCCGCGCGATATGCGCTTGCTCTTCGGTAACAGGCTCGATGGTGATGCCTGCCCGGCGAAAGAACGCATCGAGTTGGCGGCTGCCGCTGTTCTTCGTCTGTGCCTCGACGACAATCGCGATTTCAACAAACGTCGCCGCCGATATGCGGCATGAATCGGCCGTGGTAATAGCCTCCGCATAGTCCGCCGCATCTTCCTCATCGAATAGGATGGCAATGATCGCGGAAGTGTCGATGATCATTTCGGCAATCCGCGCTCGTCATACAGCAAGGATCCGTGATCCACGGGCTTCGCCTTCAGGCTGGACGCACAACGACGACCGATCGCGAGCAATTCTTGGGCAGCAGTTTCCGGCTGCTGATTGCGGCTTAGGCGTGCAAGACGTTCACGCAAAGCCTCGGTAACAGCTCGCGTCATCGACTCACCGGTCCGCGCGGCAAGCTTGCGGGCGAGTTCATGAGCTTCGGGATCCTTGATGTTAAGCGTCATGGTTTCTACCTCGGTAGAAGAAAATCTACCATGGAATTAGCGCGACGTCCAACCCCGGCCATATAGGGCGCCAAGACCGCCGGCACCGCGATGCTGCCATCCGCCTGCTGATAGTTTTCGAGTACAGCCACCAACGCCCGGCCGACGGCGACGCCGGATCCATTCAAGGTGTGCACCAGCTCGGGCTTGCCGGTGTCCGGATTACGCCAACGCGCCTGCAAACGCCTGGCCTGAAAGGCTTCGCAGTTGCTGCAGGAGGATATCTCTCGATAACGATTCTGCGAGGGCAGCCAGACTTCCAGGTCATAGGTCTTGGCGCTGCCGAATCCGGTATCGCCGGCGCATAGCGACAGCACTCGATACGGTAATTCCAAGGCTTTGAGCACGGCCTCCGCGTGACCGGTGAGTTCCTCGAGTGCCGCGTAGGACGCATCGGGCTTCGTGATGTGCACCAGTTCGACCTTCTCGAATTGATGCTGGCGAATCATGCCGCGCGTGTCCTTGCCGGCTGAGCCGGCTTCGGATCGGAAACACAGCGAATGCGCGGCAAATTTCAGCGGTAGCCGTTCAGGCGGCAGGATCTGCTCACGCACCAGATTGGTGACGGACACTTCCGCCGTGGGTATCAGATAAAACCCGGGATCACCCTTGACCGCGAACAGATCCTCTTCGAACTTCGGCAATTGACCCGTGCCCACCAATGCGTTGGCATGGACGAGCACAGGCACGTTGGCCTCCACGTAGCCATGCTCGCGGGTATGCAAATCCAGCATGAACTGCGCCAAGGCACGATGCAGTCTGGCGAGCGCACCGCTCATCACGACGAAGCGGGCGCCGGAAATTCGTCCTGCTGCCTCGAAATCCATGCCCAGCTTCTCGCCCAGCGCCACATGATCCTGAGGCTCGAAGTCGAATTGCCGTGGCGTCCCGAAGCGGCGCAATTCGACATTCGCGCTCTCGTCACGCCCCTCGGGAACCGACGCATCCAACAGATTGGGAAGGCCCATCTGCAACGCTGTCAGCTGCGACTGGATCGTCTCCAATTGCGCCTCGGCCGCTTGCACCTGCGATCCCAGCGCCTCGGCGGCGGCCAGCAGCGGTACGATGTCTTGACCCTTGGCTTTGGCCATGCCGACTGCCTTGGCCCCGGCATTGCGTTCGGCGCGCAGGCGATCCGCCTCGATTTGCACGCTCTTGCGCTGCTCCTCCAGTGCGGCAAAGGCTGACACATCCACGACGAAACCGCGGCGGGCCAACGCGGTGGCAATTCCGGGCAAATCGCTGCGCAGCAGCTTCGGATCAAGCATGTTCAATGTCCTTCACGTGAATGGCGCCATCTTAAGCGAAGTGCGCCCGTCAAGACTTAGGGTCGCGCGCCCTGGCATCGCGCGCCCGGCGTGCCGCCAGGGCTTCGCCGATTTTGATTTCCAGTCCCCGCGGTGCCGGCTCATAGTAACGGCGGTCGGGCATGGCGTCGGGAAAATAGCGCTCGCCCGCCGCATAGGCGTCCGGCTCGTCATGCGCATAACGATAGCCTTTGCCATAGCCGATCTCTTTCATCAGCCGCGTCGGCGCGTTGCGCAGGTGCAATGGGACCTCCAGCGACCCCAAGCTCCTGGCATCTTCCGTGGCTGCGTTGTAGGCGGTGTAGACCGCGTTGCTCTTCGCGGCACAGGCCATGAACACCACGGCCTGCGCGATCGCCAGTTCCCCCTCCGGGCTGCCCAACCGCTCATACACGGCGCAGGCTTCCAGGGTCATCGTCAGCGCCCGGGGATCGGCGTTGCCGATGTCCTCGCTGGCCATTCGCAGCGCGCGGCGCGCGATGTACAGGGGATCGCAACCCCCCGCCAACATTCGGCACAGCCAATACAACGCGGCGTCCGGGTCGCTGCCGCGTACCGATTTGTGCAAGGCCGAGATCTGATCGTAGAAATTTTCACCGCTCTTGTCGAAACGCACATAGGTGCTGCCGATGACGGCGCGTGCGGTGTGAAGATCCAAACGCCGCTGCGAATCTTGCACGACGGCCAGATCCGCGGCGGTCTCCAACAGGTTCAACAAGCGCCGCGCATCGCCGTCGGCCGCGGACAACAGCAGTTCACGGGCATCGGGGTCGATCGTCAAATTGAGATCGCCCAGCCCGCGCGTCGAGTCCGACAAGGCCCGATCCACCAGCCGGCTCAAATCCGCCGTGTCCAGCGATTTCAGCACATAGACGCGGGCGCGCGACAACAACGCATTGTTGACCTCGAAGGAGGGATTTTCGGTGGTGGCGCCGATGAAGATCAGCGTTCCATCCTCGACGTAAGGCAGAAATGCATCCTGCTGCGATTTATTGAAGCGATGGACTTCATCCAGGAATAACACGGTATCGCGCGCACCGCGCAGAGTGCCCGCCCGCTCGACCACGGCTCGAATGTCCTTGATGCCGGCCTGTACGGCTGACAGCGCGACGAACTCGGCGTGTGCGCCATGGGCTATCAGGCGCGCCAGGGTGGTCTTACCGGTGCCGGGCGGTCCCCACAAAATCATCGAGTGCGGATGCCCCGACTCCAAGGCACGCCGCAGCGGCGCTGCTGCGCCGAGTAAATGCGCTTGCCCGACGTACTCGTCGAGGGTCTGGGGACGTAATCGATCAGCGAGAGGCCGGTAGCTTCCCTCGCCGGTCACTGGCCGCCGCGTCCGATCACATCGACCCCCGCGGGCGGTGTGAAGCTGAACAGGTCCGGCGCAAACTTCGCATTGCGCTGGGAGTGCGAAAAGGTCAGCTGGGTCACTTGATTCAATTTGTCGGCCAGAAACATGGACGTGAGTTCACCCTTGGTGAAGCCGATGCGCACCAGCTGGAAATCCGTGTCTGGCCGCTTGGGGATGAGCTGGTACCACTCCATCCCATCTTTGGGCGGCAGGGCCGTCACATCGAATTGGCTGCCCACCGAACCGCCGCCCGACAGCAGCACGGCCGGCGTGCTGGCGAGGTTCGCATCCATGTCTCGCACATTGGCCTGCTGCAAATCTTTGTCGTAGAACCAGATCCTTTTGCCGTCCGCCAAAATCAACTGTTCCGACGGTTCGATGTAATCCCAGCGAAACTTACCGGGCTTCTGCAGGTAGAGCTTGCCCGCCGCGCTGCGCACGACTTTGCCGTGGCCATCATCGATGGTCTGGGTGAAATCCGCGGACCACGTGGCGAGACCCGCCAGATACTTGTCTACGTCGGTCGTCGCGGTGCCAAACACGGGCGCAGCGGCAGCGCAAAGTGCCAGACCTACCAGCCAACCGGAAACCTGTTTCATGTCAGTCCTGCGGCGGTGCGTTGCCGAAAATTTCGCGGTTGCCATTCGATTGCAGCGGGCCCACCAAGCCGGCGGACTCCATCGCCTCCACCAAGCGCGCGGCGCGGTTGTAGCCGATCTTCAACCGCCGCTGTACGCCGGAAATGGACGCCTTGCGTGTTTCGGTGACGATGCGTACCGCCTCGTCGTAGAGGGGATCGGCCTCGGCATCGGCCGTGCCACCACCGGCCTCCTCCTCTTCCGTGGGGAATCCGGGAATGGGATTGCGCGGTCCTTCGAGAATCTCGTCGATGTACACGGGCGGCGCGACGGACTTCAAGCCCGCAACCACGCGATGCACTTCTTGGTCCGAGACAAAGGCGCCATGCACGCGAGTGGGAATGGACGTGCCCGGCGGCAGATACAGCATGTCGCCGTGCCCGAGCAGGGATTCGGCGCCGCTTTGATCAAGAATGGTGCGCGAATCCACCTTCGCCGACACCTGGAAGGCAATGCGCGTCGGAATGTTCGCCTTGATCAGGCCGGTGATCACGTCGACGGAGGGACGCTGCGTCGCCAGTATCAAATGGATGCCCGATGCTCGCGCCTTTTGCGCCAGACGCGCGATCAACTCCTCGACTTTCTTGCCGACGATCATCATCAAATCCGCCAACTCATCGATGATCACCACGATGAAGGGCAGGCTGGTCAAATCCTCGACATCTTCCGCCACGATACCGGGCACACCCTGGGCAATCTTTTGCATGCGAATCGGGTCTTTGATCGGATTGCCACTGTCGGCCGCATCCTTGACCTTGCGGTTGAAGCCGCCGATGTTGCGCACGCCCAGCATGGCCATGAGTTGATAGCGGCGTTCCATCTCGGCGACACACCAGCGCAGCGCGTTCGCCGCCTGCTTCATATCGGTGACCACCGGTGCCAATAGATGCGGAATGCCTTCGTAAACCGACAGTTCCAGCATCTTCGGATCAATCATGATCATGCGCACATGTTCGGGAGTCGCTTTGTACAGCAGGCTCAGTACCATGGCATTGATGCCCACCGATTTTCCCGACCCGGTGGTGCCGGCGATCAGCAAGTGCGGCATGCGCGCCAGGTCGGCCACGATGGGGACGCCGCCGATGTCCTTGCCGAGCGCCAACGCCAGCGGCGAAGTGACTTCATCGTAGGGCTTGGATTTGATGATCTCGCCCAGGGTGACGATCTCACGCTTCTCGTTGGGAATCTCAAGACCGATCACGGACTTGCCCGGAATGATTTCCACCACGCGGACGCTGATCGCTGACAGGGCGCGCGCCAAATCCTTGGATAAATTGCTGATCTGGCTGACCTTCACGCCCGGCGCCGGACGCAATTCGAAGCGCGTGATCACGGGCCCAGGCTGAACTGCCACGACCTCAACCTCGATGCCGAAGTCGCGCAATTTGATCTCGACCAGGCGCGACATGGCCTCCAGCGCTTCGTCCGAATAGGATTGTTCGCGCGGACCGGCCTCATCGAGCAACGACAAAGCGGGCAGCTCGGTGGACTTCGGCGCATCGAACAGCGGCACCTGCCGTTCGCGTTCCACGCGTTCGCTCTTCTGCGGCGCAGGCGCCGGCGCTTCTATGCGGGGCGGCGCTCGGCCAGCGACTTTTTTCTGCTCTTCGCGCACCACCTCTTGGCGCGCCTGCTTGCGTTCCTTACCGGTGGCCAGCTCGCGGCGCTGTTCCCGCCAATTCTGCAACCACTCGACGCCGCTCAAGACGGCGGCGCCCAGCTTGTCCATGATGTCAAACCACGACACGCCGAGGAACAACGCCACTCCGGCCAGCCACAGTCCCAGCAGCAACAAGGTGGCGCCCAAAAAACTCAGGCCGTGCTCGCTGCCGTGCCCCGCCAGCTCGCCGAGCACACCGCCGGCGCTGTTGGGCAACGAGGCGCCGCTCCAATGCAGAGTCGCCAGTCCGCAGCTGGTCACCAATGTAAGGATGAAGCCCGACGCCCGCAGCAGCGTGTTGATGCGAGAGCGCGCATCCGGCAGCGCTTGCTCCTGGTGGACCAGCCAACCGGCGTAGGCCAGCATGACGGGAAACAGATAGGCGGGCCGGCCAAACAAAAATAGAAAGAAACTGGCGACCCACGCGCCGACCGGACCGATCCAATTGCTCACCGCGACCGCTTCGCCGGTGTCGGAGAATCCCGGGTCATGGGAATGGTAGGAAAGCAGCGCCAGTAACAACAGCAGCGCCAAAGCACCGAGTATCCACAGCGTGCCCTCGCGCAGCGAACGCGACACGGCACCGGACAATTTAGGCTTAGCCTTGTCCTTCTTGCCCGTGGTTGCGTCGGCTATATCTAGAGCTTTAATGATATTTACTGCTTAACCAATTGAATATTATGTAATAGTAACTCAGGGTAACGGGATGCATCAAACTCTCGAAAAGAGTCTGGGCCCAACCCTTGTTTGAACTGGCTGGCGCCCGCAGATTTACTTACCATGGGCTTTGATCCCAAGGGGGTTCCCAAGGGGTGCGCCCCGTGCGGGCTTCGCCAAAGCTCGCATTCATAGACAGAGGCAAATTATACATGAGCGTTGTCAGGCACAGTCGTCTCCTGATCTTAGGATCGGGCCCTGCGGGTTACTCCGCCGCCGTGTACGCCGCGCGTGCCAATCGCAACCCTTTGCTCATCACCGGCTTGGAGCAAGGCGGACAGTTGATGACCACGACGGACGTGGACAACTGGCCGGGCGACGTCGAACATCTGCAAGGTCCCGCATTGATGGACCGCATGCGCCGCCATGCCGAGCGATTCAATACTGATATCGTCTTTGACCACATCAATCGCGTGGAGCTGCGCAACCGGCCATTTCATCTGTTCGGCGATAACGGCGAGTACACCTGCGATGCGCTGATCATCGCCACCGGCGCTTCGGCCAAGTATTTGGGTCTGCCGTCGGAGGAAGCCTTCCGCGGCAAGGGTGTCTCGGCCTGTGCCACCTGCGATGGATTTTTCTATCGAGGCAAGGCGGTTGCGGTAGTGGGCGGCGGCAACACCGCCGTGGAGGAAGCGCTGTATCTGACCAACATCGCCTCGCACGTCACCCTGGTGCATCGCCGCGACAAACTGCGTTCCGAGAAGATCCTGCAGGACCGCCTTTTTGCTTTGGAGAAGGCCGGCAAGGCCAGCGTGGTGTGGAACCATGCGGTGGATGAGATTCTCGGCGATGACGATGGCGTCACTGGCGTGCGGCTGAAGGCCACCTCGGGCAACACCTCGCGCTCCCTGAAAGTCGATGGCGTGTTCATTGCGGTGGGCCACCAACCCAACACTCAGCTGTTCGAGCAGCAGCTGGAAATGCGGGGCGGCTATATCGTGGTCAAGGGCGGCGGCGACGGCGATGCCACGGCCACCAGTGTTGCAGGTGTTTTCGCGGCGGGCGATGTGGCCGACCACGTCTACCGGCAGGCGGTTACCTCGGCCGGCACCGGCTGCATGTCGGCACTGGATGCCGATAGGTACCTCGAACGCATAGACGCACTGGGGCAAGCATCAGGGCCGACCCACGGGCAGGTCGGGCCAGCCCAGCCGCACGCCAAGCCGCTCGCTGCCAGCGCGTGAAGCGCGGCTTGTTCAATCAGTCGCCCATCAAACAACAGAGCCCCAAGCACTTGTCTGCCCGGTTCTTGGGCAGCGTTGCCGAGATCGACGCGGCACAATGGAATTCGCTCGCCGGCGGCGCACAGCCCTTCTTGCGCCACGAGTTTTTTCTCGCGCTCGAGCAGTCAGGCTGTGTCACGCCGCGCACCGGATGGGCCGCCAATCACTTGGTGATCGAGGACGCCGGCAGCTCGCTGATCGCCGCCATGCCGCTGTTTCGCAAGACCCATTCGCGCGGCGAATTTGTATTCGATTTTTCATGGGCCGGCGCCTATGCGCAGCACGGCCTGCAGTATTACCCCAAACTGCTGACTGCCGTGCCGTTCACACCCGTGGGCGGGGACAGGATGCTGATTCATCCGAACGCCGATGCCACGGTAATGACCGATGTCCTGGTGCGTGCGGCGGTGGAATACGTGAAGGAGGAAGGACTGTCTTCCTGGCATGTTCTGTTCCCGAGTGCTGAGCTCGCCGCCACGCTCGGCACAGCCGGTTTGATTCAACGGCGCGACTGCCAGTTTCATTGGTTCAACGCCGGTTACGACTCTTTCGATGCCTTCCTGACGACCTTCACGGCCGAAAAACGCAAGAAGGCGAAGCGCGAGCGCCGCCGTGTCGCGGAGGCTGGCATCGAATTCGACACGCGTATGGGCGGGGAGATGGACCACGAGCTGTGGAGCACCGTATACCAGTTCTACGCCGACACATTCCACCGGCACGGCCACGAACCGTATTTGAATTTGAACTTCTTCGAGCGGGTATCGGCGGCACTGCCGAATGAGATCATGCTGAAGATTGCGCGCATCGGCTCGGAGCCCATCGCGGTCGCGATATTCTTTGTCGGGGCTGAGACCCTATTCGGCCGCTACTGGGGCGCCGGCGGCAATTACCACAGCCTGCATTTCGAAACCTGCTACTACCAGGGCATCGAATATTGCATCGACCACAAGCTCAAGCGTTTCGAGCCCGGCACCCAGGGCGAGCACAAGGTGCCGCGCGGGTTTGTTCCCACGATCACGCATTCGGCGCACTACATCGCCGATCCGCGTTTTGCAGCTGCCATCCGCGACTTTGCGGCGCGCGAGGGGCGCGGCGTCGATGAATACGCTGCCTCGATCAATGAGCATGTGCCCTACCACCGATCGCCGGATGAGGAGTTGCGTCTCTGAGCCGGTTGGTGTGGCTGGGCGAGCAGGCGGACCCTAGCTGGTTTCCGCCCTTGGAGCAGGCTTTGCGAGAACCACCGGGCTTGCTCGCCGCGGGGGGCGACTTGAGCCCGAAGCGGCTGCTGGCCGCTTACGAGCGCGGCGTGTTCCCCTGGTATTCGGCGCAGCAGCCCATTCTGTGGTGGTCGCCGGACCCGCGCATGGTGCTGTTCCCGGATGAGTTCAAATGCTCGCGTAGTCTGCAGAAGACCTTGCGCAACGGCGGCCTCACCACCGACGTTGACCGAGCATTTTCCGACATCATCCGCGGCTGTGCGGCACCGCGCCGTTCGGGCCCGGATACGTGGCTGAATGAGGAAATGATCGAATCCTACGAACAGCTGCACCGCTTAGGGTTCGGGCATTCGGTCGAGACATACCATGGCGAGCGGCTGGTGGGCGGTGTCTATGGTCTGCAGCTCGGCCAGGTATTTTTCGGCGAATCCATGTTCAGTCGCGAGCGCGACGCCTCCAAGGTGGCGCTCGCGCGTTTGGTGCAGGAGTGTCTTGCACGCGACATCAAGGTCATCGATTGCCAGGTTGCCAGCAGCCATTTGCAGAGCCTGGGCGCCCGCGAGGTCTCGCGCGCGCAATTCGTGGGCCTGCTCAAAACTTACGCCCACCGCTCCCCGTTGGGCAGCTGGCGGAAAGATCCCGCTTAATTGCTTTAGCAGGGTGCTTTATGCACAATGCGCCCCGGTTTTCCCTGTACTCCACATCCCTAAGGACGCATGTCAAAAGAAGAGGCTATTCAATTCGAGGGCGAGGTCGTCGAGACTCTGCCCAATACGACATTTCGCGTCAAACTCAAGACTGGCCATGTAGTTACCGCGCATATCTCAGGCAAGATGCGTAAAAACTACATACGCATTCTGACCGGTGACCAGGTCACCGTTGAAATGACCCCCTACGATTTGACCAAGGGCCGTATCGTCTATCGCGGGCGCTAGTGGCCCCCGCCCCCGCCGTCTCCGCCGCCACCGCCATCCGACCCGGCTGCTCCGCCGCCGTCGAAGCCGCCGCCATGATGGCCGCCGTCACCGAATCCCGATTGATGGTGATGATGACCGTTTGAGGAGTCCGAGCCATCGGACGAACCGGACAGCGAGGCGACACTGCTGGAATCATCCGATCCGTTGCGGGCGGAATACCCGTGCCGCCGCATCGCCGAAATCGCTGCGAGCATGATGATCACCATGACCATCACGACGATAGCGCCAACGGCAACTGACATGGATTAGCCTTCCGACCCCTCGTGCGAGAGCAGTGCCGGTTCATCGGCCGAACGCGTCTCCAGTTTGAGTTTCTCGCCATCCTCGCTCACCGTCACTTCGACATGGCCACCGTTGACCAATTTGCCGAACAACAGCTCCTCGGCCAGCGGTCGCTTGATGAACTCCTGGATGATCCGCGCCATCGGCCGGGCGCCCATCTTCGGATCATAGCCACGCTTGGCGATCCAACGCCGGGCCGGTTCGTCGACCGAGATGGAGACACGCTTCTGTTCGAGCTGCGCTTCCGCCTCGACCAGCAGTTTGTCGACCACGCGTTCGATGGTTTCCTGCGCCAGCGCGCCGAATGCGATGACGGCATCGAGACGATTGCGAAACTCTGGCGAGAACAAGCGACGGATGGCCTCCATGGAATCGGCGGTGCCATCCGATTGAGTAAACCCGATGCTGGGCCGGCTCATCTCGAAGGCACCCGCATTGGTGGTCATGACGATGATGACATGGCGGAAGTTCGCCTTGCGGCCGTTATTGTCGGTCAGAGTGCCATGGTCCATGACCTGCAACAGCAGGTTGAACACATCCGGATGCGCCTTCTCGATCTCATCGAGCAGCAGCACGCAATGCGGGTGCTTGGCAATGGCCTCAGTCAGCAAGCCGCCCTGGTCGAAGCCGACATAGCCCGGCGGCGCGCCGATCAGGCGCGACACGGTGTGCCGCTCCATGTATTCCGACATGTCGAAGCGCACGAACTCCACGCCCATGGCGATTGCCAATTGACGCGTGACTTCGGTCTTGCCGACGCCGGTGGGCCCGGAGAACAGAAATGAACCGACGGGCTTGCGCTGATCGCCCAATCCCGAGCGCGACATCTTGATCGAAGCCGCCAGGGCCTCGATGGCCTTGTCCTGCCCGAAAATGGTCAGCTTCAGATTGCGCTCCAAATTCTTCAAGGTGTCGCGATCCGACATGGACACATTCTTCGGCGGGATGCGGGCGATACGCGCCACCACATTCTCGATATGGTTCACGGTGACGGAGGTTGCGCGCTTCTCGACCGGCTGCAAGCGCAGATTGGCGCCGGCCTCGTCGACCACGTCGATCGCCTTATCGGGCATGTGACGATCATTGATATGGCGCGCCGCCAATTCGGCGGCCGCGCGCAACGCGTCGTCTTCATACTTGATGCCATGATGTTCTTCGTACCGGGACTTCAGTCCCCGTAGGATGTCCACGGTGTCCTGGACGGACGGCTCGGTGACATCGATCTTCTGGAAACGACGTGCCAGGGCATGGTCTTTTTCAAAGATGCCCCGGTATTCGTTGTAGGTGGTCGAGCCTATGCAGCGCAGCTCGCCATTGGCCAATGCCGGCTTGATCAGGTTGGAGGCATCCATCACCCCACCGGAGGCGGCGCCCGCACCGATGACGGTGTGGATTTCGTCAATGAACAGGATGGCGCCCGGCTGCTTCTTCACCTCGGCCAACACCGCCTTCAAGCGTTTTTCGAAGTCGCCACGATATTTCGTGCCAGCCACCAGCGAGCCCATGTCCAGTGAATAAATGGTGGCGTCGAGCAACACGTCGGGCACCTGATTCTCGACAATCATGCGCGCCAGGCCCTCGGCGATCGCGGTCTTGCCGACCCCCGCCTCGCCGACATACAGCGGATTGTTCTTGCGTCGCCGGCACAGGATCTCGATGGTGCGCTCCACCTCGAGCCGCCGCCCGATGAGAGGATCGATCTTGCCCTTGCGCGCGGAGTCATTCAGATTGGTGGCGTATTTCTCCAGTGCGTTGCCCCCACCATCGCCCTCGCGCTCCGCATCCGGCGATGCCGCGTTGTCGTCGCGCTCGCTGCGCTCCTCGCCGCCTGCCTTGGAGAGCCCATGCGCGATGAAATTCACCACATCCAACCGCGACACATCCTGCATGCTCAACAGGTACGCCGCGTGGGACTGCTTCTCGCTGAAAATCGCCACCAGCACATTGGCCACGGTGACTTCTTTCTTGCCGCTGGACTGCACATGGAACACCGCCCGCTGCAGCACTCTTTGGAAACCCAACGTGGGCTGCACATCGCGATCCTCCCCTGCCGGCAGTCGAGGGGTGGTTTGATCGATGAATTGTTTCAGCTCGGTCTTGAGCTTCGCGGTGTCGGCACCGCAAGACTTCAGAATCTCCCGGACCTTGGGGGTATCCACGATGGCGAGCAACAAGTGCTCGACGGTCATGAATTCGTGCCGCGCCTCACGGGCCCCGGCAAACGCATCGTTCAAGCAAAATTCCAGTTCTTGACTAAGCACTTATTACGCCTCTTCTAGCGTTGCCATCAGCGGATGCTGATGTTGTCGCGCGTACGCGACCACCTGAGCCACCTTGGTCTCTGCAATTTCATAAGTAAAGACGCCACAGACTCCTTTGCCTTTGGTGTGCACCTCCAGCATAACCCGAGTTGCTTTGGTTCTGTCCATTCCGAAGAAGCGCTGCAGGATATCTACCACGAACTCCATGGGAGTGTAGTCGTCATTGATCAGCACCACTTGATACAGAGGGGGACGCTTGAGCTTTGGGGCCGCTTCCTCGACCACCAAGCCCGTACCATCTCGGCCGCGTTCAATATCACTCATGAGATCTCAGTTTATAGGGCGCGTTTGAGCGCATTACAAGCGGCCGGAACTCAAAGCCCTCATTTAAGTTCCCTGTCGCCAAATGCTGTCACTTTACTTTAGCAAGCAAAAACAAATGCTTGAGCGCGCAAGCGGGTACCCCGTATGATTGCGCCTCACGGCAATTATCGCGCTACCGGGCATTGCCGCCAGCGCGATCTTAAGCCGCTTTGAAGGCGCACGATCGTCAATGCTCGACACACGTACAAACGAATGGCTCAACCGCCTGCAGGCCAATGGGCCCAAGCTGGTATCTGCGGTTCTCGGA